>Ga0181525_10004679_pt1 | contig 10408 bp, 9 predicted proteins | sample PEATcosm2014_Bin_48_FD_121100 | JGI IMG/M metagenome (GOLD analysis project Ga0181525, IMG submission 121100) | Peatland microbial communities from MTU Mesocosm Facility, Houghton, MI, USA - PEATcosm2014_Bin06_10_metaG | ecosystem: Environmental > Terrestrial > Soil > Wetlands > Peat | place...
AGGTCAAGCGCCTCCTGCTGCACCGTCACGTTGTCCTGCGCGTAAATCAGCTCGTAATAGGCGTTCTCGACGGCGGTGACGCTGGTGATGATTTGAAGGCGCAGGCCCTGCTCGGAATATTTCAGACGGTTTTTGGCGACGCGGATTGTCAGCCTGTTGTTGTCCACCCAGAAATTTTTCAGCAGCGGCTGCGTCACGTTCAACTGGACCGATCCGCTGGAACTATCCAAAAAGTTGGACGTTGCGTAATTCTTTGAGGCATTGGCGCTCAAGCCGTAGGTCATGCCCCATGGGGTTGCACCGTTGAGGCTGGAATTGAAGGTGTTCGCGTCGGAAACACTGACCGGTACGCCATCGGGCCCCGATTCATCGTGATTGTGCTGGCCGGATACGCTGAGCGTCGGATCATAGCCGCCATAGTCCGCTCGCAGATCGTAAAGCGAAATCTGCGGATTGATGCGTTCGATTTGGACGTCGAGGTTGTGCGTCAGCGCCTCCTGAATGCAGTCCTGAAGCGCCATCGCGCGCACCGGGACGGAATCCGTGTTCGTCTGCGCCGCGACCACAAGGGCGGCGAAGAAAAAAGCACAAAGAGTTGCGCTGGATTTTTTCATGTTGCTGAAATCATGGGGCTTTTGCCGCCATTCGTCAAACACTAGACGCGCGAAGTAACCGTTTGGTTAATTAAAACTGTACGTCGACAAAACCCGCGCCCGGCCAAAGCTCCGCTCAGCTTTTCGCTTCAGACGCGGGGAGGTTCTCGATTTTGGCGTTTATCTCCAAAAATTCGAGGACTTTTTCATGAGCTATCTGGTCGTAAAGCTCGTTCACGCCATTGCGCTTCTGCAAATCTTTGATGAATTTATCGAGCGGAATCTGGTACATCTCCGCCAGTGACTGTGCTCGCTGAAAGACTTCTTCCTGTGTGCCGGAAATTTTTTCCTGTTCCGCAATGCGCTGAATTAGGAACGCCAGGCGCACGCGCTCCTTGGCGGTGTTTGCGGCGGAGGAATAAATCTGATCCTTTTGCTTCTCGATCAATTCACGCGGGACGCCGCGCTTGGAATTTTCCTGCACGATGTTGTAGACCACGTTCCGCGTCTCATGGGCGACAGCGGTTTCCGGCAGTTCAAAATTCGCGCCGCCGAGCAGGGCATCTATGATCTGGGTGCGGAGTGCTTTTCGTTGCGAATGACGCAGTTCATTTTCCAAATCAACGCGGACGCCCGCGCGGAGCTTCTCAAGGTTTTCCGCCCCGAATTTTTTCGCCAGTTCGTCGTCAATCGGCGGCTGGATTTTTTCCTTCACCTCGATGACCTCGACTTCGTAAACACCCCTTTTGTCCGCGAGCTGTTTCGTGACAAAATCGGCGGGGAAATCCACGTTGACCGTGCGCTTTTCGCCGGCCTTTGCACCGACAAGCTGGTCGGCAAATCCGGCAATGAATGTGTTTGGAGCGATGTCCACCCAGAAATTTTTCTGCTCCGTCAAACCCTTCGCCGTCGGCGCGGTTTCGGTGATCGGTTTTCCGTCGCAGGTGCCGGTGTAGTTCACCACGACCACGTCGCCCATCTTCAACTCGCGCGCGACTGTCTCATATTTGACGTGCTGCTGCGCGAGCAGGTTCAACGCCCGCTCCACATCCTCGTCCGTGACGGATTTGGTCTCGCGCTTGACGGGCAGGCCCTTGTATTCCGGCACTTGAAATTCCGGCGCAGTCTCGATGGTCGCCGCGAACTGCAAAACCTGTCCGCGTCCGAACTGGATTTCCTCGATGTCGGGCTGGCCGATGGCGGAGATTTTCTTTTCGTCGAGCGCCTTGCGGTAATTCTCGCCGATGAGCTTGCGCTTGGCCTCGTCCTTGATGTCGGCCTCGTATTTTTTGGCGATCATGTCGCGCGGCGCCTTGCCGGGGCGGAAGCCGGGCAGCGCGGCCTGCTTTTGATAATCCTTGGTGATGGCATCAAAGATTTCGTCCACGGCCTTCGCGTCCACTTCCACGCGGAGGAGTTTTTTGCACGGTGCCAGATTTTCAACGGTGATATTCACAATAATTCTTGTTTAACGAGCCGCGCAGAATAATTGATTTGAGCGGACAACGTCAACGGTTTTGATGGCAGATGTCGTCCAAGCCGGGAAAACCATGTCGCAAATCCCTGCGACGCGGCTGCTGCCGTTCATAAACCGGCTCTGGATGGTGAAACCGCAGCTACGAACGGATGGAGTACAGCTCCAAATGGATTTCCCGTTGCTCCCAGTGGAATTTGCCTTGCTCCCGATGGAATTTATGCCTCCTCGGATGGAAAAAGTATTGCTCCACAGCGATTTACATAGAATTTGGCCGTTTTAGCCATTATCCGATCCAAACGGGGACTTTCCGCAAAACAACCACGAAATGAAGGATTGAACCATGGGTGACCGATGAAAAGGTGTCAAAAGGCCAGTCCCTAGCATTTCCAGCCAATTGCCTTTCACCGGGACTTTGACCAACGGCCGAGCTTCAACGCGGTTTTGGTGGCGTGGCGGAACGATTTGCGCTTTGATGTCGCCGGATGAAGAGGGAAATCTTTTTCGTGACCGGCACGGACACGGGCGTCGGCAAAACGTTTCTGACCGTGCTGCTGGTGAAATATCTGCGCGAGTCGGGCGTCAATGCGGCGGCGCTCAAGCCCATTTGCTCCGGCGGCCGCACTGACGCCCGGAAAATATTTGAGGCGATGAACAAAGCGCTGTCGCTCGACGAAATCAATCCGTGGCATTTCCGCGCGGCCATTGCACCGCTGATGGCCGCCCGCGCAGAAAAGCGAAAGGTAAAATTGTCGCAAGTTCTCGCGCACGTCCGCGCGCTGCAAAGGCGGTTTGATGTATTGCTAATTGAAGGCGCGGGCGGATTGTTGAGCCCGCTCGGCGAAGGTTTTGATTCGCGCGATTTGATTGTGACGTTGCGTGCAATGCCAATCATCGTGGCGCAAAACAAGCTTGGGACCGTGAATCAAGTCCTTCTCACACTGGAAGCGCTGCCGAAAAATCTGCGGGCGAAATCGCGCGTCGTTCTGGTCTCGCCGGAAAAACCGGATGCCTCGACGAAGACGAATGCAAAACTGCTGGCGGAATTTTTCGATCCGGGAAAAGTTTCCCTGCTGCCGCGTCTTAATAAATGAACTGGGTGATCACCTTTGGAAGATTGACCGCTGTGTTGGTGTAGGATTCCCGGTAGGGTTCCCGGTTTTTGTAAAGTTGCAGCCGTTCGTTCATCGCGTTGACGTCGTCTCTGAGGCTGTATTTTGAAGCGAGGGTGACGGCGTCCTGCTCGGCCTGCTGCGCGTCGTCGAAGCGGCCGAGTTCGGCGTAGGCCATCGCGAGTGTGTCGAGCATGGCAGGCTGGAAGCCGTCGGTCAGGACGTTGGCTTTCGATGCAAGCAGGTAGGCGGTATTGCCATTGCGTATTTGGGCGTTTGCGTCGGAGGCCAGCACGCGCGCGATATAGGCCAGCATCTGAAAGTTGTCCGGCGCGAATTCTGCGGCCTTCTGAAATTGTGGGATGGCTTCGCTGTCGTGCCCTTCGCGAAGCAGCAGTTTGCCCCTCAAATAAAAGGCGTGGGCGTCGTTCGGGTCGAGCTGCGCGGCTTGGTCGTATTGCTTCATCGCGTCGTCGAACCGTCCCATTTCAACCAAAAAAGTGCCGAGGTTGTTGTGCGGGGCGACGGCCTTGGGATCCATCTGTTGAGCCACCTGATATTCGGCCAGCGCGGCGTTCGTGTTTCCGTTCCTCTCGAGCAGGTTGGCGAGGTTGTTGTGCGTGTCCACGCTTTTTGGATAAATCCGCAGCGATTCGCGATACTGGGCGATTGCCTCCGTGTAACGCCCCTGTTTTTCGAGGGCGACGCCGAGATTAAGATGGGCGACTTCATTTTCGTCGGTCGCGACGGCAGCGTGGCGGAAAAGAGTCTCGTCGTTGCTCCAGTAGCTCAATTGCTTTTCCATGAGGATCAAACAAATTGCGAGAATGGAACCGGCTGTGACCGCGGTTGTAATTTTTGAAAATTGAAATTGTCCCGTCAGGTCGCGCGCGCCGAACCCGACGACAATGAAAATTCCGATTGATGGAAAATAGGAATAACGGTCGGCCATCGACTGGCTGCCGACCTGCACAACGCCGATGACAGGCACGAGCGTTCCCAGAAACCAAAGCCAGCCGACGGGCAGATACGCAAACCGTTTGCGACCGCGCCAGACGAGCCATGAAATCGCAATCAAGACCGCAAGCGACAGCATCAATTGCCAAAACGGATACAGCTTGGGCAGCGGATAAAGGACGGCGAGGTTTTCCGGCCAGAACAGTTTCTGCAAATAGCGCACGTAGGAAACCAGCGTGTTGTCCAGTCGCATGTCCAGCGGAAGTCCTTTTAGCGAGACGACCGCCGACATTCTTTGGGAGAGATAAGTGACGATGCACGAAGCCGCCGAGAGCAGAAAGAACGGCCATTTCTCAAATGCAAGCCGTAGAAAAATAGGAAATCGGAAATCGGAAGTAGGAAATCTTTTCAACGGCCAATAATCCAGAAGCAACAATACAAACGGCATCGTCACCGGCATCGGTTTGGACATCAAGGCGAGCGCGAAGAGAAAAAACGCCAGCCAGTAAGAAGCGTCAGCCGGAGGTCGCATTCCCGCCGATTCCGGCTTCTGACCATCATTTTTTGGTTTCCTGACAAAACTCACATAAGCCAGCAGCGCGAGCATTTCAAAAAATGTGCTCAGGACGTCCTTGCGCTCCGAAGCCCACGCGACGGTTTCAACGTGCATTGGATGCCATGCGAACAGAGCGGCGATTAACAAGCTCGCCCAAAAGGCGGACGTCAACCGCAATAGCAAAATAAAGAGCAATGCGGTGTTAGCGACGTGAAACAACACGTTGACGCAATGATGCCCGCCGGCGTTAAGGCCGAAAAGCTGGCAGTCCAGCATGTGCGAAATCCAGGTGAGCGGATGCCAGTTGCTCGCATGCCACGTGGTAAACGCCCATTTGATCCCCGCCCACGTGAGGCCGTTCTGCACGATGAGATTTTCCGTGATGTAATCCCCGTCGTCATACAGCACAAACGTGTGGTGCGCCGCCGGCATATAAACCAGCAGCGTGACGAATGCGAGCAACAGGCCGGCAATGCGCGGACGAGACATCGCGTATTTTGTAAGCGATTTTTCCGGCGCACACAAAGTTTGTTTTCCTTGTAAAAAGGCTTGGCAATTTTTCTGCGGCGGCTAATAATTAGCGCGGCAGGTAATTGTTCGACCGCCTGCCACTGGCCGCATCGGTTCCTCACGGTCAGACCACCAGTCGTAATTTATGGAAGGACTCTGTCTATTTGCCGCTGTGGGAACCGCTTCAAACAAGGCGGAACTCATATATGTCTGGGAACAGGCGACGCCGGAAGCCAAGGCGATCATCGTCTGCCTAATCATTTTTTCCATCATCGCATGGTCTGTCATGGTCTCGAAAGCCCTGCAAATGCGCCGCGCGCGGAAATTGAATTATTATTTCGACCAGGAATTTCACGCACAAAAAACCGTGCTCGACCTTTTCGACCGGAAGCTTCAGGTCGAAGGCTGCCCGCTCTACGAGGTGTATCAGGCCGGCTGTGTGCAGCTCGACGCGCGGCTGCGCGGGCCGGGTGGCGAACGTAGCAAGCAGCAGGTCTCGCTCAAAAACATGGAACACGTCAAACGCGCGCTGGAAAATGTCGTCGCGCAGGAATCGTTGAAATTGGAATCCGGCTTGATCCTGCTCGCGATTGCCGTGAGCGGCGCGCCGTTCATCGGACTGCTTGGAACGGTTTGGGGCGTGATGAGCACGTTCGCCGGAATCGCGCAGCAAGGAAGCGCGACGATGGCCGCGATGGCACCCGGCGTGAGCGCCGCGCTCATCACGACTGTCGCCGGACTGCTTGTGGCGATTCCCTCGATGTTCAGCTACAACTGGCTCGTGCATAATCTCCGCGTCTTCACCGTCGGCCTTGACAATTTCGCGCAGGAACTGGTTTCAAAAATGGAGACGGAATTTCTCGCGGATGATTGACGTGCCATGCGACGATTTTCACAACGCAATCCGCTGGTGACGTTGAGCGACATCAACATCACGCCGCTTTTGGACCTGGCGTTCGTGCTGCTCATCATCTTCGTCATCACCACGCCGCTGCTCGAACAGAGCATTCCGTTGAAACTGCCGCGCGGTGGCCAGCCGGAAAAAAAACTAGACAAGAACGACATCCGCACCGTCGAAATCTCAAACACCGGCTATTACCGGCTGGATCGAAAAACCGTGCAACTGCCTCAGATGATCGCGCAACTCGCCGGCGAGTTCCGGGCGAATCCAAACCTGGTCGTTTATATTCGTGCCGACAAGGACAGCCGTTACGACCTTGTGGCGCAGGTAATTGACGGCTGCCAGAAAAACGGTATCACGCGCTACTCACTGCGGACCGACCCGACGACGAAATGAACCGGCTGCAAAAAAAATGCGTCATCGCCACGGCAGGGTTTCACCTGCTGCTGCTCGTGATTTTATTTGTCGGTCCGGCATTTTTTAATTCCAAGCCGAAAGCGGACGAATCACAGGTGCTCAACGTGATTCCGGCCAACCTGATTGAAGCCGCGTTCAACAGCGGCGTCAAAGACGCAACGCCGCCCCCGCCAACGCCAATTGTCACGCCGCCGCCACAGCCGCCGCAACCAATGCCGCCTGCGCCAAGACCGGTGGTGATCCAGCCTGCCCCCGCGCCGCAGCCCACACTTGCGGAACGACTAGAAAAACTTTTCGCGACTGAACCGCCGCAGCCAACGCCCGCGCCCACTGAAACCCAGCCGCACACGCCGAAAGTGGATTTGCATTTGGTGACGCGCCCTGCGCTTAACAGTTCCAAGCCGACAAAACCGAAAGACAATTCGCAGGCGGCAAGAAACCTTGCCGCTGAATTGCAGAAACAATTGTCTCAGCCCACGCAAATTGAAATGCCCGGCGAAAGCAGCGCGTCCTACGCAAATTACGCCAGCGTTGTTAAAAGCGTTTATGATCGCGCCTGGGCTTTGCCTGACACCGTGGCCAATGACGACGAGAATGTGAAAGTTTCCGTGACCATTGCCAGCGACGGCACGGTGATTTCGTCGCGCATCCTCTCGCAATCCGGCGACTCGAGCGTGGATAATTCCGTCCAGCGCACACTCGACCGCGTCACATTCGTCGCGCCGTTCCCCGATGGCGCAACGGACAAGCAGCGCACATACACAATCAATTTCAATCCTCAACTCAAAAGAATGTCTGAATGAAATTTTTTCTAAAAATCTGTCTGCCGGTCTTTCTCGTTGTCTTTGCGCTAAATTTTTCCAGCGCGCAAAATGAAATTACCATTTCGCATGACATCAACGTCATAGGCCAAAAACCCATCCCCGTTTCGCTCGACGGTTTCAGTGGCGAAGTCGCTAACGTTTTGAAATTTGATTTGTATGTTCAAGGCTTCAGCTTCGTTTCGCCTGACGCGGCGCAATATCAAATCAGCGGCAGCAATTCTGGAAATGTGACCGGTCGCGTTTCGGACAAATTCGCCAAGCGTGAAATTCTTTCGCGCAGCTACACGGGCGCGAGCTTGCGGCGGCAGGCGCACGCGTTCGCGGACGACATTGTTCTTGCTGTCACTGGCAAAAAAGGAATCGCCCAGTCGCGTGGCTCGACGTCAAAAATCGCGTTCAAGGCGCAAAGCGAGAACGGCGACGGCGAGATTTTTGTTTCCGATTTCGACGGCGGCAATCCGCAGGCCGTCACGCATGAAAAGACAATTGTCTCCGCGCCCGCATGGGTGCCGGGACGGCTGGCGATTTACTACAATTCCTACCGGTTCGGCAACCCGGACATTTTTTACAACGACTTTTCTACCGGTTCCGCCCGCGCCATCGCGCGTTACGGTGGCTCAAACATCAGCCCCGCTCCGTCGCCGGACGGCTCGAAGGTGGCGATGATCTTGGACAAGGACGGCTGGGTGGACCTGTATGTGGCCGACGCGGACGGGGGCAATCTCCAGCGGCTTACGAAATCGCCCGAGGACGAATCATCGCCGTGCTGGTCGCCGGATGGAAAATGGATCTGCTTCGCGACGAAGATCGCCGAGCGCCGCGTGCTGGCTAAAATTCCGGCGGAAGGCGGCGCGATCCAGGTGATTCACACGGTCGGCACGCCGAGCCCGACTGAGCCGGACTGGTCGCCAGACGGAAAATGGATTGCGTTCTGCTGCCAGTTCGGCGGCGAATTTGACATCTGCATCGTGCCGGCGGATGGTGGCACGCCGGTGATCTTGACGCCGGGCGAGCATCCGTCCTGGTCGCCGAATTCGCGGACGCTGGTCTTTGCGAAACGTGCCAACTGGCGCTACACGTTGTCCGTGCTTGACGTTTTCACGAAACAGGTCAAGGATATTGGTCGAATTTCGGGAAACGATTCGCAACCCTCGTGGGCGAAATGATTTTGTTTTGACGGAAATTTTTAACAAGAAATTAACGGAAGGAAAAATATGAAGACGATGAAATTGATTTGTCCGCTGGCACTGGCATTCGCGCTGGCAGCGACCGGCTGCAAACACCAGCCTGTCGGAGTAACGCCCCTGACGCCGGGACCGACGCCGCCGCCAATTGAAACGCAACCAACAACGCTTCCGGGTTCAACAATGAATCCTGATACCGGACCTACAAGCACGTCAGGTGGCGGAGGAATTCCTGCAGCTTCCCCAGATTTGTTTCAAGGCATGATTGAAGACACCAATGCGCTGGCCAGTTACACGGTGCATTTCAAATACGACAGCGCGGCGGTGCAAAAGACCGAGAAGTCAAATTTGCAGGCGGTTGCCGCTGCGTTGACTGCTGACGCGAGCACGAAGCTGCTCATCGAGGGCAATTGCGACGAGCGCGGCACGGAGGAATACAACCGCTCGCTCGGCGAACGGAGAGCGTTGGCATTGCGCGAGGCGCTTGCGAAAATCGGCGTTGACCCGTCTCGCGTCCGCACCATCAGTTACGGCAAGGACAAACCCGCCGACACCGGCCACGACGAGGAAGCTTGGGCAAAAAACCGCCGGGGCGATTTCGTACTGCTGCATCCAAATCCGAATGCCCCTGCTGGAACGCCGCCGTCTTGATAATAGAATGAATTCATGGAAGGCCGCGCTCGTCGCGGCCTTCTTTTTTGCAGCTTTACTATTTGCCAGAACAGCCGTAGGATGAAGTCAGATTCGGTAAAAAAGTTATGAAACCAATTTTCGCGGTTTTGGGATTGAGCGGAACGGAACTGATCATCGTGCTGGTCGCGATTTTGGTGCTGTTTGGCGCGAAGAAAATCCCTGAATTTGCCAAGGGGCTGGGCAAAGGCATCAATGAGTTCAAAAAAGCCTCGCGGGAAGTGACAGACTCGATTGAAAATGAGCCGCCGCCCGCACCAAAAACACCTCCGGCCAATACGACCTCCCAAAATCAATCGAATCCCCCGCCGCCGGAAACAAAAGTTCTTTGACCGCGAGCAGGCCGGGTTTCCGCCGCGAAGTTTTTCATGGCCGATTTATCCAAAGAAACGCCATCTGACGCAGACGATGAAGGCGGTCCCGTAAAAAGTTTTCTCGAACACCTCGAAGATTTCCGCTGGCTGGTCATCAAAAGCGGGGCGGCGTTGCTGATTTGCCTGATTGTCTGTCTTTACGCCGTCCCCCAAATCGTCGCCATCCTGAAATGGCCGCTGTCGCGAGCGGCTCTTGTGCAGGTGCATGGCGAGCGCAAGGCTCTGGTGCGTTTCGGTACCAACTCCGTCGCCACATTGGAACTCACGACTAACCTGATCGGCGGCCTCGACCTCGGCACAAACTGGTTCACCGTCCTGCAAGTCGAGCCGGTTGCAGTGGGCAGCAACGTCCTTCTATCAGTCAGTGTGGATAAAAATCCCGAATCTGCAAGCCTGCTCCAGTCGGCCACCGACCTGATTTATCTGGATCCTGCGGCGCCGTTCTTTTCCTCGATGCAACTGGCGTTTTACGGCGGGATACTGCTGGCATCGCCGGTGATTTTCTTTTTCGTCGCGCAATTCGTCCTGCCGGCGCTGAAAATCCGGGAAAAAAAATATGTCCTGCGTGCGGCTTTCATCGGCGTCGGCCTGTTTCTCGCGGGCGTGGCGTTCTGCTATTTTTTTGTGCTGGCGCGGGCGCTCAAGTTCGCCGAATGGTGGGCGCTCTGGATGGGTGTGAAAGTTCCCGAATGGCGTGCTGAGACGTATTTCAGCTTCGTCACAAAATTTCTGCTCGGCATGGGATTGGGATTTGAACTGCCCGTGCTGCTGCTGGCCCTGGTGAAGATTGGCATCCTTGATTATCAAAAGCTCACG
>Ga0181525_10004681_pt1 | contig 10402 bp, 10 predicted proteins | sample PEATcosm2014_Bin_48_FD_121100 | JGI IMG/M metagenome (GOLD analysis project Ga0181525, IMG submission 121100) | Peatland microbial communities from MTU Mesocosm Facility, Houghton, MI, USA - PEATcosm2014_Bin06_10_metaG | ecosystem: Environmental > Terrestrial > Soil > Wetlands > Peat | place...
ATACGGCGCCGACGCCTTCGTCCGGTAACACCTACTTCACCGAGACAAAGGCGCCGCCAACCGGCAGCATCTTCCCTGAGACGTCGTTCGGCTACGACCTCGGCGGGGATATGCGTCTCGGCGGTTATAGGACGCTATCGCTTGACGGATACTGGAACAATCTCCGGAACCAGTTCGTGAAACCGTACTACCTAGCCGGTTACTGCAACGTGAGTTGCTCGGCGATGGTCCCGGCCGGAACTGCCGGCGCCGTGCCGCTGTACGCGCAGACTGTTGCGAACCTCTCGAACTCGCGTTACTCCGGTATCGAGGCCTCGTTCAAGAGCGATCCGCCGGTCGGCTCGGGCGGCATCGTGAATCTCTCACTTATTCGGGCATACGCGTACGACATCAGTCCGTGTTTCTATTCCAACGAGCCTGCGGTTTCGTGCGCAACGCCGACCCAGAATCTCGGTATCGTCAATTGGGCGAACTTCGGCGCAAGCAATACCCTCTCGGCGTCGGGCAAGTTCAACACGCTCGGTGACGCCGTTCCCTATGCGATGGGCTACGCCGAGTGGCACTATCGCTTCGCGCGTGGTGGATTGGCGATGATCGGTGCCACGTACTACGGCAACAACAACACCTTCCAGCGCCCGTCGTTCTACGTGTTCAACGCATCCCTCCGCGCCCCGATCTACGACGCGAACACGTTCGTGCAGCTCTCCGGATACAATCTCTTCAACACCTACGGGGCCGGCATCGGAACGGCGTTTGGTGGAACTCCCGAAGTGGTGCTCGCTAACGGCAACTTCGGGTTAACGAACGCAAAAGCACTGATGCCCGCGACGCTGCGATTCAGCATATCCCATGACTTTGGAGCCAAGTAGTATGAGGTATATCTTCGTAGGTTTTGCGGCCCTTTGTCTGTCGATTCTCATCGCAGCATGCGGCGCCAGCGTCGGGCCGGCGCCGCCGGGCGGCACGATCAACACTTCCACGTCACAGTCCCAATCGTCGCTAACCTATTCGGTTACGACGACGAAAGCATTCTCGCTCGCGGCACCGGCGCTGGGCGGGAATCTTGCCAACATCGAGTTTTCCGCAGCTAGCGGCGGCCCATCGAGCGCAACGATGACGGTCTCGACATCCATGACTTCCGGCTTGCCGGCGCTATCCAAAGCGCGGTTACCCGCTTCACTGCGCAACGTCAAAGACTTCACGTACACGGCGCAATGGTTCTACGACGTCATCGCGAGCGCGAGCCTGACATTCCCGATGGCACCGGCGTGGAGCGTAACGGTCGGGACTCCCATTTCGGGAGCGAGTTACTTTATCGCATACTACGATCCGACGATTCCAGGCTGGAACATTTACGGCGGCGGAACGCCGCAAGGCACGCCCGGACCGACGGCGACGAACGTCGTCTATCTCTTCACGCCGGCGGCCCTTGCAAGTCCGATGGTGATTCCCACCGGATCTCCGGGTGCGAATTTCGCGCTCGTCGCGATCACGGGAACGACGCCGACGCCGGTTCCAACGCCGACGCCACCGCCGGCTTCATTGCCGAACCTGATCGCCGATCCGAACTTCGCAAACGAAGGCGCCGCAGGTATGTGGTCATTGAACTCGACCACCGGCTGGACGCCGTGCTTCGATCCGGAAGCGACGCCGTCGCCGGCGGCCACGTTGGCGCCTGCGCCGACGATCACGACAGGCACGCAAGGCGGTACGCTGTTGCCCTACAACGGGAATACGTACGCTGCGTTGACCGGACAGATTCTCGGACAGGTCACGGAGCCGCACGAGCCGCGTGGTTCGCAAGGCATCTGTCAGACGATCACGATTCCGACCAACCCATACATGTGGCTGTACGTTGAGGAAGGCGCCAACGACGGTTCGGCATACGTCGCACAGCGTGGAACGCTCATTCTCGGCGGCTCGCTGGTAGCAGCGCCGGGTTCAACAGGATCGAATCCGACGTATTACGTCAGCGGTGCAACCGGAGAGGTGTCGCTCTTCAATGACTACACCTGTACCGGAAAGGCCACAGGTCAGAGCTACGACAATTGCACGGGCTCCGATCAACCGATCCAGTGGGTTATGAAGGGTCCCTATACGACCGTGCTAACGCCGTACGTAGGTCAACAGGCCGTACTGTATCTCGGCGTATGGGCGTCCGGATATTCAAGCTCCAAGAGTTACGGAGTCTACATGTACGTCGACGGCGTCGACCTCGTGAGCCAGCCGTAACGGCAGGAGCCTAGCGCCCCAACCACTGAGGAGAGTCCCCGTGATGCGAAATGTGTTACGGGGACTCTCCATTTTTATCGCGACGCTGTTGGTTGCGGGGTTAACGTCGGGGCCGGCGGGGGCGCAGCGCGAGGACGATCCGCACTACAAACCCGTCAAGAACGTCGGCGATCGAGAATTTCTGGTGCAGGCACCCGAGGGTTCGGGAATCGTGCACTACTTCGCGACCGGCTCGCTCGACGGATCGACCACTGTGGTGCGCGCGCTGATCAATATCACCGGTTTGCTGCGCAATAGCGACGAGTACGAGAAGACCGGCGAGGAAGCCATCGCCGCGGCCGGCGCCGGTGCGGACACGATCTTGATCACCCCGCAGTTTCTCGCGCAGATCGACGTCACCGGACATTCGCTGCCGGCGAGCACGATTCGGTGGGACGTGCAGACCTGGCTTGATGGCTTACCTGCGATTGGTCCGGCACCGATTAGCGGGTTCTCAGTCCTCGATGCGATCGCGAAGCGACTTGCGGACCGCTCGCGTTTTCCCGCGTTGCACGAGATTGTGTTCGTCGGGCATTCCGCGGGCGGACAGATGATCCAACGCTATGCCGTCGTCGGCAAAGCGCCGGACGATCTCGCAGCCTCCGGCATCGCTATCCGGTTCGTGGTTGCAAACCCGTCATCGTATCTGTATTTCGATGCGTTCCGTCCGGTCCCGAGCGTTGCGGCGTCGTGTCCGAAATTCAACGACTGGAAATATGGGGTGCTAAACTTCCCACCGTACGTGACGCTCGATGCGGCCGCACTCGAAGCGAGGTATGTGCAGCGGCGCGTCACCTACATGCTCGGGATGCTCGATACCGATCCGAATCATCCGGTCCTCGACAAATCCTGCATGGGTGAAGCAGAAGGGCCGTATCGCTTGGCGCGCGGCCTTTCGTACGCGAAGTATTTGCGGACGCGTCATCCGTCGGGCACGAATCACGACGTCGCGGAAGTCGCCGGCGTCGATCACGACGCGCACGGTATGTTCACGTCGGCCTGCGGTGTCGCCGTGATATTCCAACGCCCGCGCACGGGTTGCGCCGTCAACGCGAAGATTTGATCAGCTGTCTCCTCGTCACGCCGGGAGATCCGGCGCGGATGGGGATGCTCCAGCGCAGCATCGCGGGCTATTGCGCGCAGACGTATGCGAACAAAGAACTCGTCGTCGTCAGCGACGGTCCGGGTGACATGGTCGATGCCATTGCTGCATTCATCGAATCGCTGGATCGAAGCGACGTGCGGCTCGTGCGTTTCGAGGAGCGGCTTTCGCTCGGCGCGTTGCGCAATCTCAGCTGCGAGCGCGCGATGGGCGACTTTTTGTGCCAGTGGGACGATGACGACGTCTATCATCCGTGCAGGCTCGAAGAACAACATCGAGCGCTCGTCGATGCCGGCGCCGCGTGTCTCTACCTCGAAGACACGTTGCAGTTCTTCACCGCATCACGCGAAATATATTGGCTCAACTGGCGCGCGACCGAAGCGCGCGCGCATCCCGGGACGCTCCTTTGCCGGCGTTCGGCGCAGCCGCGCTATCCCGAATCGGGCGATATGGCCGAACGCGGCGAGGATTTAGTCGTGTGTCTCGAGCTACAGAAGAAGCCGGGGTTTGCCACGTTGGCGCAAATGCCGTATTTGTACGTGTACGTCACGCACGACGTCAACAAGTATCCACGCGAGCATCATGCCATGCTGGCCGGGAGCCTCGCGATATCGAAAGGCTTGCTCGATCGCAGGGAGGCGACACTTCGCGACGAGCTCGCGCGCGTGGATCTGGGTCCCGGCAAAATTGTCGTTCAGGGGAGCAACGGCCCTGCCTTTGCGTTGAACGAGAGCGTGTCCTCATAGACGAGGGCGCTCGTTCCGTTTGCGAATACGCCGAAGGCGGCCCCCCGTTCGACCGGTCGTGCGAGCAGATGCCACGCTTGCGGAAACTGCACCGACGGAAATCCGGTAAACGAGCGCGGAAGAATCTCCGTCGTCATGTGGGCGTCGAGCGAACCGAAGAACGTGTCTCGCCACGCCGCATCCCGACCGCGCAGAGATAAGTCCCAGCAGATCAGATCGAACGGGAGCCAGCCGCGCTCGTCCGTCCAGACCTCGACCCAATAGTGATAGAACGGAATGTCGTACAGCGTGTATCCGCTGCGCAGGCGCGCGGGTATTCCGGCCGTGCGGCAGAGCGCGGCGATCAACGCCGCACCGAGCCGGCAGTCGAAGAGCTCTGTGTCGATCGTCCAGTCGAGTGGCGCGTCCGACGGGACGCGATCGTAATGCACGACGCCCAGCGTCATGCGTTCGAACATGAAATTCCAAACGCTCCGCATGCTCTCGAGCGGCTCGCGCGCCGAGATGCCGAGTTGCTGCGCCAGCTTCTCGACGCGCGGTGTCGCCCCAATGAGCCCTTCGTGTGGACGAACGTAGAGCTGGAGGTCGGGCATTTCCGCGGTCCCTCGCTGACAGCGAAAGGCAATGTCCGCGGAAACCGTCGCAGTGCGCTCTGGCGGGACTCGAACCGATGCGACCAATCGCCCCGGTTCGATCCGCGCGTCTTCGACCAGGGGCGTTACCGTCAGATCGCCGAGCGAAGCGTCCTCAATCGGCAGCGGGAGATGCAGACGGACGTTCGTGCCCGCAGCGTAATGCGCGAGATTGAAACGTCGTTCGAGTCGCAGAGAGAAACGCTGCGACCCATCGGCATCCACGCTCTTGTCGCGGAGATCTTGGATGAGGCGCCGGCCCGTTGCAACGTAGCGGTGCTCCCAAAACTCGTCTTCGCCGCAAAACCCGAGTGATTTTGCGAAATTGATTGCCTCGGCGGGATCGAACATGCGCGCGCCGGCCGCGCCTTGCGTGAATTGCAGGCCGAGATCGACCCAACGCTCGATAGCTTCGCGCGCCGCAGTGCGCGCCGTATCCGGAGATGCGCGGTACTCTGCCGCCCAACCCGATATGCAGATCAGATCGAGGAGACGAGCCTCTTCGACCGTGCGGTATTCGTCGCCGGAGTGCAGCATCAAAGGATTCACGCGCAACGAGCCGGATTCACATGACGGGGTACGCTTGCCTTTGGTGCTGATTTTAACGTTGCCGACGATCAACCCACGCATGACGACCGCGCTCGTCAAGGCCGTTCACGTCCAAGAAGGCGCTCCGCTTCCTCTGGGCGGTAAGTTTCTCGACGTGAGCGTCGACTTGAGCAGCTTTGCGGAACACGATTGTCCGGCGATATCCTACTTTCGCATCGCCGTGCGCGAACGCGCTTGGGTGCGCCGGCTCAGCGTCGCAAAAGGCGACGAACCCGAGCCGGGTGCGACACTTGCGCATTTGACCACCGATCCGGACGAAGCATTGGATGGTGCGCCGTCGCGCGCCGCGCGGGTGAGCGTTGCCGGCATTCTCTATCAAGCGGAGTGGTGGTGACGGCGCTTCGCGCGGGTCCGATGCTTTTGAAGGATCACGTAGTCGTGCGATCCGGCATTCGATGGCTTCGCGACGAAGGAAACGCATGCCGCGCGGGCGATCCGCTCGGGTTTTGCAACGTCGGCGTCATTCCACGCCAACCCAGTACGCCGCCGCTGGCGGACGAATGGCGCGATCTGCAGGTTGCGTTTCTCTCCCCTGCGAGCGGACGTTTGCGAAAGGCGGACGTCTCGCGCGGCGGATTCCTGGATCGTCATCCGCACCACAATCGTTGGGAGCAAGATTTTTCGATCGGAGATCTCGAGCTTCGTCCGGGCGAGGTCGCGGCCGCACGGTCCGGCGATTTCATGAAGCTGTTGTTTGTCGCCGGACGTCGCGTCACGGAGGTTGCCGACGTGCGCTCCGGGTTGCTCTCGGGTTGGCACGATCGTGCTCGCATGTGGCGCGGCGATGCAACCGGTCCGTTCACGACGACGCTGAGCATCGGTATCTGCGAGCAGTCCGGCGTGTTCCGCGGTGAAAGTGACGCTTTTATCGAGCTGTCGGCCTTGCTCTCTCCGTCGTCGCACGTCGTATGGATGTCGGACAACGCTTTGGTGCCGTCCGTTCGCGTTCTCCTCGAACAGCTTCGACGGACACCGGAGCAGCAACGCGAGATCGAAGCGGATGCTGCGGCCGGACTTGCGGCTGCATCACCGTCGCTTCCCGGAAGTGCGTGGATGTTCGTGGGCGCGATGCTCGCGGCGCTCGCCCGATCTCCGCTGCAAGAGACGTACAACCTCTTGACGCGCGCCGGCGTCGTTCGCGTGGGGCCGCCCGATATCGTCGTCTTGTCGCTGAACGCGGAGCTCGCATTCGCGTTTCGGCATCGCCGGCTCGGCTACACGCTCACGCTCCACGGTTTTTGGGTGGACGATCTCGACGCCGCGATCAAAGCCTGGCTCCAATCGGATTTCGAAGTGGTACGCCGCTCCGCCGAAGATATCAGGCGCGACTACTACGAGTTGATCGACACGCTTCGCGCGGACCATCCGGTAAAAGTCGTCGTTCTCAACTCATTCTCGACCGCGATCGGCGAGTCGATCGAGAATTATTCCGCTTTTGATCTTCCGCTTAGCGACGTGGTCGCCTCGGTTCGAGCCAAAGAGCTAAACCTGATGCTGTACGACCTTGCACGCGACCGCGGAGTCGAAATCGTCGACGTCGACGCGCTCGTCGCGACGCTCGGAGCGCAGCACCATTTGCCCGACGGAGTTCACCAGAGCGGCTTAGTACAACGGCGCTTACGCGAGCAGATTGCGGGAATCATCAACCAGCACGGAGCCGTTTAGGCGATCTCGAAGCGCGCGTCCCATTCGGGCAGACCTTCGGCGGAGCCGGGAATCGCGCCGTCGGCCTCGTCGCTGAGAATCGCCAGTGGATCGCCGAGCTTTCGCCAGTCGCCTGGGTTGCACAAAATGCGGCGCAGAACGGCGCGCTGTCCCGCACGCACTTCGACGATAACCTTATGCGTCTCGAGCTCGACGATGAGGTCGCCGGGAGAAAGCGCGTCGCCGGGATGAACGTGCCACTCGAGCAATCGGACATCGACGGCTTCTTGCGTACCGCCCACCAGCAAAGCGTACGTCATTGCGATCCGACCCTGATTCGGTGTATACGATCGGCGATTGCCCGTACGCGCTCAATGACTTCATCCGGGACGCGGTCATCGAGGCCGCCCCTGAGCAGCGTCGTCACGATCGTGTACGCAGCGACTTCGCGAGCGCCTGCGCCGCCGAGCCGGTAGTCCGTTTCCAACGTTTGCGCACCGATATCTCCGAGCATGCGGTCAAAGTCGATCACCCCAACGTCCAGATCGTGGGAAAGCTCCGGTGCGAGCAGGTTGAGTCTCCTGATGCGCTCGAGCTTGGGCGCGTCGTTTTCACACGCGCGAAAGATCGTGCAAAAAAATACGGACGCGCCGGCTGCGGCCGCAGCACTCGCGTGCTCGTGCAGACGTTGCCGCACGCTGTCGATCGGTTCGGCTCCCTCGGCCTCGGGCAGGAGCGAGATGATGCAAAGCTCGGGATTAGCCGCGCTGCCTGAGAGATCGCATTCGATTCTCCAATCCCGCTGACTCGCTTCCGTCAACATGCGCCGTAATTGCTCGGCCGCAGAGCCGAGCGCGCGTCCTTCGTTTTCCGTAACGCTGGCTGCGATCATCATCCGATGCGCGCGGCCGCTGCTTCCAGCTCGGGAAGCGAAAGGATGCGCTCGTCCGGCGGAATCGCCGAGTCCGGCGCGAGCGACGCCCAGAACGACGATAACAGTTTCACCGCAGCGATCGGATGGCTGCGGTAGAAGATCTCTTCCCACGTATGTTCTTCGAGCGGGTTTCGCGTCTCGCCGTGAATGAGATGGTATGTGCGCGCGCCGTGGACCGGGACAAGGCGCAAGCCGCGTTCGCATAATCGCAGCGCGAGCTCGCGATGCTCGTTGAGGTCGAGGTCTTCCCGGAAGCCGTCGCATTCGAGAAAACTATCGCGTTCTACGGAGAAATTGCTGCCGCTCGCTGCCGCCCAGAGAACGGTGGACGCCGGATGATTGTCGAGCGCGTCCATTTCCAGCTCGTAGACACGCCGTGCACCCGAACCAGGATAGACGCCGGGTGACGCGCGGCGTTCGATCGAGGCGAAATCGTGCACGATCGCGTCGCGCGTGATGCGCATCCGGTCAACCTCGCCGGGTGAACGTTGGGAGAGTGCGTGCTCGCTGCCGGGCCACGGCTCCAAGGTTTCCGGATCGCGCAACAATCGCGTCGAGCGCACGTGAAACGTCTCACCGCGTCCGGCGACGTTCGGCGAGGCATGCACGGCAACGTGACGTTCGACGACGGTTGGCCCCGCAAGCGTGTCGCCATCCAGAAAGATCAGTATCTCGCCGTGCGCGGCGCGTGCACCCGCGTTGGAGGCGGCAGAACGGCCGCGTGGCGCGTCGTGATGTATGCTGACGAGCTCGAGCGCGCCTTCGGCTTCGCGGAGAATGTCGCGTGTATCGTCGGTCGAACCGTCGTTGACGACGACGATCTCCGCCTGCAGTGTTTGCGTGCTGAGTGAGGCCAGCGTCAAGCGCAGCCGGCGCGCTTCATCTTTCGTGCGGATAACGACGCTTGGGCGCATCAAACGGCCGCCGGCAAAAAACAGTCGAGCCCATCGAGCGTATCGACGAAGTCACGCGCCACGTGGAGGCAGCCTTCGGCGGTGAGGTGCAGCGTGTCGAGCTTCGCGCGCAGCGCCCCAATGCGCGCGACGATCGTGTCGACGTCGATTATGCTGATCCCCGTTTGCGCAGACACATCGATCAACCCCAGGTTAAAGCGACGGATCCGCGCCGAGAGGCTCTCGGGAAGGTCGGCGTAGCAGCGGACGGTCTCGCCCGGAACGACGCTCGAAACGTTATACACGACGATCGGCGCTTTACTCTTGCTGCGGATGCATTCGATCACGCGAATCAGATTCTGCATCGCCGTTTCGACGTCGAGCATTCCGAGAAACGTGAACTGTTCGCGCAGCCACGCGCGATCGGAAGCTGACCACGTTTCTTGATTGTTCGGATACAAGAGATAGGCGTCGCGATTGTGACGGAAGAGCGCCGTCATGATTTCCGCTTGCAGCGAGAGGACGAAGACGTCGGCATCCGTCTCGAAAAGCGCGCGGCTGAACTGGACGGCCGGTGTGTATGGTTCGAGGGGGAGCGGCCGGCGTTCGAGACCTGCCGGAACCGTGCCGTCGGTTTCGAGCAGCGCATCGGAACGCGTGTGCAGCTCGTGCCGGACGCGAATCGTGTAGCCGGGGAACCGCTCGCGAACGATCTCGTTCACGCCGTTCCACACAAGCGTTCCACCCATACGCAGCGAGTGCAGCGAATCGCGGAGATCGAGGTTCCCTTTTGCGAAGACAGTCAGGCTGCGCGCCATGTAGCAAACTTTGGCGGGAAAAATGAAACCGCCTTGCGCGAGGGGTTGCGCAAGGCGGTTGCCCGGGAGCAGGTCCCCCACACGGACTTCTCCCGCCATCGTTACCTTACTGAATGCACCTTAAGGGAGCATGAAGGGCCGGGCAAGTTTTGAGCGCAAGCGGACAAAAGTCGTGAAGCAAAAGCATCTGCGCATTCAGCCCGGCGCTGCCGTTCGATTGGCGGAGATCGATCCGCACAATACGCACGGATTCAAAGACAAAGATGATGCGCGCGACACGCTCGAGCGCGATATCCAGCGGCTCGAGAAACTGCAAGAAAAGCTTGCAGCCTCGCGCTCGCATGCGGTGCTCATCGTATTGCAAGGGATGGATTCCTCGGGCAAAGACGGCGCGATCAAGCACGTTATGTCGGGTGCGAATCCGCAAGGCGTCGACGTGCACGCTTTCAAACGCCCGACGGAAGAAGAGCTGGGCCACGATTTCTTGTGGCGATGCCAAAAAGTTCTTCCCGAACGCGGCCGTATCGGAATCTTCAATCGTTCCTATTACGAGGACGTGCTCATCGTGCGCGTCCATCCGGAGCTGCTCTCTAGTGAGGGGGTTGGCTCAAACGGCAAGGACATCTGGCACGAACGCTTCGAGGACATCAACACGTTCGAGCGCCATCTCACGCGCAATGGCACATGTATTCTCAAGATATTTTTGCACATCTCAAAGGACGAACAGCGTAGGCGGCTCTTGGCACGGCTCGA
>Ga0181525_10004683_pt1 | contig 10395 bp, 7 predicted proteins | sample PEATcosm2014_Bin_48_FD_121100 | JGI IMG/M metagenome (GOLD analysis project Ga0181525, IMG submission 121100) | Peatland microbial communities from MTU Mesocosm Facility, Houghton, MI, USA - PEATcosm2014_Bin06_10_metaG | ecosystem: Environmental > Terrestrial > Soil > Wetlands > Peat | place...
CGCCCGCCGGCAGCGTGCCGTGCGACAGGGTGCCCATCACATCGGTTTGAATGCGGTCCAGGCTGACCTCTAGCACCCCGCCATCGGCCATGGCGTGAAGCGCATTGGTGCAAAGATTCATCGCAACCTGGTGAAGCTGGGTTGCGTCGCCGGTGACCGCGGCATTGCCGCATTCCAGGCGTTTCACCAGGCGCACGCCGGGGGCCAACGCGGCGCTTACCAGTTCCAGGGTCTCGTCGATGACGGCCTCGACGTTGACCGGTCCTCGCTCCGCAACACCGCTGCGGCTGAAGGCGAGGATTCGTTCCACCAGCGCCTTGGCGCGGCTGCCCGCATGCATGACATTGTCGAGATAGGCGCGTGCCGTACCGAGTTCGCCCACTGCCTTCTGCGCCAGTTCGCCATATCCCAGTATGGCCCCGAGAATATTGTTGAAGTCATGTGCGATACCGCCGGCCAGGGTGCCGATGGCTTCCAGCTTCTGCGATTGCCGCAGCTGCGCCTCGAGGCGCTCCCTCGCCGCGGCCGCTTGCCGCTGGGGCGAAATGTCGATGGCCGACCCGACGAAGCGCACCACTGCGGCTCCCAAGGGGTCGCGGATGCAACGGCCGCGCGCCAGCAACCAATGCCACTGGCCATCGGCATGTTGTACGCGGTATTGCGCCTCGTAGTGATCCACGCGTCCCTCCAGGTGTGCGAGGAGCGCGGCGTCGATGCCGGCAACGTCGTCCGGGTGAATCGCTATGCTCGCCATCCAGGCATCCCGGGAAGTTACCGGCGCATCCTCGGGCCGGCCGTGCAGCACCTTCATTCGCGGCGAGAGAAAACCACTGCCCTGCTGCAGGTTCCAGTCGAAATGACCCTCGTTGGCGCCTTCCATTGCCAGCGCATAGCGTTCTTCGCTCAAGCGCAGGGCATTTTCATTGCGTTCGATCCGCCGCAATTGGCGCACCAGCATCACAACGGCCAGAGCACCGAGCAGCGTGAATGCAACCGTTCTCAGGACGATATGGTATGCATCGATGCGCCAGGCTGCGAGCGCAACGTCGCGTTCCCGGGTTACCGCGACGACCAGCGGAAAGCCGGCGAGGTGCACGACGCCGGCGAATCGTGCCGTCCGATCGATGGTGCCCATCACCAGTTTGTCGGGCACCGAGGAGGCGGCGATGAGCTCCGGGAATTTGCGACCCGCCGGAACAGGGCCGTCGGGCGATGGCGGATACCGGACCATGAGCGTGCCGTCGTCGCGGAGCAGATCTATGGCGCCGCCCTCGCCCAGATCGATGGCCCGGTATACCCGCTGGAATTCCTCGAGATCGATCACGGCTTGCACGACGCCGTCGAATGCTCCATCACTGCGCTGCAGTCGGCGTGACATCACGATGGCTGCACGATTGTCGAGTCGGGTCAGTAGGGGGTCGCTCAGCAGAACGCCCAAATCGGGGTTGTCGCGATGGGCGATGAAGTAAGGGCGGTCGGAGATATCGAAGGAACCCGGTGGCGTCGTTCGCGAGCGAAATCGCAGCACGCCCCGATCGTCGATGATGGAAACGGCGCGCACCTGCGCCAGTCCTGAAGCGCGCCCGGCGAGCTTTTGCTGCGCGCCATTTGCGACGGTTGGACGTTCGTTCTCGTACCAGCGGACCGTGTCCCTCAGCAGCAGGTCGGTGGTCTGGAGGGTGTCCGCCGTCTGTTCCGCCAGCATCCGGGCCAGATTGCCCAGGTCGCGATTGGTGGCCGCGATGACGGCGTTGTGGGCCTGCCATGCGTCATAGGCCGACGAGCCGGCGATCACCGCGATCAATAGCACGCCGATCAGGATTATCCAGAGGCGCAGCCGGGCCGTCCGGCTCGCTACCCTTGTCTTGGAGGGCTCGGTGTTTCGCGCCATCTCTTGATCGATCGTCTCAACGCGCTGCGCCGACCAGGCAATGGACCGCGGTCATCAGATCATCGCGGGAAAAGGGCTTGGCGATGACGCCCCTCACGCCCAGCGCCTTGGCCGCATGGGGAGAACCGTCGAGCCCCGGCCGGAACTGCCCCGACACCGCCAGGACCGGTGACGTGGGGAACCGCGTTCTTATGGCCTGCAGGCGCGTGTTGCCCTCCTGGCGCGGCATGACGAGGTCGACAATGACGAGATCGGCGCGATTTCCCGGGCACGAGGACGTACCCGGTGCGCCGGCAAGTACGCGGTAGCCTTCCGCACTCAGCCACTCGACAAGCAATCTCCGCATGAGTTCGTCGTCTTCAATAATGACGATAGTCGACATAATCGGACCTTATCCACGCCGCGCAAATCGGGGCGGCAAGGTCGATTGCACCACGCCCGCGCTTCCATCTCGTTTCGGCCGGCGGCGTTCGAATTACAAAATTAGCAATGCGCGCCGATCAATGCAGGATCTCCACCGGTGCATCAAACAGGTAGCCGGCGCCGCGTTCCGTCTTTATGTATTGCGGCTGCGACGGTGTCTGCTCGATCTTGCGCCGCAGTCGCAATATCTGGACGTCGATGGAGCGGTCATATACCTCCGCGCCGTGCAGGCGCGAAAGATCGAGCAACTGGTCACGGGAAAGCACCCGTTGCGGAGACGTGCAAAAGGCCACGAGTAGGCTGAACTCGCCATTGCTCAATTCGACGCGCTTGCCGCCGGGTCCGGTCAGGCGCCGGGTGCGCAGGTTCAGTTCCCAACCGGCGAAGCGGTAGGCGCGCAGATGCTCGTCGCGTCCGGGTGTGCCTTCCCGCGCCGTTTTGTACCTGCGCAATACCGCACGTACCCGCGCGAGCAGCTCGCGCGGACTGAACGGCTTGGTAAGGTAATCGTCTGCGCCCAGTTCCAGGCCCATCACGCGGTCGGCCTCGTCCTTTCGCCCGCTCACGATGATGATGGGTATCGTGCTGTCCTCGCGCAGCTTGCGTGCGTGCTGCATGCCGTCCTCGCCAGCCAGGCGCAGATCCAGTACCACGACATCTATGGCCTGTTCCGCGAGGATTCTTTCCATCTCGGCGCCGGTGGCCGCGGTGGTCACCCGCAACTCGTTCTCGCCAAGGTAGTCGGCGATGAGCTTGCGCATGGCGGCGTCGTCGTCGATCGCCAGGACATGCGGGTGCAGGGGCGTGGTGTCGGTCGCCATGTAGGACTCGGCCAGATCGGCAAATTCTACGCGCCGGCCATGCTCCGGGGCGAGGGGGCCGTTGCCCCCCGCCCCATATCCTGGGGCACTTCCTGCTGGGCGAGCCAAAGCGCCGGATAGGCCACACTGTCAATACTGCCATTGCCGTCGCCCGACACCCGGTCGAAGCATTCCAATGCACGGCGCGTCAGGGGCAGCGTGTGTCCGGCGATGCCGGCTTCCACGAGCATGTACTGCATGTCCTTGCGCAAGGTATCGACGTCAAAGGCCGCCGTCGCCGGCACTTGGCCCTGCAGGGCGGCAACGATCTGCGGCTGGCGCGCGCGCAATATGCCCGCACTGATATTCGAGTCGGCGAGCAAATCGATTATCCGTTCCGGGCCCAGGGTGGACGGCCCGGCCAGGGTCAAGGCCTCGCCCAGCGCCTGCCAAAAGACACCCAGGAGCAGGTTGGCCGACAGTTTCATCCGGGCACCGGACCCGAGAGGACCCACGTGCTCGACCCGTCGGCAGAACTGCTTCAACAACGGCAATGCCCGCGCGAATGCCTGCTCCGTGCCACCCGCAAATCCGACCAGCGTGCCTGAGCGTGCGGCGGGGACGGAGCCGCTCACGGGGCATTCAAGGAACGTTGCGCCGGCGGCAGCCATCGCTGCACCGATTCTCTGCGGAAGCTGGGATCCGACCGTGCTCATATCGATGAACAGGCAACCGGCGACGCGGTTGGCCAGTATTCCGTTGGGCCCCAGGTAGACGCGCTCGACCGCCGAATTGTCGTACAAGAAGGAAATCACCACCTCGGTCTCCCGCACCAGATCGCGGAGCAGCGGGGTCCAGGTGGCTCCCGCAGCGTAGGCGTCATGCGCCTTGTGCGCGCTGCGATTCCAGACCAGTACATCGTGGCCAAGATCCATCAGTCGCTGGGCGATTCCAGTGCCCATCCGTCCGGTTCCAACAATGCCTATCTTCATGAAATTCTCCTATGCGGCGAGGGAGGTTTGACTGCGCGCCGGAGGCGCCATGAACTCCGGACCTACCGGATCCTGCACGCAGGTGCGCAGGATCTTCTCGATGCGACCGAACGATTCGGCGTCGATCTTCCAGCCCATGACGCCCGCGGCCGGATCGAGCTGTTGCGGGGCGCGGGCGCCCCAGAGAGCGACCGTCTTGCCACGGTCCAGGATCCAGCGCACGGCCAGTTCCAGCACATGCACCCTGAAACGACCCCAGGCGAAGGCATCGAGCGAGGACACCGCGGCAAGGTACTGGGCCAGGCGCGGTTGCTGGAATTTCGGATCGACCCGACGCAAATCGTCACCCTGGAACGCGGTGGCGGGAGAGATGCGCCCCGAGAGCAGGCCGCGACACAAGGCGCCGTAGCTCAGCACCGTGATGGCGTGCCGCTCCGCATAGGGAAGGACTTCCCGCTCGGCCTCGCGCTCGAACAGGTTGTAGGGCGGTTGTACAGCGTGGATCGGCGCAACCTGGCGGAATTGCGCCATCTGCGCGGCAGAGAAATTGGAAACCCCGATCGCGCGGATTTTTCCCGCCTTCAACAGGTCTCCGAGCACCAGCGCCGTCTCCTGCAAGGGAACGAGCGGGTCGGGCCAGTGCACCTGGTAAAGGTCGATATAGTCGGTTCCAAGGCGCCGCAGCGACGCCTCGACCTCTGCGCGGATGCGCTCTGGAGAGGAATCGCGCCAGACCTTGCCATCATGCCAATCGAGGCCGCCCTTGGTAGCAAGAACCGCGCGATGGCGCAAACCCCCGGCAAGGGCTTTGCCGACGATCTCCTCCGAGCGTCCGAAGCCGTATACCGGCGCCGTATCGATCAACGTGATCCCGCGGTCGATAGCCGACTCTATGGTCCGTATGGACTGGTCTTCATCCGATTGGCCACCCCACATCCATCCGCCCATCGCCCACGTGCCCAGCGCGATGCGCGAAGCGCTGATTCCCGACGTACCGATCGCTATGGTTTCCATGACTCACCTCGTCGATGCGATAGGCAAATCATCGTGACCTACGATTAGTAGAGTGTTTCGGGCCTCGGCGCTCGGATTTCGGTTGAAATGCGGGCAATGCGTGGGGATTGCATCCAGGCCGCGCAGATCGGCCGCCCGGGGCCGCCATCCCGAAAGCGCGAGTGGCGGAAATTTCACCTGAAATCGACCGTCGACACCATCGACATGGCAACGAAGGCCGGGCAGAGGATCATCCGTTCGAGCTTGGGTTGCTCAAATCCCGCCCGCGGGCGCCGACGAACACCGGCGCAGTGGTTTGCGTGGCCGCGATCCGGCGTGGGTGTCGACAGGATTTCCGCAGTGGTAAATTCCAATATCCTCGAATTGCTTGGTACGGGTGGGCACGCGTCCGGCCGTGACTTGAACTCGAGCGATGCGCGCGACGCGAGCAAGGCGGACGTGCCGTTCGAGAGAGCGTGGATCGCGAGCTGGTTGGCCGCGGTCGCAGCGCTGTTCCTCATGGTTGCCGTGCCGCGGCAGGCCGTGCATTTGCCCCCGCAGACCAGCATTGCCGCGATCCATCTACTGCTTGAGATGTTCGCGGTCACGATTGCCTCCATGATCGCCGCCACCTGGTGGAACGTCATGGGTGTCGCGGCGCGACCGCAGCGCTACGGCGTCCCGGCGGGCGATCATGGTGCGGCAAGGCCCCGGGCAAACAACCTGCAGATAGCGGGATTTCTCGCCGTGGCAGTCTGCGACACCCTGCATGCGCTGAGCTTCGAGGGCATGCCCGCCTTCCTGGCGCCGAGCAGCAATGAGCGAGCCATCTATTACTGGCTGATGGGGCGGGCGATGGAGGCAATCACCCTTGGCTTGTTCGCCAGCGGATGGAACCCCAGGATCTCGCGTATGGGCGCGCTTATCCTCGGAGCGGCTGCATCCGCGCTCGTTCTCTGGGCGGGAGGAATTCAACAATCGTACCTGCCGCAAACCTTCATCGTCGGTTCCGGGGTGACGCCGTTCAAGGCGGCATGCGAGGACACGCTTTGCGCGGCCGACGTCATCATCGCGCTGGTCTTATGGAGAAAGTCCAGAAGCACCGGAGACTTCCGATACCTGCTGGTGGGAACGGCCGCGTGGATGCTCGGTGTCGGTGAACTCATGTTCACAAGATATGTCGAATTTGCCGATTTTCAGACGCTTTTTGGCCACGTGTTCAAGGTGTGCGCGTACGCGCTTCTCTACTGTGCTTCGTTCAAATCCAGCGTCCGCGCACCGTTCGATGCGCTCCAGATCGCCGAAGAGCGGGCCCGCGAGAGCGAATCGGTTCTGGCGGCGGTAATCGACTCCGCATCGGACGCGGTGATCGGTACCGACATTCGCGGACGGATCGTGCTTTTCAATGCGGCGGCGGAGCGCATTTTCGGCTGTTCCGCGGCGGCGGCGCACGGCCAGTCTATTGCTCCCTTGCTTCCCGATTGTCCCGGGCACATGCGTGAGCACCTGCAAAATGACGTCCGGAATTTGCCGCTCGACCGGGGTGCAAGCATCGGCCGCATCCGGGGAAGGCGCTTCGACGGCACGGAATTGGCGCTGGAAGGGTCGATTGCGACCGTCACGATCATGGAAAAGAGGGTAATCGCAGCGGTGCTGCATGACGTAACGGATAGGGTAAAAGTTGAATTCGCGGCGGAAACCAACCGACGCGAACTCGCCGACCTGGCGCATCGGCTGATGGCCCAGGAAAAGGACACAAAGAGCAGATTGGCGCAAGTCCTGCACGATCACGTCGTGCAGACCTTGGCCGCTATGCGCATCCATTTCGTGGGCGAGGCGACGTTCAGCAGTGCCGCTCAAGCGGACCGCCATCGCAGGGTCGAAGAGCTCATCCTGCAGGCGATCGATCAGGTTCGCGAGGTCATCATGGACTTGCGGCCCTCATTGCTGGACGAATTCGGGTTGTTCGACGCCCTGGATTGCGAGTTGCAGGCTGCGAAAAGGGATGCTGGCGAAGTGCAATTGCACCTGGATGCGCCGCCGGCAATCGTCGATCAACGGTGGCAGTCGGATGTCGAGTACGCCGCGTTCATGGTCGCGCGTGAAGCAATTGCAAATGCGATTCTTCATGCGCGGGCAAGGACGGTAGGTGTGGTGCTATCCGGCAGCAGTCGCGCCCTGCAGTTGCGGGTCGCTGACGACGGCGTTGGCTTCGATTACAGCCGGCGCATAGCCAGGCCCGGCCATCTGGGCCTCATCAGCATGCGTGAACGGGCGACGGCCATCGGAGCCCGCCTTGAAGTAGAGTCGCGCCAGGGAGTCGGTACCACCGTCTGCCTGTCGTGGGAAGGCGGTGCGCCGTGACGAGGCTGTATCTGGCGGACGACCACGCGATCGTTCGGGACGGACTGCGTGCGCTGCTGGAAGACGCTGGCCATCACGTGGTCGGGGAGGGAAGCGAACCGCGCGAGATCCTGGGCGAGTTGGCGGGCCTTGGCCCCGAGCTGTTGCTATTGGATCTGAACCTGGGCGGAAGATCCGGCTTCGAGCTTCTCGGCGAATTCCGAAAGCGCGGCCTGTCGATCCCCGTCCTTGTGTTGAGCATGTCGGATCATCCGCGCCACGTCGCGGAGGCTGTTCGATCGGGCGTCGCCGGATACCTGTTGAAGAGCGCACCGAGGCACGAGCTGATCCAGGCGATCGAGGTCGTGTGCAAGGGCAAGCGCTACTTCAGCCCTGAGGTTGCCGAACTCGCGATGCGCGGACTCACGCGGAACCACGAATCCGAGCTGCTGGCAACGCTCTCGCCGCGGGAGCAGCAGATAATAACCATGGTGGTCAACGGGCAGACCAGCAAGGTCATTGCGGAGCAACTGCACCTTGCATCGAAGACCGTCGACATCTATCGAAGCCGGATCATGCGCAAGCTGGGTGTCGACGGCATTGCCTCCCTCGTCCGGCTGGCCATCCGCAACGGATTGATTGATTCGACGGTCTCATGAGTGGCGCGTCTTCGGGCGGGCGTCGCGCAAGCGGCGTCGAGACCCGGCGATCAGGCGATCATTGCGGCAGACTTGGGCGCGCATCCGCGCCGGTGACCGCGCCGGCGTTGGTGCGACCGGACCCAGATGGCAAGATCATCTGGCGCCAAGGCCTTGGAAAAGTACCAACCCTGGCCCATTGCGCAGCCCATGTCCTGCAGAAGGCGCAGATCCTCGACGGTCTCGATGCCTTCGGCAACGCTGGTCAGGTTCAGCTGGCGAGCCATGTTCAGGGCCGACTGGAGAATCACGCGGAAATTGTGTCGATCGTGCGCCCCGCGAACGAACGACCGGTCGATTTTCAATTCCGTAAATGGCAGGTGGGCCACCTGATGCATGGTGGAAAAGCCGGTTCCATAGTCGTCGATGGACAGCCCGAATCCTTTTATGCGAAGTCGCGTGAGCGAGCAAAGGGTGGCCCCGAGTCCGGTTGCCAGCGATCCTTCCGTCAGCTCGAGGGTTATCTGTTCGGGTGCCAGGTCGTATTGCGACGCCAGAGCCACGATATCGTTGACGATTGCGGATCGACCCAACAGGATCGGCGAGAAGTTGACCGCGAGGGGGAGGTGCAGTCCCTCCTGGTTCCATAGCGCTGCCTGGGCGAATGCCTGGCGCATGACCAAGAGCGTCAGTTCCCCGATGAGACCCTCCCTTTCGGCCATCGCGATGAATCTTTCCGGAGGAATGAGTCCGATGCCCGCGATATTCCAGCGCGCCAAGGCCTCAACGCCGCATACATCACCGGTATGCATGTCAACCTTGGGTTGGTAATGCACGAAGATCTCGCCGCGCTCGATCGCGCGCAGGAGCGACGTCACTCCAGGGGCGTCTTCTGCGCAGGAGTCGCCATCGGGCGGCACCTTTCGAATGGTGATCTGTGCGGAGAGAGCCCGGATGAGCGCGGACGGCGCAAGCGGCTTGGGCAACGCTGCGAGAACCCGTAGTCCGAGCGCATCGGCCATAGATCGCACCGTATCGAGTAGTGCCTGCTCGTGACAGGAGACCACCACGATGGAGATCTCGGGGTTGCTCTCCTGCACGTGCTGAAGAAGCTCGACGCCGTCCATGCCAGGCATTTCCAGATCGACGACAAGCAGCTGCGGCCGTGGCTTGAGTCGTGCCAGCAATTCCAGGCCATCGGACCCGCAGGCCGCCTCATGGACCACGGGAATCCCGATTTCCCGGCATACCGCCGCCAAATGACAGCGTTGGATCGGGTTGTCGTCGATGACTATCGTCGATGAAAATCTTCTGTTTCTCATGGCTGCCGTCATTTTCAATCTATATGAGCTGTCGAATCATCAATCGGGAAGCTGACGGGACGCTGGCGTCAACAGGGTGGTCCGACGGCCCCGGACCAGCCATCGCGCTCCCGAACCGCTTCCGGCCGCCCGGACATCCGGAACCCCGAGACGAGACGATGCGGGATCGGGCAGGCGGGCGGGTCCATTCGGATGTCGCGGCTGGCGGTCGTCCAGCGCGAATATTGTGAGAGCGCAATCGATCGCATGAGAACCCCCGATAGCCCAGACACTGCATCGACGAGACAGGAATGCGTTGCAAATTGAAACGTACGACTTGATTTTCGGTTGCTGACGCGGATTTAACAGGACGCGAACGGACAGCTACAGGACAAGGCCGGCCAATTTCACGCGAGTGCGCGAACTGTTAGCAATCCTGTACGCCGCGAATGTCGATTTGCTCATGGACCCGCTCACGACGAAAGACTACCGTCGTCCTTCGATTTGCAAGATGGTCTCCTGGTCGAATCGCCGCTCGAATGGAAATCAACCCACCCTCCGTATGCAATCCGATAGCGCACAGTGGTTCTCGGACCGCCCGGAGATCGCCGAGGAAGAGGCCGATGTGGTGCCCATGAACGCCAGAGTCGCGCCGGTGTACTTGCGGCCTCTGCTCGAGGAGGCAAGGCGCCTCGATATCGAGGTGCCGCGTCTTCTCCACGGACTGGGCTTCTCCTGCGGCGATCTTGAATCACCGGGATTCGCGGTCTCGCTCAAGGAGGCCTTCGCGCTCATCCGCCATTGCCTGGCTGTCATCGACGACCCGAAACTCGGTGTCCAACTTGGCATGCGCAGCAACATCGTCGATCGCGGTGCTCTGGGACTCGGCATGCTGGCCAGTGCAACGCTTGGGGACGCCATCGATCTGGCCCAGCGGTTCCCGGCCAGCGCGGGGTTTCTCTTGGACTTCCGCGTCGAGCGGTCAGGAAGCAATCACCTGCTTATCGCGGCGCC
>Ga0181525_10004684_pt1 | contig 10395 bp, 6 predicted proteins | sample PEATcosm2014_Bin_48_FD_121100 | JGI IMG/M metagenome (GOLD analysis project Ga0181525, IMG submission 121100) | Peatland microbial communities from MTU Mesocosm Facility, Houghton, MI, USA - PEATcosm2014_Bin06_10_metaG | ecosystem: Environmental > Terrestrial > Soil > Wetlands > Peat | place...
AGACGCACGCGTACGGGAAGCGCTTAGAGAACGCGCCGCCATGGCCGGCCTCTCGATGGCAGAGTATCTCGGCAACGCACTAGCGCAACCCGAGCGAACTTACGCGACTGCTGCCGTCGAGATCGCGCAACCGCTGGCGCAAGTCTCCTATCGTATCGCTCAGGCTGCTGATGCTCTTAAGCGAGGCGATGTTAGCGCCGCCACATGCGAACTCGACGCGGCACGACGAATCGCTTCCGATGCGCTGGTCCCGCTGCGCCGCCAGCACGACGAAGAGGTTCGAACAAGCGACCGGCGCCGCGGCGGAGGCTGGAGCGGCTAGATGGTCGGAAAGTTGTGTGCGGCACCCGCCCGCGGCGGAAGCGCGTCTGGTCTCATTGAGTATCTCGTTGGTTACGCGATTAGCGAAAAGGGCGCGACCCGAGAGGAAATATCAGATGCACTCGATGCCGTTTACATCGAAGCCGAAGCGCGCGCCGACCTCGGTGTCGACGTAATCTGGAGCCCGGAAGCCGGTGGCGGCACGCGACCGTCATCGGTTCTGGTGAGGAACTGTGCAGCATTTTCGACCGCGAGCCTGGAAATCGACGCCGACGCGGCGCGCAATCCCGGCGTTCGAACCGGCGCCATGCATTTTGTCTGGTCGTGGAATACGCAAGAGAGCGGCAAGCTCACGGACGAGCAGGTTCACACGTACGTTGGCAAGGTTCTGGCCAAGCTCAATCTCGGCCACCATCGATCGGTCTCGGTCGTTCATCGTGATACGGACAATCTCCACGTACACGTTGCCGTCGGCAGCGTCGATCCGCGGCTTGGTTTAGCATACGATCGAACCGGATTGCATCGACGCATGGCTTGGGCAGAGCGCGAAGTCGAGCTCGACCATGGCCTCGACCACGACCACGGGTTAGCAGTCGTACAAGACGCGGGGCTTGAGACGGCGCACGTGCGATGGGCCGATGTGCATGAGCTGGCGGCGTGGCGCGCTGAACGGAAAGAGGAGCGCCTCGCTCGACAAGAGCGCCGTTCATTCGAAGGCTATCGCCTTCGGGACGGTACTTTCGAGCGCTACGTCGATACGGCGGTCGGTCCACGTTTGCAAGTCGCGCTGGATCTGTCGCGTCAACGTGGCCGTGCTCCGGATTGGGCAACTCTGCACGCGGTCGCAGCTCGCTACGGCTGCGAGCTAGACGCCGACACGGAGGGCCGCGTGATTGTGCGCGACGTTGGCGTCGGCGAGCTGCGGCTTGCGCATGACAAAGAGCGGCGCGAACTCCGCCAGGTGCTTAAGGCTCGGGGAATCGAGGATGGCGAGATTGAGCAGCGCGTTGCCGAACTGCGCGCCGAGCACATCAAGGAAGAGACAAGTGAGCGCATGGGCAAGCGCCAAGAGGGCGCAACGGTGGCGCTCCGTTCGGTGCTGCCCGACGACCTTAGAGATATGCCGCGATTTCAGAGCACCGACGAGGCCGAGCGCGACGTCATCGAGCGTATCCTCCACGATCCGGGAATTGTGCTCCGTGACGTAACGGCGCAAAGCAGTACGTTTGCGCGCGAAGACGTTGATCTGTGGCTGGCGTCGAGGTTCTCGGACCCATCTGAGATAGAAAGACTTGGCGATCGCGTCGTCCGCCACGAGTCAGTGCGGATGCTATCGGCGGACACCGCGCAGCCATTGATGACGACGATCGAGGTCTTGGCTATCGAGGATCGTCTCGATAGCGACGCGCGGGTGCTAGCGTCGACAGCATCTGGCATCACGGCGGATAACATCCGCCACGCGATCATTGAGTACGAGGCGCAAGAATCCGCGAAGCGCGGAGAGCAATTCGAGCTGTCCTCCGAACAGCGCGTGGCACTGGAGGCGCTGGCCCGAGGCTCGCTAGTTGTGATGGACGGCTTGCCCGGCGTCGGAAAGACCACGATTCAGGGTGCCGTACGAGTCCTTGGGGAGCAAACCGGCAAGGAGGTTGTCGGACTTACGCTCTCACAAGCGGCGGCCGAACGCCTTGAATCAGAGGCTAGCTTCAGGTGCGTTAATACCGCGCGAGCGCGCATTCTGGAGGAGGGGCACGTCCCGGTCATCCCACAGGGTGGAATTGTCGTAGTCGATGAGGCCGCAATGGTCGACTCGCGGGCCAACGGCCGCATTCTGCAGCTTGCACGCGAACGGGGTTGCCTCGTTCTCGAGATTGGCGATGTGCGGCAGCTTCAGCCGATTGACTTTGGTGCCTCGTTTCGCATCGTTCGTGAAGCCGCTCAAGGCGCCGGCACCTATCATGAGCTGCGCGATATCCAACGGCAACGACGAGAGTGGCATAGAGACGCAGTCATCACGCTTGCCGATGCAATCATCGAGCGCGACGACACAAGACGCTTAGCACTTGTCCGCCAATCCCTCTCGTCTCTTGACGAACACGGCGCGATCGCATGGGTAACCGATCGTGACGAGGCCATTGACGCGGCCGTTACGTTGGCGCGCGGTCACCAGGCCGATGGCCAAGACACAATCACGATTGCCTCCGATAAGGACAGTGTTCGCCATCTTTCGGAAGAGTATCGCCGAAGAGAGGGGCGCCAGGGCGTTGGACTGCGCTACGTGACCGCAGGCGGTACGCGCGAGTTCACGGCCGGTGATAGGCTGATGTTCCTTGAGAATAGCGTCGGAAAGAGCGGCCTCGGAGTCCGAAACGGCGATCGCGGCGAGGTGATAGAGACGACGCGGGACCGTATTGCCGTGCGCATCGACGGCGACAAAGATCGCGTCATTGCTTTCGCGCCGAGCGCCTATCGCTCGTTCGACTATGCAAATGCGAGCACGGTTCACAAGGCGCAGGGAGCCAGCGTCGATGCGGCCGTTTCCGTAGTCGATCGCAGCGCCTCGGCGGAATTGCTATTCGTAGCTGCGAGCCGCTCGAAGGCTGCACTGGAAATCGTCGTCCCGCGTAGCGCCTTCGGAAACATCGAGGACCTTGCCGAGCATATTTCGGAACGTATTTCTCTCAAAACCACATCACGAACCTACGATGAACTCTTGGAGCGCACCGGCGGCAAGGAGACGATCCGGGTGCGCAACATTGAGGCCCAGAGAGAAGCCGCGCCCCTGCGACGGGTCTACGAGGCTGATGTCGTGGAACCGCTCCGCGCGCTGCAACTGGAGCGAGCGCAGCGCGCACGCGACGAGTATCGCGAGCGCAAGCGCGAGATCACTAAATCATCAATGTCGATCGAAGAGCGTCTGGAGGCTGGTCGCGACGCGCTACGCGCTATGCGAAAGTCAGTTACCGTCGCATATCGCGAGCTCCGCCCGCAGGCGTTCGGGGAGTGGCTTCAAGAACGCGAAGAGAACAGAGAACGTATACGTGCGACCGGCGCGAACAGGCACGAGCGGCAACAGGAACAGAGCCGCGAGCAAAATCAGCATGCGCAACGGCATGGAGAACGTGGCGACTTTTCGCGGGCAGAGACGCTCGCGCGGCAGGCGGAAATTGAGCGCGAACGATGACGCAACGCGGGCACTGTGGGATCAGCCGGATTGACGCAGCGTTCTTGAGATAGACGGGTTCGTTCGGAAATGAATCCCGTCCATGGTGTGTATTGCCTGAATGTCACCCTTCGCGCTCAAGCCTTCCAGGACATGATCAACAATATATTCGTGGATGGCAAGTGACGTTGCTATTTGGCGGGAAGCGCTCATCCCTTCATTGACAATGCCGCCCAGAATCTTGAGTTTCTCGTTCTTATAGTCGGTCGGGCGATATGCAGCTAGATATCGCTCGAAGCCCGTTTGCGTTACTCTCGCATGCAGCGGGCGGTTCTCCCCGAGGTAATGACCTAGCTCGTGGAAGTAGAAATGCTGGTCAAGTACGTGAACGCTCTCGTAAACGCTATCTTCCGTCATGCCGAGACTTTGAGCCTGAGCTGCGACCATTCCAAGATCAACGATTGGATGGGCATTGGGATTGGCCAGCAATTGCTCGCAGGCTATCTTGAACACGCGCTCATCGTCAGGCTCAATTCCGGGTAGCCGATGAACCGGAATTCCCGCGTACGCCGGCGGTGGGGCAACGGGAACCGGAGCGACGCCGAAGATCGACGCGGCGATGCGATCGGCATGCTTTTCAATGTCGTTAAGATCGTCCACTTTCTCCCACACCGTCGCAGACAGCACTGGTGGCGGTGTGACCCCGTCCAAGACGACGGGGACGATCAGCTTCACGGCTCCCGCAATTTTCTGAACTACCGCAACGGACAATTCTTCGGTTACCCATGGGCTAGCGATGCTGTTCTCGGAAAGTACAATTATGACGATATCCGATTTCGATATACCATTATTGAAGATCTCGTCGACGAGATTGCGGCCGGGCAGCAGATCACGCTCATCTAGCCATGGCTGGATCCCGCGCAGCGCGAGCATGTCGCACAGAGCTCGTACGAATCTCGCCTTATCCGGCGATGCGTGCGAAATGAATGCAACCGGAGGTTTGCTGTCTGGGACACTCGTCACGACCGTCGGTCCTTGTTCATCTACGTCAGAGGGAGTGGTTACATCGATTGACTCACTTGAGTCGCCAAGACGCTCGCGGATCTGCTTGAGGAAAGGCTCGCAACACGCCTCGATTTCGAATCCAGATCCCCCGGGCTTCGGGGTAAGGCTTGGAGTGGCGCGGTGCGCTGAACAAGCGAGGCCGTCGATTTCCGAAGAGATAAGTTCGCCAAGCGCCTCCTGGACGCTCGCCATCAGGGCAGAGGCGATGCTGTCCGGTTCGATTGCTTGCCCGTTGAGCGAGAACTTCACGGTACCTCGTTTCTCATGGGATGGCACCCCAAAGCGCCGGCATTATAGTGCGAACGTATGTTCGCGTCACTCCGGCCCATTCCCTTCGACCGCATCCTTGTATCGGTCTCTCCCGGGCCTCTAGGCGCCGTGGCACTTCTTGTATTTCTTGCCGCTGCCGCACGGACACGTCTCGTTTCGACCAACCTTGGGCTTAGCGTTGCGCACAGTCTGTAAGGCTGCTTCGCGCTCGATCATGCGCTCAACGCCACGGACGGCCATCTCATTGATTGATGTATGACCGGTCCGCTTTACCTCGTTTTCCTCGAAATAGAGGTCGTCAAAATATTCAGATCCGTCGGACGCCACGATGCGTTTGCCGTGCATCGGCCGCGGCAGGTTTCCGTCCTTGAGATAGATACCCGCCAGGTTAAGCTCATCATCAGCGGTCACCGCGCCCATGGACGCCACGCGCTGCGAAGCGTAGCGCACGAACTCCTCGGCGGGATTCGACTTGCGTAAGAATCCTGCGACCATCGTCTCTAGATCAAAGAGGTTCACTGCGAGCGGATAATCCTGGTTCGCTTGCTTCTCTAAAAGATAGGTGAGATTGACCGCAAGCGGGCGGAAGCTCTCCATCGTCGTGCAAATGATGAGGATCTTCTTCACTTGCGTTGGATCGATCGTCGCCAGAACGCTGCCGTCCTTAGCATAAAGATCAAACGGCCCAGGCGCGTTGCGAACGAGATCCACGATATGCTGCGCCTGATCGAAGCCATGTTGAATGCCGCGATCGCTCTTGAAGTGCCCCTTGACGCGCTGGTACGCCCGATCCGGCGTACGCGACGGCTCGACCATATCCGACGATTTTGCCTCGTTCAAGATAAGAACGCCGTCGTGAAGTATGAGTCCGTCGTGCTCGTTCTGCGAATCGGGACGTTCGTAGTAGCGTTCTAGCCTAAGCGCGTCAGCGGGGAATAGGCTTCCAAGAACCTCCATGGACCGACGCTCCAGGTACTTCGCGCGCGCTTCGAAGTAACGCTGCTGTTTATTCGACGCGGAAAGCACCCGCCCAAAGCGGCTCTCGATTCCTTCGTACATCGCGGTCCTAAACGGACAACAGACGGTGTCGTCGTCTATGTAGAACAGCGGCGCATTCTCAGCCGGGTTGCGCTCCGCGTCAGCGTAATATGCGATATCGGAGACCGCTCCACGTCGCAGCGCAAACGCAGCGAGAAACCCATTGGCGATCTCTGGGAGATCCTTGCGCATTTCTTCGGCGCTGAACGACATCGGAAAGTAATCCGCGAAGCGTTGGCCCGCTTCGTGCAGCGCCGGGTCGTCGCCAAAATGCGCAAGATCGGCTGCTTGGAGTTTGCCTTCTAAGTGTCGAACGCGCAGCGACTCCTGGGCACGCTTGAGGGCGCCGACCGCTTCCATTGTGCTCTGCCAGCCGTCGCTGAGCTTTCTCATGATCCAATCGATGGCCGTCAACGTCTGGCTCGCCGAGACCCCGATCTCTTCTTGGAGCGTCTGATCGAAGCGTGCATCGAGTTCTCGCATGCGCTCGATGATCTGGTCAGCATACGACAGCCGGCCGGACATGAAGAACTGAATGAAGGATCCGAACGCGACCATGTTTTCATCGAACCCTTCGAGCGGGTTGCCCTTCAGGTAAGGGTCAACGTAACGAAGTTCGATCTCATTTAGCAGCTCAACTACGTAACGCTTCCGGTCCTTCGTAAGCTCTTCCGGGTCCGTCGGCTCCTCGGTAGCCATGAGAACGGCCATGAGGTAGGACGACTGCCGTTGCGGTGATGCGAGGCCGCTCACCCGCGCCATGTACAGCGGATCCGTAGCGGCGCGTAGCCAGTCCATCGCTATCCATGCCGCAACATCCGACGTAGCAAGAGCCGCCAAGGTCGCTGCGAGGCGCTTTATCAACTCTTCCATCGTCGTATATGCCGCGAAGTTCGGCCGTTTGAGTGTCATGTGGCTATTTTCTCACGGCACTACGTGGCGCACTAGCCCTTAGGTTAGGCGCTACTCGTTTATCCGAGCCTCCAGCGTAGCGATTTCGCCCAGTATGTCGTTGAACGACGGAACGTCGCCGAAAAGCATCGGCAGCATCTGTTCGTAATCAACCGCGACCGCATCACGACGGAACGCGGGCGGCGCCAGACGTAGCGTACCCGGTTTAGCGAGATCGTACCGAGCGCGATTCGAGGCAAAGAACACGCTCTTGAAGCGCGCTACCGCTGCAAGCAAATCGTTATTCCGAATTGCGGCTTCGCCGATCTCCGAATGTGAGAGGCGCGCGAGGTCATAGTAGTGGCGCGAATGCCGCGCTGGAAACGGAAGCGCTTCCTCGCGGTGTGCGATCTCGTGTAGGATCGTCGCCTTTTCCCAGAAGGTACGCTGTGGATCAAGTACGTGGACCTTCACTGAGCCGGTGACCACTTCGAGAGCATCCACTACGTAGGGCCGAATCTCAAGGTCATTCGCGGGCCAGCTATCCGCGTGGCCGAACTCGACCAGAACGTCCGGTTTGATGTACCCGATCTCGCCGCGCTCTTTCGTTGGATAACGAAAGCGCAAGCTTCCTGGTTCCCCGGCGTCAATCGCCCAGTCGTCGGCGAGTTCCGATGATATACGTGCACGAAGCGCCGGCAAGAGAGTATCGATCGCATAGCTGCGCACCTTCTCGCGAATTTCTTCGATTCTACGTCTCGTTTGTTTCGCAGATCCTGCCTCATAGAAATAAGTGTCATCGGCGAAGCCGAGCGTTGCGCGACCGATCGAAACATCGATATCTTCGGAGAAGCGTTCGATAGCATTGAAGCCTTTCGAAAGCGAGGTCCCGCCCTTGAACGTGAATGGCCCGAGTTGTGCAGACAACGCGAAAAGATGTTCGAGGAGCCAGACTACCCAGAAATCTTTCTCGATGATGAGTTCGCTTACGCCTAAGCTCGTCGCTGCTGCAACGACATACTCGGACCGCTCGGGAAGCGTTAGCTTTGCTAGGTCCTGGAATATCATTCCGCAACGACCTGGCGAAGATGACGTTGCATCCAGACGGGAGCATCGCCGATGTGCCTGCTCAGGGTTGCACGGTCGTTTTCGCTGATGACGTTGCGTAGGGTCCTGATCGTATCTTCGGTTACGCGCTCGCGCCCCAGCGCGCTCAGCGCTTCTATGACAAGGGGCACGATGCGCGCGCGCGCACGAAAGCGCCGCGCCGGGGCGTGCTTTAGCCGAATCTGACGTTTGCCGACCAAGATCGTCCGGGTTGGGCCGGCCGTCTTAAATTCGAGCTTGGACGGTACTTGTGTGGAAAGATGAAGCGCGTTTAGGGCCAGGGCGCCGCTCGGGACTACGGGCACCCCGATGCTCCGCTCCACAGCGGCAGAAATGTCCTCGCTATGGGGCGTCAGAGGGCCTAGTTCACGGTGGATTTTGGGGCGGCTGAAGAGGCCGCGGCTAATGCGCTGGAGTTCGCCGGCCCGGACCATCCGAGAGAGAACCTGGTCGACTAGGGCACGGGAGGCCCCAGGGGTGCCGTTTATTATGTCGCCCGTCGTAAAAACCGGGCTTTTTCGGGCACGGATCGAGCGACGCACCCGATCCGAAGGGGTTGTTTTGGGGACGCTCACTGTCAGAAAATATAGCAGTTTTTCTGACAGTTGCCAAGGCCAAACTGTCAGAAAATATGGTGGTTTTTCTGACACCTTCCGACCGGCGGCAAGCCTCTTTTTCCATAGCCGCGGCTTTGCCCAATATACCGAATATGCCTAAAAATGCCCCTGAAGGGCCCTTTGGCTCAAGGCGCACCCTCCCCGAGCCTGAACGAGGGCGTAAGGAGGCGAGCCTTTGGCAAACCTGGAGCACGCGCCAATGAGCAGGGTGTCGTTCACTTTTAGATATTCGGGGCCCGCGTTGGAAGCGGGAATGATGGACGTGCGCGATCTCGCGCCCGCGCTGCTAGCATTGGAAAGCCTCTGTGAGCAAGCGAACTATCAAGTTAACTCAGCTGAAGCAGGGGCCAAGGTGCAAATCCGGGCTTTCGCCCCGGGTTCGTTCAATGTCGATTTTTGGCTTCAGGTCGGGCTTCTAACGACGGCCGCAACCTCACTTGGACTAAGCCCCATAAGAAGCGCGACCGAAGTCTTCGAATTGGTTAAGACCGTGATCGAGACCATAAAGGCAATCACGGGAAAAGTTGACGATGTTACTCAGCTTGAAAACGGCAAGACCCGGCTTACGATTGATCACAATCATAAGATTGACGTATCTGATCGCGTCTACAAATTGCTCACTAATCGCTCGGTCCAAGATGACGTGAAACGTATCGTGTCCCCGCTGCGGCATGAAGGCATTAACCAATTAAACATTGTGCAGGACGGTGAGACGGTGGAAACGGTTGAGGCCGCCGACGTTCATTTCTTCGAAGACCTGACGCGGGCGCTGCCAGCCGGGGAACCGGAGGTACTTGAAACCACCTCGACCATCGAGAAGACCTTTAAGGTGGTATCACTATCGAGCGACCCGAGACATCGCTGGCGCCTATCCGATGGGAGCAACACCTTTCCCGTAAAGGTTGATGACCATCATTTGCACGAGGCTGCACAAGAAGGGCACCTTGGAATAGAGCCGGGCTTTCTCGTCAAGGTCCGCATAAAGAGCGAAACGCGATTTATAGACGGCGAGCCAAAAACCGAAAATCATCTGCTCAAAATATTGGAAGTAAGGCCGCCAGAACCCCGAGATGATGGGAAAAACCGCCTCCTTTAGGAGGCAATCCGCATTTCACGCAACAACTCACTGGCCCCGCGTAGCGTGGTCCAAAGGTACTAGGGGAGGGGTGCCTCTCTTATGGAGCCGGGCATGGCGCGCGACTGCCAGTGGCCAAAGACTTGCTCCTTCGGGGGGCAGGAGGGCGCCACTCAATGAACTCGGCACGCCAGAGGTTATGAGCTCAATCATTTGTGACGTGTTGGCTCTCCCAGGCGTCTGCCGGTCGGGCGGCCTGCCCGCGCCTGGTGTACAAGCGAACGTCAGGGTCCGCTCGAGGACTGCTGTATCCTCGACGCAGCGAGTTCAGGGCGAATACGAAGTGGCTCGACCGTGAACATCGCTCCGCCGACGCAAGGACCGCACGATTTCTTCGGCCCGAATTCGGAGATACTTCCGCTGATCGACTCATCTTTGCATGAGCTTTTCAGCTCAATTGGAGCTGCGGGCCAAGTTGGCGAGGAGAGTCTCCGCAGGGGTCAATTCGTTATCGAAAGTAGGGCGGGAATACGGACACAGCCGCTGACTCTCGATGAAACCGGCGAGACCCTCGGCGTTACGCGAGAGCGTGTGCGGCAGATCGAGCATCGGTATCATGAATTAATTGCTCACGAACACACCTGGTTTAACCAGGGTCTGCCGAAGATAATTTTCGATGAGCTAAGGCGTAAAGCGTCGATAGTATTTCGAGAGCCCTGCGCCTTGCGCGGAGGCGTATATGGTTTCTTGTCCCTCCTGAGTCTTAGTGGCACGAAGATTAACCTCTCAACAAATGCTGTCGTCTCAGTTATTTGCCTCGCGCCGTGGGAGGCTTATGTGGTTGCGCA
>Ga0181525_10004685_pt1 | contig 10391 bp, 8 predicted proteins | sample PEATcosm2014_Bin_48_FD_121100 | JGI IMG/M metagenome (GOLD analysis project Ga0181525, IMG submission 121100) | Peatland microbial communities from MTU Mesocosm Facility, Houghton, MI, USA - PEATcosm2014_Bin06_10_metaG | ecosystem: Environmental > Terrestrial > Soil > Wetlands > Peat | place...
AGCGGTCGTACAGATCGGCGTACGTCAGCTCGCCGGCCGACGACCAGACGGCAGGCCTATCGGGGTGCGCGTCAGCGGCCTGGCGGAGCAGTTGCGACAGCGTCGACGTCACGTCGCTTCCGCGGGTTCGGCGATGGACTGGTTGAACTCTTCGAGTGCGCTCAGGCTCCGCGACAGGCTGGCCTCATCCGCTGACACCGCTTCGATCTCGCCGGCGGCGAAGCTGCGGTAGGCGCCCAGGTCCAGCAACCCGTGCCCGCTGATGTTGACCAGGACGACCAGCGGCGCCTCACCGCGCGGGTGCCGGGACACGACATCGATCATCCCGGCCACCGCGTGGGCGGACTCGGGAGCGGGCAGGATGCCCTCGGTCTGGCAGAACAGCATGCCTGCCCGGAACGACGTGAGCTGGTCGATGGCCATCGCCTCCATGGAGCCGTCGGCATGCATGGCGCTCGCCAGCGGCCCGGCGCTGTGGTGCCGCAGCCCGCCCGCGTACACCGGCGGCGGCACGTAGCCGCTGCCGAGCGAGTAGACCCTGGTGATCGGGGTCGTGCCCAGGGCGTCGCTCAGGTCGTAGAGGTAGCGGCCCCGGGTCAGCTTCGGGCAGGCGGTGGATTCCACGGCGACGAGCCGGATCGGCCTCCCGGCGTCCTCCGCGGCGCCCAGCAGGGGCAGCGCGATGCCGCCGAAGTTCGATCCGGCGCCCATGGACGCGATGACGCAATCGGGAAACTCGCCCAGCCGGGCCAGCTGCGAGACGGCCTCCTGGCCGATGACGGTCTGATGCAGCAGCACCGAGTTCTCGCCGCTGCCGACCGCGAACCGAGATCCGCTGTCTTCGGCTGTGAGCTCAATAGCTTCGGCGTTGGCCACTGCCTGGGTACCGGTCGCGGCCGGGTCCTCCGCCAGCACCCGGCGCCCGACCTCGGTCAGGTCGCTGGGACTCTCGTGCACGACCGCGCCGAACAGCTGCATCATCTCGCCGCGGATGGGCTTCTGACGCAAGGTGGACCTGACCATGAAGATCGTGCAGTCGAGGTTCATGACCTGGCACGCGTAGGCCAGAGCGGTTCCCCACTGGCCCGCGGCCGTGCCCGTGACGATGCGCTTAACGCCAGCTCTGGCGTAGTAGTAGGCCTGCGCCAGGGCGGTGTTGAGCTTGTGGCTCCCGGTGAGGTTGGCACCTTCGTACTTGTAGTAGATGCGAGCGTTGGCGCCCAGGTGCTCCTCCAGGCGTACCGCCCTGCGCAACGGCGTCGGCCGGTACTGCGCATACAGGTCGAGGACCTCGTCGGGAATCGGTATGAACCGGTCAGTCGTGTTGAGGGACTGCCGCGCGAGCGAGAGCGGCTGCTGAAGGTGCACGCCGTGTCCCGCCCGTTTCGCCGCTCCGGTCAGTCGTGATCTCGACATCGCCGAGGCCACATACTGGGGCCGGTCGTGCAGGATGTTGAACCAGTGAGTCGGGAGCAGCGGGTCTCGCGCCGCGGCAACCGCGCGGCGACCTCCGCTGGCATCCGAACCAGACTTCACTTGGCGGCCCGCAGCGAGATGCGCTCCACCAGATCGATCAGGTCAGCCACGGTCACGAGCTCGATCGTCATCAGCTCGTCGTCTACCAGTTGGACCCGGAGCTTGCCCTCAAGCTCGAGCAGCAACTGGACAAAACCCAGCGAGTCCAGCCCTAGGTCGGCGTAGAGTTCCTGTCGCTCGTCCAGGGTCTCGACCCGCAGGCCGGGGATGGCAGCGGCCAGGGCGCCGAACACCAGGTTCGTCGCCACGCGGCGCAGCTCAGACCGGACTGCTACTTCGCTACCGTCTCCAGCGGCCAAAACGGCACCTCCAGGTGCGAGGGGAGCATAATCGTGCTCGGGACCAAGGATCGCTCTTGGGACCAAGATTGGCTAGTGTGCTTACGCGGGTGAACGCGCGCGATACACCATACGGCCTACATGACCCGCGACTGCCGGTCTTGATACATTCTGGTAGGAAATGGGCAGCCGACGTCCGGCTGGCCCCGCCCGGCCAGATCCCCCGCCCGGCGCCTGGGGTGGTGCCTGCCCGCGACGGCCCGGACGTATCAAGGCCCTGCCTAGCTTGCTCTTGTTTCGGTATCCACCGCAGAGGGAGTGTTGTATGCCGGCAAGCGAGGTGCTGATCATCGGCGCTGGCCCCTACGGTCTGTCGATCTCCGCGCACCTCCGCCATCGGGGGATCGCCCATCTGATCGTCGGCCGCCCGATGGATACCTGGCGTGACCACGCACCCGCCGGTATGTACCTCAGATCCGAGCCCAACATGCTGGCCATGTCGCACCCTCGGCCGGGGTACGACTTCGAGGACTACTGCCGCTGCGAGCGAATCGACGGAATCGGCCGGGGAATCCCGGTGACGATAGAACGGTTTCTCGGCTACTCCGACTGGTATATCAAGCAGCTGGCACCCGATGTGAGTGATGTCAGGGTAACCGAGATCGCCGCGGCGAACGGCGGGTTCCGGGTCGCGTTCGCCGACGCCGAGCCGGTTACGGTTAAGAACGTCGTGATCGCGACGGGCGTGCTGCCGTATCGCAACCTCCCAGCCGAGCTGTCGGGACTGCCATCCGAGCTTGTCTCGCATACCGCCGACTACCACCGGTTCGACAGCTTCCGCGGCCGCCGCGTCGCGGTCGTAGGTGCCGGACCGTCAGGGGTCGAGACGGCCGCCCTGCTGCATGAGGCCGGGTGCGAGGTGCAATGGGTGGTGCGGCAGCCGAAGCCCCATTACTGGGATACCAAGCCGGGACCGCTGACGCTGGTGACGCGGCTCCAGGGCAACAGGCTCTGCGAGGGGTCGTGGAAGTGTCAGGTCTGGAATTCCCCGTCCGCATTCCGCCTGCTGCCGCGGGATATGCGAGTCGAAAAGGCGCGTACCGTGGCGGGACTTCCCGGGGCCTGGTGGCTGAAGGACCGGGTCGTGGGCGTGGTCGAGATGCTGGACAAGACCTCGATACGGCAGGCCGAGGCCAGCCGAGGCGGCGTGCGGCTGCTGCTCGACGGCCCGACCCGATCGGAGCTCGAGGTCGATCACGTGATCGCTGGCACCGGGTTCCGCATCGATATCGCCCGGCTGCCCTATCTGCCGGAAGAACTCCGGACGCGCGTCGCCACCTTCGGCGGGTTCCCCGTGCTCAGCCGGGCCGGCCAATCGACCGTTCCCGGCTTGTACTTCGCCGGAGCCCCCGCCGCCTTCAGCCTCGGTCCGTCGATGCGTTATCTGGCCGGCACGCACAACGTGTCGGCTTCTCTCGCCCGGTCGGTGGCCCGCCGCGCAAAATCGAGCCGAGGCGGCCGGGCACCAGCTGGGCGCGATGACTGGCGTCAGCTCACGCCGGCGTAGGAGTGCAGGCCGGCGATGAACACCTGCACGACGAGGATGTTGAACATCAGGCTGGCGAAGCCGAGCAGCTGAACGTAGTGGGCCCGCCGGCCGCGCCAGCCCGCGGTCGCCCGGGCGTGCAGGAACGCGGCGTAGAGCACCCAGGTGATGAACGCCCAGGTCTCGACCGGGTCCCAACCCCAGTAGCGCCCCCAGGCCTGGTCCGCCCAGATGGCGCCCGCGATGACGCCGAACGTCCAGACCGGGAAGCCGAACACGATGGTCCGGTAGGTGAGCCGGTCGAGTTGCTCGATGCTCGGCAGGCGGCTCACGATCCCGTTGCCCGGCGCTGCCTTGCCCGCCGCCACCCGCCTGTCATACCGGTCGACGGCGAGGTAGATGCAGCCGAGCACCGCCGCGACGAAGAAGATGCCGGTCGCCACGGTCATCGCGGTGACGTGGATGGACAGCCAGTATGACTGCAGGGCAGGGACCAGATCCCCGGCGGCCGTGTAGATGAGCGTCTCGGCCAGCCCGAGCGCCACTACCACGGCGCCCATCACGAAGACCCCGAGCGCCCAGGCCCGGTAGCGGATCATGACGAACAGGAAGAAGATCGCCGCGAAGCAGGTCAGCGCGGTGACGAACTCGTACATGTTGCCCCAGGGCGCCCGGTGCACGGCCAGCCCGCGGGTCACCACCGCCACCGTGTGGGCGCTCACCCCGGCCGCCGCCAGCGCCATGGCGGCCTGCACCCAGCGTCCCGCCTGCCGGATGGCGCGCAGCGGCGGGACCGCCAGGGCCGGCATCGAGTCGGGCGTCCCGGCCGGCGGCCCGGAGTTGACGGCCGGGGCGCCGGCCGCCGGGCTGGCGCTGGCCGGGATCGCGCTGGCCGCTCCGGCACCCGCTGCGCCGACGGCGGCCATGGCCGCGGCCTTAGCCGGCCGCAGGACCGCGGTCGGCTGCGTCCGCCGCGGCCGCCCGAAGGCGAAGTCGCCGGCGAAGGCGAGCACCGAGAGGGAGTACAGGAGCAGCGCCGCGATCATGAAGTCGTTGCTGACGTGGCCCAGGGCCAGGTTGATGGGCACGGCCGCTCACTTTCCCTCGTGTTGACGATGCTCTGCCTCTGACTGGGGATCCGGCTCGGGATCTGCCTGGCCGCCGGCGGCGGCGGCCCGGTGGACCGATCTGAGCTCATCGGCCAGCGACGCGAACTCGGCCTCGAACCCGCCGCTGGCATCGGTACGGGCCAGGCCGCCGACCCGCACCGTGCTGCCGCCGCCGGACTCTGCCCGGGCCCGGACGAACACCCGCCTGCGCCGCATCATGAACGACAGCAGCAGGCCGCCGAGCGCGGCGATACCGCAGATCAGGGCGGGGATCTGGCCGGGGTCGTGGGTGATGGCCAGGCTCACCCACGGGACGTAGCCGGTGAAGGTCAGCGTGCCCTGGCCGTTTGGCAGCTTCAGCGACTGGCCTACCTGCAGTACCTGCGGATTGGCGGTCAGCTGATGCATCCCCGCGGTGTCCAGCTGGTAGACGGACTGCGCCGGGCCGCTGTTCTCGCCCAGGTTCCCCGCGTAGGCGATCAAGCTCACCACCGGGTTATCGGCGGCCGGGAACGCCGACTGGAGGGTGCCGTCCACGTCGACGGCGGTCGGCACGAATATGCCGGTGAAGCCGAGCTGCTCCGGCTGCGCGTCCGGGACCTTCACCACGCCCTCGGACAGGAAGTTCCCCGAGCTGCCGGAGATGAATGGCGTCGGCCCGTTGTACACCACCTGGCCGCGGCCGTCGGTCACCCGGAACTCCGGCGCGTACCCGTGCCCGATCAGGTAGACCTTCGCCCCGTCCACCGACAGCGGGCGGTTGACCTCCAGCTGGTCAGAACGCACCGGCCCGCCGGGATGGGCGGTGTAGCTGACCTGCGCGTCGAACGAGGACGGCTGGCCGCGCTGCGACCCGGAGGTGATGTAGCTGGCTTCGAAGCTGTCCAGCGTGATCGTGAACGGGCCGAGATCGGCGGCGCTGACCAGCCGGCCCGGATAGAACTCGTCCAGGTCGCTAGCCGTATCGGCGAAGGTGGAGCCCTGCACGAGCAGCCGGTCGGCCTTGTAGCCGAACAGGCCGCCGAGCGCGACCGACACCAGCACGCCGAGCAGGGCCAGGTGGAAGAGCAGGTTGCCGACCTCGCGCAGGTACCCCTTCTCCGCGGAGACCCAGGGTTCCGCGGCGTCCGGGGAACCGCCGCCGTCGGCCGGCCCGCGCAGCCGGAAGCCGTGGCCGGCCAGCACCTGCCCGGCGACCCGGACCGCGTCCTGCGGCCCCAGCGCGACGGAGTACTCGGCCGAGTGCGGCAGCCTGGTCAGGTGCCGCGGCGCCCGCGGCGGAAGCGCCCGCGCCGAGCCGACCAGCCGGAACGTGCGAGGCACCACGCAGCCCACCAGGGAGGCGAACAGCAGCAGGTAGATGGCGGCGAACCAGGGCGCGCCGAAGACGTTGAACAGGCCCAGGCGGCTCAGCCACGGCGCCAGGGCCGGATGTGCCGCGTAGTACTGCTGCACGCCGGCCGCATCGGTGCCCTGCTGCGGCAGTATGGAGCCCGGCACGCTGCCGACCGCCAGCAGGAAGAGCAGTACCAGCGCGACCCGCATCGAGGTCAGCTGCCGCCAGGCCCACCTCAGCCAGCCGGCCAGTCCGAGGCCGCCGGGCGCGGCAGCGGGGGGGCCAGCCAGCCGGCCGTCCTGCTCGTCGGCCGCGGCGTCGAACGGGTCCGCCTCGGGGATACGCACATCGGTCATCGGCTCACCCCGCCTTCCCGGTCACCGTCGCGAGCATCGCGGTCAGCTCCGAATAGGTCGTCTGCCCGAAGACCGCCGCCGCGATCCGCCCGGTGCGATCGATCACCAGCGTGGTGGGGGTGCCGGAGACCGGCACCACGGCGGTGAAGGCGAGCGTGATCTGCGAGCTGGAATCGCTCACGCTCGGGTACGTGATGCCGAAGTTGTGCTCGAAGGCCTCGGCGCTTGCCGTCGTGTCGCGCACGTCCACGCCGAGGAAGGCGACGCCGGTCCGCTGGTACTGCCCGGACACGGCGGCCAGGGTCGGGGCCTCCGCACGGCACGGCACGCACCAGGAGCCCCAGAAGTTGAGCACTACGATCCTGCCCCGGTAGGAGGAGAGGCTGAGCCGCGAGCCGGTGAGCGTGCTGGCGGTGAAGTCCGGCGCCAGCGGGCGGTGCCCGGTCGCGTACAGCACCGCGTTCGTGTTGCCGTCCAGGTAGCTCACGCCGCTGTTCCCCCCGCTGGCCCACCCGGCCAGCAGCACCACGGCGAGCAGCGCGCCGGTGCAGGCGGCCGCCACCAAGACGACCGCACGGCGCTTGCCTCTGAACACGGGCGGATCCTTGCGATCTCCTACAGGGGGTAGTACCGCACTATTGTGCCGCATCGCTGTGCGGCACCTGACGTCGGGCCGGCACGGTGTACGACACGCCGACGATCCGGTCACCCGAATAGCGGAAGCTGGTCACGCTGCCGAGCGCGCACTCGCGCACCGCCGGGTTGTGCCACAGCGGGCGGTGCTCGACCTGCCGGCGCGTCACCCAGATCGGCAGCTGGTGGCTCACGCACACCGCCTCCTTCCCGCCCGCCTCGACCGCGGCCGCCCGTGCCACCGCCATGACGTCCAGCATCCTGGCCACGATGTGGCGGTACGGCTCGCCCCAGGACGGCCGGAAGGGGTTGACGAGGTACGGCCAGTGGGCCGGCCGCCGCAGCGACCCGTCGCCCACGCCGAACCGCAGCCCCTCGAAGTGGTTCCACGGCTCGATCAGCCGCTCGTCGACCACCACCGGCAGGCCGAGCCGCTCCGCCACCGGGCGGGCGGTCTCCAGGGCACGTTCCAGCGGTGAGGAGAACAGCACGGCCACGCCCTGGTCGGCGAAGAAGTCCTCCGCCGCCATGGCCATCTCGCGGCCGTTCGCGGACAGGTGATATCCCGGCAGGCGCCCGTAGATGATGCGGTCCGGGTTCTCCACCTCGCCGTGCCGCAGCAGGTGGACGACGGTTTTCTCGGACATGGCCCGCCAAGCCTACCCGTCACCACCGCGGGCAGGGATCTCGGCCGCAGGCCGCCACCTGGCCTAAACATAGTGCAGCAGTACGACTACGCTAAGTAGCATAGTTCTCTAGGGAAGCTGCGACCGGCCCCACCAGGCCACGGGATCAGCATCAGGGACGGGGACGCGGGAAAGGGGACAGGTAATGCGTCTCTCATGGTGTCCTGGCCGAGCGTCGCGGCGGCACCGCCCGCTGGCGCCGGGCCGTCATCATGACCGTGGCGGCGGCGGTGCCGCTGACGGCCGCCGCGGCGGCCGCGGTGCCCGCCTCGGCGGCGGGCGGCTATTATGCCGTGATCGCCACCATCCCCCTCCCCGCGGGCTACGGCCCGTGCGGGCTGGCGACGGACCCCGCCGCCGGGACCGTCTACGTGACCAGCGGGGCCGGCGCCACCGGCGCGGTGTCGGTGATCGACGCGGCGACCCGCACCGTGACCGCCACCATCCCCATCGGCTTCAACGCCGACCCGTGCGGCGTCGCGGTGGACCCCGCCGCCGGGACCCTCTACGTGGCCAACCAGGGCTACGACACGGTGTCGGTGATCGACATGGCGACCCGCGCCGTGACCCGCACCATCCCCGTGAGCTCTCCGGGTGACGTGGCGGTGGACCCCGACGCCGGGACCGTCTACGTGACCAACGTCGAGGATGACCAGGAGGATGACACGGTCTCGGTGATCGACGCGGCGACCGACACCGTGACCGCCACCATCCCGGTGGCCGGCGCGGGCACGTTGGCGGTGGACACCGCCGCCGGGGCCCTCTACGTGACCGACTCCGAGTCTGACACGGTGTCGGTGATCGACACGGCGACCAACGCCGTGACCGCCACCATCGACGTGGGCCACCTCCCGTATGGGGCAGCGGTGGACCCCGCCGCCGGCACCGTCTACGTGGCCAACGAGGAGGATGGCACGGTGTCGGTGATCGACGCGGCGACCAACACCGTGACCGCCACCATCGACGTGGGCCTCTACCCGGGCGCGGTGGCGGTGGACCCCGCCGCCGGCACCGTCTACGTGACCGACCAGGATGGCACGTCGGTGATCGACGTAGCGACCAACGCCGTGATCGCCACCGTCAGCGGCGCCGGCGGCAGGCTGGCGGTGGACCCCTCCACCCACCTCGCCTACGCGGCTGCTGATAACGCCGTGGCGGTGATCGGCCCCGGACAGGCGCCCGCGATCACCAGCGCCGGCGCGGCGAAGATGGGGATGCGGTCACCGGCTTCGGTCACCGTGACCGCCACCGGCAACCCCGTTCCCGCGCTTACCGAGACCGGCGCGCTGCCCACGGGCATCACGTTCACCGACAACGGCAACGGGACCGCCACCCTGTCCGGGATGGCCCCCGCGGGCACCGCCGGAAGCTACCCGATCACCATCACCGCCACCAACGGAATCGGCAGCCCCGCCACCCAGGCCTTCACCCTCACCGTCACCACCAAGGCATCCGCGCCCGTGATCACCAGCGCCCCGGCCGCCACCGCCATCTTCGGCACGCCGTTCAGCTTCACCGTCACCACCAACGGCTACCCGGTGCCCTGGATCTCCAAGGCCGGGACGATGCCCGCCGGCGTCCAGTTCGTCAACAACAAGAACGGGACGGCGACCATCTCCGGCACCCCCGTCCGGACCGCCCTGGGGCCGTACACGGTGACGCTGACCGCCGGGAACTGGACCGGAACGGTCACCCAGTCCTTCACGCTGACCATCGACAAGGCACCGGCCCTGAGCAAGCTACCGGTGACCACCACCGCCACCATCGGCACGCCGGTGGACCTGGCCATCACCGCCACCGGTTACCAAACCCCGGGCGTGGCCGAATCCGGGACCCTGCCCAGCGGGCTGAGCTTCACCAGCACCGGAAACGGCCAGGCGGCCATCTCCGGCACCCCGGCCGCGGGCACCGCCGGCAGCTATGCCATCACCATCACCGCCAACAACGAGCTCGGCTTCACCACCGAGAGCTTCACCCTCAAGGTCCGCTCGTAACCCCGCCGGGCCCCGCCGCGAGCAGCCGTTCGGCCACAATCGTCAGCAGACGCGCTGTGCCCGGCGGGGCATCGCGGTGGACGGTGCGCGCGGGAACTCGCTCGGCTACTGAGCGGCCGGGCTTACCCGGTCCCGCTCCAGTGCGGCCGCGGCGGCGCGGGCGGCCGCGGGCAGGGCGTCGGCGATCCGCGACACCGCGGCATCGTCGTGGGCGGCGGAGAGGAACCAGGCCTCGTACCCGGACGGCGGCAGGTACACGCCCGCGTCCAGCATGGCGTGGAAGAACGCGGCGTACCCGGCGGCCGACTGGTCCCGCGCGCCGGCGAAGGAGGCCACCGGCGCCGTCCGGCCGATGAACACGGAGAAGAGGCTGCCCGCCTCCGACAGCCAGAACGGCACGCCCGCGCAGGCCAGCGCGTCGGCCGCGAGCTTGGCGACCGCCGCCGCCGCGGCGTCCACCCGCGCGTACACGTCCGCGGTGCACCCGCGCAGCGTCGCCAGGCCGGCCGCCACCGCGAGCGGGTTGCCGGACAGCGTGCCCGCCTGGTAGACCGGCCCGGCCGGGGCCAGCCGCGACATGATCTCCGCCCGGCCGCCGAACGCCGCGCACGGCAGCCCGCCCCCCATCACCTTGCCGAACGTCACCAGGTCGCCGGCCACGCCGTCGACGCCGTACCAGCCCGACGGCGAAACCCGGAACCCGGTCAGCACCTCGTCCATGATCAGCAGCGCGCCCGCCGACCGGCACAGCGAGGCGAGCAGCTCGTTGAACCCGGGCGCGGGCGGAACCACCCCCATGTTGGCCGGGCACGCCTCGGTGATCACGCAGGCGATCGACTCGCCGCGCGACGCGAACACCGACGAGACGGCGCCGGCGTCGTTGTAGGGCAGCACGATGGTGTCGCCGGCCGCGGCGC
>Ga0181525_10004686_pt1 | contig 10388 bp, 10 predicted proteins | sample PEATcosm2014_Bin_48_FD_121100 | JGI IMG/M metagenome (GOLD analysis project Ga0181525, IMG submission 121100) | Peatland microbial communities from MTU Mesocosm Facility, Houghton, MI, USA - PEATcosm2014_Bin06_10_metaG | ecosystem: Environmental > Terrestrial > Soil > Wetlands > Peat | place...
CGCGCCAACGCGACGATGTCGGTCAAATAATATTCGCCCTTGGCATTGGCGTTGCCGAGACCGGAGACCAGGCTGAACAGCGTCGGCGCGTCGGCCAGCATCACGCCCGAATTGCATAGCGTGATGGCGCGCTCGGTCTCGGTCGCGTCGGCCGCCTCGACGATGCGGTCGAGGGTTCCGTCCGGCGCCAGCAACAGCCTTCCATAAGGACCGCCGCGGTTCAACCGCATGCCCAGCACGACCAACGCCGCCTCGGGATGGCGGCGGCGTTCGTTGAGGAGAATGGTGAGCGTGTCGCGCGTGACCAACGGCGCGTCGCCGTAAATCACCAGCACGTCGCCCTTGAAACCGCCCAGCAGCTTCTTCGCCGCCGCCACCGCGTCGCCGGTGCCGCGCTGCTTGGTCTGCAGCGCGATTTCGGCCGGCGCCACCGCCTGCTCGACGTCGCCCATGCCGGGAGCCACCACCACCACGGTGCGCAACGGCTTCAACTGCGCCACCGCCGCCAGTACGTGCGCCACCATCGGCCGGTTGGCGATCTGGTGCAGCACCTTGGGCCGGGACGATTTCATCCTGGTGCCCTTGCCGGCGGCGAGGACCAAGGCTGCGATGGGAGTGGCGGGCATCTGGCTGTTCGGTTGGGGGGCTAAATTGTCACGGCGGAATGCGGCAGGCCAAATCACGAATCGTGAACGACTATAGCATAGCGTGAAACCCCGCTTTCTTGACAGCGGCCGGAACCGGGCCTAAATCCAGCCTCCTACGGGCGCTTAGCTCAGCGGGAGAGCACACCCTTCACACGGGTGGGGTCGTAGGTTCAATCCCTACAGCGCCCACCATTATTACGCGGCTGGTTTGGACGGATAGACCCGGATCGTGCCGAAACGCATGCCGAGCTGCCGTCCCGGCACGATCCGCAGAGCCGCCACCTGGGAGCGGTCGATATCGGCCTCGATGGCATGCTCGCCATAGGCCAGGTGAATGCGGGTGCGCAGCCCGATGACCGACAGGCTGCGGACGGTTCCGATGCAGTCCTTGGCCTCGCCGCCGTCGCAAAGCGCGACGGCATGGGGTCGCGCATAGGCGATGGCCTCACCGTCGGGCACGCCGGGACAGTTCACCTCGAGCGCGCAGCCGGCGAAGCGCGCCTTGCCGGAGGATACGCGGCACGGCATGCGGTTGACCTCACCGAGGAATTCCAAAACGAAGGACGAAGCTGGATTGTCGTAAACCTCGCGCGGCGCGCCGATCTGCTCGATGTGCCCGGCGTTTAGGATGGCGACGCGGTCGGCGAGTTCCAGCGCCTCTTGCTGATCGTGGGTGACGAACACGGTGGTGACCCCGAGCCGGCGGTGCAGCTCATGCAGCCAATGACGCAATTCGACCCGAACCTTGGCGTCGAGCGCGCCGAACGGCTCGTCGAGCAGCAGCACCCGGGGTTCGACCGCCAGCGCGCGCGCCAACGCCACGCGCTGGCGCTGCCCGCCCGAAAGCTGGGGTGGAAAGCGGCCGCCGATCCCGTCGAGCTGCACCAGCGACAGCAATTCCTCGACGCGCGCGGCGATTGCCCGTTTTCCGGGGCGGCGGTCGCGCGCGCGCACGGTCAGGCCGAAGGCGATGTTGTCGGCCACGGTCATGTGACGGAACAGGGCGTAATGCTGAAACACGAAGCCGATGCCGCGTTCGCGCGGCGGCCGGCCGAGCATGTCCGTCCCCCCAATGGAGAGATCGCCGCGCTCCGGCCGTTCCAGGCCGGCGATCACGCGCAGCAAGGTGGTCTTGCCCGAACCCGAAGGACCGAGCAGCGCCAGCAATTCGCCCGGCTGCACCGACAAGTTCACGCCATCGAGCGCGACCGTTTCGCCGAAGCGCTTGTTCAGATTCTTGATCTCGATGCCGTTCATGTCAGGCCGAGCCGGCCGAACCGATTTCGCCCTGGTGGCTCCATTCGAGCAGCCGCTTTATCACCAGGGTGATCAAGGCGAGCAGCGCCAGGAGCGATGCGAGCGCGAAGGCCGCGACGACATTGTAGTCCTGGTACAACGCTTCGACCTGCAGCGGCATGGTCATGGTGGCGCCTCGGATATGGCCGGAGACCACGGACACCGCGCCGAATTCGCCCATGACCCGCGCGTTGCACAGCAAGACGCCATAGAGCAGCGCCCAGCGGATATTGGGGAGCGTCACGCGCCAAAAAGTCTGCCAGCCGGTCGCGCCCAGTACCAGAGCGCATTCCTCCTCGGCGAGGCCTTGTTCCTGCATCAGCGGAATGAGCTGACGCGCGACGAAGGGAAGCGTCACGAAAACGGTGGCTATCACCAGGCCGGGCACGGCGAAGATGACCCGGATGCCGTGCGCCGACAATATCGGACCGAGCCACCCCTGGGCGCCGAAAATGAGCACGAAGACCAAGCCGGCGATAACCGGCGAGACCGAGATCGGCAGGTCGATGAGCGTGAGCAGCAGGTTCTTGCCGGGAAATTCGAATTTGGCGATGCACCAGGAAGCCGCCAGGCCGAAAAGCGTGTTGGCCGGGACCGCAATCGCCGCGACCAGAAGCGTCAAACGGATGGCGGCCAGGGTATCGGGTGTCCCGAGCGAGCGGACATAAGCGGCAAATCCCGCGGCAAAGGCCTCGCTCGCCAGGAACGCCAGCGGCAGCACCAGGAACAGGATCAGGAACCCCGCCGAACCCGCGATCAGCGCGGCGCGCAAAGTCCGGCTTTCGCCGATGCCCGTTTCACGCGCCATGGCGTCGCCGGCTCCACAGCCCGAGAAGGTTGATCGCCAGCAGGACGACGAAAGACGCCACCAGCATGACGCTCGCCAACAAAGCCGCGCCGGCATAATCGTACTGCTCCAGGCGGATGACGATGACCAGCGGCAGGATTTCGGTGAGGCCGGGCATGTTTCCGGCGATGAAGATGACCGAGCCGTATTCGCCGACGCCGCGTGCGAAGGCCAGCGCCATTCCGGTGAGCAGCGCGGGTATCAGCGGCGGCGCGATCACGCGGGCGAGAATCTGCGCCGAACCCGCGCCGAGGGTGAGGGCGGCTTCCTCGGCCTCGCGTTCGAGATCCGCCAGCACCGGCTGTACGCTGCGGATCACATAAGGCAGCCCGACGAAGACCAGCGCGAGAAAGATGCCGACCCTGGTATAGGAAACCTGGACGCCGAACGGTTGCAACAGGGCGCCGATCCAACCGTTATGGGCGTAAAGCGCCGCAAAGGTTATACCGGCAACCGCGGTCGGCAGCGCGAAAGGCAGATCGACCAGCGCGTCGAGCGCGCGCCGGCCCGGAAAGCGGTAACGTTCCAACACCCAGGCGATAAAAATGCCGGCGAAACCATTGAGCAGGGCGGCGGCGAAAGCCAGGCCGAAACTCAGGCGGAAGGCCGATGCCACGCGTGGCGTCGCCAGCAACGCGGCATCCTGCGCCAGCGACAGGCCGCTCGCCTTCACGAACAGACCGCCCAGCGGGATGACGACCAGCACCGACAGTACGAACAGCGTCAGCCCCAGCGTCGGAGCGAAACCCGGCAACACGCGGTAAGGCGCTCGGCGCGCTGGAAAGTCCGCGGCGGTCAACGGTCAGTGGCCCGGCTGGTAGATCTGGTCGAATATCCCGCCATCGGCGAAATGGGTCGCCTGCGCCTTGGTCCAGCCGCCGAATACGGCGTCGATGGTGAAAAGTTTCAGCTTGGGAAAGGTTTGGGCGTAGCGCTGTGCGACGCTTTGCAGTCGTGGCCGGAAGAAGTACTTGGCCACGATATCCTGCCCCTCCGGCGTATAGAGATAACGCAGATAGGCCTCGGCCACTTTCGTCGTGCCGTGCTTGGCCGCATTGACGTCGAGCACGGCGACGACCGGCTCGGCGAGGATGCTGACCGGCGGCGAAACGATCTCGAATTGGTCGGCGCCGAATTGCTTGACCGCGAAATACGCGTCGTTCTCCCATGACAGCAGCACATCGCCCTGGCCGCGTTGCACGAAGGTGGTGGTGGCGCCGCGGCCGCCGGTGTCGAGCACCGGCACGTTATGATAAAGCTTGGTGACGTAATCCTGGGCCTGCGCCGCGTTGCCGCCGCGTTGCAGCACCTGGCCCCAAGCGGCGAGATAAGCCCAGCGCGCCGCGCCCGAGGTCTTCGGGTTGGGCGTGATCACCTGCACGCCGGGACGAATCAAATCCGGCCAATCGTGGATGTTCTTCGGATTTCCTTTGCGCACCAGGAAAACGATGGTTGAGGTGTAAGGCGCGCTGTTGTTGGGCAGACGTTTCTGCCAATCGGGCGGCAGCAGCTTGGCCTGTTGCGATATCGCGTCGATGTCATAGGCCAGGGCCAGCGTCGCCACGTCGGCGTCAAGGCCGTCGATGACGGCGCGCGCCTGCGCGCCCGAGCCGCCGTTCGACACCTGGATGGCGAGGGTCTCGCCGGTGGCCTGCTTCCAGTGTTGGGCGAAAGCGGTGTCGAACTCGGCGTAGAACTCGCGCGTCACGTCATAGGAGGCGTTGAGCAGGGTCTTGTCCGCGCGAGCATTCGCGGTCCAAAGAGCGACGGCAGCAACGAGAGCGGTGAAGACGAAACGTCGGTGCACGCGCATGATGACCTCTTTTTTTACGATGCCGCTTGGATCGCGCGCGCGCGGCCGAGGCGCGATTCGACCAACGCCACCAAGCGTCGGGTCGCCTCGGGCGGCGCAAGCTGATCGGTGTCGATCTCCAGCGCCGGGGCGGCCGGCTCCTCATAAGGCGCGGAAATCCCTGTGAAGCCCGCAATCTCGCCGCGCAAGGCGCGGCCATAAAGGCCTTTTGGATCGCGCGCGCGGCAGGTCTCGATGCCGGCCTTGACGTAGATCTCGAGGAAGCTTTCGCCCAAGGCGGATTTGATGTGTTCGCGGTCCGCGCGGATCGGCGAGATGCAGGCGACGATGGCGACCTGGCCGCTTTCGGCCAGAATCCTCGCCACTTCACCGATGCGCCGCACATTCTCGGTGCGCTCGGCGGGCGAAAATCCCAAATCGGCGTTGAGCCCCTGGCGCATGGCGTCGCCGTCGAGCAGCGTGGCGTGATATCCAAGCTCGAACAGACCTCGCTCCAGCGCCGTCGCCAGCGTGGATTTTCCGGCGCCGGAAAGTCCGGTGAACCAGATGACGCCGCCGGCATGGCCGAAAGCCTGTTCGCGCTCCGCCGCCGCGATTGCCGAACGCGTGGGGGTGAGGTTGCGGTCATTCGCGGGCAGCGGATCGGACACAGGCAGCGGCGCCGGCAGCGGCATGTTGATCACGAAGGCGGCGGCAATCTCTGCGAAGCGCATCAGCACGCCGCGCCGCAACGCCGCCGCGCCGTCGTCGAGCACGATGGGTTCCGGGCTAGTGACAGTGAGATCGGCGATATCGTGGCGGCCGACACTGTCCGCCGCCTGCCGGCCGAGCGCGTCGATTTGGACGATCCCGTCGATGGATTCGATGGTGACCGGATATTCCGCCGTCGCCAGCCGCAATACGAAGCTCTCGCCCGCGCGCAGCGGCACGGCGGAAAAGGAAAAGGCGCGCAGCGCCAGCCGGGTCGCGGTTGCCGGTGGAGTGTCGGCGTGGCTCGCCACCTGGCCGCGCTCGACAAAGATGTCCTCGTCCAGCGTGATACCGACCGGTTGCCCGGCGGCGGCCGACAGCGTCGGCGTCGTGTTCCAGCTTTCGATGGATTTGATCCGCGCGCGCCGCGCGCCCGGCAGGAACACTAGTTGATCACCGATGCGCAGCCTTCCGCTTTCAATGCGGCCGACGACAATGCGTCGGTCGTCGAATTTGTAGACGTCCTGCACCGGCAGGCGCAGCGGCCCCTCGGACGGCAGGATGGGGTCGGGAAAGCGGTCAATCGCCTCGATCAATGTCGGTCCGTCATACCAGCCGGCGCGCCGGGAGAGGCAGACGATGCCGTCTCCCTGGCGCGCCGACACCGGAACGATCGCCGCGGCCGACAAGCCGATTTCGGCGAAATAGGCTTCGATATCGCCGCGCACGGCATCGAAGGCGGCCTGGCGGTAATCGACCGCATCGAGCTTGTTTACGGCGACCGCGATGTAGCGAATGCCGAGCAGCTGCAGCACATAGGCGTGACGGCGGGTCTGTTCCGACAGCCCTTCCTTCACGTCGACCACCAGGATCGCGGCCTCGGCCGCGGCCGCGCCGGTGACCATGTTCTTGAGGAACTCCTTGTGGCCCGGCGCATCGACCAGGATATAGGGCCGGCCGCGCCAGCGGAATCGCACCCGCGAGGTGTCGATGGTGATGCCTTGGTCGCGCTCGGCCTGAAGCGCGTCGGTGACGAAGGACCATTCGAACGGCATGCCGCGCCGCCGGCACATCTCGCGTACCGCCTCAACCTTGCCTTCGGTCAGCGAACCGGTCTCTTGCAACAGTCGGCCGGTCAGGGTGGATTTTCCGTGATCGACGTGACCGGCTATCACGATCGGCAATGCGGGGCGGGAATGGGCCTGGGCGGTCGCGGTCATCTCATATCCTGGTTCTGAATGTGCTTGCCATCACATGTAGCCGTTGGCGCGCAATTCCTCGAAAGCGCCTTCGGATTCGCGGTCCTGGGCGCGGCCGGAGCGTTCGGCCACGGTGGTCGCCCCGAGTTCGGCGATGATGTCGTCGACGTTTGCGGCGTGGCTGGCGATGGATTGCGTGCAAGGCGCGCAGCCAAGCGAACGATAACGCCGTCCGTCCGCGGCGAAATAGAGGCTCACCACCGGAATGTTCTCGCGCCGGATGTAGCGCCAGACATCGAGTTCGGTCCAATGCAGCAGCGGATGAACGCGCAAATGCGTGCCCGGCGGCGGATCAAGGTTGTAATGGCTCCACAGCTCCGGCGGCTGGTCGCGGAAGTTCCAGGCGGCGTCGCTGCCACGCGGGCTGAAGACCCGTTCCTTGGCGCGCGTGCCTTCCTCGTCGCGGCGGATGCCGGCGATGACGCCGGTGAAGCCGTGCTTCGCGATCACCGATTTCAGGCCTTCGGTCTTCAGCGCGGTGCAGCAGGTGACGCGGCCTTGCTGATGCGACATGCCGGCGGCGAGCGCCGCTTCATTGCGCGACACGATGAGATCGAGACCCCATTCCTTCGCCATGCGGTCGCGGAATTCGATCATCTCCGGCAGCTTATAAGAGGTGTCGACATGAATGACCGGAAACGGCACGCGGCCGAAGAAAGCCTTGCGCGCAAGCCAGATCATCACATTCGAATCCTTGCCGACCGACCACAGCATGGCGAGCTTGTCGATGCGATTGAACGCTTCACGCAGGATGAACACGCTTTCGCTTTCGAGGGCGTCGAGATCGCTCATGCGGACCCCCGCATGACGCCGGATTGAATGCCGCACTCGGTCTTGTCCGTGCCGGCCCAGCGGCCGGAGCGGGGATCGGCACCAGGAGCGACGCGCGCGGTGCAGGGCATGCAGCCGATGGACAGGTATCCGTCGGCTTCGAGCGGGTGGCGCGGCAGGTCGTGCGCGGCAAAAGCGGCGTCGATGTCCGCGCGGCTCCAATTCGCCAGCGGATTAATCTTGAGTAGACCGTCGCCGCTTTCGATCGTGGGGATCGCGGCGCGATCGCCGCCTTGGTAGCGCTTCGGCCCCGAAATCCAGGCATCGAATCCGGCGAGCGCGGCAGCCAGCGGCTCGACCTTGCGCAGATTGCAGCAGGCATCGGGGTCACGCTGCCACAGCATGCCGTCGGGATCGGCGGTTTCGAGACGCGCCCGCTCCGAGCCGATGGTCCGCAGGTCGCGCAAACCCAGCCGCGCGACGAGATCGTCGCGATAGCGCAACGTCTCGCCGAACAGCTTGCCGGTGTCGATGAACAGCACCGGCACGGCGGGATCGATGGAGGCGACCAGCCACAACAGAACCGCGGATTCGGCGCCGAAGGAGGAAACCAGGGCGATGCGGCCGGAAAATTCCCGCTCGATCAACGGGCGCAGCAGCGCCGCGCCGTCCAGATGCCCGTAACGCTGCGCGACGTCGTGATGATGTTGAGGATCTTTCGACACTGCGCCGCCTTTGGCAAAAATCCGACAAAAAATCCGCCGCAGCTGCCGCTGTGGCGGATCGACCCACCGCTTTAGCCGTATGTCTAAAGCGCTCGCAAGCTGATGACAAAACCGGCGCTGTAAAATGAAACAAATACTACACACATAAATGAGTCAAGAAAATTATATTAACAGTATATACATGTTATATAGAGCGATAAGATAGCCGAAACCGATCTCGTCAAGCCGTTACGGCCGGAGCCGAAAGCAACCTTCAAGCGGCCTGACGAAAGCTCAAACACCTTCGAGCGACCCTAAGGAGAAACGTATGAAATTCCGCCCCTTGCACGACCGCGTCCTGGTGTGGCGCATCGCCGAGGAAACCAAGACCGCCGGCGGCATCATCATTCCCGACACCGCCCAGGAAAAGCCCATGGAGGGCGAGATCATCGCGGCCGGGCCGGGCGCGCGCGGCGAGAACGGCAAGCTCCATCCGCTCGAGCTCAAGCCCGGCGACCGGGTGCTGTTCGGCAAGTGGTCCGGCACCGAGGTCAAGCTCGACGGCGAGGATCTGATGATCATGAAGGAAAGTGACATCATGGGCGTGATCGACGCCAAGGCGTCCAAGAAGAAATAACGCATTCCTTAGCCGCCGTTATTTTTCGGCATCCGGCTGGTTTTCCGGCCGCGCGCGTTCGAACGCCGCGAGCTTCATGCAATTCTCGAACACGCGCATGACCGCCGGATAAGGCTTGAGATCGAAGCTCGGGTAGCGCTTAGCGTTGAACATTTGCGGCACCAGACAAATATCGGCCAAGCCCGGATTGTCGCCGTGGCTGAATTTCCCGCTGCGCCTGTCCCCGGCCAGCATCGGCTCTATCGCCTCGAAGCCGAGCCTGATCCAGTGGTTGAACCATTCCTCCACATCCTTTTCGTCATGGCCCAGCGGTTTCGCCAAGTAGCGCAGCACGCGCAGATTGTCCAAGGGATGGATGTCGCAAGCGATGATCTGGGATATCGCGCGCACCCGCGCCCTGTCGGCCGCGTTTTCTGGCAGCAGCGGAGGTTGAGGGTGTGTCTCGTCGAGATATTCGATGATGGCGAGGGATTGAATCAGTTCCATGCCGTCTTCTTCCAGCAGCGGCACCAATCCCTGCGGATTGAGCGCCAGATAGCCGGGCGCGCGTTGTTCGTTCTTGCGCAGATGGATGAAGGCCTGCTCATAGGCCAGGCCCTTGAGATTGAGCGCGATGCGCGCGCGGAACGCCGCCGAGGAGCGGAAATAGCCGTGCAGCTTCAGCATCGCATGATTCCCCGGTTCAATTCGGGCGGCGCGCATGCAGGACGAAAAACAGAATCATGTCCCACGCATTGCGGATGCCGGCGATCAGGAGAAGGATCAGCGCCGCCGCCAGAACCTCGAGCGCTCCGGGCAAACGCCGCAGCACCATGAACGCCGCCGCCGCGATGGCGGCATAGCCGAGGACGGGCAGCGCGGCGTACCATATTCTGTCCTCGGCATCGATCTCGCGGCGACGCTTGACGCTCAGGCCGATTCTGCCGGAATAGATCAGGCCAATCAGGCCGCCAAGACCGAATACCACGCTGAACGAAACCCGTTCCAGCGACGGCACCACCACCAGCGCGCAGCCGATCACCACTGTCGCCATATGAATCACGGTCGGCGTCAGGAAGTCGCGGGTCGCGGGAGCATGCTGCTTCTTGAGAAAGCCGGTGCCGATCGAAACTACCACGAACATGGCGCCGAGCAGGCTCGCGGATGCCGTGCCGATCACGACAAAGAAATCGTGCCAGTCGCGCAGCGCATCAAGCGATGATGTCGGCAACCCTGACCTCCCCCGCCCTTCGCTTGCCTAAGGGCCTTTCCGTCAGCCTTCCACGGCTCGCGGGGCCGCACAATACCGTCGCCTATCGCCGGGCTTGACGAGTCGTTCGTGATGGCCCATTGGTTAACAATGAAACCAATTGTCAAGGAGGCGGGCGATGGATCGGGTTTCGCCATCGAGCGTTTCCTGCCTTTCCGGCTTTCGGTTCTGAGCAACCGCCTGACGCGCGCCGTGGCTCGCGTCTATACGCGGCGCTTCCGCTTGTCGGCGCCGGAATGGCGTACCATGGCGGTGCTCGGCCGCTACGGCGCGATGAGCGCCAACAGCGTCGTCGACCGCACCGCGATGGACAAGGTGCGGGTGAGCCGGGCGGTGGCGCGTCTCACCACGGCGGGATATATCACCCGCCGCACCGATCCGGGCGACCGCCGGCGCGCCATTCTCGACCTGACGCCGCAAGGCACCAATATCTATCATCAGATCGTGCCGCTGGTGCGCGCGGTCGAGGACGACA
>Ga0181525_10004687_pt1 | contig 10387 bp, 9 predicted proteins | sample PEATcosm2014_Bin_48_FD_121100 | JGI IMG/M metagenome (GOLD analysis project Ga0181525, IMG submission 121100) | Peatland microbial communities from MTU Mesocosm Facility, Houghton, MI, USA - PEATcosm2014_Bin06_10_metaG | ecosystem: Environmental > Terrestrial > Soil > Wetlands > Peat | place...
CTTGCGCCGAAGCAGGCGCTGCCGCTGCCGACACCTTCTGCCCTTGTGCCGGGAGCGCAAGCATGTCGGCCGCAGCCGCTGGAAGTTTCGCCGGCGCCTGGGCCAAAACGGGAAGCGACCATAGCCCTAATACCATCAGCAGTTTTGCGGCTTTCAAGACATCTGACTCTGGCATCGGATCCCCTCAAGAGATTCCACCAGCAAAAGACCTATATCGACATGGCCGGATATTACTGCAGGGACGCCTAACCACTCGTGACCGCCGTCACGCTTGTGTGCGACGAACATCACGCGACCGGCATTTTGATTCCCAAACAAAAGTCCTAGGCGTCACGACGGATGAAATGCACGTTAAAGACCATCTGCCAGCGTTCCAAAATGCGACTCGATTGCCTATCGCAGCGTCTCAACACGCTTTTTGCCATCAGTCTCCTCACCCGCACCGGCTCGACACGCATACGCAACTTCCCCTATCGCGCCGAATTGATGTTTCCCCAAAAGGTAATGATGATAAGCAAAGCCAATCCTCTCGACTGTTCAAAAGCGCACAGTTGTCAAATATTCACGGAAAACCAGTCGCGTCGCGGACGTTTGAATTCTGCGGCTTACTTTCTCGTTCGCTCCGGCCTTGTCACGAGCGGATTTCGAGATTCCTCCCGGCCAATTTCGATCAGACTCTGTGACTCACGTCACACCGAACTGTGCCGATTGGTACATAAACCTGCTTCGAACGTGGTTACAGTGGTCGCATTTCGCGCAACAGGGAGATGAGAAATGGCTAACAAAAAAACCATGAAAGCCGCAGTCGTCGAAAAATTTGGCCAGCCGTTGGTCGTACAGGAAGTTCCCATCCCAACCCCGGGCCCGGGGCAGGTATTGGTAGAAGTTTTTGCTTCCGGAGTCTGTCACACGGATTTGCATGCCGCCGACGGCGATTGGCCCATCAAGCCGACGCCGCCATTTATTCCCGGTCACGAAGGAGCAGGCGTCGTCGTGGCTCTCGGGCCGGGCGTCACGCACCTAAAGGAAGGCGACCGCGTCGGAACCGCATGGTTGTTCAGCGCCTGCGGCCATTGCGATTATTGTCTCTCCGGGTGGGAAACGCTCTGCCCCGAACAGCAGAACTCCGGCTATTCCGTGAACGGAAGTTTTGCCGAGTACGCATTGGGCCAAGCGGATTACCTGGGCCGGATTCCCAAGAATATTTCGTTCGTGGATGCCGCGCCGATCCTTTGCGCGGGCGTCACAACCTATAAAGGTCTGAAAATGACCGAGGCGCGCCCCGGTGAATGGGTAGTGATCACGGGAATAGGCGGTTTGGGTCACGTAGCCATTCAGTACGCGAAGGCCATGGGACTGCACGTCGCGGCGGTAGACCTAGGTCCGGAAAAGATGGCACTCGCGCGTAAGCTCGGAGCCGAAATCACCATCGACGCGAAAAACCAGGATCCTCCGAAAGAAATCCAGAAGCAAATCGGCGGCGCGCACGGAGTGCTCGTCACGGCCGTCTCACCGATCGCGTTCAAACAAGCGGTCGGAATGCTGCGCCGCGGGGGCACTTGTGTGCTGAATGGGCTGCCGCCCGGAGAATTTCCGGTTTCGATTTTCGACGTTGTGCTGAATGGTTACACGATCCGCGGCTCGATCGTCGGCACGCGCTTGGACCTCGAAGAATCGCTGGCGTTTGCCGGAGAGGGCAAAGTGAAAGCTACCATCGAAACGTTGCCGCTGGAATCCATCAATGACGTGTTCAGCCGGCTGAAGAAGGGACAAGTGAATGGACGCGTTGTACTCGGCCTGAAGGAAGAAGCGCTCGGCAAGGTCGTGAAGGCGCGCCTCGCCAGCTAGAGCAGCTACATCGCGCGCAAGCTCATGTCTACGCGGCGTTCTGCAGCTTAAATCCCGAAACCGCGGGCGTCTGGCGTGTCGGGATCGTTTCCAGGGCTCGGGCTGGCGAATCTATCGAAACTCGCTGGCCCGAATCCGACAAAATGGAAAAGCCCGGCTAGTGGGCGCCTCGTCCGAACTCACTTTCCAAATCCCCGTGTTTCGTCAAAAAATATCTCAAGTCGTCGCAAACTAATTCGCAACCTGAAGCTCCCCGCTGCGTCCTATCCAAGAGCCGGCTCGGAACGTAAATGATTTGTACACAGCCGGCCGATTCGCGAGCTAAGATTCGGATGAGGAGAACCGTCCATCTCAGACTTCACTGAAATTAAGCCTGTCGAAGACATCGCGAAAGCAGTTTCGCGGCGCAACTTCATCAAAGGGGTGATCGCGAGCGCGGCTGCCGTTTCCTCGGCCAATTATTTGTTTCGCGCCTCCACGCTTTTCGGCCAGGCCGCGGGTGCCGGCGCAAGCGAACGGCTCATCACCATCAACGTCAACGGCCAGCAGCGCCGAGTGGACGTGCTGAAGCAGGAAACGCTCGCGTGGACGCTACGCTACAAGCTCGGACTCACTGGCACGAAGCTCGGCTGCGACCGCGCGGAATGCGGCGCCTGCACCGTCCTTATTGACGATGTTCCGCAATATTCTTGCTCCGTTCTCACGCACACCGTGCGCGCCCGCAAAGTCGTCACCGTCGAAGGTCTTGCCTGCGCCGACGGCACGCTCCACCCCGTGCAGCAAGGTGTCATTGACGAGCAAGGTTTCCAATGCGCTTTCTGTATGTCCGGCTTCCTGATGGCCACGGTGGGATTCCTGAAAGTAAATCCCAACCCCACGCGACGGCAACTCGCGCATGGCATCTCGGGAAATCTCTGCCGCTGCCAGGATTACAACAAGATTCTGGACGCCATGATGCGCGGCGCCGAAAATCTCAGGAGGGCCAGTCATGCCTGATGCCGAAAAGCCAGCCAAGAGCGCGGAGCGTCAGTACGGCGTGGGCCACAAGCTGGTCGGCAAGGATTATCCGACGCCCGATCTCTACGCGAAGGTCACCGGCGCGGCGAAATACGCCGAAGACTTCCGCGCCGAAGGCATGCTGTTCTGCAAACTCCTCCTCAGCCCCATGCCGCACGCACGCGTAAAGCGCATTCACGCGAGCGATGCGCTGGCCATGCCCGGCGTACGTGCCATTCTCACGGCAGACGATTTGCCTGCTCCCGCCGACACGCTGACCGACAACGGCACGGTGATCAAAGCCAGCAAGTGGGGCGAGCGCGGCCTCACCATGGAGCCTCTCTACCAGGGTGAACCGATCCTCGCCGTCGCGGCGGTAGACGAAGTCACCGCCGCGGACGCAATTGAAAAAATCAAAATTGATTTCGAGCCGCTGCCTTTTGTCGTCGATCCGCTGGACACACTTCGCCCCGGCGGTCCCAATCCTCGCACCGATGGCAATGTCTGGATCCGACCCGCCCCGCCGAATCCGCCACAGCCGCAGGTTGCGGTGCTGAAGTGGACCGACGCTGATTTTGTCGGCGTGAGAGAGAATCGCCTCCCGATGGGCAAGGCGCCCGATGAATGGACGTATGGCGATCTTGAGGCCGGCTTCAAGAATGCCGCGCTGGTTCTCGATGAGTCGTTCGCAACGCCGGACACCAGCCACGAGACCCTGGAACCGCGCAGCGCGATGGCTTACTGGCAGAATGGGAAGTTGTACCTGCACACCGGCACGCAGAGCACCGCGCAAACTTTGCCGGCGATCGCGCGCTGGCTCAATATGGACGCCAGCAAAATTGTTTTCATCAGCGAATACACCGGCGGCGGATTCGGCAGCAAGATCACCGGCGGCATCACCATGATTATTCCCGCGCTGCTGGCGAAAAAAACCAACGCACCAGTGATGATGCGCATCAGCCGCGAAGAAGAAACTTTCATCGGTCGCGCGCGCCCCGCTTTTCAGGGTCGTATGAAAGTCGGCTTCGGCAGCGACGGCCGGATCGCAGCGCTCGATATGTTCGTCATCTGCAACAATGGCCCGTACGATTCGGTGGGCGATGCCTTTTCCTCTGGACGCATCGTTTCTCTGTTGTATCAGCCGCAAGCCATGCGCTGGCGCGGTGTAACTGTGCTGACCAACACGCCGCCACGCAGCGCGCAAAGCTCGCCGGGAGGCCTGCAGGGAATCGTCCTCATCGAACCGGTCATCGCCAAAGCCGCGCGCAAGCTGGGGCTCGATCAGGTGACCATCCGCCGCGTGAATTGCCCGGAAGGGAAGGCGGACTTCGGGCCCGTGCTGAATGGCAAGCGCGCGCACGCCACCAGCGCGTTCCTGAAGGAAGCGCTCGACCGCGGCGCCGAACAATTCCGCTGGCAGGAAAGAGTAGCGCGCACGCCGAAGCGCATCGGTTCGAAAGTGCGCGGCGTGGGCGTCTCGCTCAGTTGCTATGTGGGCGGTTCGATCGGCTTTGACGGCCTGTTAGTTATCACGCCCGAAGGCCGGGTCCAATTCCAATCAGGAATCGGCAATCTGGGAACCGAGGCGGTAATGGATGTCCACCGCGTCGGCGCCGAACTTCTGGGCGTGCCCTGGGAGAAATGCGACATCGTCTGGGGCAACACCTCCAAAAATTTCCCATACACTTGCGTCTCCGGCGGCAGCCAGACGACGCACGCCATGACGCGCGCTTCCTATGCCGTCGCCACGGATGCAAAAAGCAAGCTACAGCAAATCGCCGCGAAGACGCTCGGTGGCAAACCGGAGAATTACGAAGTCGGCGGCGAGCGCGTCTATCGCAAGGGCGGTGGCGCGGGCATGACTTTCGCGCAAGCGGCGCAGCATGCTATTAAGCTTGGTGGAGTTTACGATGGCCACGAAGCGCCTGCCGACGTCAACAAATTTACGAAAGCATCGATCGCAGCTCTGGCGGGGCAGGGCCTGGTGGCGGCAGCTCGCGACAACTATCCGCGCGACGGAGTCACCCATTCCTACGTCGCCAGCTTTGCCGAGGTCGAGGTAGACGTCGAAACCGGCCATTACCACATCGTTGATTTTCTCGCCTACGCGGACGTCGGCAGCGTAATCCATCCAGCCGCGCTTGGCGGACAGATTCTTGGCCGCTCGACGCTTGGCATCGGCCACGCTATCGGCCAGAAGTGGGTCTTTGATCCGCACTACGGAGTCATGGTTTCCAAACGTTTTTACTACACCAAGCCCCCCACTATCCTGGATGTGCCGGTGGATATGCAATGGGAAGCGCTGGATATTCCTGATCCGGAAACCCCCGCCGGCGCGCGCGGCATCGGCGAACCTCCAGTAGGAGGCGGATGCGCCTCGATTCTAAACGCGCTCTCGGATGCGCTGGGCGACGAAATCTTTCAACGCGCTCCGGTGAACTCGGACACAATTCTCACATCCCTGGAAGCCGGCCGCCCCATGCAGCATCCGTTGGTGGCGCATATTTGATCTTCGCCGGAAGGCACTAAGGAGAGAGAGTCATGGCTGTAATTCGAGACGTGATGCCAGCCTTCGATTTGCTGCAGCCCACGTCTGTCGCTGATGCGCAGAAGCTCTTGCAGCAATACGGCGCCGAAGCTTGGGTCATGGCGGGAGGGCTCGATAGCTTCGACTGGCTCAAGGACCGCATCAAGCGACCGAAAGTTCTGGTGGACCTGAGCGGCATTGAGGAACTCAGAGGAATTCGCACCTCAAACGACGGCATCGAGATCGGTGCAATGACCACGCTCACCGAAGTCGTCAACCATCCGCTGGTGAAACAACATTATGGTCTCCTGGCGCAGGGCGCGGAACTCGCAGCCTCGCCGCAAATCCGCAATCAAGGCACGCTTGGCGGCAACGTAACGCAGGACGCGCGCTGCTGGTATTACCGCGCCGGTTGGCCGTGTTATCGCGCGGGCGGCAACATCTGCTACGCCGATACGCCTGAAGGACGCAACCGCGAGCACGCGATTCTCCACGCCGATCGCTGCGTCGCGGTGAATCCCTCCGATTCCGCTCCGGCTCTGATCGCGCTCGACGCCAAATTCGTGCTGCGCACTCCGAAAGGCGAGCGCATCGTGGACGCCGAGAATTATTTCATCGGCCCTGAGATTGACATCACTCGCCTGCACATCCTTCAGCCCGGCGATTTGCTCACATCCATTCGCATTCCTTCCACCTGGGCCGGCGCGCAATTTTATTTTGAGAAAGTGCGCGACCGCAACGTCTGGGATTTTCCGCTGCTCAATGTGGCCTCGGCGATGTTCGTATCGAATGGCACGATCGAACGCATGCGCATCGCGGTGAACGGCGCCGCCGCTCGTCCCCTGCGCCTGAAAGCGGTCGAAGACGCAGTACGCGGCAAGCCGGCAAACGCCGCCACCGGAGAAATGGCCGGAAAATTGGCAGTGCAGGGCGCGGTCCCGTTGCAATTCAACGCGTACAAAATCCCGCTGATGAGAAATCTTGTGAAGCGCGCCATCGGCGGCGTGGAGGAGCCAACATGGGCTTCCTAGAGTGGGCCGCCAGTCCGTGGGGGCAGCGTGTTCCGATTCACATCGCCTGGTTTCTGATATGGGTCGCCGCGATCGCCGGATTGCTGTTCCTGATGGTGCACGCCACCTACGTCCGCTATTTCGCCAAACAGAAAGAATTCGCCGGCAGCAATTCGCCCCTGTTCGCCGCGCGCATTCCGGAGCGCGTTCCCAGGCATTCGCTGACCGCCCGCCTGTTTCACTGGATCATGGCCGCCTCCATGTTCACGCTGCTCTTCACTGCGTTCCTTCCCAAGGTAGGCGTGCAATTCGATTGGGTCACTTATCACTGGATCGCGGGCTCGGTCCTGACAGTCTCCATTCTCTTTCACATCATTCACGCTTCTTTCTTCATGGATTTTTGGTCCATCTGGCCAGACAGCATTGACCTGCGCGACGCCGCGCGCAGAATCCGCCGATTCCTCGGCAAGCCTGCTCCACCGCCGGACCGCTTCGCCAAATATCCGCTGGAGAACAAGCTATATCACGGCGCCATCATCGCCGCGGGCTTGTCTGCAATCGTCACCGGCGTGTTCATGATGTTTCGCGTGCGCACTGTATTTTTCCCGCGCAATCCGTATTTGTTCGGGGATATGACCTGGGGCCTGATGTACGTGCTGCATGGTTTGGCGGGCGTCGGCTTGATCGCTTTGATCATGGTGCATGTGTATTTCGGGCTGCGGCCGGAAAAACGCCCCATCACCAAATCCATGATCTTCGGCTGGATGAGCCGCGATTTTTACTTGAAAGAGCACGATCCAATGCGCTGGCCGGTGGAAACCTCATCCTCTTCACCGAAAAATTCCGAAGGCGCACAACCCGAAGGACTGACCGATGCTGGCTGATATCGCGGAGCGCTGCAACACAATCGAAGAAAGTTATGAGTTCATGCTGGCCTACGCTGCGCAAGGGCTGCCCACCGATTCAGGCAGCCAGTCCGGCGGGCAAATCCGCGAGTACCTCGGTCGCGCCGCGAATGCGCTGCGTGGTCTTGGGGAAAGCTGCGCGACGCTCCAAGAAGAACGTCTCGAGCAGCCAGAGCGATATCGCGCGTTTTTTCAGGTGCTCGTACGCGACGCGAACGATTCACTCGCCGCGGTCGAACTGGTCCTTGCTCAACCCGCGATCAGCTCTCAACTGATTGACAATCTCAACGCGTCCATACATCTGCGTGCGCTGCTCACCGACCTGTTTCTACTCACCGAGATCGCAAAGCCCCAACCCACCACGCCAGAGCCGGCGGCTTCGAGCGGCTAGCTGGTTTGCAAAAAAAATGCAGGCGAGTGCCGATCGCAACGTGGCTTTCTGAAGGTTACTGCCTCGAATTTACACTCCTGCCAAGGTTTCCAGTCTCGCCTTATCGCGCACGATCAGCGTGGAACCCTTGATTTGCAGCAGTTGCTTCTTCTTGAAGTCCGCGAAAAGCCGCGTAACCGTCTCGCGCGATGCTCCGATCACTTGCCCGATTTCCTCGTGGGTCAGCGTCAACGTCGCATGCATTTCGGGAGTTCCGTTTCCGTGGCTCGAGCACCAGTCGAGCAGGAAACGAGCCAGCTTTTCCGCGGTGGAATGCGACAGACCGATGGAGCGCATCTCCGCGACGGCAGCATGATACGTCTCTCCCAATTGCTGCGCCACGCGCAGTGACACTTCGCCATTTTCGCGGAGAAAGTTCAGAAAATCGGCGCGTGCGATAAAATTCGCCTGCGCCGGCTCGATCACTTCGGCCGTCAGTTCGTACGGTTTGCCTGTGACAGTCGCGGGCAGTCCCAAAACCTCTCCCGGCTCGGCAATCCTCACGATCAGCGTCCGCCCATCCACCGACGACGTCGAAAGTTTTACGCGGCCGTTGCACAGGATGAAAACCCCGCGCGCGCTCTGCGACTCCACAAACAGCGTTGCGCCTTTGGGATAGGACGAAGCCGACGTGATCGCCGCCAGTCTCTGCACCTGCGCAGGTGGCAAGTTGCAGAACAGCCGGTCCTCTCGGTGCGGGCACGCAACGCAATTCTCGATAATTTCCAGGCCGTACGGCGCACGCATAGGGGCAATGGTGGGCATTGTACTCCCGATTCTGCTCGTAACCATCTTGAACCTGTAAACCATCAGTTCAGCCGTTTCCTCTCCGTAATGTTGAGTCGCCGGTGTGCCAAATGAGATATTCCTCGCACCTCATCCTGAATCGGATCGCGCGATGGCTCAGTGACAGGCGTCACAACCTCGCGTGATGGGCATCACGGTATCGTCCTCGGTAAGAGCGGACACTGATGGTGCTGTGGAGGTCGTCATGCACAAGGATGAAAGAGACCTGCTTGAGGTCCTGAAATTCGAACTGGAGTTTCTGGAAAAGGGTGGATACGGGCGTTCGCCGCGCGAGCCCTGGCGACCGCGCTACATCTTCGAGGATTCTCCCACCTGCATGAATTACGATTGCAAGGAGAGCCCCGAACCCTGCAGCAGCTGCGTCCTGACGCAATTAGTCCCGCCCGAGCTCCGCGATGAAAAGATTCCCTGCCGCCACATCCCGCTAAATGCGCTCGGTGAGAATCTCGATTCGTTGTATCGCTATGATGATCAACCCGAGATCGAGCAGACGATGGAAAGTTGGCTGCGGGCTACGATCTCGAAATTGGAAGCGGCGCGGACCCAGGCACGCTCCGATGCTCATTCGCAACCCGCCCCCGGCGGCGCCGCGATGAAGGCCACGCCGCTATATCAGCAATTGCATCCCAAATGCGCGAATCCTGCGTGCGCCACGGCATTTCATTGGCTCGGCGGCGGCAAATTCTTCCGCTTTCAAGACGCACCAGGGCAGGGAAGACCAGACCCTGCAGCAGAGGAATCCGCCAGCGACATGCACCGCGTGAAGCACTTCTGGCTCTGCGAACGTTGCTCGCACATCTTTACTCTGGCATTCGAGAAAGAATCTGGGGTCCTGCTCAAGCTGCTCTGGCCGGAGCTCCCGGTCGCCGCGGAACAGAAGGAATTACCCGCCGCATATCATAATTGACGCTTCCGCAGCGGAAGGACCCCACAGCGCAAAATTCCGTTACCTCGCGCTGCACCAGATGTCTCGCAGCGCCGGGTACAACTTGCGATAGGCGACGTATTGTCGGTTCATCAGCGCAACATCCCTCGGCACCGGTTCAATTCGTTTCGAAACTCTAACAGTCGCGTCACACGCTTTCTCAACGCTGGGCCAGGCGCCCACGCCCACTCCGGCCAGCAAGGCCGCGCCATACGCCGGGCCTTCCTCCACCTCCAACACACCAACCGGCATGCCGTAAACGTCCGCCTGAATCTGTCGCCATAAACTTCCGCGAGCTCCGCCGCCACTGAGCCGAATGGACTCCACTGGAATTTTCAGTTCGGCGAAAATCGTCAGGGTGTCACGCAGACTGAACGCCACGCCTTCCAGAATCGCGCGAATCACGTGCGCGCGCGTATGTGTTGCAGAGATTCCCACCAGCGCGCCGCGCGCATGTGGATCCAGATAAGGTGTCCTCTCGCCCATCAAGTACGGCGCCCACAGCAAACCGTCCGCACCAGCCGGAGCCGCGTCCGCTTCCGTCATCAATCGCTCGTAAGCATCCCCTGCCGGATCGCCGCCCGCGCCAAATTGATCGCGAAACCAGCGCAGCGAATATCCCGCTGACTGCGTCACTCCCATCACGTGCCAGCGTTGCGGCACCGCGTGGCAAAATGTGTGGATGCGTCCCGCTGGATCGCGCACCGGCCCGGCAGTCGCAGCAAACACGACGCCCGAAGTTCCAATCGTCGCGCTCACTGTCCCAGGCCGCACGATTCCCGCGCCCACCGCTCCCGCCGCCTGATCTCCGGCTCCTGTAACGATGGGGATTCCGGCGCGAAGCCCCGTGGCGCGCGCGCCCTCATCCGAAACGTGTCCGGAAATCTCGCACGATTCAAAAACGGTAGGCAACAGATCCGGATTCAATCGCGACGCTTC
>Ga0181525_10004688_pt1 | contig 10384 bp, 8 predicted proteins | sample PEATcosm2014_Bin_48_FD_121100 | JGI IMG/M metagenome (GOLD analysis project Ga0181525, IMG submission 121100) | Peatland microbial communities from MTU Mesocosm Facility, Houghton, MI, USA - PEATcosm2014_Bin06_10_metaG | ecosystem: Environmental > Terrestrial > Soil > Wetlands > Peat | place...
AGACCCACGATCAGTTATCCGCGTTTGACTCGCTTTCACTGCATCCTTAAGATTGGATCGCCGTAGTGAGCGCCTCCCCATGATCGGTGAAGCATGATCGGCCAAACCATTTCGCACTACCGCATCGTTGAAAAGCTGGGCGGCGGCGGCATGGGCGTTGTCTACAAGGCCGAGGACACGAAACTCGATCGATTTGTCGCGTTGAAATTTCTGCCCGACGAAGTAGCCCGAGACCCGCAAGCCCTGGCCCGCTTTCGGCGCGAGGCGAAGGCTGCTTCCGCTCTCAATCATCCCAACATTTGCACGATTCACGAGATTGACGAGCAGGACGGGTACACCTTCATTGTCATGGAGTATTTGGACGGTGTGACGCTGAAGCACCGCATCGGCGGCCGCCCGCTGGACACCGAGACTTTGCTTTCGTTGGCGATCGAGGTCGCCGACGCGCTGGATGCCGCCCATGCCGGGGGCATTGTGCATCGCGACATCAAGCCCGCGAACATTTTTATTACCAAGCGCGGGCACGCGAAAATCCTGGATTTCGGCTTGGCCAAGGTTGCGCTGCCGACCAAGGAAGTTTCCAGCGACCTGACCGCAGCTACGATTTCCGACAGCCATGAATTTCTTACCAGCCCGGGAATGGCAGTGGGCACGGTCGCCTATATGTCGCCGGAGCAAGCCAAGGGCAAGGACCTCGATTCCCGCACCGATCTGTTTTCCTTCGGGACGGTGTTATACGAAATGGCAACTGGGGCCCTGCCGTTTGCCGGCGACACCGCAGCTACGATCTTCGACGGCATACTGAATCGAACGCCCATTCCGCCGCTGCGGTTGAATCCCAGTCTTCCGCCCAGGATGCAAGATATCATCGACAAATCGCTGGAGAAGGACCGCGAACTGCGCTATCAAGCGGCGACGGAACTGGTCAGCGATCTGAAGCGCTTGCGGCGCGATACGGAATCGGGCCGGGAACCGGCGCACGAATCTGTCTCCGTGCGGGTTTCCAGCGCCGGTGTGCCTGCGGCCCGAAGCGAGCATGCTTCCAGCGGCTCGGTGCTGGCGGCTGCGGCGCGGCAGCATAGAACTGGAATGGGAGTGGTCGGGCTGGTGGTATTGCTGCTGGTGGCAGCGGCCGGGTTCGGCGTTTACAGTTTATTTTTCGCGGCGCGGCGTCAGGCCTTTCAGAGCATCCGGATCAGCAAAGTCAGCGGCACCCACAATGCGAAGATCGGCGCCATGTCTCCTGACGGACAATATCTTGCCTACGTATTGAATAACGAGGGCAACGAGTCGCTGTGGCTGCGCCACCTTTCCAGCGAGAGTAACGTGCAGATTGTTCCGCCGCGGCGTGTGGCCTACCGCGCCCTGCGCTTCTCGCCGGACGGCGGCCATATTTACTATTCCCATACGTTATTGGCCAGCGGTCAGGCATCGCAGGAATACGATCTTTACCGCATTCCCGTGCTGGGCGGAACGCCCCAGTTGCTGGTCAAGGATGTCGACACGAATCCCAGTTTTTCTCACGACGGGCAGCGCTTTGTTTTCTTGCGCGCCAACGATCCCGATCCGGGCAAATACCATCTGATCATCGCCAATGCGGACGGCGGCGAGGAGAAGAGCATTTTCAGCGGAGCCATGGCCAATATAATTACCGATGCAGCCTGGGCGCCGGATGGGAAAGCCATTGCCGGCGCGATGATGGATCAGGCGGGCAATAGCTTGACTTCCGTGATTGCGATCGATCCGGAGACCGGCAAGGAGAGGACAATCTCCAAGCCTCCGTTCACATTCATTAGCAAAGTGTCCTGGTTGCCCGATGGGAGCGCGCTGGCAGCCATCGTGCAGAGCGCAGAAACTAACTTCAATCGGCAACAGGTTGGATTGGTCAGTTATCCGGAGGGAAAGTTCCGTCCCATTACCGCCGATACGAATGACTATGCGACGTTGAGCGTGTCGTCCGACGGAAAGACCATTGCAACTCTGATGCAGCAGTCGGTGCGCGACGTTTATGTTAGTTCCGGCCAGAAAGCCGACTACTCCGACATCAAGCAGGTTCCCTCTGGCGATCCCATAGCTGTGATCTCTTGGGCGAGGGACGGTCACCTGCTTGCCGAAGAGTACCCGTCCATTCGAGTGATGGACGCGAATGGTGAAATCAAAGGCGAACTTGGCAATGAAAAAGACTCCTCAGCGATGCAGCCAAGCGGGTGTAGCGACGGTCACGTGGTTTTCGCGCGGGGAATGGTGAAAACCCAGGGTATGAGCATCTGGCGGAGCGAAGCCGACGGCAGCGGCTTGCGCCGCATCTCAGAAGGCAGGCGGGACGTATACCCCATGTGCTCGCCCGATGGGAAGACAATTTTCTATATCGACACGGCCGCGTTTGTCTATATGAAGGTGCCTATCGATGGCGGCACCCCGGAACGCTTTTCCAGCGTGTTTGCAGCAACTGCCGAGGTCTACGACATTTCGCGCGACGGGAAAGTTGCCGTGTTGGGCACCTACGATTTCAAAGCCCAGAAACCGAATATCGCGCTGGTGTCTGTCGAGTCAGGCAAAACCTTGCGCACTTTCGAGTATGATCCCCGGCATCGCGGGTTGCTGCGCTTCAGCCCCGATGGCAAGGGGATCGTCTATCCCATCCGCGAAAAGGGTGCGGACAATCTGTGGGTGCAACCGCTCGACGGCGGTCCGGGCCGGCAGTTGACGAACTTTACGGCGCTCAAGATCTACTCGTACCAATGGTCGGCGGATGGCAAAAGCCTGGCTTTGGTGCGGGGAGACTCGCCGTCAGACCTGGTACTCATTCAGGATTCGCAGAAATAATGGTGGCAGGAATTGTCCATGAAGTAACACCTCCTTCGCTTGCTTCCCACCCATCCCCGCTCATATACTCGGAACGTTTGCCCATCCATGCCGGGAACTCGTCCCGACGCTGGCGAACATCTTGTGTCGAGATAAAGAATCGCAATCATTCCGGAGATCACCTAATGACCACGATGGCTACGCCGCCGCACGTCGATAAAGAAAGCAATCCCTGGGAGTCGCAGCGGGCGCGTTTTGACCTGGCTGCGCAGAAGCTCAACCTCGACGACGGCCTGTGGCGCGTTCTGCGCTATCCCAACCGCGAGCTGACGGTCTACATCCCGGTGCAGATGGATGACGGCCATCTTGAGGTTTTCACCGGATTCCGGGTGCAGCACTCGATTGCGCGCGGCCCCGCCAAGGGCGGCATCCGCTACGCCCCCGATGTCACGCTCGACGAAGTGCGCGCTCTTGCCAGTTGGATGACATGGAAGTGCGCCGTGGTGAATATTCCTTTTGGTGGCGCCAAGGGCGGCGTGATCTGCGATCCGCATAAGATGTCGATGGGCGAAATCGAGCGCATGACGCGGCGCTATACCTCGGAACTCATCGAATTCATCGGCCCCGAAAAAGACGTGCCCGCGCCCGACGTCAATACCAACGAACAAATCATGGCCTGGATGATGGACACCTACTCCATGCACATGCGGCAGACGGTCACGGCGGTCGTGACTGGCAAGCCCATCAACATTGGCGGTTCCCGCGGACGCCGCGAAGCCACCGGCCGCGGCGTGATGGTGGTCTGCGATGAGGCCTGCAAGAAGCTCGCTCTGGCCCGCGAGAGCAGCCGCGTGATTGTGCAGGGCTTCGGCAACGTGGGCTCGAACGCCGCGCACCTCATGCATCAGGCGGGATACAAAGTCGTAGGCATCGCCGAAGTGGGCGGCGGCCTTTACAACAAGAACGGGATCGACCTGAACGCGCTGGTTGAGTTCCGCCAGAAAAATGGAACCGTACACGGCTTTACAGAGGCGGAACCGGCCGATACCGCCGATTTGCTCACCACGGAATGCGAAATCCTGATTCCTGCTGCAACTGAAACGTCATCACTTCGCGCAACGTCGATCGCGTGAAATGCCGCATCCTCGCCGAGGGCGCCAACGGCCCCACAACTTCGGCCGCCGACGATGTCTTAACCGACAAAGGCGTTTTCGTCATTCCGGACATTTTAGCTAACGCTGGTGGCGTGACCACTTCGTACTTCGAGTGGGTGCAGGACCGCCAGGGCTACTTCTGGAAGGAATCCGTGGTCAACGAGCAGTTGGAGGAGATCATGATCTCGTCGTTCGGCGATGTGGTCCGCTATGCCGAGACGCACAAGGTGAATAACCGCATCGCAGCTTACATGCTTGCGATCGACCGCGTGGCTTATACGATTCGGCAGCGCGGAATTTATGCTTAAAGGCAGCCGCCAGTTGCCAGTACCCAGTTGCCAGTTAAGAACCGGAAAGCACCGGACTCGGGCAACGGACTGCAACATTGAGGAGTTGAGATTATGAGTTTACGCAGCAAGAGACTGTTCGCGAGGATGTTGCCACTCCTGCTTGCCTCGTTGATGTTGCCTGCTGTCGCGCCGGCACGATCTTTTTCAGCGGCAGCGCCGCAAGCCTCCGCTGCCGCGGACAAACTCGACCTCAACACCGCGACCAAAGACCAACTCAAGGCACTGCCCGGCATCGGCGATGCCTACTCGCAGAAAATCATCGACGGCCGTCCCTATCGCACCAAGCTCGATCTGGTGCACAGAAAGATTATTTCGCAATCCACGTACGAGAAGATCAAAGACCAGATCATCGCCAAGCAGCCGAAGCCGACAGCAATGACGCCAGTGCCGAAATAGTTCCCTTATGGGCAGCCCTGCCCAACTGGCCTATTCCTCTGATTGCGTTCCCCTTCCCCGTGGAGGATAATCAACTTATCTCTCCGGGCGCATTCCGGAAAAATTGCTGAGCCGCGGTGAACCTTCCTAACTCCATCACGCTGGTCCGCATCTGCAGCATTCCTCTGCTGATTTGGATTTTGTCTTCCAATCACTTCAGCAGCGAACACGGCGCTAAAGAGCTGCTGGCTTCGGCGATCTTCATCGCCGCATCGATGACGGACGGGATCGATGGCTATCTCGCCCGCCGTCGTGGCCAGATTACCACCATGGGCATTTTGCTCGATCCCATGGCCGACAAGCTTCTCATTGCTGCCGCCTTCGTCACGCTGGTGCAGTTCAATCCCAGCCTGGTTCCAGCATGGATCGCAGTCCTCATCATTGGCCGCGAGTTTCTGGTGAGCGGCTTGCGCAGCATCGCCGCATCCGGAGGCTTCACCATCGAAGCCAGCGAACTGGGCAAGTTCAAAATGGTGGTGCAGATCGTTTCCGTGGTCGCGGTCATTCTTGACCACCGCTGGAAAGAGTGGCCGGTTTACGGCAACTTTGTCTTCCCGGTGCACTGGATCGCCTACGTCTCCATTTGGTTCGTGGTGTGTGTGTCACTGGTTTCGGGCATCGATTACTTCGCCGCCTTCTGGTCGAAGATTGACCGCCGTGTCACCAAGCGCCGCCGCCGCGCCTTCATTCTCAGCCGGCGCAAGCCGCAAGCCCCGCGCCCGGCAGATGCCGATGTCGCTCCTACAGCATAATTCGTCGTCGGCAGTTGCTTCTGCTCAGGAATTCTCCGGCGAAGAGCGCTCTCAACTGCTGCGCCTGGCGCACGATTCGATTGCGTCCGCGCTTGAGCACCGTGAAATTTCTCTGGATCCTCCCACTCCGCATTTCGCCGAACCCCGCGGCGCTTTCACGTCGCTCTACCTGAGGGGTGAATTGCGCGGATGCGTCGGCTATGTGCTCGCTTCCTGCCCGGTCTACCGCGCCGTGGCCGAAACCGCACGCGCATCCGCTTTCGAAGATAACCGCTTTCAGCCCGTAACCAAAAAAGAAGCTCCACATCTCGAAATTGAGCTGAGCATTCTCTCGCCCCCGCAGCCCATTCGTGCCGAAGAAGTCGAAGTCGGCCGTCACGGTCTGCTCATCACCTGGCACGGCCGCCGCGGCCTGCTTCTGCCTCAAGTCCCGGTCGAGCGCGGTTGGGATCGCACAACTTTCCTCATGCAAACCTGCCGCAAAGCTGCGCTGCCCATGGATGCATGGCTGCAAGGCGCAAGCATCAAGGCCTTCACAGCGGAAGTCTTCGGCGACAAGAACCTCTGAGCGGATTTCACGGTTGGGGCAGCCCTCACTGCGCGTGGTCATTCCAAAAAGTTGTTTCTGAAACGAAATTCCTCCCTGCCGCACTATCCGGTATGCAACACAACTTGGAAGGAGAATTTCCATGAAACCCAACACAGAGCATGAATTTCCGTCTCTCTTCCGGCCAAGCGCGAAAGCCTTGTTCGCCGGGATTTCGCTGGGCATAGCTCTGCTCGCGACCAGTCTGCCAGCCACGTCGCAGAACACAGCGCACGACCGTAATCGCGACCATGACCGCGACAAGGCACATACGATGTGGATCGACCATCTCGCATTCCTGCCTGGCGATCCCAGCGTGCAAACTTCATTTAACGCGGTCAACTCCGGTGTGGGCGGCGGACTGAGCGGCTTGATCATCACTTCGTCCACACTGGGCAATCAGGCGCAAGGTGGAGGCAACAAAGTGATTGAGACGGCGCTGGAAGTTCCGCCCGGTTTCGATATCGCGAGTGTGCGAATTTGTTACGAGAACTCGAACCCGCGCAGCTTCATCACCCAGACGCGTCTGGCGCAGGTCCAGAACCCTCCGAGCACGGCCGATGTTCTGCTCGATGATCCAACTCATCTCAACGCGGCGGGCCCGGTTTGTGTTGACAGCCAAACAACATTAGTGAAGCCCGCGAAGGGATCGGTGCTTCTCGACTTACGTCTTAACTTTGGGGATACGTCCGACAAGATCGTGCTTCGAGCAGTAGGACTGAACCTGGTTCAGTAAAACTAGTTCAGTAACCGCCGATCCAAACCACGCCGCGAGATAACCCTCTTCGCGAACGTGGCGGCCGCAGAAAAGCAAAGCCGTGGACGGTTTCCCGTCCCCGGCTCACTTTGTCTCTACTCCTTGCGAAGCGTATTGTCCGAACCCGCCGATGTTTTACTGGCCACTGATCACTGACCACTGCCTTACTGCGACTGTTCGTCCAATTCCACCCCATCGCCGGCATGTACGTCTTCCATGGCGAACACGATCATCCCGGTGGCTGTGGTAGGCGTAGTCCCGATGACCACAATCTCGCCGACCGCCCGGCGTGGCAGGTCCCGCACATGAATCACGGGGCCGTTCCCCCGCGTGAACATGGTGGGATCGAAAGACGGCTGCTTCAGTTGCGTGTCTTCGCTGATCGCGGCTTTGAACGAAAGCGAATCCACCGGATCTTTCAAGTCCGCTTCATAGTTCCGCATGGCGCGGAAATAGTCGCCGACCTTCACGCCCTGGTTCGATCCTACGTTGAAATAGACTTTCTGGCCCGTTCCCAGCTCCGAATCAAAATCCCTTCCCATCACAATGCGTCCTGAGACCTTGCTGCCCGTTGGCAGGAAGCGGTCAAAACGCAGCGGCGCGTGAAATGGCACCATCTGCTTCTCGGCAAACGGAATCGCCGTGTCCCCCGGGTTGATGGGGTCACAGGAATATTCGATCTGCGCCACCGCCGTCTTGCTGCGGGTATCGAGCACCTTCACGCGCCCGACCTCTTCGTAGGGCCGTCCCGTAGCCTTCAGTAGCTTCTTCTGGCCGGGATACATTTCATATTCGTTGATGTCGCGTAAGGCGCGAATGATCTCGTATTCCGCCCCAGCGCTGTAGCCCGATCCCTGCAGGTAGACGATATCCCCCCGAACGAACTTCGTGGTTGAGGGAGTCTGCAACCCGCCCGCGACAAAATTGGCGTCCGGCAGGCTTTGCTTGTTGATGAAACCAGCGCAGTAAACATCCGCGTAGGTGGGCATCTGCACCCGCTGCACGGGGAAGTTGGCCGAAGTGGAAATCGTCCCTTGCGGGGCGTTGGAATCCGCCGTCGCAGCCCCATCGGCCGACGATTGAGCCCCGGCTGCAACCGCCACCAAGATCACTAACAGTCCTATTTTCTTCATGTTACCTCCGAGAAGAGACGCACGCAGCCCCTTCTCCAGCAGAATGCACGGAAGCTAGGCTTCAATAGGACGGTAACAAGGGGGTAGGGGAGGGTCAAGGTTACGAGGGTGTCAGGCACCCGGGGAAAATGGGTTTTTCGCGTGATTTGTGAATACTTTGTTGCATCTGGATTTAAGCCCCTGTAAGATTCGCGCCGGAACTCATGATACAAAGGATTCATTCAAACCATTGATTCAATACGATTTCGATCAGATGATTTCGAGTTAAGATGAGCGCTGCCGCTAAAACCTATCCTCCCCGCCTGCTGCCCCTGCGCCTGCCGCGAGTCTGCGTAGCCGTCACGGCTTCCGACCCGGTTGAGATGATTGAAAAAGCCGATACTCTGATTCGCGATAACTCCTTTCTGGAGTTCAGGTTAGACTACATTTCAAAGCCTACCTTGGCGCTCCCCAAGGTCAAACATTTCATCGAGACTCACCCCGGCACGGTGGTCATCGCCACCTGCCGCCGGGTGGCCAACGGAGGCAAGTTTCGCGGCTCCATCGCCTCCGAACTCGACATTTTGGCCAAAGCTTCGGCGCTCGGCTGCCAACTGGTCGATGTCGAACTGCAGACGGCCTTGAAGTGCAAGCCCGCGCAGTTGCAAAAGCTGCGCTCCAATTCCGCTCTCATTCTTTCTTTTCACGACTTCCGCGGGACCAAGAAGCTCGACGAAACGCTGGAGAAGATGCGCTCCTTCCCCGCCGATTTCTACAAAGTGGTCAGCACCGCCGCTACTCTTTCCGACAACGTGTCGATGATTCAGTTTCTGGGCCGCGAAGCCGACAATCAATCGATGGTCGGCCTGTGCATGGGCGAACAAGGCATCATCAGCCGCGTGCTCGGAGTCCGCGCCGGCAGCATCTTCACCTTCGCCTCCGTCAGTCCCGGAGAAGAAACCGCCCCCGGCCAAGTCACCGCGCAGGAGTTGCGCAGCGTCTACCGTATCGAAACCGTCGACGCTGCTACCCGCGTCTACGGCGTTGCCGGAGACCCCGTTGCCCACTCGCTCTCACCCGCGATCATGAACGCTGCCTTCCGCCGCGAGAACGTCAACGCGGTCTACCTCGCGCTGCACGCCAAGACTCTCAAAGACCTGTTGAACTGCGTGCGCGAGATTCCCATCCACGGCCTCAGCATCACCATGCCGTACAAGGAAGCCATTCTTCCCCACCTCGACAACACCGATTCTCACACCACGAAGATCGGCGCCTGCAACACGGTAGTCCGCGCGCAGGATGGCAAGCTCTATGGTTTCAACACCGACACTTCCGGGGTGGTTCGACCGCTCGAACGCCGCCTGAGCACGCTGCAGGATGCGAAGATTCTGGTGCTCGGCGCCGGAGGCGCCGCCCGCGCCGCCGTTTTCGGTCTGAAAGAACGTGGAGCCGAAGTCTACATCCTGAACCGCAACGTCGCCGCCGGACAAAAGCTCGCCCGCCGCGCCCATGCCCGTTCCATGAAACGCGCCGACCTGAAGAAATTCACCTTCGACGTGATCATCAACGCCACCCCGGTCGGAATGGGCAACACGCGCGAGACTCCGTTGCAGGAAAAAGAAATCAACGCGCGCTACGTGTTCGACATGATTTACGATCCCTTCGAAACCCGACTGCTGCAACTGGCGAAACAGCGCGGAGCGCAGATCATCCCCGGCATCGAAATGTTCGTCCACCAGGCCGCCCGCCAGTTCGAAATCTGGACCGGCAAGCCCGCGCCCCAGGACGACATGTTGCAGGTGGTGATGCTCGCCATGCAGGAGCGCGCCGCCAGGGCGGCGAAGAAGAAGTAAGACTCCGTTCTCGCGGCCCGCGGCTCAGTTCAATTGCTGGCAATGACTTCGACGCCATCCACGTACGTGACGCTACCCGCGCCCGCGCTGTATCCCCATACCGAGAGACCGTCGAGTGATACGCCGGAGGCGAGGTAGCTGGTCATGTCGAAGGAATCCCAGCCAGTGTTAGAGGTGTATACGAGAAACTCGTCGTCCGCACCATCGCTGTAAAAGAAATCTATTGCCGTGTTGATGGCTCCCTTAGGGTGCCGTACCCACAGAACCACGCTCGAAATGGAACTCGTCTCCGTGGCGTGAAAGTTCTGCCTTAGCTCAAGGTTTCCCGTGTCCCAGGCGTCATAAAGCCCCTGCCATGGGCCGGTTGTTGTCACGGCCCACTCAACGCATGGGGCGGAACAAACCTTGCGGGCCGGAAACCACGGCGAGAGCGCACCGGTTTCAAATCCGCCGTTCTTAATCAGGTCGATCTCCCCTTTGCTGCCATCCGTGACGTTGAGCAGCACGCTCACCAGATTCCTGCCGGACATGGACACAGCTTCGTCGATTTGCCCATCGCCGTTAAAATCCGCGAAAACAA
>Ga0181525_10004690_pt1 | contig 10384 bp, 8 predicted proteins | sample PEATcosm2014_Bin_48_FD_121100 | JGI IMG/M metagenome (GOLD analysis project Ga0181525, IMG submission 121100) | Peatland microbial communities from MTU Mesocosm Facility, Houghton, MI, USA - PEATcosm2014_Bin06_10_metaG | ecosystem: Environmental > Terrestrial > Soil > Wetlands > Peat | place...
CGCCGGCTGCTCTGGCCGATCAAGCAGAAGTATGGCCGGAAAATCTCGTGGGCCGACCTCATGATTCTCACCGGGAACGTCGCATTGGAATCGATGGGTTTTAAGACGTTCGGTTTTGGCGGCGGCCGCGCGGACGTGTGGGAGCCCGAAGAGGAGATTTATTGGGGACCTGAGGGCACGTGGCTGGCGGACGAGCGTTACTCCGGGGATCGTGACCTGGAGAATCCGCTCGGAGCGGTGCAAATGGGCTTGATTTACGTGAATCCGGAAGGGCCGAATGGAAAGCCGGATCCGATTGCCGCGGCGCGGGATATCCGAGAGACTTTCGCCCGCATGGCGATGAATGACGAGGAGACCGTTGCGCTCATTGCCGGCGGGCATACGTTCGGCAAAACGCACGGTGCCGCCATTCCCTCTCAATACGTGGGTAACGAACCAGAAGGTGCCGACATCGAGGATCAGGGCTTCGGTTGGGAGAATAAATTCGGCAAAGGTTTTGGTGCTGACACCATTGGCAGCGGGTTGGAAGTCATTTGGACCACGACGCCGACGAAGTGGGGCAACAACTTCTTCGAGAACCTGTTCAAATATGATTGGGAACTGACGAAGAGTCCGGCTGGTGCGCATCAGTGGACACCGAAAAACGGCGCCGGCAACGGCACGGTGCCGGATGCTCACGATCCCGCGAAGCGTCACGCGCCCTCCATGTTGACCACTGACCTAGCCCTGCGGTTCGACCCTGCTTACGAAAAGATTTCACGGCGCTTCTACGAGCATCCGGATCAGTTCGCAGACGCGTTTGCGCGGGCATGGTTCAAGCTGACGCACCGCGACATGGGACCGATCGCGCGTTACCTTGGCCCGCTCGTTCCGAAGGAGACGCTGGTCTGGCAAGACCCTGTTCCCGTTGTGGATCATAAGTTGATCGGGGAGAAGGACATCGCTGCGCTGAAGGCGAAGATCCTCGCATCCGGACTGTCGATCTCTCAACTGGTCAGGACTGCCTGGGCATCGGCGGCGTCGTTCCGCGGTTCCGACAAGCGCGGTGGGGCGAACGGAGCGCGTATTCGCCTGGCGCCACAAAAGGATTGGGAAGTGAACCAGCCGGCCGAACTGTCGAAGGTCTTGCAGAAGCTGGAGTCGATCCAGAAGGAGTTCAACCGCTCGCAGTCCAACGGGAACAAAAGCGGGAACAAAGGGAAGAAAGTCTCGCTGGCTGACCTGATCGTTCTGGGCGGTTGCGCAGCCGTCGAGGAAGCTGCGAAAAAGGCCGGGCACGAGGTGAAGATTCCCTTCTCGCCTGGGCGCACGGATGCTTCGCAAGAGCAGACTGACGTACACTCATTCGCCGTAATGGAGCCGATCGCAGACGGGTTCCGCAACTATCTCCGAAGCGGACAGATCCTGTCGGCTGAGGAGTTGCTGGTGGATCGGGCGCAGTTGCTGACACTGACTGGCCCCGAGATAACGGTTCTCGTCGGTGGCCTTCGCGTCCTGAATGCGAACTTCGGGCAGACCAAACACGGAGTCTTCACCAACCGGCCCGAGACGCTGACGAATGATTTCTTCGTCAACCTGCTCGACATGAGTACGAAGTGGGAGCCCTCCGCTACGATCGAAGGCGTGTATGAGGGGCGTGATCGGGCGACGGGCGGAATCAAGTGGACCGGCACGCGCGTCGATCTAGTCTTCGGTTCTAACTCCCAGCTCAGGGCACTCGCAGAAGTCTATGCGTGTGACGACTCGAAGGAGACGTTTGTGAAGGACTTCGCGGCTGCCTGGAACAAAGTGATGAACCTTGATCGCTACGACCTTGCCTGACCTCGGCAAAAAAGAGCTGTCAACTTCGTGCTGTTGCTGTTGTCTGATCGGCTAAAACGAAGCAGTCGCTTCCTGGCTCGCGGGGGCGCATCGAGCGCTCCCGTGCCTCCTTTACCGGCAGGCGCCACCCCATTCACCCGTCCTCTGCGTGTCAGAGTTTAAGTTTAGCCGGTCACGCTTTTCATCGACGGACCTCTGAAGATGAGCTAAAATTGCGGCGTTGCGGCGCCGGAGTGGCGGCGGTCCTGGTGAAACCGTGCGAAGGAGCAACGACCATTTCGTCTTTGATAATTGAGCATCTGCCCGAGGCGATCCGGACTACGAAACAAAAGCTTCGGGCGGCGTTGCCCGAGTACAAAGAGATCTTCCGCGAGGTCCAGGCCGAGATGCGGAGACGCGTGGAAGAAATCGTTAGCGAGCGTGAATCCGGACACGACGTCATTCCTATTGTCCTATACGCGGATATTGCTGCGGAGAGAGTCCCCGCAGAACTGATCGGCAAGGTCCGGGCGCGCGGAGCCTGCGTGGTGCGCGGGACGTTCAGCAAAGAAGTTGCCGTGGGCTGGGATGAGGAGATCGCGGCTTACGTCGAAAGAAACGGCCTGGACGCGAAGCTGGCGAATCGCCCTGAGGACAAGTACTTTGGCACGCTGGCCTCGGCCAAACCTCAAATCTTGGTCACGCCCGCAGTTGGGAGGCGCGGCAGTCTGAGTCACTGACCAAGGTTCGTATTTTCTTGAACAATCTGTGGCGTGCGGAAAGCGAAGGCGTGCGTTACATCGATCCGAATGAGGCTCCGGTTTATGCCGATCGCATTCGCCGCCGGCCGCCGGGATCCGCATCGCTCGGGCTTTCGCCGCACGTAGATGGTGGCTCGGTCGAGCGTTGGCTCGATGAGAATTTTCGCAAGGTGTACAGGCGCGTTTTCGCAGGTGACTGGAGGAGTTACAGCGCCTTCGACGCTGCCTTTCGTCCGCAGGTGCGCGAGGTGGATTCGCCAGAGGTATGCTCGATGTTTCGAACGTTTCAGGGCTGGACCGCTCTCACGCGCCAAGTCCGGGCGACGGAACCCTGCAACTGATTCCGATCGCCGAAGCGATGGTTTATGTACTGCTGCGGGCTATTCAAGACGACGTGCCCGCAGATAGCCTTTGCGGCGCCGAGCCGGGAAGAGCTCTTTCGGTGAACGAGCAGTACCACAGCCCGCTGATCAAGGCGCTCTCGTCGATCCCGCTGGTGGAGCCCGGGGACGCGATCTTCTGGCATTGTGATGTGATTCACGCCGTTGAAAACGAACACCGGGGAAGCGGCTACAGCAACGTGATGTACATTCCTTCGGCGCCGGGCTGCGCTAAGAACAGCTTTTATCTCGAAAGACAAGCCGTCTCTTTCCTCACTGGGAAGACCCCGCCGGACTTTCCTGCCGATAACTTCGAGGTCAATTTTGTGGGGCGCGGAACCGCTGCGGAACTGGATGAACGGGGGCGGGTGCAGTTGGGGATCAGTGAGGCTCTCTACAAGAGCACTTTAGCCGGGATGCTGCCTAGACTTTGGCCATCCGGCTAACGTCGACATTGCGATTTTCGACTCGAATCGTCGAAAATCGAAGGCCTTTCAAGGGCACCGCAAACTCGGCAGCGCCACCTTCTGCTGGATACCTGCGCCCTCGACTAACGTGTAAATGAAATCCGCAGGCACGTCTGGCAGAACTTCCGTCTCCCCATTTGGCCAGCGAATATTTACTTCGCTCATCTTTTCGTTCGAGCCCAACCCAAAGTGCAGGCGTAAATCATTCTGCGAGAGGTAGCTTGCACCGCCGCGCACTTCGCTGAATTGCACGAGACCTCCGGCCTTCACGGTAACTCGGGCGCCGATGGCTGCTTTGTTGCTCTTCGTCCCCACCAACTTGAAGAGTACGCGATGATTCCGGCTTTCGGTAAGATTCAGCAACAGAGAAGGGGGTTCGCCCACGTTAAGCACTACTATGTCGACATTGCCATCGTTATTGATGTCGCCAAAAGCTGCGCCCCGCCTTGATTGCGGAGGCATGCTCGCCAGCACCCGCGAAACATCGTCGAAGATTCCGTCGCGATGATTGCGGAAAAGCAGCATAGGTTGACGATAAGGTGTGCCGCCGGGGATGTTATCCACTTGGGGATAGACGTGACCATTGGCAATGAAAAGATCAAGCCAGCCATCGTTATCCATGTCAAAGAACGCAGTACCCCAACTCACAAAGGGATAGGTGGGCTTGATAAGTTTCGCCCGCACGCTGACGTCGGCGAAGCTATCTTTGCCAAGGTTGCGATACAAGGTCGAACCCTGCTCGACAAAATTAGTGACAATCATCGACAAGCGGCCTTCGTGAAGATAGTCGCCCCAGTCCACGCCCATGGAGCCTTGTTCCATCCCGTCGCCACTTAGAGCGACTCCGTCGAGCAATCCGACGTCTTCGAAGGTTCCATCGTGATGATTGTGGTACAGGAAATTCGGACCAGCATCGTTCGCCACATAAAGATCGGGCCAGCCGTCGTTGTCGTAGTCTCCCCAGGTGGCGCCCAGGCCATAGTAGTGATGCGGATCGTCGACGCCAGCCTTCTTTGAAACTTCCTCAAACGTGCCGTCGCCTTTGTTGTGAAACAGCAAGTCCGATTCGCCCGGCATACCCCAGGGACCGCATTGCACCAGCACTCCCTTGAAACGGCAGAATCGCGGGTCGTTGCCGAACTGCGGCAAATTGTCGATATCCACGTGGACATAACGCGAGACAAAAAGATCCACTCTGCCGTCCCGATCGTAGTCGGCCCAGGCGGCTCCGGCGCTGAATCCGCCCGCGCCCACGCCGGCCTTATCGGTGACATCCTCAAATTTGCAATTGCCAAGGTTGTGGTAGAGCGCGTTGCCGCCGTAGCCGGTGACATAGATATCCTGCAGGCCGTCGTTGTCGTAATCGGCTACGGCCACGCCCATGCCCCAGCCTTTGCGAGTCAGGCCAGCGGACTTGGTGATATCGGTGAACTTGACGTTGTCGGGATTGGAATCTGTTTCCTGATGATAGAGCGTAATCATCAAATCGCCGCCTTGCCGGTAGCGCGGTACGGTGGATCCGTTGACGGTGATGATATCGAGCTTGCCGTCATTGTCACAGTCGATCAGCCCTACGCCGCCGCTCATGGAGTCGACGATATATTTCTTATCGGAAGAGGAAATGTGCGAGACGGTGAGACCCGATTGCTGGGCGCGGTCTTCGAAGATCGGCGGTGGAGCAGGCGGGACGGGCGGTTGCGATTGCGGCGGTGATGTTACGACAGGCTTAGAGTGAGGAACCTGCGCCAGAAGCGTTGAAGCCAGCAGCAATCCCATCCCCAGGGAAATGAATACTCGCATAGGCAGGAGGTTCATTATACAAGGGAGAATAGACCCCCTAGAACTGGAGAGCTAAGGTGCAGCTTGGCTCTGGGAGCGGATCGGATGGACGCGAGATCCTTCGCCCCACTGGGGAAAGCGCGGGGCTCGGGATGACGCACCTAGAGAAGAACGAAGACAAATCCGGGAAACTTCACCGCTACCGGTAAGAGCGAGAGATGCCGAGACGTCGGAAGTTACCGGCGTAACGGCGAGGGTTGCATTTTGGGAAAAGGTATTGGGATAAGGGCTTGCGATTGATGTGCCGATTAGTAATCTCGGGTAAACTGAGGTCAGTCTCGCCATCCGGGGAAACCAGATGCGTAACCGATTTCGGAGCTATGGGGTATGCGTGTTGCTGTGTTGGAGTTTTGCAGCCATGGGCCAGACGGCTTTTTCAGAGCACGAACCGGGAAGCGCGTCGCCATCCGTGGCGAGCGCTCCGTTGACGGTTGAGGAGGTAATCAAGAAGCTGCAGGAAAGCAATGCCGAGCGAGCTGCGGCGCTCGATCAGTACCAAGCGACACGCGTCTACCGCATGCAGTATCGCGGGTTTCCAGGCAATCGAGATGCGGAGATGGTGGTCGAGATGACTTACAATGCCCCGAATTCCAAAGAGTTCAAGGTGGTGTCTGCAAGTGGGGCCAAGTTCATCATCGAGCACGTTTTCAATAAATTGCTGGAGGGCGAGAAGGAAGCAACCAACGACGAGGATCGGCGGCACGCGGCGCTGAGCCCGGAAAACTACGACTTCACGTCGGCGGGATATGAGAGCGGTCCGGACGGTGGACGATACGTTCTGAACCTGATTCCGAGAACCAAAAATAAATATCTCTATCGTGGAACAATCTGGATCGACGGCAAGGATTTTGCGGTGGTGCGGATCAAAGGAGAGCCGGACAGGAATCCGTCGTTCTGGATCAAGAAAACGGATATCGAACATCAGTATGTGAAGGTGGATGACTTCTGGCTTCCGGCCGAGAACCACACGGAGAGCGTGATACGGCTGGGCGGTGTGGCAACGCTTTCCATCGAATATAAAGACTATAAAGTCATTAAAGCTACGCCGCTTCGGCTGGGGGAATACAAGGGCCATATTACGACGCTGCCTCGAGCCGCCGCGGCCCGCTAATCTGTAGACAGGTTTGCGCGATTATCCTGCCGCCTTGGCATCATGACGTCAGCCGACCGCCAGATTTCCCCGACTGGCCAGAGTCTGAAAAACATTAACCGTACCTTCATCATTTTTTTTTGCGCCAGACCCGCGGTTGATGCCACCCTTTTCAAGCCTATTTATGGGGCCGTCGCCCAATTTCAAGCGTAGACTTTCGTTATGATTTCGCGAATTATGATTTCACGGCAAGAATTGCCGTCCCTGTGGTTTGTGGATCCTGGGTTCTTTGGCTGTGCTTTCTGGTTTTACCTGCTGCACGAAAAAGTCGACCGCACACACACCGCCGGTTGATCTTCAGGTTGGGGTGGATGTTCCGTTTCGTTTCGTGGCTTACGGCGACACCCGATTTCATGACCCGAGAGATACGGACGCTGCGAATCCGGCGGTGCGCGTGGCCCTGGTGCAAGCCATCGCAGAAATCAAACCCACATGTGTCTGTTTCACCGGAGACATCGTTTACAACGGGTACGACACGAGCGACCGGAAGGTTCGGACAGCGAGACCGCCATCTCCGTTCCAGAGCAAGGAAATCAACTATGAAAGCCTTCTGGTTGAAGTGGATCACGATCAACTGAAGGTTACGATGAACCGGCTGGAGCTGACCACGGGAAGGCAGTGTGGACGCAACCCGACGTGATGAAGATCACGGCGGCAGCGGCTGCGGCGCGCTAGTAGTGGATTTCCTGACGACAATATCCAAGCTGAAATCTCATCCAGCCATCGCGGCGGTTGTCCCCTCGAAGTGCGCTTCGATTTCTTCCAACGTTTTGCCTTTCGTTTCAGGCAAGAAAAACGCTGCGGTGATGAAGTAGACGACGGTACAAGCCGCAAAGCCGAAGAACATGACAGCATAGCCGTACTTGCCCACAGTGGGCAGGAAAGTGGCGGCGATGCCCGTCGACACTGCCTGGTTGATGAGCAGCGCGACACTCATGCCGTTGGATCGAATGCGGGTCGGCATCAATTCCGAAAGCGCCAACCATACGCACACTCCGGGGCCGACGGCGAAGAATGCCATGAAGGTGAACAACGTGATGGCTACGAGCCAGCCGTTGGCCGCACTGGGCACGGGGGTGATGAGTGCATTGTCGACGGTCAGCGGAGCTTGGCGCGAGGCATCGAGACTGCCGAATGGATTGGAGAAGAAGGCCAGGACTTTATTGGCCGGGAGGCAGGTTTCGCGCGTGACCTCAATGGGCTTTGAGGAAATATCGTCGGAACGCACGGCCTTGGTGGCAGCGTGAAAATCTCCGCACGAATAAATGGCGATGAGAGACGTTGGCTGGTTGATGGCTGCGACGCCGGCATCGTGGTTTACTGCCAGAAGCTTATCCGCAGCCTTCTGGTCGTAGAGCAACGCGAGCTTCTGATCCGCGGTGATCAAGGATTGGACGGCGGCACGAGCATCCAGGCGCAGTTTTTCGGTACGGTGGAAGAGAGTGCCAGTGCAAATCAGGGAGACGATAATGCCCGCGCTGCCGACGGAGAGCAGGAACTTGCGGCCTTTGCGATCGACCAGGAGCACTCCGCCGATCGTCATCAGAAAATTTACCAGCGTAAAGATAACGTAACCCCAGTGAGCCGCAAGGTCGGACAGGCCGCTTTGCAAAAGGATGTTGGTGTTGTAGCCGATGATGGAGTTGACGCCGGTCGCCTGATTGCACGCGAGAATCACGCAGGCCAGCACGAAGGGAATTACGTATTTGCGCCGCCAAAGCGATTCCTTCACCGCTCCGGTTGGGTTCGCGGCTTTCTCGGCGGCAGCGGCTTGTGACATTTCCGCGAGTTCGAGATCCGCCTGATCTTTTGTACGGGAGCGCAGGAGAGCGGCGAGGGCGGCGTCTTTCCGGCCGCGACGAAATAGCCAGCGTGGCGACTCCGCCACCAGGAGACTGCCAATGACAAACAGAACTCCGGGGGGGAGTGAAACCCAAAAGATGCTGCGCCATGCGGTATCCTTGAAAGCGAAAAGTCTTGCAGGATCGCCGAGTCGCGCCACTTCTTCAACGCGAAAACTAAAGAACATTCCAACGACGGCAGCCGTGACTATGCCCAAAGTTAACAACCACTGAAAAATGCCGGTGCCTTTGCCGCGATTGGATGCAGCGAGACATTCCGCGAGATAGAGCGGGACCACCACGCCGATCAGACCGGCGCTGACACCCTGCAACAAGCGGCCGACAACCAACGGTTGATACCCGCGCGAGAAAGCGATGACCGGAATGCTGATGACGAAGAGCACCCCGCTGAGAGTCATCAGAAACTTGCGTCCGATCCAATCCGCCAGCGCACCCGCAAACAGGGTGGAGATTACGCTGCCGAGCAGCACGGCCGCGACTACGATCGAAAGCTGGCCGGCGTTCAAACCAGAAGTGGCTTCGAGGTAGGGCAAAGCTCCAGCAATAATGCCAACATCAACACCGTAGAGCAAACCGCCAAGACCCGCCACTAAGAGGAGAAAACGGTTGTAGCCAGCTTTTTCGTCACGCATTCGGGGAGGCAGCCTTTTCGTCTGCGGTTGAAATCCAGGTGAATCTCACGAGGATACCATTACATAGTGGCCGCGAGGCAGGCTAAGGTTTTGCTTACCGGTTGCGTTTCATGACATATAATGTGGCGGTTTCGCAGACTGGGGTCCAAACCGCATGGCAGGCCCATTGCGTCTAGTGCTTGATACTCGCGAGGTGGGACGCGTCACCATAGTGCGCTGCAACGGGCGGATTGTTGCCGGCGGCGAAAGTGAGCTTCTGCGCTCGCATGTGAGCTGGCTATTGCGCGACCGGCGGTCGATCGTTCTGCACTTGGGTGAGGTCGCGTTCATCGACAGCAGCGGTCTGGGCACGATCGTTCGCACCCTCACGAGTACTCGTCAGGTGCATGGGGAGTTGAAACTCTGCAACGTGCCGGGGCACGTGCGCAAAATTCTGGAGCTGTCGCACCTGTCAAAGCTGTTCGACGCGCATGAATCGGAGGAGACCGCGGTGGCGGCGTTTTACGGACCGGGAATGCGCGCCGAGAAGCCTGCGCTCTCTGGACAATGCGTTTTGTGCCTTGACCAAAACGCCGACGTGCTGGCTTACTTACGCGAACTGTTGCGCGGCAAGGGATATGACGTCCACACCAGCAGCCACCTGGGCGACGCGCGCATGCTGATGCGCGTCACCCATTTTGATCTGCTGCTGGCTGGGCCGATCATGCGCGAAGCTCCGGACGCGTTCAAAGCGGCGTGCGCCGGTTTTCCGGTGATTGATCTGGGCAGCGAATTCTCGTCCTCCGATGCCGGAGAAGCCGCTGCCACGTTGCTGAAAAAAATTGAGGCTCTGGTCAACTCAAAGTCCGCATGACAGCGTTTGCTTCTGGTTTGTCGTTATCGCTCCGACCGTGGAGACCTCGGCGTTGGCGGCTCGCAACAATTCGTTGGCAAGGACTTCGGCCCGGCGCGTCACGTCAGTATCGGCGGGGCCGCCGTTGGTTGGGTTGTATTTAAAACCTCCATCCTCCGGCGGTTTGTGCGACGGCGTGATGGGGATGCCGTCGGCGAAATGGTGCTTGCGATCGCGGTTGTACGCCAGAATGGCTCGCGAAATTACGGGAGTTGGGGGTTAACTCCGTCATCTTTTTGGATGATCGTTTCGACACCATTCGCCGCCAGCACCTCTGGCGCCGTGCGCTGCGCCGGAGCGGAGAGCGCGTGGGTGTCTTTCCCCATGTAGAGCGGGCCGCCGGTGGCCTGCATGCGCCGATAATCGCAGATCGCCTGCGTGATTGCGAGAATGTGAGCCTCGGTGAAAGTTCCATGCAAGGGAGAACCGCGGTGGCCGCTGGTGCCGAAGCTTACAAGCTGCGTGGGATTTTTGAGGTCGGGATGACGGTCGAAATATTCGCGCTCGAGGCGAGCAACGTCGATCAGCATCTCGCGACCAGCCGGCTTACCGGCAAGCGGCGAAATCCTGGTTTGTGTGGGTGTGACAGACATGAGCCGTA
>Ga0181525_10004692_pt1 | contig 10382 bp, 10 predicted proteins | sample PEATcosm2014_Bin_48_FD_121100 | JGI IMG/M metagenome (GOLD analysis project Ga0181525, IMG submission 121100) | Peatland microbial communities from MTU Mesocosm Facility, Houghton, MI, USA - PEATcosm2014_Bin06_10_metaG | ecosystem: Environmental > Terrestrial > Soil > Wetlands > Peat | place...
GATCGCAACCCTTCTGGTCGCCGCGTGGTGCGCTCGAGTATCCGGAGCCTATGGCGCGGTCCTTATTGTGCGCCGCGATCGGAATCGCTGGTATCGGGCACAAATGATCTCCAGTCTGGGCACGTTGGCGCTGCTCGGCATTTTTTGGGCCGCGCACTGGCTCAATGCTTTTTCGGCCATCCTCATCAACGTTTCCGGAATTGTCTTTGTAGCACTGTCCTACTTTGCGCGTGCCCGCTTCCTGCTCGGCGTCGAAGGGCGTTCCTGAGATGAGCTTCGGAACGCGGCGCGTCGTGCTCGGCCTGATCGCGATGGCCGCTTTCCTCGTCCTCTTCCCGCTCGTCCTCGAGCGAAGCGGCGGTGGGATCGCACTCGCCTCGCGCATCTTGGTGCTCGCCCTCTTCGGCTTGGGCGTCGACCTCATCTTCGGCTTTACGGGGCTGCTGTCGTTCGGACAGGCCGCGTTCTACGGCCTCGGCGGCTTCGTCTCCGGCTTCCTCTTGATCCAGGGGATCGTGCACAGCACGCTGGGTGCGCTCGCGATCGGGACCATCGTCGCAGCGCTGGGTGGTTTGGCGGTCGGGGCGCTGAGCATGCGGCAAATCGGCGTCTATTTTGCGATGCTGACGCTCGCCTTCAGCCAGATGTTCTATTTTCTCGACATCTCGGCGCTGCGTAATTTCACCGGTGGGGAGAACGGCTTGCCGGGCGTGCCACGCGCGCAGGTGCTCGGCTTGCACTTCACCTCGAACAACGAGGCCTACGTCTTCATCGCGATCATCTACTTCGTCGCCTTCGCCGTGATGTGGCTCATCGTCCGATCGTCGTTCGGACACGTGTTGCGGGCGATCTTGGAGAATCCGCAGCGGGCTGCCGCGGCCGGCCACGACGTCTTCCGCTACAAGCTGGTCGCCTTCACCATCGCCGCCGCGTACGCCGGGCTGGCCGGAGGTCTGCTGGGCATCTTCCAGGGCTATCTGCCGCCCGACATGTTCACCGTCGATACGTCCGGCCAGATCATCGTGATCGAGGTCATCGGCGGTCCTGGCACGCTCGTCGGGCCGCTGTTCGGCGCGATCGTGTACATCTATCTCTCGCAGGTGCTGCAGAACTTCGGCGCGGTCGCCGGCCTGTGGAAGCTGGTACTGGGCGTGGTGTTCGTCCTGCTGATCACCGGCTTTCGGCGCGGGATCGCGGGCGGTGTCTCGACCTTCTGGTCTCAGTACCTGCAGCGCAGCCGGCCGGTGCCGGTCGGGAACGGGGAGTAAGGCGTGCCGCTGTTGGAGGCGCGCGACCTGACGATGCGTTTCGGCGGCCTGGTCGCGGTCGACCACGTCTCGCTCGCGATCGAGCCGCTTACGGTCACCGCCCTGATCGGCCCGAACGGCGCCGGGAAGACGACCTTCTTCAAGATGCTCTCCGGCGAACTGCAACCGACCTCGGGAGAGGTCTACTTCAAGGGCGAGCGGATCACGCACCTCGGGGTGGCGCGCGTCGCGCAGCGCGGGATCGCCAAGAGCTTTCAGATCACGCAGATCTTCCCCAAGCTCTCGGTCGCGGAGAACGTCTTGGTCCCAGCCCTCGCCGCGACGCGGGGAAGCTTTCGCCTCGACGCCTTCGTCCCGCTCGCCGGCGCCCGGGGCGCGCACGCGATCGCCGATCGGGTGCTGGAGCAAGTCGGACTCCTCGAGCGGCGCGACCTGCGTGCCAGCTCGCTCTCGTACGGCGAGAAGCGGCGGCTCGAGCTTGCGCTGGCGCTCGCGACCGAGCCCGAGGTGCTGCTGCTCGACGAGCCGACGGCGGGGATGAGCCCGGCCGAGCGGAGCGCGATGGTGGAACTGCTGCAGCGCCTGCGCGAGCGCCTCACGGTCGTGATCGTCGAGCACGACATGGACGTCGTCTTCGGCCTGGCGGATCGGATCGTCGTGTTGCAGGACGGGCACCAGATCGCCGACGGCCCGCCGGCCGAGATTCGCGGGCATCCGCGCGTGCAAGAGGCATACCTGGGCGGGGTCGCATGAGCCTGCTGGAGATCGACCGGATCAACAGCTACTATGGCGAATCGCACATCCTCTTCGACGTGTCGCTCGAGGTCGGCGAAGGCGAGGTCGTCGCGCTGCTCGGCCGCAACGGCTCCGGCAAGACGACGACGATGCTCACGATCATGGGACTCATCGCGCCGCGCACGGGCAGCGTGCGCTTCGGCGGCGAGAAGATCAGCGGCAAGCAGCCCTACGAGATCGCCAAACTGGGGATTCAGCTCGTCCCGGACACGCGCCGGATCTTGCGAACGATCACGGTCGAGGAGAACCTCAAGCTGGCGGCCTTCACGGCCAAATCACCCTGGACGCTCGAGCGCGTCTACGAGACGTTTCCCCGGCTCGCGCAGCGCAAGAACTTCCTGGGGGCGTCGCTCTCCGGCGGCGAGCAGCAGATGCTCGCGATCGCGCGGGCGCTGATCCGTGACGCCCGCGTGCTGTTATTGGACGAGCCGTTCGAAGGGCTGGCGCCGATCATCGTGCGCGATCTGCTCGAGACGACGAAGCGGTTGGCCTCCGAAGGGCGCACGATCGTGATCGTCGAGCAAAACGTCCGGGCCGCGCTGCTCCTGGCGCATCGTACGTACGTGCTCGACCGCGGGCACATCGTGCTCGAGGCACGGCCGGCGGAACTCGAGGCTCAGCCCGAGGTCATGCACCAGTACTTGGGCGTCTAGCCCGGAACCGCTCCTAGGGCGTAGCCACGTGCCATCTGCCGCCGACGCCGTCGCCGGTCGTGTCCAGTGGCTGCTTATCGCTCTTGAAGTAATACAGGGGCTTCGCTTTGTAGGCCCACTGCTTCGAGCCGTCGTCGCGGGTGATGATCGTGAAGGCGCCGACCGGGGTCGCATCGGGTGCTGCGGTGAGTGGCGGCCACTTGTCCGCGCACGGGCCGTTGCACACAGACTTGCCGAGCGGATCGGGATCGAAGACGTAGAGGGTCAAACCACCGGCGCCGGTGAGCATGTTCACGCTCTTGATATTCGGCGGCGTCGGAGATGCTTGAGCGACGGCACCAAGGGTGGATGTACAGAGGATCGTAGCGACGATCCACGGCTTGAGCTGCACGAGCGGCTCCTCTCCAGACGTTGTGCGTGAGCATCAGGCTGCGCGCAAGAGATGAACGAACTCTGAAAAGCTAGGAATGCGCCTTGGCGGCGCCGAGGTAGGTCGCCAGCGCGTCGTCGACGGCCTTCTGCGTCGCCTGCTCGGCGTGGCCGCGGCCGCTGACGCTCTGGTCCCACAGCGTGATGCCGCCGCAGACGCTGACCTTGAGTTGGAAGGTCGCGCGAACCGCGCCGAAGGCGCCGCTCTGGGTGGCCAGTGAGCCGCTGATGACCTTCGTCTGCGGATCGGCGCTGCAGGCGGCGGCGGCGCTCTCGGCGCGGTTGGCGTGCGCGCGTTCGACGAGCAGCCGCGCGGCGGACGTCCGCAGGCTAGCCTCGGCCGTCCCCCCGATCGGAACGACGGTGTACTCCGGGGTGGTCGGCACGGCGGCCGTGGCGACGATCGCGCGGTTGGTGGACGAGACGGCGGCGGCCGTGGCCTCGGGCTCCGGCGAGCCACCGGGCTTCTTGTGGAAGAGCTTGGCTAGGCCGCTCAGGTTCGCTTCGTTGCCGCCGGCGGGGCTCGGCGTCGGCGCAGGCGGTGGCGTCCCGACGTCGGCGAAGGCCCGGTTCGCGTAGGTCCCCAGATCGTTGGCCAGGTCGATCCCTTGACTGGCCGCGTCGGCGACCGTGTCGATCTGCGCGCTGTGGCTGAAGATGACGATCCCGGTCCCGGTGCTGACGACCTGCACGACCAGTGACGCCCCGTTGCCCAGCGGCGAGATGAAGCCGGTGACGTAGTAGTCCGCGCCGCCCTTGCGGGCGACCGCGAGATACGCCGTCCGGTCGGTCCCCGGCGGGGGCGGCAGGACGGTCACCTTCCCGGTGTTCGCCATCTGCTGCGCGATCAGGACCGCCAGCGACGAGAGCGCCTCGCGGTCGATCGAGTTGCCGTTCGGGATGAACGGGAAGACCATTACGGTCGGCTTGGTCGTCAACAGCGAGGACGGACCCGCGGCGAGCAGTGGAAGACCGAACGACATGACGAGCAAAATGACGAGCAGACGGCGCACCCGTGAAGGTTCGGCCGCCCCGCGAGCGATCCCTTACGAGGCCAGCGGCAGCGTGCGCTCGTCGCGATCCTGCTCGCACGCGGCGCTGACGTGGGCCCCGAACAGGAAGACGACGCCGATCACGTCGAGCCAAAGCAACAGGGCGAACAGCGCGGAGAGCGCCCCGTAGACGCGAAACGCGGAGGCCGCGTAGGTCGTGTAGGCCGCATAGGCGATCTGGGCGACGGAGTAGCCGATTGCCGTGACCGCCGCCCCGGGCAGGACGGCCGACCAGGTCGGGCGGCGGTTCGGCAGATAGGCGTAGAGCAGCGCGGAGACGATGAAGACCAGCACCAACGAGCCGGCGTACGAGGCGATCTGTGGCGCCCAGCGCAGGGATTCCAAGCCGGCGAACTGCACGACCAACGTGATGACGATCGGCAGCACCGTCGCGACCGTGATGACGATCCCGGAGAGCGGGACCAGCGTGACCGCGATGACGACGTCCCAGACGAAGTTCCGGGCGTGCAGGATCCCCAGCGACCGGTTCAGTCCGTAGGTCAGCGCCTGAAAGAGGTTCTTGCCGCCCCAGACCAGGCCGACGAAGCCCAGCGCGCCCGAGATGCCGCGGTAGCGCACGATCGCGTCGAGGTTGGTCGCCACCAGGTCGTGCAGGGCCGGGGCATAGAGCTGGATCGCGTGGTTGGCGCGGTCGATCCCCTCGTTCGTACCGAAGATGAAGGCCAGGACCGCGATCGAGACCAGCGTCAACGGCACCAGCGCGAAGAGCGCGGTGTAAGCGATCGCTTGCGCGGTAAAAGCCGAGCCTTCCGCGGAGAAGCGCGCGCCCGCGGCGCGGAAGATACGGGCCCAGCGTGACATCACCTCACCTCCCCGTCGCGTTGGCCGCGGTCGTCAGCGTGCTCGTCGATGGCTCGTTCGTACCCTCGGTGCCGGCGGCCGTCGTCCAGGACGGGCGCGTGGTGGGGCCGCCGGTCCTGGTCGCCGCCTTCGCCGACCAGGTCGCCATCGCGCCGGACGGCAGCCTGCAGGCGCGACGCGGCGCGCGGGTCTGCGTCGCGGCCGCCGCGACGGCGGAGCTGGAGGTGCCGCTGGTCCGGCTGGCGCCGTTGGCCCGCTGCCTCGGGGCCCACGTCAGCTGGGACGCGCGGGCGCGGGTGCTGGGCCTGGCGTTCCCGAGCGAGCGCGCGGTGGCGACGCCCGTGCCGGTGGAGCTCAGGGCGCCGCAGGTCGCGCCGAGCGCGGTCACGCCCGTACCAGCGCCGCCGCCGGCAGCGCCCCGCCTCACCGGCGCGCCGATCCCTCGCCGCACGGCGATCCCGGCGGTGCCGTCGTGGCCGGTTCCTACAAGCCCGAGTCCGTGATCGCTTTGATCCAGCGCTGCGTGTTGGGGTCGTCCCACCAGTTGGCGATCCGCGCCTCGACCTCGGGGAAGGCGCGCAGCAGCGAGGCGTGACGGGCGACGGCCTTCGGGTCCGGCTTCGGTGCCTCCAGCTCCGCCTGCAACGCGTCGAGGGCGCCCTGCGCGTCGTCGTCGCCGAGCGCGGTACGCAACTCGTCGTAGGGGGGATGCGGGACCTCGGGTCGGCCGGAATCGCTCATAGGCCGTTCCTTCCCGCTCCCGGTGCCACTCCCCGTGCGCGGGCGAGCAGCGGGGCCGCCGCCGCGTGCTGCGTCGCGAAGAGCACGCGTTGCGTCGCGGTCGGGGCGGCGTCGGCGGATTCGACCGCCATGAACAGCTGGATGAAGCCGCCGTTCGCGCGGGCGAGGTCGCGCGCGAGTGTCGCGTCGCGCTGCGCGACGGCGTGCGAGGCGGCAAAGGTCGCGTCGGCATCGGCCTCGATCGCTCTGGCGAGCGCAAACTGCGCGGCGAGCTGCGCGGTCGTCACGGCCACGCGCGGGTCTTCGCGCACGACGAGCGTGCGGGTCGAGCGCGCGCCGTCGGCGTCGAGCGTCACGGTATAGGTACCGGACGGGATGCGCGGACCCTGTGGCTCGAGCGGCGTCGCGTCGGGGATCGCGGCGATCGTCGCGCCGTGGTACACGCTCGCCGGGGCCGGGAGGTACAGGTCCCACACGAAGCGGTGGACGCCGGCCTCGGCCGACGGACGCGTCGGCGGCGCGAGCCACCACGCCGGGATGTCGAGCGTGAGCGGGTCGACCGGATAGGTCAGCGGATCGTCGCTCGAGAGCCGGCGCAGCACGTTACCGTGCGCGTCGGCGATCGTCAGCGCCACGTGGTGCACGGCCTGCGGGAGCACGTAGTCGAGGTACGCGCCGGCGGGGGCGTTCGGGAAGAAGGGCTCGTCGGGCGGGAGCGGCGTGTCGGTGTACGTATCGCGCATGACGCGCCAGGTGACGATCGGTTGGAGCAGCGCCGGTGCCGGTGCGGCGAGTGCGGCGGCTTGGCGCAGCGGCGCGATATCGTCGAGGATCCAAAAGCCGCGGCCGTGCGTCGCGATGTCGAGGTCGTCGCCATGCACGATCAGGTCGCGCACCGAGGTCGCCGGCAGGTTGTAGCGCAGCGAGCGCCACGAGTTACCATCGTCGAACGAGACCCAGACGCCGCGCTCGGTCCCGGCGTAGAGCAATCCGGGCTGTTGCGGGTCGGCGCGCACGACGTTGGTCGGCGCGGCCTCGATCCCGCGGTCGATCTCGGTCCATGTGCGGCCACCGTCGTGCGTGCGGAAGAGCTGGGGGCGCTGCTCGTCCAGGCGAAAGCGGTTGACGGCGACATACGCGCTGCGCGTGTCGAACGGCGACGCGTCGATGATCGAGATCTTCGCCCACGGTCCGACGCCGGGCGGCGTGACGTTCGTCCAGTGCGCGCCCCCGTCGAAGGTGCACCAGACGAGCCCGTCGTCGGTCCCGGCCCAGATCACCTTCGCGTCGCGCGGCGAGAGGCCGAGCGCATAGACGACGCCGCGATGCGGTCGCTTCGCCACCGCGGTCTCCGCGAAGATACCGAGGTTCGGCGTGTTCGGCGGAACGTCGCGGGTGAGGTCGGGGCTGATGATGCGCCAGTGGTCGCCGCCGTCGCGGGTGACGAAAACGACGTCCGAGCCGAGATAGAGCGCGTGCGGATCGGCGGGTGAGAATGCCAGTGGCGCGGTGCGGCGGAAGCGGTAGGTCGGGTTACCACGCCAGCCGACGACCGGACCGACCTCGCGCGTCTGTCCGGTGCGCTCGTCGTAGACGGTCACCTTGCCGCCGTAGATCAACCACGGATGCAGCGGATCCGGCGCGACGTAGCCGTATTCTTCCACGCCGACCGGGTGCCACTCGCGATACGTGATCGCACCGTCGTTGCCGCGGGTCAGGATCTCGGCGCTCCCGCTCTCCTGCTGGCCGCCATAGAGGCGGTACGGAAAGCGGTTGTCGGCGGCAACGTGATAGAACTGCGCCGTCGGCTGGTTGTACCAGGACGTCCACGTCGCACCGCCGTCGACGGTGAGCACCGCACCCTGATCGCTGCCGAGCAGGACGCGCTTGGGATCGTCGGGTGCGATCCAGATGTTCTGATAGTCGTCGCCGCCGGGCGCGCCGCGGAAGGCGCCGAACGTCTTTCCGCCATCGGTCGACTTGTAGGTCGTCGTGTTCGTCTCGTAGACGACGTCGGGGTTGCGCGGATCGACGGCGATCTCGGCCAGGTCGTCGCCCCGCTCGGTCACGCGATCGGTCGCGTCCTCGTGCGTCCAGGTCGTACCGGCGTCGTCGGAGCGGTAGATCCCGTCGTCCTCGACGGCCGCGACGGCGGCGTAGACGCGATGCGAATCGCTCGGCGCGACGGCGACCTCGATGCGGCTCACCCCTTGCGCGATCCCCGGCAGGCCGCCGCCGAGCTTCGTCCACGTCGTCCCGCCGTCGGTCGACTTGTAGAGTCCGGTGCCGGCATCGGGGCGTTCGAACGAATCGCCCATGCTGGTCTCCCACGGCGACTGCCGTGCCGCCCACAGCGACGCGTACACGATCGTCGGATCGGCGGGGTCGAGCGCGACGTCGAAGCCACCGGCCTCGGCGTTGGAGCCGAGGACGCGCGCAAACGTCGCGCCGCCGTCGGTCGAGCGGTAGATGCCGCGTTCGGCGTTCGATCCGTACGGATGGCCCAGCACGGCGACGAAGAGGCGATTCGGATCGTGCGGGTCGACGACGATGCCGGCGATCTGCTCTCCGTCGCGCAGGCCGAGGTGCGTCCAGTGCGCGCCGCCGTCGGTCGACTTGTAGATGCCGTCGCCGACGGCGAGGTCGGGCCGCTGCCGGCCTTCACCGCTGCCGACGTACACGGTGTCGGGCGCCGACGGCGCGACGGCGATCGCGCCGATCGACGCCGAGGGCTGGTCATCGAAGATCGGCCGCCAGGTGCGCGCGCCGTCGTCGGTCTTGAAGAGGCCGCCGTTGACCGCGCCGATGTAGTACTCGTACGGTCGGCCCGGCACGCCGCAGACCGCGACGGTCCGACCGCCGCGGAACGGCCCGATCGGCCGCCAGCGCAGGACGCCCTGCAACGCGGCAACCGGGTCGGGAGGCCCCGCCGCGCCGCTCGGCTCGGCGGACACCGCCGAGAGCGCGACCAGCGGCGCGAGCAGCAGAACGAGGTGCCGGCGTGTCATGCCGGTAGGAAGCCGCCGGTCGGGAGCGCCGCGACGAACGCGGCGTGGTCGCGCTCGGTCTGGTCGGCGTAGGCGCGCGCGAACGCGGCGACGGCGCTGTCGTAGGCGTCGCCGCGGCCCAGGTAGTCGGCGACCGGCCGCGCGTCGCCGGTGCGCGCGTGCGCGCGCGCCAGCGCCCAGCCGCAGTGCGACGCGTAGTCGGCCAGCTCGGCGGCGCCCAGGGCCGTCAGGTCGGGTGCGGTCTTCATGTCGCGGTACTGCCGCACGTAGAGCGAGCGGTCGTCGATCTCGGTCCACCCGAGCAGCACGTCGCTGACGGCCTGTATCATGCGCTGACCGGTGACGACGCGCTCGCCGTGGGTCGCGTACGGCTGCGCGCCGACATACGGCTCGAGGACCGATGCGCGAGCCTCCTTCACTTGCAGCAGCAGCTCGTTCCCGCGATCGTCGGCCAGCAAGAGCAGCGCGCAGAACGTCCCGACGCTGCCGACGCCGACGACCTTGCGCGCGACGTCGATCAACTGGTAGCGCCCGACCAGCATGGAGGCCTCCGGGCGCAAGGTCGTGCGATAGGCCTCCAGCGTGCGCTTCGCTTTGGCGAAGTGATCGTGCTCGTCGGGCAGGTGCTCGAGCAGCGGCGGGTCGTCGATGAAGCGCGGCCGCCCGTCGACGACCTCGGTGATCTTCGGCAGCAGCTCCAACGCCGTACGCGAGCGCGCCTCGCGCTCCTGCCGCTCCCAGGCTCGCTTCGCGCGCCCGTCGAGCGCCGCTCGGACCGCCCCGCGGACGTCGATCGAGGCGTACCAGACATCGCGCGGGCTCATCTCCGCGTAGGCGCGCGTCTGCAAACGATACGTCGACAGCGCGGCGCGCACGACGTCCTCGCACGCCGCCGCGCGCAGCGCCGCGGCCCGGCCGACCAGCACCAAGCTGCTGGCGAGCCGCTTTACGTCCCATTCCCACGGCCCGCGCGCGGTCTCGTCGAAATCGTTCACGTCGAAGACCAGCCGCTGCTCGGGGGAGGCGTAGCCGCCGAAGTTCGCGACGTGCGCGTCGCCGCAGGCCTGCACCAGGAGCCCCGTCCGCGGGGTCGCGGCGAGGTCGGCGGCCATCACGGCGGCCGCCCCGCGGAAGAAGGCGAACGGCGAGCGGGCCATCCGCTGCCCGCGGATGGCCCGTAAATCCGGGATCAGCGTCGCGAAGATCGCGCGCAGGATCGCCTCCGGGTCCCGCCCGGCCGGCGGCTCCCAGGCCGAGTGCGCCGTCCGCGGAACATCGACCCGGAGCGACTTTCCGCCCAGCGTCTCGGCCATGCAGCGCCACCGTAGCCTGCGGCGACGCCGGGCGTCAATGGGGCACCCTCGCCGCCGGCGGCCCATGAACCTTGGCCGGGCTGCGCGAAGGGGCGGCGGTGAGCATGGACTGGCGCGTTCGCGCCTTGATGTGGTACGGGGCGCGGACGGGACGGACGTTTCGTCCCGACCTGACGGTCGCGCAGCTGCGGGCTGGGTACGCGCGCACCAATCGGGACCTCGGGCTGCGCGAGCGGGGGGAGGTGGTCCAACAGGACGTCACTATCCCGACCGACGACGGGACGATCGGCGGCCGGCTCTA
>Ga0181525_10004694_pt1 | contig 10377 bp, 7 predicted proteins | sample PEATcosm2014_Bin_48_FD_121100 | JGI IMG/M metagenome (GOLD analysis project Ga0181525, IMG submission 121100) | Peatland microbial communities from MTU Mesocosm Facility, Houghton, MI, USA - PEATcosm2014_Bin06_10_metaG | ecosystem: Environmental > Terrestrial > Soil > Wetlands > Peat | place...
ACTCCCACACCCGCCGCAGCATCCGCGGCGGCAGGAAATGGGTGTGCACGTCCGCCAGCCCCGGCACCCCGAGCGCCCGGCAGAACCCCGGGATGTCGGAGTCCTCCTCAGGCGGCCGCACCTCGTCCATCAGACGATTCAACCGCACTACGAGCCCAGCGCGGCCGCGAACCTCTCTCGTACGGTGGCCGCCGTCTCGTCGGCCGGCCCGGCCCAGACGTCGGCGTTGAAGATCTCGACCTCGACGTACCCCTCGTAACCCGCCGCCGCCACGCTGGCCGAGATCGGCCCGAAGTCGATCACCCCGTCGCCGAGGTGCCCGCGGCCGAGCAGCGCGTCCTCCGGCAGCGGCAGCACCCAGTCGCAGACCTGGTAGCTGACGATCCGCCCGGCCGCCCGGGCGATCTCGTCGTGCAGCCGGGCGTCCCACCAGACGTGGTAGGTGTCCACCACCACCCCCACCACCTCGGCGGGAAACGCCAGCGCCAGGTCCACCGCCTCCCCAAGCGAGGAGATCACGCACCGGTCCGCGCAGAACATCGGGTGCAGCGCCTCGATCCCCAGCCGGACCCCGAGCCTCTGCGCCTCCGGCACCAGTTCGCCGATTGCGTCGGCCACCAGCCGCCGGGCCAGCCCGAGGTCCCGGCTCCCCGGTACCAGCCCCCCGCACACCAGGACCAGCGCATCCGCCCCAAGCTCGGCCGCCTCGGCGACCGCGGCCCGGTTGGCCTCGAGCGCCGCCCGCCGCCCTTCCCCGTCGGCGCAGGTGAAGAACCCGCCCCGGCACAGACTCGACACGTGCAACCCGGCGCCCCGAACCGCCGCCACCGACTCGGCCAGCCCCGCTTCCGCGACCCGATCCCGCCACAGCCCGATCGCGGGAATGTCGTGCCGCACGCATAGCTCCACGGCATCCTTCAGCCCGACGTTCTTAACCGTCGCCTGATTCAGCGACAGCCGCTCCAGCCCGATCACGCTCCCTCACCCCGCCCGCAACGCGGTCGATGGCACCTTGGGTACGGTCTTTGGTACCCGGGGAAGCGTTGGCTGCCGGTCCTGTCCCATCTGCCCCACCGGTGCCGTGAGTCGTGATCCCTGGATGAGTATCTTAACTTTGTGCGGGAGGATCCGGGCTTCTGGGAAGAAAAGGGGTGCCAGGACGCACCCGATCCTCCCGGAAGCCCGGATCTTCCCAGATCTTCCGGCAGGTTCGGGCACCAGCGGTCCCATCCGCGCCGCTGTCCTCACCCGCATCACCGTCCGCGGGCAGTCTTGCTGCCGGGCCTGCCGGGCCTGCCGGGCCTGCCGGGCCTGCCGGCCCGTACCCGGGGTCCGTGAGCCGGCCTGACGGACAGCGACGTCCCAGGCGATTACACGTCCATCGTCGCCTCGATGGTCAGTCGGCGGGCGGCGTAGGTGTCTGCACACTTGGCGGGGCTCCCTCTAGCGTTACCAATGACACTTCGGCTCCGTCTGCCTGCACCCCTGCAAGCAGCCAGGTCATCCGCTCGGCCGCCAGTTCCGGTGCCGCCAGGGCCCGTGCCGCGGCCGCGAGCTCGAATACCCGGATCAGGTGCCCGATCGGCCGCTGCCGCTCCAGCCCGCCCAGCATCGAAAAATGCGGCTGCAGCCCGTTCAGCCAGGCCAGGAACGCCACGCCGACCTTGTAGTGGTAGGTCGGCTGCTCGAAGAGCAGCCTGCTGAGCGGGACGGTAGGCGCGATGGCCGCGTCATACCCCACGAGGTCGCCCCGGTCCAGCGCCGCGAGCGCCGCCGCCGCCGGACCCGTGATCGCGGCGAACGCGCCGAGCAGTGCGTCGCTGTGTCCCTGAGCGTCGCCGCGGATAAGGTCGGCGTAGTTGAAGTCGTCCCCGGTGTACAGCCGGACCCCGGCCGGCAGCCGTCGTCGCAGCGCCACCTCACGGCCCGCGTCGAGCACCGACAGCTTGACGCCGTCCACGCGCCCGCCGGCCCTCTCGATCAGCTCAAGCACGGTGTCCGCGGCAGCGCCGAACTCGCCGCTGCCCCAGTACCCGCGCAGCGCCGGGTCGAATGCCTCGCCAAGCCAGTGCAAGATCACCGGCCGCTCGGCTTGCCGTAGCAACTCCCCGTACACGTCGAGGTAGTCGCGCGCGCCCCGGGCGCTAGCCGCCAGCGCCCGGCTCGCCATCAGCACCACCCCGGCGCCAGCCGCCTGAACAAACGCCATCTGCTCCGCGTAAGCGTCGATGATCCGCGCGATCGGATACCTCTGCCCGTCCGCAAGCTGGTCCGTCCCCACCCCGCAGACCAGCCTCCCGCCCCTTCCGGCTGCGCCCCTTCCGGCTGCGCCCCTTCCGGCTGCGCCCCTTCCGGCTGCGCCCCTTCCGGCTGCGCCCCTTCCGGCTGGATCCCCTCCCGCCTCCGCCTTATCTGATCTGTTCTGATTTGCTCTGTGCTGAATTGCCCGCTCAGCCGACCTGGCGATCAGCTCGCGGGCCTGCTCCCACGACAGGCCCATGCCGCGCTGAGCGGTGTCCATCGCCTCGGCCACGCCGAACCCGTGCGCCCACAGATGATCGCGGAACCGCATCGTGGACTCCCAGTCGATGGCCTCGCCCCCCGGATGCGCGGCGACGTGAGCGGCCGCGTAGACGCGCCGTGAGACGGGCGGCGGGTAGCAGACGGCCCAGCCAGGCTCGGGAACGATCAGCGGCTCGGAACGGCCGGGCAGCCGGATCTGCGCGGTCACCTCACAGATCCAGCGGCGGCACGTCGACCCGCCTGCCCTCGGCCGACGACCGGAGCGCCAGGTCGGCCAGTTGCACCCCCCTGGCCCCCTCGACCAGGTTCCAGGCGAACGGCCTGCCCTCGGCCGCGCTCTTCAAGAACAGCTCCCACTCCGCCTTGAACCCGTTGTCGAAGCTCGCGTTGTCCGGCACGTCGCTCCATTGCGCCTGGTAGTCGATGGGGTCTGGCAGGTCAGGGTTCCACACCGGCATCGGCGTGCTCATCCGGTGCTGGATCGCGCAGTTGCGCAGCCCGGCCACCGCGCTGCCGCTAGTCCCGTCCACCTGCAGTTCCAGTAGCTCGCGCCGGTTGACCCGGACCGCCCACGACGAGTTCACCGACGCGAGCGCCCCGCTGGCGAACTCGAGCACCGCGTACGCGGCATCGTCCGCGGTCGCATCGTAGGGGCGGCCCGACTCGTCCCATCGCCGCGGCACGTGCGTGACGTTCCGCGCGTACAGCGCCTCGATCGGCCCGAACAGATCGGTGAGCAGGTACTGCCAGTGCGGGAACATGTCGAGCACGATCCCGCCGCCCTGGTCGGCCCGGTAGTTCCAGGACGGCCGCTGCGCCGGGATTACGTCCCCTTCGAACACCCAGTAACCGAACTCCAGCCGCACCGAGAGCACCCGGCCGAAGAAGCCACCGTTCACGAGCCGCCGCAGCTTGATCACGCCGGGCAGGAACAGCTTGTCGTGCACCACGCCGTGGGTGATCCCGGCCACCTGCGCGGCGCGGGCCAGCCGCAGCGCCCCCTCGACCGACTCCGCCACCGGCTTCTCGGTGTAGACGTGCTTGCCCGCCTCGATCGCCTTCATCAGGCTGGCCTCGCGGACGCCGGTGACCTGAGTGTCGAAGTAGACCTCGACCGCGGGGTCGGCGAGCACCTCGTCCAGGCTGGTAGTCCAGCGCTCCAGCCCGTGCCGTTCGGCGATCGCCCGCAGCCGGTCCTCGCTGCGCCCGACCAGGATAGGCTCGGGGTAGACGGCGGTGCCGTCGTCGAGCCGCACGCCGCCCTGCTCCCGGATGCTGAGCAACGATCGGATCAGGTGCTGCCGGTATCCCATCCTGCCCGTGACGCCGTTCAGGGCCACGCGGATGATCTTCCGAGTCATTGATTCAGCCTTAAGTCGGCGACGGCTGCCGGTGCTAGCCTGGACGTGGGAAAGTGCTTTCCCAGATTAGGCTGGCTCCGATAGGGGGTCAAGCGCCGGTGCGGTGAGGAGGGGCCAGTGAGCCAGGCCCGTTCGGATCCGGCTCGGCCAGGGTCGAGGATGACCCCGCAGAAGGTGACGCTGCAGGATGTCGCCGATCGCGCGGGCGTCTCGCTGACCACCGCGTCCCGGGTGGTCAACGACGGCTCGCGGCGGGTTGGGCAGCCGCTCGTCGATCGCGTCCACCAGGCGGTCGCCGAACTCGGCTATACCGCCAACCTCCAGGCCAGGGCCGTCGCCACCGGGCAGAGCACGATGGTCGGGGTAGTCGTGCATGACATCGCCGACCCGTATTTCTCCACGATCGCGGTCGGCTTCATCGAGGTCGCCGACTCCAGGCACCTGCTGGTCTGCATGTCCAGCACATCGGCGACCGAGGTGGCTGAGCGGGAGTACGTGGCCCTGATGCGCGCCCAGCGTGCCCTCGCTGTGATCCTGATCGGCAGCAGGACCGACGACCTGGCGGCAAGGCAGGCGCTACGCGCGGAGATCGCGGCGTTCACTCGCCTGGGCGGGCGCGCCGTATGCGTCGGCCAGGACCTGCTGGGCGTGGACACGATCCTGCCGGAGAACGCCGCGGGCGCCGAGGCCCTGGCCAGGGCCATGGTGGCATTGGGACACCGCCGCTTCGCCGTGCTCGCTGGCCCCCGCGGCCTGCTCACCGCACGCGACCGGCTGGACGGATTCCGCGCCGGCCTGGCCGCCTGGTCGGTGCCGCTCGACCCGGCCCGCGTCATCCACGGCGGGTTCACCAGGGATGGCGGCTACGAGGCCATGAGCGCCATCCTGGCGTCGGGGGAGCCCTTGCCCGACTGCGTGTTCGCGGTCACCGACGTGATGGCCCTCGGCGCCCTGGCCCGGCTGCGGGCCGCCGGCCTAGAGGTCCCCGCCGACATGGCACTGGCCGGCTTCGACGACATCGCCACCCTGCGCGATGTCCACCCGCCGCTGACCACGGTCCGCCTGCCCCTCAAGCAGATGGGGGAGATGGCCGCAGGCCTGCTCCTCAGCGACGCCGTACCCAACGCCGCGCACACCCCCCAGACCCCCAGGGTCATCCCCGTTCCCGGTGAGGTAATCCTCCGCGACAGCACCATCCCCCGCCCGCCCGCCTTATCCCTTCCCGTGCTTCCCACCAGCAACCTGAGCCCCAACACACTCTTCATCTGACCCTTGCGCACCTAGTCGCACATCAGGTACGTTTCGCTAAATTGGAAAGCGCTTGCCAGCGGAAACGGACCGATGCGTCAGCAAGGGTTCAGAGCTGAACTCATCATGTGGGAGAGCGGCGTCGCTTTGTTGACCGTCAGCCCCGGTCCCGCGCATGATCCGTACTAAATCAGCATCACCGAACGGCCCAATCAGCCCCTTGAGGGAGTTGAGCGTATGAGCGAAGCGGCACACATCCCGTTCACCGAAACGAAGGCGCCCGAATCTGCCGAGCGCCTGCACCGCGGGGCCCTCGGCCTGGTCGACATCTCCGCGTCGACGATGGCGAACATCGGCCCGGCCTACAGCTTCGCCTTCGGCTTCGCGGGGATCGTGATCGCGGCCGACCTCGGCTCGCCGCTGGTCGTGCTCGTCGCCGCCGTCGCCATCGCGCTGCTCGGCAACACGCTGTCGGAGTTCTCCCGGGCACAGCCGTCGACCGGCGGGTTCATCACCTTCGTGGGCAAGACGTTCGGCGGTACCAGCGCGGTGACCACCGCGCTGGTGGCCGGGGCCGGCTACATCATCGCGATCTCGTCGGTGCTGGTCATCTCCGGCGGGTTCCTGTCGATCATGCTGCAGTTCTACTTCAACGTGAGCATCCCCTGGATCATCTTCTCCGCCATCTTCACCGCCGGCGCCATGTTCATGATGTTCCGCGGCGTCGCCGTGTCGACCAAGCTGGCCGGCTTCTTCTTCGCCTTCGAACTGACCGTGCTGCTCGTCGTGGCGATCGCCGTGCTGATCAAGAACGGTGGCCACCTCAGCGCCGTGCCGTTCAAGCCGAGCAGCGTCCACAACGGATTCGGCGGCCTGGGCCTCGCCTTCCCGCTGGCCATCTACCTGTTCATCGGCTGGGAGAACTCGGCGGCGCTGGCCGAGGAGACCACCAACCCCCGGCGCAACGTGCCCCGGGCCGTGTACCTGTCGATCGCCGTGATGGCTTTCACGTACCTGCTGCTGGCCTACTCCACGGTCTCCGGCTTCCACGACAACGCCGCGGCGCTCGAGGCACCCCCCATCCCGTTCATCGCCGTCGCCCACAGCGTGGCGGCCCCGCTGGCCTTCTTCGCGTACCTGTGCGTGCTGACCTCCACCCTCGGCGTGCTCATCGCCGCGGTCAACTCCCAGTGCCGGCTGATCTTCAACGCCGGGCGCGAGGGCCTGCTGCCTCGCTGGATCGGCCGCGTCCAGCCGGTCCGCCGGACCCCGGTCAACGCCATCATCACCTTCGTCGGCATCGCTTCCGCCATCACCTTGGTCTGGGCGCTCGGCCACTGGATCGGCGGGCATGGCAACAGCCTGAGCGCGCTGAACTTCTTCTTCGAATCCAGCACGATGGGCACGATCTTGATCCTGTTCGTGTACCTCGCGGCCAACGTGGCGCTCCCGTTCTACTACCGCAAGTACCGGCCGGCCGAGTTCAGCATCATCAAGCACGTCGTGCTGCCGACCCTCGGCGTGATCGTCGTCGCCATCCCCATCTACTACCTGTTCAAGCCAGGTCAGGCTGCCCCCTACAACTGGTTCCCGTGGGCGGGGCTGGGCCTCATCGTGGTGTCCGTCCTCTACTCGATCTGGCTGGTCCGGCGCGATCCCGGCCTGGGCGACCGGGTCGGCTCGATCGTCGCCGACGAATAACTGCGTCCTCGGCCCCGAAGTCCACGGTTCACGTCTCCCACGCGCGACCAGCGGGCTTCGCGGGCCGAGCCGCGATGTCCGTTCGGAATAATCTTGGAGATCTTTCATGACCGACACCGCCGTCCGTTCGGACGAGACGTCCCGCGCGCATCCCGCCCATCCGCTGGACCCGGCCACGGCGGCCGAGTACCTGGCCGGCCGGGAGATCATGGCGGCCGCCGGGCTGCTGGCCGAGCCGGTCAGGTTCGCCTATTACGGCCTTGAGGAACCGCCCAAGGACGACGTGCTGGGCGGTGCGGACCCCAAGGCCGCCGACCGGAGGCTGCGCGCGTTCCTGATCAACACCGGCACCGGCGAGTCCACCGACGCCGTGGTATCGCTGACCGACCAGAAGGTGGTCAGCGCGCGCCGGCTAGACCCGCCCGCCGACGGGCAGCTGCCGATCATCGACAGCGACTTCACGGCCGTGGATGAGATCGTCAAGGCGGACCCGGACTGGCGCGCCGCCATGGCCCGACGCGGCCTGACGGACTCCAGCCAGCTTCGGGTCTGCCCGCTCACCGCGGGCGTGTTCGGGCCGGCCGACGATGACCGGCGACGGATGGTGCGAGTGCTCACCTTCGTCCAGGCGCGGGAGCACGACCTGGCCTGGGCGCATCCGGTCGACGGCATCGCCGCCTACGTCGACCTGGTCGAGAAGAAAGTCTTCAAGATCATCGACGAGTTCGAGCTGCCGGTCCCGGCCGAGTCCGGCGACTACGACGACGAGGCGGTGCGCGGCCCGCACCGCACCACGCTGCGCCCCATCGAGATCACCCAGCCGGAAGGCCCGAGCTTCACCCTCGACGGCCACTGCCTGCGCTGGCAGGACTGGTCGATGCGGATCGGTTTCGACGCCCGCGAAGGGCTGACCCTGCACCAGATCGGCCTGCAGCAGCGCCCGGTGATCTACCGGGCGTCGATCCCGGAGATGGTCGTCCCCTACGGAGACCCGCAGTTCCGCTACTGGCAGGCTTACTTCGACACGGGGGAGTACCTGTGCGGGAAGTTCGCGAACTCACTCGAGCTCGGCTGCGACTGCTTGGGCGAGATCGCCTACCTGGACGCGACCGTGACCGACGACGCCGGCCAGCCGCGCACCATACCGAACGCGATCTGCATCCACGAGGAGGATTTCGGCATCCTGTGGAAGCACACTGACATCTTCAACGGCTCGGCCCAGTCACGCCGCCAGCGCAGGCTGGTGGTGTCGTACTTCACCACCGTCGGCAACTACGACTACGGCTTCTACTGGTACTTCTACCTGGACGGCACGATCGAGTGCGAGATCAAGATGACCGGGGTGCTGTTCACCCAGGCTCATCCCGGCGGCGAGCACGTCTACTCCACCGAGGTCGCGCCAGGCCTGGCCGCGGCCGTGCATCAGCACCTGTTCAGCGCCCGGCTGGACATGACCGTGGACGGGCTGGCCAACGCGGTCGAGGAAGTGGACGTCAGCGGGCGGCCGATCGGGCCGGACAACCCCCACGGCAACGCCATCGAGCGGACGGTGACCCGGCTGACCCGCGAGTCGCAGGCGGGCCGCCGCGCCGACGGCGCCCGCGGCCGGACCTGGCGGATTGTCAGCACCGAGCGGGAGAACAGGTTCGGCCGCCCGGTCAGCTACACCCTCTACCCGGAGTCCGCGCCGGTCCTGCTCGCCGATCCTGCCGCCCCGCTGTCGGCACGGGCCGCCTTCGCGACCAACCATCTCTGGGTCACCAGGTACGACCCGGCCCACCGTTATCCGGCCGGCGACTTCGTGAACCAGAACCCGGGAGGAGCGGGGATCCCCGCCTTCATCGCGGAGGACAAGGACATCGACGGCACCGACATCGTGCTCTGGCATACCTTCGGTCCGACGCACTGGCCTCGCCCGGAGGACTGGCCGGTCATGCCGGTCGCGCACTGCGGCTTCACGCTCAAGCCCACCGGCTTCTTCGACCGCAACCCGACGCTGGACGTGCCGCCGCCAGGCCCGCATTGCTCCGCCGGCTGAGCGGACCCTGGCGGCGGCGCGACTGGCCGTACCCGATCCGCGCCAGGTGACCAGCTAACCTCCATTTATTCAGAACGGCCGTGGTATCTGCGGTCCGGAACCGCTGTACGTCACCGTGAAGTTCTCGCCGTTGTTGGTGAGCCCGGACGGGGACGCGGACGCGGACCCGTCCTGCATCTCGATCTCTACCGGGGTGGTGGAGCCCAGGCTCGCGGTGTTCACCTCCGCGTTGGTAAAGCTGACCGTGCCGAAGTTCGCCAGCGGCAGGATGCCGCCGCGGTTGGTGCAGCAGGGAGCCTCGGCGATGACCTCCGCCGAGGACCGGTCCGCTCCATGCAGTTGCGGGGAGGTCGAGTACGTCCAGCCCTGGGTGATGTCGTGCAGGTAGAGCGTGTACTGGTAGTTGCCGATATAGGTGACCGAGGCGGCGAACTGGTCGCCCGCCCTGACCGTGGCGTTGAGCACCTTAGAAGCCCCCGGGTACAGCTCTGTCCAGGCGTAATACTCCGCGGTGCGCCCAACGCAGTTCACTTCGGTGCCGGTCTGCTCGACGGTAGGACTGGAGTAGCCGTCCAGCCCGACCCAGAACGCGGCGTAGGTGTCGCCTCCGCCGCTGCAGTTGCCGGCCGGCTGCACCCAGTCGGCCGAGACGCTGGTAAACGCACCGTTGGAGCCGGTCGCCGCGTAGCCCGACCAGTTGGAACTGGTCACGGTTTGATGCGAGACCTGCGATACCCCTCCCGCGGGCCGGGTCCCGTTCGATAGCTGCAGCAGGCCACCGGGCTGAACCATCCCGCCGTCCGACTGGTCAATAGCAGCCGCGGCCGGGTAAGCAATCGCGAGTGTCCCGCCAAGCACGAGGCCGATGCTTGCCGCCAAGAGGGGAAGCCGATGTCGCATATGTACTCCTTGCATGAATCGCGCCCGATATGGTAATGCACAAATCTCGAACAGCTAGGCAACAATATAAATGACGCATTCATGTAAGTCCATGACTGTTTTTGTTTCACAAATGCCTTGCCGCGTCTCGAACTCCACAAATAGGCAGATTGGCAACAGTGGGATGAGCTGCAGATATGCCGATTAATTCGCCAATCTGAAATTTCCGTAGATATCGGCCGCCGCGGTTGGCGGCCCACCGCCCCGGCCCGCTTGGGTGTCAGGCCGGCACGCCATCTGCCGCAACCTGGCAGCCGACCGCGGCGCCTAATCGAGGAGGTCCGGATACGCCGACGCCTCTCGGTGGCTTGCCCGCACCCGCAAGACAGGGCGCCGCCGCCATCCCGGCCGGCGGAATCGCTGCGGACTGCTGCCATCGCCGCCCCGCCTGCGACCAGGCGTGCCGCTTACCGGCCCGAACTGCCGGTGAGTGCGACGCATCGCGCACGAACCGGTATGCTGTCTCCGTTCCGGTCGGCAGCACCTGGCCGTCCGAGGGGCTTTAGCTCAGCTGGTAGAGCGCTTGCATGGCATGCAAGAGGTCAGGGGTTCGAATCCCCTAAGCTC
>Ga0181525_10004695_pt1 | contig 10375 bp, 7 predicted proteins | sample PEATcosm2014_Bin_48_FD_121100 | JGI IMG/M metagenome (GOLD analysis project Ga0181525, IMG submission 121100) | Peatland microbial communities from MTU Mesocosm Facility, Houghton, MI, USA - PEATcosm2014_Bin06_10_metaG | ecosystem: Environmental > Terrestrial > Soil > Wetlands > Peat | place...
ATCAGTGGCGCGCTGTACTTGAAGAACGTCGTAACGACGATGTTGCCGCGCTCACCATCGGCGACGCGCGTTCCGGTTTCCGCATCGCAGATCTCAACCTCGTACGCGTCTTCGTAGATATGCATTCCGTTCTTATGCACGCACTCGGACGCCATGTTGCCGGCCTCGTGGCCGCCGTAGCAGTCGTACGCGGGAACGCCCCACAGCTCTTCAAGCGCGGTTCGATCGTCGGTGCCGAGATACGAATCGATCAGCCGTACGGAAAACGTTTTCGGATCGATGCCCATCTCGTCGCGCGCAACGATTCCCATATGACGCAAATAGGCGGGGAACCCGATCAGCACCGTCGTCTTCCACGCGAGCGCAATCTCGATTTGGCGGCGCGTCGGCGTCACCGCACCTGGACCGGTGATCAAGGGGACGACGCCCGAATATTTCCAGAGGGCTTCTTGCAAACCGGCGCCGCCATTCGGCAAGCCGAGTGCGAGCACGACTTGCGCAACGTCGCCGGGACGTACGCCGTGCATGTGTAGCGTCCGCGAGCGCAAGATCGCCATGACCTCGCGATCTTTCGGCGTGTAGAGCATCGGACGCGGCACGCCCGTCGTCCCGCCGCTGCTCTGAAGCGAGAGCGGCATGTGTGCGCCGTCTGCCGGCGAGACGCCCATAAAATCGCCGAAGGGCGGATATGCCGCGATACTGTCGCGGAAATCGTAGACGGAGCATTTCGGAATCTTGTGCAGATCCTGGAGTCCGCGGATGTCGCCGGGCTCGAGTCCGGCCTCCTTCCAATGCCGCTGGTAAAACGGAATCTCCCACGCACGCTGCATCTGTTCGCAAAAGCGGCGTTGCCGAAGCGCGTCCAGCTCAGTGCGCGGCATCGCATAGACGCGCTCGTAGCACAGTGGCGCGGGCGGATACTCGTCGATCAGTTTTTCGAAATCGAGCGAGCGGCTATAATACGGAATCACAGGAGACTGCGAACCAATCCTCCGTCGACTTGTATCGTCGTTCCGGTGATGAACGCGCCGCGCTCCGATGCGAGGAATGTAATGAAACCCGCGACGTCGTCAGCCGTACCCAAACGCCCGATCGGAACGTCGTCGAGCATTCGCTGTAAGTCAACGGTCGGATCGCTGCCTTGCGACTCGGCTTTCTTGCGCATCACTTTTTCGAGACGCGGCGTCGCAATGCGCCCGGGACAAATCGTATTGACCGTGATCTGATCGCGACCGATCTCGAGCGCGAGCGTTTTCGCAAAACCGACGACACCGGCCCACGTCGCGATCGACAAACCGAGCGACGGGCTCGTATTCTTGAGCGACGCGGTCGTGACGTTGATGATGCGTCCGCCGCCGGCTTTGCGCATGTGCGGCAAGCAGTGACGAACCATTCGCACGACGCTCATCAGATTGCGTTGCACTGCCGCCTCCCACGCCGCGTCGTCGAAGGTTTCGAGCAGTCCGACGGGTGGTGCGCCGTCATTATTGACGAGAATATCGACCCGGCCAAAGCGCGCGACCGTCTCTTCCACGAAGCGTTGATTGTCGGAAGCGGATGCGACGTCGCCTTGCACGGTGAGGACCTCAGCGCCGGTTTCCGAGCGCACCTTTTCCGCAGACCGCGTAAGGTCATCGATACGCCGCGCCGTCATCGTGACCGATGCGCCTTCACCCGCGAGCGCTCGTGCCGTCGCATAGCCAATGCCTTGGCTGGAGCCTGAGACGATTGCAACGCGTCCCTTAAGCCCGAGATCCAATCCGACTACCCCCTCTGCAGTGCAGACCGTATCTTAGGTCGCGGTCTGCAAAATCATTGCGGAGTGTCGACAGGGCTAGAGGCTCAAGGCAGTAAGTTACGCCCCATGAGCTCATCGATCGACTATCGGCCTACCGTTCCCGTTCGCAGCAGCGTGGACGTCCTGGTAGCCGGCGGCGGGCCGGCCGGACTCGGCGCTGCGATCGCGAGCGCGCGGCACGGCGCGAAGACGCTGCTCGTCGAGCGATATGGATTTCTCGGCGGCAACATGACTGCAAGCCTGGTCGGTCCGTGCATGACATCGTACAGTCTCGACGGCAAGCAACAGCTCATCAAAGGAATCTTCGAAGAGATGGTGCTCCGCTTGGAAGCACTCGGCGGTGCGGTCCATCCATCAAAAGTGCCGGCCGGCGGAGCATACACCAGTTACCTCACGGACGGACTCGACAAAACGACGCCGTTCGATCCCGAAGCGCTCAAGAGCGTGGCCGCCGAGATGTGTCTCGAAGCCGGCGTTGAGCTGCTACTGCACAGTTTTATCGTTGATGCACTCGTTGAAAACCGCACGGTTGGCGGCGCGATCTTCGCGAGCAAATCGGGTCTCGAAGCGATTCGCGCCAAAGTCGTTATCGATTGCACTGCCGACGCGGACATCGTTGCGCGCGCCGGCGGTGCCTTCGAGTACGGACGTGAATCTGACGGGCTCACGCAGCCGATGACGATGTTCTTTCGAATCGGCAATGTCGACGATCTGCGAGTGGATCAGTATTGCAAGGCCAACACCGACGATTTTCGAATGTTCGAGAAGCTCGTCAAGGCGGCGCAGGAGGCCGGCGAATTTACCTTACCGCGCAATGGCATCGGAATGTATTTGACGATGCAGCCCGGCGTCTGGCGCGTCAATACGACGCGCGTTCTGCGCCGAGACGGAACGAACGTCGGTGATTTGACGCTGGCTGAAGTCGAAGGACGGCGTCAGGTGGACGAGCTGATGCGCTTCTTCCGCAAATGGGTCCCCGGCTTCGAGAACTGCGTTCTGCTCGATACGGCAACGCAAATCGGCGTGCGTGAAACGCGCCGAATCGTCGGCGCGTACACGGTCACGCTCGAGGATCTTGCGCAAGCGCGCGAATTCGAGGACGTCGTCGTGATGGGCGGATATCCCGTCGACATCCACGGTCCGAACGATGCGAAAGAAGGGTTCGACCACAACTACCGCACCGCCAATGCGTACGAGATCCCGTTTCGCGCTCTCGTACCGCGCGATCTCGAGCAGATTCTCGTCGCCGGACGGTCGTTGTCCTCGACACATGAGGCGCTGGCCGCAATCCGCATCATGCCGAGCGCAATGGCGATGGGCCAAGCGGCCGGAACGGCAGCAGCATTGTCGCTCGAGCGCGGACTACGCGTTCGCGAATGTCCGATCGACGCTCTTCAGGACGCGTTGGTACGCGACGGGGCGCACCTCGGTCCGCGCTTCGAAGCCGTAGCCGCGCGCTAGCTCGCCGTTGCGGGTCGCAACGCAGCGCGGCGACCCATACCGATCGTGAGTGACGCGAACGCCGCAAGAATGCACAATATCGCGGAGAGCGTGAAGGCCGAATCATAGCTGCCTTGCGTCGTTCGAATTATGCCGGCGATAAGTGCGATCGCACTCGCCCCGAGCTGATGGCCCGCGGAGATCCAACCGAACACAAGCGGTCCCTTTTCGCGTCCGAACGCATCAATCGTCAGCCGCACCGTCGGCGGTACGGTCGCGACCCAATCCAGTCCATAAAACAAGGCAAATAGCGGCAATCCGAATGGCCCGGTGATCGCGAACGCAAACGGGACGAACATCAGCGAGAGTCCGCGCAAACCGTAATACCAGAAGAGCAGATACCGGCTGTTCATACGATCCGTCAGAATTCCCGAGACGGTCGTTCCGATCAAATCGAATCCGCCCATCAACGCAAGATACCCGGCCGCATGCACCTCGCCAATTCCGTGATCGCCGCAGGCCGGAATGAAATGCGTCCCAATGAAGCCGTTGGTGCTGGCGCCGCAGATAAAGAACGTGCCGAAGAGCAGCCAGAAGTCGCGCTTGCCCGAGGCTTCCTTGAGCGTGCTGAACGCCGTGCCGAGCGGATTGCCGCTGCGCAGCAGCGGCGGGTCGTCGGATTTGTCGTCGCTCGCGCCGTACGCGTGCAATCCGACGTCTTCGGGACGATTGCGCATCAGCAGCGCGATCGGCACCGCTGCAACGAGCGCAGTTGCGGCCACGAACAGTCCGACGTTGCGCCAGCCGAAATTCTGTGCGATCAGCGCGAGCACGGGAAGAAACACGAGCTGACCGGTCGCGTTCGCGGCAGTGAGGACTCCGGTCACGGTTCCGCGCCGCTTCACGAACCAACGCGTCGCAACGGTCGCGGCCAGCACGATCCCGATCATGCCGACGCCGGCGCCGACGCCGATACCCCACGTGACCACAAGCTCCAGCGGCGTTTGCACGAACGCCGTTGCGGCGGTCGAGATCGCGACGATGCCCAGACCAAGCAGCACCGTTTTTCGCACGCCGATGCTCGCCATGAGCGCCGCAGCGAAGGGCCCCATGAGACCGAACAGCGCGATATTGATGGCGACCGCGATCGAGATCGTCGCCGCGGTCCATCCCATCTCGTGCTCCATCGGCGTCATCAGGACACCGGGTGTGGAGCGTGCGCCTGCGGCGATCAGGAGCACAAAAAACGTCAGGGGAACGATTATCCAGCCGTAGTGAACATGGAGCTTTGGGGCTTGCATACCGCTCCCAGTAACCGCCCGGGGTAGCCTAAGGCTTCGTCCCGGTACAAAGCGGGCGATTGCCGCCGCCCTGTTTGGGGGACAAGGGGGGTATGAAGATGCTTCGCTATTTTGCGGTCATGATTGCGGCGCTCGCGATTATGGCGCTGCCTTTATCCGCTGGAGCGCAGATCTCGGTCGGGATCTCGATTGGAACGGCCCCGCCTCCGATCCCCGTCTACTACCAGCCCGGTCCTCCCGGACAGAATTACGTCTGGGAACCCGGCTACTGGGCATGGGGTCCCGGCGGATATTACTGGGTGCCCGGCACCTGGGTTTACGCGCCGCAGTACGGTCTCTATTGGACGCCCGGGTACTGGAACTGGACCGGCGCCGGCTTCGCGTTTGTCTCCGGATACTGGGGACCACAGGTCGGCTACTACGGAGGCATCAACTACGGCGGCGGTTATTACGGAAACGGTTACGCCGGCGGCTATTGGCGTCACAACGCCTTCGTGTACAACACCGCCGTGACGAACGTCAACCGAAACGTCGTCGGGGGCAACGTCTACTCCCGAGCGTATTCGCGCCCTTCGACGCAGACCAGTTACGTCGGCGGCAACGGCGGATTACATACGCGCCCGACCGCGTCGCAAACATCGTATATGCACGCGCGACACGTCGCACCGACGTCGGTGCAGGTACAGCACGCACAGATCGCGTCACAAAACCACGCGTACTATGCGAGCGTCAATCACGGACGTCCGGCAACTGCCGCCGTGACGCACGCGTACACACCAGCCACACGTCCCGCGAGCTTTAGTCATGCCGCAGCGCCGGCAGCGGCTGCGCGTCCGGCAGCGGCTATGCATGCGGCTCCGGCCAACCGCGCACCGATGGCAACCGTGCATCATGCCGCTCCGGCGGCAGTCTCGCACGTAGCACCGGCAGCGGCTGCGCGTCCGGCTCCTGCGTACCATGCACCGGCAGCAGCAGCGCGTCCAGCTCCTGCATACCATGCACCGGCAGCAGCTGCGCGTCCGGCACCCGCGATGCAACAACATGCAGCGCCAGTGCAGCATGCAGCGCCTGCGCAACATGCAGCACCGCAAGGTGACGACAAAAAGAAGCAACCTTAAAAACAAGGTCGGCTCGTCAGACAGAAAGCCCCGCTTCGGCGGGGCTTTTTCCATTCGAGACAAACGTCGCCGCTACGAGACGTCGCGAGTTTGTTGCACGCGTCGCACTAGCCGGTGGATCGTCTTTCGCGGCAATGTCAGCCTTAGAGCTGCTGTCGCCCGAACGCACCGAAGCTGCAACGCTGAATCTCACCGGATCCGGAAACGGCACCAAGATCATGATTCTTGGAGCCGGCGTTGCCGGAATGTGCGCAGCGTACGAGCTGGGCAAGGCCGGCTACGACTGCCATGTTCTCGAAGCGCGTTCGCGTCCCGGCGGACGCGTGTGGACGGTGCGCAACGGCACGACGGAAACCGAAATCGGCGGCGAGCGTCAAGTATCGGCGTTCAGTGAAGGTCTGTATCTCAATCCCGGCCCGGCTCGCGTCTCACACAATCACGTCACGATGGATTACTATCGCGAATTCAAGATTGCGATTCAGCCGTTCATCAACGAGAACTACAATGCGTACTACTACAACGCGAAGATGAACGGGGGCTTGCGCGTGCGCTCGCGTCAAGCTCGCTTTGATATGCTCGGCTACACCTCAGAGCTGCTTGCGAAAGCGGTCGCGCACGACGCGCTCGATGCGGAGATGACCAAAGACGACAAAGCCGCGCTTATCGAGTATCTGCAGGCGGTCGGCAATCTCGACTCCAAGTCGATCTACCGGGGCTCGGGCCAAGCCGGCTACTCCGTGCCGCCCGGGGCGTGCGATGCGCCGGGAACGCCGCTCGATCCACTTGGATTGATTCCGCTCATCCGTTCGGGCTTCGGCATGAACAGTGTCTTCATAAGCGAGTGGGATCAGCAACCCTCGATGTTCCAGCCGGTCGGCGGTATCGACGCACTCCCGATGGCGATGGCGAAACAGCTCGGCGAACGCATCACGTATAACACCGAAATCCAGCAAATCCGGCGCACCGCAAACGGCGTGCGCATCGTCTATCACGACAAAAATGGCGTTGAGAGCGCGGCTGAGGCGCAATACTGCATCTGCACGATTCCGCTGCCCGTTTTGAAGAAAATCCCGTCGGATTTTTCAACCAAGATGCAGACGGCGATCGGCTCCGTTCCCTACGCGCGCACGATGAAGATTGGCCTCGAGTTCAAGCGACGCTTCTGGGAAGAAGACGATCGCATCTTCGGCGGCATCTCGAACACAAACGACGACATCACGCAAGTCTGGTATCCGAACTACGACTTCTTTGCGCCGCGCGGGATACTCACCGGCGCGTATGCATTCGACGAGGATGCCGGCCGGCTCGGTGCGCTCTCAGCCGCAGATCGTATCAAAGCCGCGCTCGATCAAGGCGGCAAGATCCATCATCAATATCCGGCGGAGTTTGCAAACGGATTCTCCGTTGCGTGGCATCGCGTTCGATACAACGAAGGCGGCTGGGCAGCATTTACGACTGAAACGCGTAAGCAGTATTTTCCGACGCTCTGCGCTGGCGAAGGCCCGTTCTATCTCGCCGGCGAGCACATGAGCTATCTGAACGGCTGGCAGGCGGGCGCGCTCGAATCAGCGCGCGCCGTCGTCAAGCAACTGCACGCGCGCGTTCGCGCGACGGGTTAGATTTTAAGCGCTGACGCGTCCGAGCCCGAAGATGTCGCGCTCATCGACGACCGTCGCTATCTCGGCGGGCGCGGCCGATTGAGCAACTGCGACCGGCGCGGGCTTCGTGAATCCAAAGATGTCGTCTTCGGGTGGCGCCAGCCGCGGAGCCTGAACCGGCAGACGCGTTAGGCTGCGACGTTCTTGCACGCGCTCGACGTGGCGTTCGTGCTCGACTTTCGGAAGCGCCGCAGCCGCAAACACTTCGCCGACGGCCTGGCGCAAGCTGATCGTTCGCGCGGCGACCGTGTATTCGCGATGTTTCGCCGCAAGCGTCGATTGACGCGCCGGCGTCGCGGCACGCGGGACGCGGCGATGCTTCTTCGGCTCCTTTGATTTGCGCAGCTGAATGAGCTGATGCGCGTGAATCCAGCGCGCCACTTCATCCTCGAGCAATCCCGAGAGCCCGACGAACCGCACGCCGTAGAGCGGCATACCGTTGCGCGCATTGCCCAACACCTTGATGATGCGGGCGCGCGTTTGAATCTGTTCGAACGGACGAACCGGCATCGACGTCGAGCGGCGCCGTTCGCCGAACGGCGTGATCTCGACGATCACTTTGCCCGTCGCATCGTGCGCTTCGTGATCGAACGGCAAATAAAACGCGAGCTCGAGCTCAGTTCCTTTTTCGAACTCTTCCGGCATCGCCAGCATCATGCCGCCGATCGAAAGATCGCGTGCCTCGCCTTTAACCGGAACCCACGTCTGCGCGTTCTTCTTGACCTGCACCGTCACCGGGAATTGCACAACGGTGCGATACGCTTTGCGGTCGGCAACACGCTCGAACGCAAAATCGCCCATCATCTCGGCGGTCGCGTTCATCACTTTGTCGCGGCGCCGGCGCTGAACTTCGTGGAGCTCGAATCCGAGGCGATCGCGGACTTCATCCGTCATCGTGAAGTCAATGTCGTACTCGGCGGTACGCTTATCGACCATGCGCGTGTCGGCAACGTGACCGTGCACGACCAGCGTGTCGCGCGACGGTCCCATCCACTTAAACGTAAGACCAGCTTGCGGGGGGAGCACGACGCCCGTGCGGAAACGCGCCCGGTTCTCCGACATGTGGACCAGATGCATCTTGACCTGACGGCCGTGATCGTGCAAATGCACGATGATCTCGGCGTTCAGTTCGAGGCGTAACGTTTGTGGATTTTCGGGGCGCTTCTCAGCCGCGAGATTCCCGCAGCATTTCAGCGCACTTGATTCCTGAGACGAACGTGAAAGAAACGTAGGACTGCCCTCCGGCCCGCTTCTTTTTCATCGGCCTCCCGGAAAGGGGGTTTTAGCTGCCCTATCGCGCCCGCGACCTGCCCCTCTTTCTCGGCGCACGCGTCCTCTCGGAGCTGGCGACCCTGGTCCAGTCGGTGGCGGTGGGCTGGCAGCTCTACGCGATCACCCATAGCGCGCTCACGCTCGGGCTGGCCGGTTTGGCCCAGTTCATCCCGATCTTCGTGCTTACGTTGCCCGCGGGTGAGCTCTGCGACCGCCTCGGCCCCAAGCGCGTCCTGGCCGTCAGCATGGCGCTGGAGGGGGTCTGCGGCGCGATCTTCCTTTGGCTGACGCTGGCCCACGTGAGCCTGGTTTGGCCGTTCTTCGGGACCTTGGCGCTCTTCGGGGTCTCACGATCTCTTTACGAACCCGCGGTTCAGTCGACGCTTCCATTCCTTGTCCCGCGCGAGAAGCTGCCACGGTCGATCGCCCTCAACTCGTCCCTCATGGAGGCGGCGATCATCTCGGGGCCGGCGATCGGCGGCCTCGCCTACACGCTCTCGCCCGCGCTCCCCTATCTTTTTTGCGTCGTCGCCTCGCTGATCGCGGCGCTCGGCGTACTGCCGCTGGGCGGACGCCGCGCGCAAGCGGAAGATTCAGCGCCCCTCGCCGGCCGGATCGCGCGCGTCACCGAGGGACTGCGCTTCGTCCAGAAGCGCCCGATTCTGCTTGGCGCGATCTCGCTCGATCTGTTCGCGGTGCTACTCGGCGGCGCAACGGCGCTCTTGCCGATTTATGCGCGCGACATTCTGAACGTCGGTCCGATCGGGCTCGGCATTTTGCGCAGTGCTCCCGCAGTCGGCGCAATCGTTACGGCCGTCGTCCTCGCTCGCCATGACCTGACGCGCCGGGTTGGTGCGCGTCTCTTCATAGCCGTTGCGATCTTCGGCGTCGCGACGATCGTCTTCGGACTCTCGCACAGCTTCATGCTCTCGTTTGTGGCGCTTGTCGTCACCGGCGCATCCGATCAGATGAGCGTGTACATTCGCTCGTCGGTGACGCAGCTTGCAACGCCCGACTCGATGCGCGGCCGCGTCAATGCCGTGTACATGCTCTTCGTGGGTGCGTCGAATGAGTTGGGCGCGTTTGAATCAGGCCTCGCAGCGTCGCTCCTTGGAACGATCCCGTCGGTCGTTTTCGGCGGCGTTGGAACGATCGTCGTCGCCGCCCTCTGGACGAAATTGTTCCCGGCACTGCGCAACGTCGATTCGATGCAAGCGGTCCAGGAATTCGCTGAAGATCCGACGGAACGCTGAACGATGCTCGTACGCATTACGCTGTTTGCAACGTTCGTTTTCGCGCTCGCAGTTTTCGGACCGCCGGCGAGCGCGCAAGCACCGTCGATGTTCTCAGCCGCGACGCTGGCCGCGTGCGCGAAGATTCGCGACGCAGCGCTCGACGACGACTACGCGTACCGCCGCGTCGCAGATCTCGCCGATACGATCGGCCCGCGGCTCTCCGGTTCGCCCGCAGCAGCCGCTGCCGTCGCGTACGTGCAAAAGCAATTTCAAGCCCTGGGCGTGACGACGCGCTTGCAGCCGATCATGGTACCGCACTGGGTGCGCGGTGCCGAGATTGCCGAGCTCACGTCGTGGCCCGGGCAACCCCAAGGACTGACGCAAAAAGTTGTCGTCACCGCACTTGGTAGTTCGCCCGCGACGCCGCAAACCGGCATCGAAGCGCCGGTCGTCGTGGTGCCCGATTTTGCGACGCTGGAACGTTTGGGACAAGCGAACGTTGCCGGAAAGATCGTGCCGCCGGGCGAATTGCAATCCCTGCTCGTCAAAGGCG
>Ga0181525_10004698_pt1 | contig 10368 bp, 12 predicted proteins | sample PEATcosm2014_Bin_48_FD_121100 | JGI IMG/M metagenome (GOLD analysis project Ga0181525, IMG submission 121100) | Peatland microbial communities from MTU Mesocosm Facility, Houghton, MI, USA - PEATcosm2014_Bin06_10_metaG | ecosystem: Environmental > Terrestrial > Soil > Wetlands > Peat | place...
AGTAGGCGCGGCCATTGTTTTAGGCACCCCGCTGCCACCTTCGACGTGATGTTCGCGGCATGACTTCCCTCCTTTTGTATCGTTCTCTTCCGCCGCATTATTTCCTCAGATCAGGTGTCTGATCCGCAACGGCGTTCTCGGAGATCAGGAACGAAAAGTCGGCTTACGATCGGCGATCCTAGCCTGAGGCATGCGTCGATGCGTCCGGCAAAGACCCCATCAACATAAGTTCGACTCTAACAGCTGCCTCATCCTGAATGCTCGGAAGTACATGGGAGTAGCGTTCCAGCGTGAAGGAAATACTGGCGTGTCCCAGTTGATCAGAAATGACTTTTACCGAGACGCCTGCAGCCACGGCCAATGTCGCTGCGGTGTGGCGCAGATCGTACAACCGAATCGGCCTTATACCAGCTGCCTCCAGGAGCCTCCGGAATTCGCGCTTCACGTTCCGTTGTCGCAAGGGCGATCCGGTGCCGGAACGAAAAATCAAGTCGTGCTCTACTTGCCATCCGGTGTCCTTCGCGAGCGGTTGCGGGTTCCGAAGACCGGCCAAAGCTTTCAGCACGAAATCCTGAAGCTTGACGACCCGGCGACTACGCTTTCGCTTCGTGTCGTCGAAGAGCCAGCCTGCCTTCGAATGCTGGATGGTTCGACATACACTCGCTGCGCCGCGCGGCCAATCGATGTCGCTCCATTTGAGCGCCAGATATTCGCTGGGCCTCATTCCGGTGGTCAGCGCCAGCGCGTACAACGCGAACCATTCCGTTTCTCTAGCGACGGTAAGAAATCGTCTGCACTCCTCAACGCTGAGCGCCTCCATCTCCCGCCGTTTCATGCGCGGCAGGTCCACGCCAACGCAGGGGTCCTCAACAAGCATCTTCCAGCGCACAGCCTGTCGGAACGCGGACTGGAGCACCGCGTTCGTGTATTCAATGGTTCGCGCGGACAACCCACGCTCAAACATTCGAGCGTAGACGCTCTGAATGTCGAATTGGACGATTGCACCGAGCGGCCTTGTACCGAGGACTGGACGGATATGCAGTCGCAGCAGCGCCTCGTAATCCGTGTAGCTTTTCTGCCGTAACCTCGGCTTGGCTGCCGTTGTGAGCCACTGATCCAAGTATTGGTTAAGACTAATCGCCGCCGCACGGGGAAGGCGTCCAATCTCGCGCTCCTGCAGCTTCCCGCTCAGGTAAGTTTGCGCTTCGCGGAATGAGCCTCGAATGGTCTTGTTGTGGTACTTTCGCGTCCCGCTTTCCGGGTCGCGGCCGAGGGAAACGCGAACGAGCCACGTGTGCGGTCCGCGTGAAATGAGTTGCCCTGCTTTCCGAGCCATAAGGATACCTCCGGCTCAGAAACGTGCACACAGGTCGCACACACGTGGGACCTAGATCAAGAATTATTGGGGACTTAGGAGGGTGCTACTGATTGAAGTCTCAGTGTCGGAAAGACCAGTAAATGCGGCCCCAGAGGCGCCGCGTTCTCTAGCGGCAATCAAGGGGGAAGTTGATCTCGTTCTTGTAGCTCAGAAACTCGGCTCCGCTTGCAACAATCTCAGCTTGTTTCGGATTTCTCCAGAACGCGGCTAATTGGAGGTGGAGAATGATGCTAGCCAAAAACGGAAGCGGTTGAGTCCGGAGGTTCTGTTTGTCATCGGTTTCGTAGGCCTCAAGAAAGGAGGGGCGGCGATCAGCCTTTGCGGTATTGGCCGAGGGACTGCAGAAGCTGGCGTTCGATGACGCGCTCGGCGGCATTGAGCCGGAGCACCCTGGCAGTAACTTCGCCCTCCAGCGTCAGTGGTTGAATCACTGGGCCGTTCAGCTTGAAGTGCTCGTCCCATATGTCCCGCCGCGGATCGAAGAATCGAACCGGTTGACCAGAACTGTCCAAGGACGCGACATCGGTCCCTTTGTACCGATTGCAGAGGACACAAGCGTAGGCAAGATTGCCAATGCCTGAGGAACCGCCGTGCTTCCGGCTGACGATGTGATCAATCTGATGCGGAAAGCCGGCGCTCTCCTCATTAGTCAGACAGTATTCACACCGCCGGCCTGCGCGTTCGATGACAAGGCGACGCGAGACCTCATCTATCTCATGAGCCACTGGCGAGAATCTGACGGGCCCGCGCCTTCGCTACCCGAAGAATATGCTCCAGGTCCATGAAGTGATTCAGTTCGGACTTCTCCTCCGCGGACAGGCCGCCCTCTTTCTCTCGCGCAATTAATTCGGCGACGCGGTGTTGCGCTTCTGGGGACGGGCGGTAATCGGCAACAGCTTGAGGCGTGGTTCCGCTGGCGATGAAATCGATGATTTCCAAGTACGAAGGAATGGCGGCTTCGCTCACAAGTGGTCCTCAGACCTAGGATAACGCAGGTCAGCCATGAATGCGGGCAACGAGATCGCGAGCAGTTTTCGACACTGATCTGAAGTGTCAGCGACCAGAATTCCCGAAGTGGGTGTTCCCGTCAAATGCCAGTCGGGATTCGACCCGAATTGAACCGGGAGTGGCTTACGGTACCTCCCCAACAGCTTTCACCTTCAGATCGGTCGGCTGGATCTGCCTCTGGCGCCGACATGGGCACAAATCCGATGGTGGTAGGGTTGAAGCGTATTAGCAGCTAAGGACATATGGGCCTCCTTTGCAAAGCGCAGTCGAGCGGCGGATCAAGTACAGAGCAAACGGAATGTCGATGGATCTCGATCCAATGTTGTATTCTTAAAAACCTAGCGGACGGCGCTTCTTCCCAGCGCGAATGCTGTCGGTGTGGACAGCCAGAGTCAGAGTGCTCGACACTCTAAAGATCGCGATGAGCCGTGTTTCTAAATCTCGGGACGCTGAACTCGATCTGGGGCAGCAATCAAATCAACTTGCGGAGGATGAACGCGGATTCGTGGCGCCAGACCGTCTAGCCCGAGCCATCACCGAGTTCATCGAATGGCGAGCCTTTTCCCATTGGATGCGTCTTACCGTCGAGACCCAGGGATTTGTTTCTGACCCGATGACCGCGATATTGCAAGAGCGCTGCCCCGGTTTTCTGGAATATGCAGCCACTTATGCCAAGGAGCATCCACGAGAGCCGGAGTTTCTCTGGCTTCGCTTGCTCGAATGGATAGACGAAAAAATGTTGCACGCCCCTATAACCGAGGGTTGGCGCCACGCGCTTGGCTACTACGCGACTCGCGATCCACGGATGGATCAGCTTCGCTCGCATTGGAAACAATGCCGCCGGACGTGGAAGCTTCAGGCGCCTGACCCCTTTCCGGATTTCGAGAGCTGGCGCGAGGCTGCATTTCAGCGCCGTTGACCCTTGCTCTCTCCGCTTCCACCAACTCCGAAATCCAAAACGCGGTGTCCCCGTCAAACAAAGGCCACTTTAAGTAACCGGGGTGGCCGTAGAGGAAGGACTGCAAAGATGCTTCATCGATCCGGCCGTTCCTCTTCCTGTGGAGAAAACCGCCTTCAACCCACTTTTGAACCCTCAAGCGCCTCACGTGAAGTTTTTCCGCCAATTCGCGCATGGTGTATCCGTCTTGGAATCTAGCCGGTATTCCACGCTGGCCAACCATATCCCAGACCGCCTTTTCGGATCTCCCGAGCTCTTCGGCGATTTCCCGCACGCTCAAGTGGTTCAAGGATTCGATCGCAAAGCGGAACTCTACCATCGTCCATTGCCGACGCGTGCCCAAAGTTCGGGTGGGAAGTCCAAGTTTATGGGCACGGCGTAAGATCGCTTTCCGCGGCCACCCGGTGAGACTCTGAACACTTGACACGGCCGCGCTCAGCCCCGCTTCTCCGTGGATGCGGATTAGCTGTTCGTCCAACTCATCTGTCCATCGGAACGGCGGGCCGGTGTGTCCGCTATCTCTTCGCTGCTCCTGCAATCGGCGAAGGCGTGCCCAAATTGTACCGATCCGCAGTTCGGAAAAGCTACGCAGGACCTTGTCAACGGTTGCGCGCTCCAATCGGTTCGCACCTCGGATTCCCCTCAGCAGGATCGGGTCGACCTCCCGCCAGAACGTTGGATCTATTTTTGAAGGTGGCGCCATCGGCACCGCTTGCGCCGCTGCGCTCGAAACGGCTTCTCCGCCAGCCAGCAGCGGCCGTGGGTTGTCAACGCTCGCGGTCGCGAGTCCCGGAACGATTGCCTGCAAGTCTTCCGCCCGTTGTTTTCGCAATCGTCGGAGACGATTCCAAATCATGTCGATGTGCAAAGTCGGGAACGCCCGCAGGACCATCTCAACCGCTTCATGTTGGCATTGGCTCGCATTCCTGATGCCGCCTAGCAGAATCGGATCAACCTCGGCTGCCCAGAACGTCTGGTCCATCCAGCGGGGGAGCCCTGTTCGCGCGACCTCCTCCATCCGGGCGCCAAGCCATGAACTCGAAAGCGTTGGCCAGACCGACCGGACCCGATCCACCACTTCACTTTTCGACACGTTCCGAGCGAAGATTCCCTGGATCAGAACCTTGTCAACCTCCTGCTGCCAGAATTCCAAAGACACCCATGCAGGTACCCGATCCTCTGATGGTTTCTCAAAGATCTTGGCCAGCCACTTCTCAAAATCCCTTGGGTAGCGGCGCTTCCCTTGCGGCAGAGGGTGCAGAGCCTTCAGTCGCTCCTCTGCCACCTGCTTCCCCTGATTGTTGTCCTCGATGCCATCCAGCAGGGTGACTCCGAGTTCACGTGTCCACAAGGTGTTTTCTTCCTTTGCGCCGTGTTTCGTGCTCATCATCAGTAGACCTCTACAGCGCTACCCCGGATTCTTGACGCCAGTAGATAGGCAATTCCTCTCGCTGGCCGACTGGAACTATAGTTCTATCGCCCGGCTTAGTAATTCTAGGGCGGAAGGCGGATGGGAATGAAGTTAAAGCACGTTTATAACGTTTTTAAGCCTGCGAATAACGTGGCTTTGACGATGTTAATAACACCAAGGGCCTCAAACAGGCAAGGACGGGTAGCAAAGGTTCGTTCTCAAGATATACCTGACCAGCAGGCCGCCGCGCAGTTTGGGTCGGCCTCCAAAGCTCCCGGAACACGGTCGGAAGCGACCAATCCTGTACTCCGTATTCGGCTTTCGGCTGATTACGCCGGCAGGCCAAATGTCCTTTGTGACGTAGCGCTCGAAATCGAGGAAGGCGAGGTTGTCGGATTGATGGGCGAGAGCGGCTCTGGCAAGAGCACGCTTGGCCTCTCCATTCTTCGCCTTTTGGAACGTAAGGGTGGGACTAATCGAGGCGAGGTGATCTTCTGCGGCCGTCATCTGGAGGGGCTTACGGACCGCGAGATGCGGCGTATCCGCGGGAAGGAAATAGCGCTTGTGCCGCAGAGCGCCATAGCGTCTTTGAACCCCGCTTTGCGGATCCGAACTCAATTCGCCGAGGCCTGGAAAGCGCACCGAGGTGCGTTGGACGGCGAATTCGAGCGGAATGTCTTCGATATTCTCGATCGCGTCAGACTCCCAGCGGACGAAACGTTCTTGCGCCGCTATCCGCGCCAGCTGAGTGTCGGGCAGGCACAACGTGTTTTGATCGCCCTTGGCGTGTTGCATCGGCCCCGGCTGCTCATCGCAGACGAACCGACCAGTGCCCTCGATGCCATTACCCGGGCCGACGTGCTCACCTTGCTGAACAAATTCAACCGTGACATGACCATGGCCGTGCTTTTCATCTCACACGAACTGCCGATCATGGCCTCATTTTGCAGGCGGGTCGCTGTCCTCGAGCAGGGGAGGATCGTGGAGTGCGGGTTGGTGGAACAGATTTTCTCGCGTCCGGAGCATCCCTATACGCGATCTCTGTTGCGCGCCCTCCCAACAACACCGGCGAACTCCATACAGGAAATTGGTGCCAGAAGGTGAACCAGGACGTTCATGGGCAAATCCAGAATTCCCGAACTCCAGGTTTCGCGCTCCGGGATAAGTGGTTCAATCTGTGTCATTTCCGTTTTGTTTCCAGACAAGCCAGGGGGTGGGTTTCGGTGAAATAGAGGGTTCGCGACGGTTTAGGAAAGTCGGAAATGGGCTATGTGAAACGCGCGTTAATAACTTTTCCCATGGGAAGACTGCGAATGTTAAATGCCCCTCGTACGTTAAAAGCAAGCGTTAAGAGTTGTTTTGAAAGGACGCGAGGTTAATCCGTGCATACTTCAGAACTGCCGCGCGAGCACCTCCAAGAGATCTTGGCTTCGAAGATTTTCCGTCGTTCAGCCAAGCTCTCTCTGTTACTGCGACATCTGGTCGAACCCACTTTGGAAGGTGCTACTTATCCCGTTAAAGAGCAGGTCATTGGTATTGAGGTTTTCGACCGTCCTGCTGACTGGGACCCCCAGACGGATAGCATCGTCCGGGTAAATGTCAACCGGCTTCGCCTCGTCTTGACATCGTACTACGCTCGCCAGAACCCTCCCCCACCGGTTCGTTTCGTAATCCCCAAAGGCTCTTATACCGCGCAATGCGTTTGGACTTCTCCACAGGATTCCACTCTGTCACAAGACTCCCAACTATCAAGCGAAGCTCCCGTCCGAAAGCTGGGACAATCTCCCCGTTCTCCTTCCGCGTCATCCAAATACAAACGCACGTTTCGCCACCCTGACATACGGCTGCAACGCTTGACCTATGAGCGCGGTGATTTAACGAACGCCGCGTTCTGTGCCGATGGGGAGTCCGCGGTCTATAGTGCCCGTTGGAGAAGTGAGCCGGCGACCATATATTCACACCGGATCGGCCAAAAGTATGGCCGTCCTTTGGGGCTCCCACCTGGCGAACTCCGCGATGTGTCCGCCGCCGGCCAGATTCTGTTCACACTGGGTGCAGGTGCCGTTGGGGTTTTAGCGCAGGCCGATCTGAGCGGTGGGCCTTGGCGGGAAATTGTAGATGGGGTATCGGACGCAGTGTGGCTGCCGGACAATAAGAACATTGCTGCCACCCGCCTGGTGGGTGGAGCGATGCGGGTGGAGCTTCCACTAGGGAAACCCATTCAAGGCTTGGCTGGTAAACAAATCGGCATGCGCCTTAGCGTTGACCCGGCCGGCGAACGGGTTGCGTTTGTCGACAACTCCCTCGGCCCCGTTGACTTTTGTATTGCCGACGCCCGTGGCAAGGTAAACGGCATCTCAAAGGGTTGGCGCTTGTCTGGCGGCATCTTGTGGATGTCATCCGATCGATTGCTATTGTCGGGCGCGCGCCGAGGCTCGGCCGCCATTCACTCCCTCGATCTACATGGTAATGAACACTCTTTCTATTCGACGCCTACGGTATGGAATCTTCATGACTGTACCGGCACCGGTCGTATTCTTGCTTCCTGCGTGGATAGCCGTCTTCATATCGCATTTCGCACGTCTTCGATGCCGGCCGAAGGACATCTGTTTTCGCTCGGCAACGCAAGACTCGTTGGCCTGACACCCGATGCGAACTTCGCGGTGCTTATGGACCTGTTGGGCGACGGTACGGCCCGAAATAGTCCTATTTTGCTGGCTGCCCTGCCAACAGGACAACCCGTTCAGATCGGCGAAGGGTACCATCCCCAACTTGCTCCCGATGGGAAAACTCTGATGTGGTTGGAGCGCACGGAAGCGGATAGTACCGTCGTCGTTACGCCGATCCCATCTGGCTTGCCGCGCCGTTATCCACTTGAGACTTGCTATAAATATCACTCCGTCGAATTCAGCGGAAGCGCGGACCGTTTCTTAGTTCAATTGTTCGACGATGTTGGAGGGCTGCAGAGCCATTTGTTCGATTCGCAATCCGGTAAACTGTCGCCAGTTCCAGGCAAGCATCACATCAGCTTGATTTCGCCGAGCGGAAGTTGGGGCGTGCTTCCGGGTGGATCAGAACTCCGGCTTGCGCACCTGGAAACCGGGGAGGCTCGGAGCATCTGTAGCTTGCGAACGGGGTGGTCGCCGGTACGTTGGTCGTCGAGCGGCAACGAGATCTTCGTTTTTGAGCCGGGCAAGGAATACGCCAAAGCTCAGGTCGTTCGAATCAACATCCATTCCGGCGAGCAAAATCCTTGGGTCACGCTGCACCCGGCAGATAGCGTCGGCGTTTACCTACTGCGATGGTTGGATATCACTCCAGACGGCCAATCGTACGCCTATACCTACCAACAGGATCTCTCCGACCTTTACGTCCTCGACGGCCTAACTTAGGCAACAAATGGCCCGTTGTGCAGAAGTCGCAAATCGCTTTGACCACTACCGAAGCGTTAATATAATGGTCGACTTGCTCGCGATTCGCCTTCGATAGTTCGGACGAGGGTGTTAACAACTAAGACATGGCGGAAAGCAACCCCTAAATGCACAAGCGTTTTCAGGTTAGCGAGATTCGTCGAAATCATCCCTTATGAGTTCGCCGGCCCCTACGTCGACCAAAGTGTCATCCGGATTCGTGAGTTATTCCTCCCTGTGACCAAGTCTACCGACTTGTCCGCCTCACACATATTAGAGGGTGGAATCGCCGTGAAAAACCTGTTCCGTTCCATACGACACCTACTTCGCGCCGGTCGTGTAAATGCTCAGCCCGATCTCGCGCAGATCTTCGCTGGTGAACTGGAGCTCCAGACCGCAGGCGGTCGCATAACGTTCGGTCGCAGCCGCTACGTCCACCGCTGCCGCCAAGGCCCGTAGCAGGAACTGCCCCTGGCCGGTCACCAGAAAGCCTTTCCCCTCGCTGGGTGAACCCGGCCTGTGACTGTTTCCGTTTGCCGGCGTGGATACGGCCCAGCGGCGCTGAGCCGGCACTTGGCCGTTCCGCTGCTGTGCGCGCGTTTGAGGTTTTCTGTCTCCGCCATCAGTTGCGCCAACCACCCACTCGATGGCGCGCCGTGTTCCTGTCTTCTTCTCCGCCTTGGTGATCGTAAACAGTTCGCCACGTCCGATTCCGAGCTCGTCAATCTTTTTCTTGACGATGGGTGGGACATACATGACGCGGCCATCGGTGAGGGTGTAGAGGACTTGATCACCGTACTGCCCAGTCACTTCCTTGCCATCGTTGTACTTCAATGCAACGTCGATCGCGACATTGGTTTGAAATTGAAGCTTCTCGCTCATCTCACACCTCCCCTTCGTTCACTGCGGTGCACGGACGTGCGCGACGAAGCACTTCATCGATCGGCCCGGGCTGGAACCACAGATCCCGTTCTGCTGCCAAGCCGAGGGGGCCGCGCACACTTGCTAGTTCGCTCAGCAGAGAATACCCCCACTCCTCTTCGAGTCCGATCACGAAGCCGAACAGGAGCCAATCCCCGTCTTCCTGTGCTGCTCCCTCGGTAACGAACCAGGTGAATGACGAGTCGGGTGTGAACAACTTGACGTGCACGATCGGGGTCGGGCACGCCTCTTGTGAATACAGCGGTGGCAGAGTCTTCCTCAAGCCCACGGGAAGCAGCTCCATGGGGGTACTCCTCCTTTGTTGAGCGCTGGCCGCCGGAAATGGCGGCGAGCGTTCCATTGTGTTCGGGTCGATCTCAGAACAGCGAGAGTTGACAGTCCGGTTCGACGACGAGGGGCCTTCGTCGAGGCGACTCTTTTTCGAGCCGCGCACCAAAAACCAAGGCCGTAGCAGTGCCATCGACTGCGGCCACTTCATTGAATGGTCCGGCGACCAGTTCCTCTCTGAGCTCTTCATCGAGCGCAGGTGAGGCCGGCAGTAGCCGAGCGTGTTGCTCCTGAACAGCTTTCCAAACGGCGGACGCCGACTCCCCTACTCCCCTTTGGGTCACCAGTTCGCGCGCCATCGCAGTGAGCACGTCATCATCGTCTTCGATACCCTGAAGACCCTCATTGGAGAACTTTCCTTCCATGGCCAGCGAGACGAGTAGCTTCTTGCCCATCAACCGTAGGCAAGACGTCTGCATGGTCTCGTTGTAAGTCAGGAAGCGCACAACGACGTTGGAGCGCTGTCCGATCCGCCACGAGCGTCGGCTCGCCTGGCGCAAAGTATAAATCGAATAACCCGTCTGCACGAAATAGATGGAGGGCGCCCAAAGCAAGTCCATCCCAACGGAAACGAGGCGAGGGTGAGCCAAGCACACTTGCATTCCGTTGCGAAGCTCGCGCTCATACCAGGCCTCGCGTTGATCGGGAGGCACCTGAGCCGTGAGTATGGAGACGCGGATGCCTTCTCGCGACAGAACTCTTTCGAGCCGACGCGTTACATCCCTCTTTGCCGTGTAAACGGCATAAATCTGGCATTTTCTGCCGCGGGAGAGGTCCGCCTTGACGCACTCCACCAGTTGGCGCTCCTTGGCGTAGGCGAAGTCCTCGGAGAGGTCCTGTGTTTGAGCGATCAGAAATGGCACGCGTCGATGCAACTCCGGGTCGTACTCGGTTCCGATCAGATCACCGAAGCCGTAAGGCCGATCCGGATAGG
>Ga0181525_10004699_pt1 | contig 10368 bp, 11 predicted proteins | sample PEATcosm2014_Bin_48_FD_121100 | JGI IMG/M metagenome (GOLD analysis project Ga0181525, IMG submission 121100) | Peatland microbial communities from MTU Mesocosm Facility, Houghton, MI, USA - PEATcosm2014_Bin06_10_metaG | ecosystem: Environmental > Terrestrial > Soil > Wetlands > Peat | place...
GAGGAAACCGATCTCGCGGACGATGTCCAGGCCGCGCATCGGGTGCAGCTGGATCGCCGCGTACTCCTCCTCGGTCAGCTTGCCCGTCTTCTGCAGCACCCTGGTCGGCACGCCCAGCTTGCCGACGTCGTGCAGCATGCCCGCGTACCTGATGGCCTCGACGCGCTCGCCGCGCATGCCGATCTCGCGGGCGATCATGACCGAGCCCCGGGACACCCGGTCGCTGTGACCCCTGGTGTAGAAGTCCTTGGTCTCGACCGCCTGGCACAAGGCGCCCACGGTGGCCTCGTAGGCCCGCTGCTGCTCGGCGAACTGGGCCACGGTCCACCGCGCGACGAACAGCGGGATGAGCACCAGCAGCGGCGCGAACGGCCCCACCACGCTCCACAGCGCGGCGATGAGCAGCCCGAACGCCGCGTAGCCGAGGTCGGAAAGCAGCAGCCTAGCGCTCAGCCCGACCCCGGCTCCCGATCCGGCCGAGGTGCGGCTGCGGTCCCTGGTCAGCCACAGGATGACGGCCAGCAGGCCGTGGTTGGCGACCACGAGCACCAACGCCGCGCCGACGAAGGGACCGATGATGCCGGGGAAGGAATCCGCGTCCGGCGGGCCGATCTTGCCGCCGAGGGCAAGGTAGGCATGCCCGGCCAGGTAGGCGCTGAGCGCGTACATCGCGGTGTTGAAGACCCGCTGCAGGACGGACGGGCCGCGGCGCAGGCCGAGGGCGGTGCAGGCGCCGACCAGGGCGGCGCCGATCGGGCCGGCCAGCACCACCGAGGCCAGCATCGCGGCCGAACTCGGCGACCAGGTCAGGCGGCCGCGCCTTAGCTGCGTGGCCGTCGATTCAGAGATGATGACGAGGATTCCCAGGACAATGACGTACTGCCAGCCCATGCCCTTGAAGGGGCCGCCAGCGAGCAGGCCGGCCGCGGCGAGGACCACCGCGCCGACGTATCCGAACGCGACCCGCGAGAGCTTGCCCAAGCTACCCCCTCGCCGTCAGGAGTGTGTACGTCTGCATCCCGGACCGGTGAGGTGGGTCAGCCCCAGGCCACGCCACAGTATGACCTGGCGGCTGCGCCACAGTATGACCTGGCGGCTGCGCCGCGGGCCTGCCGCTCACCACGAACGCCGGTCGCGGGCATGCGAATGACCGCCCTGACATCACCGCCTGTATTCATCGGGCGGACCTCCCTTAGCGCAAATCGCGTTCGCGACGCCTCATCCTGTAATCGTTCAGCCACAGGATAACGCGGGCGCAGAGGTTCGCGCAGGCCCAAATCTCACCGCGAACAAGCCGTGAGCACGGCAGTCACACTGGGCAATCAGGAATGCCACATGTTGCGCAGTTGCCCCAGCCCTGGTCGCCTGAGGTTGCGCGCGGTGGCGGCCGCTACTCAACGAATTCGATGGTTGCCCGGACCTGCTTGATGCGGAGCATGACCTTCGCGCGCAGCTGGGCTGGCGCCGGCTCGCTGCAGTGCTTGTGCACCAGGCGCTTGACCGCCTCCTCGAGGCCGTACTCGCGCAGGCAGGGACCGCACTCGTCCAGGTGCTGGCGGATCTTGGCGCAATCCATGTCCTCGAGCTCGCCGTCCAGGTAGCCGTAGACCCGGTCCAGTACCTCGGTGCACGGCGTCTCGTGCGGGTTTCCGCAACTCATCGCGCTTCCTCCCCGGACCCGTTAGCGTCGGAACCGGTCCGCGCCAGACCTCGTTCCGATGCGTAGTCCTGGAGCAGTTCCCGCAGCTGACGGCGGCCCCGGTGCAAACGCGACATCACCGTGCCGATCGGCGTCTCCATGATGTCCGCGATCTCCTTGTACGCGAAGCCCTCGACGTCGGCCAGGTAAACCGCGATCCTGAATTCCTCGGGCAGCGCCTGCAGCGCCTGCTTGATGTCGGAATCGGGCAGCCGTTCCAGTGCCTCGGCTTCGGCCGACTTGAGCCCTCCCGAGGTGTGCGAGGCCGCGCGCGCAAGCTGCCAGTCCTCGACCTCCTCCGCGCCCGACCGCTGCGGTTCGCGCTGCCGCTTGCGGTAGGTGTTGATGAAGGTGTTGGTCAGGATCCGGAAGAGCCAGGCTTTCAGGTTGGTGCCCTGCTGGAACTGGTGGAAGGAGGCGTAGGCCTTGGCGAACGTCTCCTGCACAAGGTCCTCAGCGTCCGCGGGGTTGCGGGTCATCCGAAGCGCGGCGGAGTAGAGCTGATCCAGGAAGGGCAGCACGTCCTGCTCGAAGCGCTCACCGCGCTCTTCGAGGGTCTCCGGAACGGGACCCACCCCCTTGAGGTAGTCGAAGGTCCGGCCCGTACGGCGCAGACCGTATGAGCGGGAGAATACCGCGCCGGGATCCAGAGCTTCCGTCAGCATGCCACGAGGTGGCGAGGCGACTGCCATGCCGCGTTCAACACGGCGGCGCGGCCGGTCATTCCATATGCCAAGCACGGCCGTCATTCCGGGCCGTGCTAGCGGAACCGCCTGGCGTGCTTGGCCTGGCATCCGACGCAGCGCGCCGCGTCGGGCCGCGCCTCGAGCCGGCCTTCGGGGATCTCCTGCCCGCAGTCGGTGCACCGCCCGTAGCTGTTCTCCTCGATGCGGGTCAGCGCGGCGAGGACCCCGGCCCGCTGGTCGCGCGCCGAGGTCAGGATCGCATCGGTGCGGTCCGCCTCCGACAGGCTCGACCCCGCGTCGGCCGAGTCCTGCGGGTAACCCAGGCCGGCCGCGGGCGCGGGATGCTCGCCCTGCAGGATGCTTATCGTCCGGTCAAGGTCGTCGCGCATCTCCTCCAGGCGCTTGCGGGCGATGCTTAGATCCACTGGTGTCCTCGCCTCCCGTCCGCGTGCGATGGGCCGCCGCCCAGGCTCACGCTGAGCCGCGGCGCCCGCGGACTCAGAACAACTCGCCGGACGGCAGCTCCCTGTCGGCGGCGGGACCCTCGCCAGGCAGGGGCCTGATGAGCTCAGCACCGTTGTTCCGCACAGAGTTGACAGCCGTTGATACGGGATACGACGTCAGGCCGCCGGCCATCGCGGGCAGCATCGTCGCTTGGAGATGGCCAGGCTCGGTGTTGTCCGGGTCGAGCCAGTCGGCCCACTGGTCACGTGCGACGACCATGGGCATGCGGTCGTGGATCTGGCCGACATCGTCGGTTGCCTGGGTCGTGATAATCGCGGCCGTCCACAGCCAGGCACGTTCGTGATCGGGCGGGACCGTCTCATCCCGCCAGAGTTCGTAAAGCCCGGCGAAGGCGAGAAGATCACCGTCCGCCCGGTGAATAAAGTAAGGCTGCTTGCGCGGCTTTTCCCCCTCCGCGGTGATCGTCTGCCATTCGTAGTATCCGTCGGCGGGGAGGATGCAGCGGCGCTTGGTGAACGCTCGCCTGAAGGCCGGCTTGACCGCCACCGTCTCGGCGCGGGCGTTGATCATCTTGGCGCCGACATTCGCCTCCTTCGCCCAGAACGGGACGAGGCCCCAGCGCAGCACCCGCAGCTCGCGGGCGGCGGGCGCGTCCGCCTCCTCGGCGTCACGCCTGGTCATGACCGTGTACACGCGCTTGGTCGGGGCCACGTTGTAGTCCGGCTCAGGCTCTTGGTCCGGTCCTTCGCTCACGCGGTCGCGCTCGATGCCGAACTCCTCGAGGAGTTCGAGGCGCTTACGCGCCGACACGAAACGACCACACATTGCTGCTTCCTTAACTTGGCCACACACCGGACATGTCCCGTTAAGCCTGGATTGGCGTTTCATAACCGTAATCCGGCCCCGCCAAACCACAGGGCCAAACCCCGCGCGGCGCGCGCCGTGACCTAGCGACGATACGCTCAACCGTATGCACTCCGGCGACCACATGGACGCTCCCTGGCCGGCGCCTGCCGCTGCCGGGCCGGTCAGCGCCCGGATCCGGCTGCCCGCGTCGAAGTCCATCACCAACCGCGCCCTCGTCCTCGCCGCGCTGAGCGAGCGCCCCGCTGTCATTACCAACCCGCTGAGTGCCCGGGACACCACGCTGGCCGTCGCCGCGCTGCGCGCGCTCGGCGCCGGGATAACGGAAGATCAAGAAAAAGATCAAAACCCAGAATTCCGAACGAGCGGTGGTAACACGCCAGGGCAAGCGGACTCGGGGCGGCGGGTATCCGCGGCGAGCGAGTGGGCCGCGCCCGGATATCCGTCCTCGGGGCGGCGGGTATCCGCGGCGAGCGGGCCGGAACGCTGGCGTGTTACGCCGGGGCAGCCGGCGCCGGGGTCGGTGGTCCAGGTGGACGTGGGGAACGCGGGGACCGTGATGCGGTTCTTGCCGGCGGTGGCGGCGCTGACTTCGGCTGAGGTCCGGTTCACCGGGGACGAGCGGGCTAGCCAGCGGCCGCTCGGGCCGATCCTCGGCGCGCTGCGCGGGCTCGGCGTCGACATCGATGACGGCGGGCGCGGTGCGATCCCGTTTACCGTGCGCGGCCGCGGAGCGGTGCGCGGCGGCAGCGTGACGCTGGACGCCTCCGGGTCTTCTCAGCTGGTCTCCGGGCTGCTGCTGGCGGCGCCGCGGTTCGAGGCGGGGGCCGAGATCCGGCACGAGGGGCCGGCGGTGCCCTCGGCGCCGCACATCGCCATGACGGTGCGGATGCTGCGGGCCGCCGGGGCGGACGTGACCGCGGAGGGGCAGGCGGAGCGGCCTGATAGGTGGCAGGTCCGGCCGGGGCGGCTCGACCTCGGGGCCGTCACGGTGGAGCCCGACCTGTCCAACGCCGGCCCGTTCCTGGCCGCGGCGCTGGTCACGGCGGGCACGATCACGATCCCGGACTGGCCCGCCGACAGCCTGCAGGCGGCCGGGCCGATCCTGGACGTGCTGACCCGGATGGGCGCGCGGTGCGAGTTCGGCGCCGGCGGAATGACGATCACCGGCACCGGCCGCATCCACGGCATCGCCGCGGACCTGCGCGACGTCAACGAGCTCGCGCCGGTGCTGACCGCGGTGGCCGCGGTCGCGGAGTCGCCGTCGGAGTTCACCGGGCTCGCGCACACCCGCGGGCACGAGACCGACCGGCTGGCCGCGCTCGCCAAGGAGATCAACGCGCTCGGCGGCGACATCACCGAGCGGCCCGACGGGCTGGCGATCAGGCCGCGGCCGCTGCGGGCCGAGGCGGACGGCGAGCCGCTGCGCAGCTACGACGATCACCGGATGGTGATGGCCGCGGCCGTCCTCGGCCTCGCCGTGCCGGGCCTGCGGGTCGCGGGCGCGGCCACGGTGGCCAAGACCTTCCCCGGATTCACCGACGCCTGGGCGCAGATGCTGGGGCTGGAACCCTGAGCCCGGGCCGGACCGACTACGACAGACTCGACGAGGACGACGTCAGGGTCCGTCCCGGCCGCGGCTCACGGCCGCGCACCAGGCAGCGGCCCGCGCACTCCGGCGCCGTGCTGGGCTTCGTGATCAGCACGGATCGCGGCCGCTACGGGTGCATGGCGGACGGCAGGCTGATTGTGGCGATGAAGGCCCGCGAACTCGGCCACGGCTCGGTGGTGGTCGGCGACCGGGTCGCGCTGGCCGGCGACACCTCCGGCGCCGAGGGCAGCCTGGCCAGGATCGTCCGGGTAGAACCGCGAACCAGCGCGCTGCGCCGGTCCGCCGACGACACCGATCCGGCCGAGCGGATCATCGTGGCCAACGCCGACCGGCTGGTGATCGTCTGCGCGCTGGCCCAGCCGCCGCCCGGGCTCCGCTTCGTGGACCGCTGCCTGGTCGCCGCGTACGATGCCGGAATCGAGCCGCTGCTCCTGCTGACCAAGGCCGACCTGGCCCCCGAGTCCTCGCCGCGCAAGATCCGCGCCCTGTATACGCCGCTCGGGCTGCCGATGATCACCACCAGGAGGCCGCTGCCGCCGCGGACGGAGTCCAGGCTGCGTTCGGTGCTCGCGGGCCAGATCAGCGTCCTGATCGGCCAGTCCGGCGTCGGCAAGTCCACGCTGGTGAACACGCTGGTCCCGGACGCGGACCGGACGGTCGGCCGGGTCAACGCGGTGACAGGGCGGGGCAGGCACACGTCGTCCTCCGCGGTGGCGCTGCTGCTGCCGCCGGTGCATGACAGGCCGGGCGACGGGTGGCTGATCGACACGCCGGGCCTGCGCGGGTTCGGGCTCGGGTACGTGAGCCCGGAGCGGGTGGCGGAGGCGTTCGGCGACCTGGCCGAGGGCGCGGCGCTCTGCCAACCTGGGTGCGATCACCTCGAGGCCGGCTGCGGGCTTGACGAGTGGGCCCGCGAGCACCACGCGGAGGCCCGGCTGGACTCGCTGCGCCGGCTGCTGGCCAGCCGCGAGGACACCAGCCCGGATTAAGCGAAGCGGATACGCCTGCGTCGGCTGGGGCTGATGGGTCGGCTGAGGCGGATGTTGTTAGCGGGGCGGCTTGTCTGGCCAGCAGCCGCGCTCGCCCCGGCCCGGAGCGGCGGGGAAGCACCGGCGCTGGTTGCGGCCCGCAGGCGGGTCGGGGAAGCAGCGGCGCTCTTCGCTGTCAGCCTTCGGGAGGACGAGCTTGAGCGTGGAGAGATACCACGGCTCGTTCGGAATAATGGATTTTTGGTTTTTATGCATAGACGGTGCCCCCAGCGCGCCAGTAGATGCCGGCCGCGGTTCTGGACATGAACGACTCGTCTACCAGGTACCTGCGCAGCGCGCAGTGGTCGTCGAAGATCGCCTTGAGGATGGCGTCGACGTAGGCCTCCGGGTACTTGCGGCCGGGCTCGAAGGCCTGCGCCACCTGGTCGAGCAGCAGCAGGCGGCGGGTCCGCTTGGCGGGCACCGCGGTGATCCGGCCGTCGCGGATGAAGGGCCGCAGCTCGGGCGGCGGATCGGCGAGAACGTCGTGATCAGCCATCACATTCAGTATGACCCGCATGTCGGTAATTCGCACACCCCGCGCGGCTGGCTGGCAATCAAGTTGTCCCAGGCGGTACCGTTTCGCGCGTGGCACGCTACGACGATGATCTGCGCTTCGCGCACGTCCTGGCGGACGCCGCCGACGACATCACCACCCGGCGGTTCCGGGCGCTCGACCTTAGGGTGGAGACCAAGCCAGACCTGACACCGGTTTCCGATGCGGACCGGGCGGCCGAGGAGTCGGTGCGCAACATCCTGCGCCGGTCCCGGCCGCGGGACGCGGTGCTCGGCGAGGAGTTCGGCCGGACCGGCCAGGGTCCGCGGTGCTGGGTCATCGACCCCATCGACGGCACCAAGAACTACGTGCGCGGCGTCCCGGTCTGGGCGACCCTGGTCGCGCTGATGGACGGCCCCGATGTCGTCGTCGGCGTGGTGTCGGCGCCGGCCCTCGCGCGGCGCTGGTGGGGCGCCCTCGGCGGCGGCGCGTGGACCGGGCGCAGCCTGACCAAGGCCTCGCCGTGCCGGGTCTCCGGCGTCACCAAGCTCGGCGACGCGTCGATGTCCTACTCGGGCATCGGCGGCTGGGCGGAGCGCGGGCTGCTTGACGAGTTCCTCGGCCTGACCCGGTCGGTGTGACGCACCAGGGCGTTCGGCGACTTCTGGTCGCACATGCTGGTCGCCGAGGGCGCCTGCGACATTTCCGCGGAACCCGAGGTGACGCTGTGGGACCTGGCCGCGCTGCAGATCATCGTCACCGAGGCCGGCGGGCGGTTCACCACGCTGGAGGGCGCGCCGACCCCGGACGGCGGCAGCGTGGTGTGCACCAACGGCCACCTGCACGACGAGGTGCTGGCGCATCTGGGTAACGGAGGGCTTGCTCCCTGACGCCTTTTCACCCATGCTGGTGGGACGTCACAAATTCACAAGCTCCGTTAGCGCTGGCGAGGTGGTTGGTCGTGAAGGTCCGAGACGGCATGTCCCACCTTGTCCTCACCGTCGGGCCGGCGCACACGCTGCGGCAGGCGGCGCGGATGATGTCGGCGCGCCGGATCGGGGCAGCCGTCGTGGTCGACCCGGAGCAGGCGAGCGTCGGCATCCTCACCGAGCGTGACATCCTCGACTCGATCGCCGCGGGCGAGGACCCCGACGCCGAGCTGGCCGGGCAGCATCGCACCGAGAACCTGGTGTACGCCGCGCCGGACTGGACGCTCGAGGAGGCGGCCGCGGCGATGGTACGGGGCGGGTTCAGGCACCTGGTGGTGATCGAGGGGCACGACGTGGCGGGGCTGCTCTCGATGCGGGACATCGTGCGCTGCTGGACGCCGACGAGTGCCGATGCCACGGCGCAGCCGGTCGGTACGTCCGCCTGAACTGGTCGTTACTCTCTCTTGATCTGATCGTGATTATTTCGTGTCCTGGTCTTCCCGTTGTTACGTTACGTGCCTGACTAGTTACTTCTAGTATCTAGATCTTCACACTGCGGCGGGTCGGCCGTGCTTCTCTGGACGCCTGCTCGTCTGGACGCCTGCTCGCGCGCGGTGCTCACCGAGTTCGCGACCAGAGGAGAGATCTTTTGAAGCACCCTAAGCACGCGAAACGACGCAGGATCGCCGCGGTCACGGTCGCCGCCACCCTCGGTACGGCAGGCGCGCTTATCTCGGCCACGGCCGGGTCGTCGTCGGCGACATCGCTGGCGAGCCCCGGCAGTTCCCCCGGCGGGCAGGTCACCGTCCCGCAGGGCATCGGGCCCGCGGCCCTGGCCCGCGCGACACCGCTCGGCGACACGCCGGGCGACACCCCGGAGACGGTCTCGTTCATCCTGCAGGGCCGCGGTCTGGGCAGTCTGAAGGCCTCGGTGCTGGGCGGCAACTCGCCGGATCTGTCGGTGGCGCAGTTCGCCGTCTCCTACGGGCAGACCTCCAGCGTGATCGCCGCGCTGCGCAGCTACCTGGCCGGGTACGGGATCACGACCTCGCAGTACGCCGACCGGCTCGACGTGACCGCGAACGGGACCGCGGCGGAGTTCGACAGCGCGCTGACGGTGCAGCAAAAGCAGTACTCGGTGCCCGCCGTCCCCGGCGCCGGAGGGCATCAAGGCATCCCGGCCCAGGTGGTGCACGGCACCGTGGACAGCCCGCAGATGCCGGCCGGGATCGGCTCGCACGTTCTGGCCATCCTGGGGCTGACGAACTACTCGCCGTTCACCGACAACGTCGTGCACACCCCTTCCGGCGTTTCTGGGTCGGACTCGGTTACGCCGACCGACACCTACACCGGCAACCTGACGCCAGCGGACTTCGCGACCAACTACGACCTGACGCCGCTGTACGACGACGGCATGACCGGCCAGGGCGAGACGCTGGCAATCGTGACCCTGGCCGGCTTCGACCCAGCCACGGCGAACTACTTCTGGCACCACGTGCTGAACATCACCACCGCACCCGGCCGGATCATGGTGCGCAACGTGGACGGCGGACCTGGCGCGCCGAACGACGCGGCGGGCTCGGGCGAGAGCGACCTGGACGTCGAGCAGTCCGGCGCGCTCGCACCGGACGCCGACATCATCGTCTACCAGGCGCCGAACACCGACTTCGGGTTCGCGGACGCGTTCTTCGACGCCGCCAGCCAGAACCAGGCCGACACCGTCTCGTCGAGCTGGGGCCAGTCGGAGACCGTGCTGCAGGCGTCCATCACCAGCGGCGAGGAGTCGCCGGCTTACGCGGCGGCGTTCGACGAGGCGTTCCTCGAGATGGCCGCGCAGGACCAGAGCATGTTCGTCGCGTCCGGCGACTCCGGCGCCTACGACGCGTCCAGTGACCTCGGGACCACGAACCTGTCGATCGGAAACCCCGACGACAGCGCGCTGGTCACCGCCGCGGGCGGCACCACGCTGGGCGGCACGATCAGCGCGACGGCGGCCGACGGCGACGTGACCGCGACGATCCCCGCCCAGCGCGCCTGGGGCTGGGACTGGCTGTGGCCTTACTACGCGGAGTTCGGCGCGCCGTCGGAAGCCGCGTTCGGGGAGGACGCCGTCGTCGGCGGCGGCGGCGGGTTCAGCGCGCTGACACCGACGCCCGCGTACCAGGCGGACGTTACCGGGCTGCACCACTACAGCGCCGTGCAGTACCTCACGCCGACCGACTTCAGCACCGAGTACGGCCCGAGCCTGCCGACCGAGTGGAGCTTCAATGCCTCGCCCTCGGTGTCCTCGGGCAACGGCACTGGAAGGGCCACCCCCGACCTGGTGGCGGACGCCGACCCGTTCACCGGCTACCTGCTGTACGACCCGCTGTCCAGCCCGGCGCTGCAGGGCGGCTGGGGCGGCACCAGCTTCGTCGCGCCGCAGCTGAACGGCGCGACCGCGCTGATCGACGAGTACGTCGGTCACCGCGTCGGCCTGTGGAACCCTTCGATTTACGCCTTTGCCCAGTCGGGCTCCTCGCCGTTCACGCCGCTTTCGGTGTCCGGCACGAGCAACGACACCCTGTACTACACCGGCACGGCCGGGCA
>Ga0181525_10004700_pt1 | contig 10368 bp, 9 predicted proteins | sample PEATcosm2014_Bin_48_FD_121100 | JGI IMG/M metagenome (GOLD analysis project Ga0181525, IMG submission 121100) | Peatland microbial communities from MTU Mesocosm Facility, Houghton, MI, USA - PEATcosm2014_Bin06_10_metaG | ecosystem: Environmental > Terrestrial > Soil > Wetlands > Peat | place...
CGATCCATAAATCTGGAAGTACGCGCCGATGGGAATGTCGACGAAGGCATCCTGGGACTGGCCAAAGACGCTGCCTTTGGCCTGCGCCGCTCCCACCACCGTGAACGGACGGCCTTCGATCTTGATCTCGCGGCCCAGCGGGTCGGCATCGCCAAACAGGTTGGTTTTCACATCGGCTCCGATCACCGCCACCGGGCTGCGGTGCCGGTCTTCAATTTCGGTAAAGTAGCGCCCATGGGCCATCTGCGTGTTGCCCAGGGCAGCCCAGTTGGCTGTGCCGCCGTTCAACGAGATATCGGTGAGCGTTTGCGATCCCAGCGACACCTTCACCGTGCGGCTGGCGCTCATCCCAAAATCGCTCAGCAGCGTGGCGTGATCCTTCAGATATTGATATTCATCGGGACTCAGCTCCGGATTTCGCTTCTGCATTTGCAGGTATTTCTTTGGATCGAAGTTGCCCAGGAATGCGATTTTGACCACGCGGAAACCGTCCGAGCCCATGCTGGACATGGTGTTGGCGATATATAGGTCCATGCCGTGAATCATGGACATCACGGCGATCAGCGTGGTGGTGGCCAGAATAATGCCCAGTAGCGTGAGAAAGCTGCGCAGCTTGCTGGAGCGCAACGAGTCCGCCGCTACCAGCGCAGCTTCGCCAAACGAAGCCGTCTGCCGGGAACTTTTTGCTGCCCGCCGATCCACACTAAAGCGATGATCCACAGTAACTCGCTGATCCACCGAATTAAGAGACGAAATCGGAGGTTACCTTGTTCCTTCCAACACCCGGTGTCTAAACCCGCTCCCTCACGGTCGAGGCTCGGTATCCAGAGTCAGGGAGCGGTTTATGGACTCAAGCCTTCTAACACCCAGTTTACGAGAACCTGGTCCAGCCAGAAGCGGGGCCTGGTTTTGGAGATAAAGCCCAAATGGCCGCCGTGCTCCACCGCCAGCAGGCGCAGGTAGGGATTGGCTGAGAATGCCGGGTCATCGAAGATGGCGAACGGGATGAGCGGATCGTCCTTGGCTTGCACCAGGAGCGTGGGAACGCGGATACGGTCTAGGAACTGATTGGAGGATTGCGTGGCGTAATAGTTGGCAGCGGTTCCGAAGCCGAAGGCCCGGGCCGTGAAGCGGTCGTCGAATTCATAGATGTTTCGCACCGCAGGCAGGCCGCTTAGATCGAACAACCCGGGAGTGATGCGCTCTTTGACGCGAACGCGCTGCTTTAGCCGCGCCAGAAATCGCCGGGCGTAAAGCGCGTTGGAGGGCTTGTCGAGCGCGCGTACGCAGGCCGCGAGATCGATGGGCGTCGAGATGGCCATAACGCCCGCGATCACATCCCGCGCCGAATCGCCGAGTTCGCCCGCCAGCTTGAGCACCACGTTGCCTCCCAGCGAAAAGCCGGCCAGAAAGAGCGGCGCGCCGGCTGGAAGCTGCCGCCTGGAGATTTGAGTGACCACCGCCAGCAGGTCCGACGTCTGGCCGGAATGATACAGCGTGCGGCCGCTCAAATGTTCAGTACCGCCGCAGCTTCGCAGGTTGAAACGATGCGTGGCGCAACCGGCCTGGAGCGCGGCGTGGGCCAGGCTAAGCGCGTAGCCGGCGGAGCTGGAGCCCTCCAGTCCATGAACCAGAATCAGTTCGGCGGCTGGGTTTGAGGTCGGGGTCTGCGAATGGACCAGAACCTGCACGCCCGGCTCAGTCTCATAGAACCTGGCGTGTACAGGAAAACGCCGCTCATCGAAGCCGCGCCGCCAGTAGTTTCCGGCGATGGTAAGCAGGTGCGGATTGCGGAAAAACGGAACAAAAGGCCGCACCAGATTCCAGAGGCCTCTACTTCTCTCCTGTTAGCTCGACCAGCAGCCAGTTCGCAGTATAAACCTTGCGCAGCGCTTCCAGAATCGCGGCGGAATCCACAGCAACCGCGCGAGCCTGCCGATCGGTGAAGGTGTAGTCCAGAACCAGCGATTGTAGGTTTCCGTCGAAAACGATGCCCACCAGTGGCCCCTTGCGGCCGACAACCGGGCTTCCCGAATTGCCGCCGATAACATCGGCTGTGTTTACGAAGTTGAAGGGCGTCGCAAGGTCCAAGCAGCCGTTGTGCTCCAGCCAGCGCTGCGATATCGCGACGGGAGCGCGGTAGACAGTTCGCATATGGAGTCTCTTCCAGTGTAGGCAATGTCTGCGCGATAAAGCGGGCGGGAGGTCTCGCGACCGCGAGAAAAAGTGAGGGGACGGACAAGGGAACCGTGCCCCTCAAATCATGGACACAAGACGCTATCGAGCTGCCGCTGACTTTAGGGACGCGGCCACCACAATGCCGCGTCGTGTCAGAAGCTGCTCCTCTAGCCAATAGACATCGGCGGGCGCGATCTACAGAATAGTGGCAATTGGTACTACGTAAGGCGAGATTTACCCTATCTTCGCGGAATCAGGCATAGGCGTTATCCAAAATCTTTTGGATCAGCGCATCGTACGGCAAGCCCGCCGCGGCGGCGGACTGCGCGAAATCGTCCTCACAAGCCAGCGATGGATTCGGATTGGCCTCAATCACCACTACTTCACCGGCCTGCGTGATACGCACATCCACTCTGCCAAAACCGCGAATCTTCAGTACGCGATAGACTTTGCGCGCCAACCGGGCCAGCTTTTCGTCCACACCGGCGGGAAGCTCGGTGGCGGGCCCGTTTTGGATGCCCCACTTCTTGCGATATGTATCGTCCCACTTGGCCTTGAAGGTGGCGAACTTAGGCGTCTCCTGAGGTACTTCATGAAAGAAAATCTCGCGCGGCGGCAGGACTGTGAGTTTTCGATTGCCCATCACGCTCAGGTACAGCTCGCGCCCATCGATATATTCCTCGATCAAGGCGTCGCAGTGAAATTTCTCGTGAATGAAGCGCGCGCGATCCAGCGCCTCCTCTTCGCTTTTGGCGAACGAAGCCTTGGCGATTCCATCCGACGATTCTTCGCCCACCGGTTTTACAAACGCCGGATATACGAAGCGCCGCAAGCGCTTCAGCGGGCGCTGCTCGGTGGAGATGACGAAATGCGGGACGCGGACGCGATGATACGCCAGCACCTTCTTGGCGAGCGCTTTATCTTTGCACAGCATCAGACCATCCGGACGCGCGCCGGTGTATTTCACGCGCAGCAGTTCGAGCAGAGCGGGAATATTCGGCTCGTGGGCGCGATTGCAATGGAAGGATTCGGTGAGATTGAAAACGATTTCAGGCCCGAAGCTCTGCAGCTTTTCTACAATGCACGCCACGTCGTCGAACACCGCCAGGGTGTCCACTTCGTGCCCCAGGCGCTGCAAACAGTCCAGGACATCGGCTTCGGTGGGCTTGTCTTGTTCCTTCAACTGTTGTGGCGAGTAGTTTTCCCAAGCGGCGCGATAAGTGACATCGAATAAAATCAGGACCTTCACGATTACACGGACCTCTTGAAGCGGCCGGTGTGCAGATGATTGGTGACCATAGCCGCCAGATATGCGGCCAGCTCAAACGATACGCGTGCGCGGTCCAGAGGCGGCGGAATGGTCAGCTTGAGTTCCTTGCAGCGCTCGATCAATTTGCGCACCAGCATATCCACGGTGTACTTGTGCTGTCCGGTCCAACGGACAATGGAAGCCACCAATGCCGCGCGATTTTGTCGCATCACTTTTGCAGCGGACTCGCCGTTGGGTTCCCCATGTTCGAATATAACGCGCAGATCGGCGTCGTAAAAATCCGGAAAGTCTTCCGCATAAAGTTTGCGCCGCTCGGTGTAGTAGCGCGCGAGAGTCTTTCGCAGGCGGCTGGCTTCATAGATGCGGCGCACGCGCTGCACTTTGGGCGGCGCGCTCCTGGCTTGTTCCATCAGGCACTCGACGAACTCCAGTTTGTCCAGCGCCTTCCAGCCGCGATACTGCTCGCGCCACTGCTGGGGTGAGAGCGACAGCCACACAGCGAATGTTTCGGCGAAATCTTCGTCCGGATGAGCCTGCGCGTACCAGTTGGGCAAGTTGCGAACGAAACCTTTGCTGTAAGGGCGCGGCTGATACGTTTCGGGCGAATATTCGGTTTCCGGACTGCCAAAGACGGCATGCCAATCGTCGCGCGAGGAGAAGCGGTAGGCGTGATCGATGGCGTGCCCGCTCTCATGCCGCAACAATTGCTGGCACCATTCCGGATTGCCGCCTTCCACCTGCAGCATCTGATGCATTTCCAGGGTTTTCAGGCGCGGGTGCGCGAGATAAAACGGAATGGCGATGGCGGGAGAACCAGCCGGCGAGAACCACTCGTCGCCCAGATAGCAAACTGGACGAAACGCCAGGCCGTGCGCGGCAAGTTCCTCATAAAGCTGCGCGATGCAGCCTTCCAGCCCGCTACCGGGAATGCGAACGCCGAGATCGCAGATGCGCTTCTGGAGCAGGTCGTCGTCTTTCAATGTCCACCAGGGTGTAGGCGGAAGCGTTTCTGGCGAGACCGGTTCTGGCGGGATCTGTTCGGGCGCACGTGCTTCTGAGGCGCCGGCGGGCGGATCGTGTCGCTCCACGGCTTCATCCTAGCGCAGGCTGCCGATGCTCCCGGTTGGCGGGACCGGATCGGGAAACTGAATCTCTGGCGCCCATCGGAAGTTTCCCGCGGAACGGGTTAGGACACAGGCCGCTAAATGCCACGTGGGCGTCTCGTGATGGCTTTATTTCGACACAAGGAGCAGGTCCCACAAAAACAAGTCGCTTGGGATCAGAGCCCAGGCCGCTGGCGGCTCAGATGCACTTCCCAGAATCATGACTGGAGCACATGATGCCGAATAGTGGTGATGCGATTCCTCTTCGACAATTCGGCCGCCACGACGTAAAGATCTCGGCGATAGGGTTCGGCGGGCATCATCTCGGCGATGCACCGGACGTGAGCACCGCGGTGCGCCTCGTTCGGCAGGCCGTGGATGGCGGCATCACATTCTTCGACAACTGTTGGGAGTATCACCGCGGCAAGACCGAAGTCTGGATGGGCGACGGTTTACAAGGCCTGCGCGATCGCGTGTTCCTGATGACCAAAGTTTGTACGCATGGGCGCGATAAGGCCCTTGCGCTGCGTATGCTCGAAGAGTCGTTACATCGATACCGAACCGACCATCTGGACCTTTGGCAGATCCACGGCGTGTGCTTTTGATAACGATCCCGACTTGTTCATCCGTAAGAATGGCGCCGCGGAGGCTCTGGAACAGGCTAAGAAAGAAGGAAAGGTGCGGTTTGTCGGATTCACTGGACACAAGGATCCATCCATTCACTTGACGATGTTGGCCACGGGTTTTCCGTTTGACTCCGTGCAGATGCCGCTGAACGCGTTCGACGCAAACTACCACAGCTTCGAGCAACAGGTTCTCCCCGAGTTGAATCGCCGTGGAATCGCCGCGCTCGGGATGAAGCCCATTTGTGGCCATGGCGAGCCGGTACAAAAAGGCGTGCTCACTGGCGAGGAAGCTTTAAGAGACGCGATGAGCCTGCCGGTGACTACGACCATTACCGGGATCGATAACGTCCAAGCGCTGCAGCAGGCGCTCAAAGTAGCGCAGGGTTTCAAGCCCTTGCAGGCGTCGGAAATGCAGAAGCTGCGCGACCGTTGCCGTCCGTATGCAACTGACGGCCGATTTGAGCTTTACAAACTGTCGCTTCGGTTCGACAACCCCGAAGCGCGTCTCGCTCATGGGTTTCCTCTCGATTTGGGGCAGGTTGAGGTGCGCGAGATGATCAGCCTGGCAGCCAACAGCGGGCATCCGTTCCCACCGGCTAAGTAATATGCGACCTAGATTTGATGGAACAAGATTGGACGTAACCAGAAGAACTTTTGTCGAGACGTTTACGCTCGGAGCCGCGGCTCTCGCGGCCCAGGCTCAATCCGGCGCGGAAATACCCAAGCGCCCGCTCGGCCGCACCGGTTTGGGAGTTTCCGCGTTGGGAATCGGCGGATACCACCTGGGCTCCGCGAACAGCGATGCCGAAGCCACCCAAATTGTTAGTGAGGCTTTGGATGCGGGCGTGAACTTCTTCGACAATGCCTGGGAATATCATCAAGGCCTGAGCGAGGAACGGTTGGGCCGCGCACTCAAGGGCAACCGGGACCGCGCCGTCGTGATGACCAAGGTGTGTACGCATGGCCGCGACAAGAATGTCGCCATGCGCCAACTGGAAGAATCGCTGACCCGTTTGCAGACCGATCATGTCGACGTTTGGCAGATCCACGAGGTAATCTACGAAACCGATCCGGAACTGATATTTGCTCCCAACGGCGCGGCGGAGGCGTTGCTTGACGCCAAGCGGCAAGGCAAAGTACGGTTTGTCGGATTCACCGGGCACAAAGATCCTTCCATTCATTTGAAGATGCTTTCCCACAACTTCCCCTTCGACACCGTGCAGATGCCGCTAAATTGCCTGGACGCGACTTTTCGTGGCTTCGAGACCAACGTGCTGCCGGAGGTGAACCGCCGCGGCATCGCAGCTTTGGGCATGAAAAGCCTGGGCGGAAGCGGCGAACTTGTGCGTGAGGGCGCAGTTATTGTAACCATCGGACTGCGCTATGCGATGAGCCTGCCGGTTGCGGTGACCATCGCCGGCATCGATTCCCAGAGCGTTTTGCACCAGAATCTCGAGCTGGCGCGCGGCTTTCAACCGTTCAGTGCCACCGAAATGCAAGCGATCCGCGACGCGTGCCGATTTGACGCTTCGGACGGTCACATGGAGCTCTTCAAGACCACCAAGATTTATGACGGGGACCTGGGACGAGAGATGCACGGCTTCCCCTCGAGCGCGGAACTTCCCGTGTGAAGCTGGAGGAAATCAATGAGCAAAGTACAACGGCGCGATTGCGATCGCCACTGCGACAGGGCATCCGCGGGAGATCGCCGGCGGTGGAACCATTGGAGAATTACTGGAAGGGCCTTTCGAGGTCTGAAGGGCGTGGCGCACGCACTCTTGCGTGCCGCGTTCACACTCGTGTGAACGCTTTAGGTTCCGCGAACAGTGTTTGCACGAGTGCGAACACAGCACGTTCGTTGAGAACAGTGAGAACCTGCGCCACATCGAGCGCACAAGAAACTGGACCAAAAGGTGAAACCTGCTGGAAGCGGACCGCCTGGAAAGGCGGTGGGATTAGACCGGGCGGACGGAGCTAAAAGGATTCTGACCGACAAATGATTTTGACCGACGCCGTGCCGGAGACTCTGACGACCAGTGCGGTTTCCCTGCCGGAGCCTAAATGAAAAAGGAATCAGGGCTCTTTTGCGAACGGCGCCCTAACATCGCGCTACCGGCGAGTTGAGCTCTCAATCTTGCCGCTCTAAGACACGAGCGGCAATCGGCAGCGCGTCCCGGGACTTGCATAGGGCCTTTGAGCGGCGCACCAGCGATGTACTCTAAGACCAGGTAATTCGGCCCCACGTCATAGAGCTGGCAGATGTGCGGATGATTGAGCGACGCCACCACCAGCGCTTCGCGCTCGAATCGGTCCGTGAACTGCTCCTTTGGATATCTTGATCGCCACGATGCGGTTTAGCCGCATGTCGCGGGTCTTGAAAACCTCGCCCAAGCCACCGGCCTCGATCGGCGAGACGATCTCATAAGGGCCGAGACACCACCCGGCACCGCAGTTGACGCACTATCCGCGGTGCACATGCCTTCGTCAGCGGCAGCTCCTCCGGCCAGCCCTGCCTCGCAGCCGGTTCTAATGGATTGAATCTTTTGCGCGCCGGATGGACTAGGACCGTCTCAGTCGGCTTAGTACTATTTCAGTACGATTGTTTCAAACAAGGTTCACGAATCTCGTGATAATCTTCCCTCAGCCAACGTTATGCTAGCGTCTACTTCCAACACAAGCAGGTGGTGCCTGGCTTCCATTCGCCAGTCCAAAGGGGTATCGCTCGAAGAGATCGCCGGCCGTACCAAATTGCGCGTGGCCGTTGTGAGAGCCATTGAGGAAGGGAATTTCGACGAGTTGCCGGGCGGCATTTACAACATCAGCTATTTGCGTCAATACGCCCGCGAAATCGGTGCGGACGAGAACTTACTGGTCGGGTGGTACCAGCATGGGTACGTTGCCCCAGCGAACGGCGTGGCTGAAAATGACACTTTGGGTGAAAATGACATCTTGGTAGAGGTGCAGCAAAGAGCTCCCACACATGAAGAAATCGCAGAGCGTGCACGCGAGTTGTGGCAACTGAGAGGCTGCCCGGAGGGGAACGCTGAGGAAGATTGGCTCAAAGCCGAACAGGAGTTGAGGTCGCCGGCAACCTAAAACTGGAGTCCTGATTCCGCCCCGGATCGAGAGTCGCCCGCTGCCGCGCTTACGGCATTATAATCGACGGGTGTGCCAGATTTGGCCGATCGAACTCCACGAAAGGCTGGCGATGTTGAAAAACCGTTCCGTGCCGACTGACGTCATTCTGCCGCACATCACATATCAAAATGTTGCCGCTGCGCTGGGCTGGCTGACCAACACATTCGGTTTCACCGAGCATTACCGATACGGCGGCGGCGGGCAGGTGGAAGGCGCGCAGATGCATCTGAGTGATGCCTGGATCATGCTCAATCGTGCGCGGCCGGGGCGTGCGAGTGCCGCGCAGGCCGGGCTGCAAACTCAGAGCCTCACCGTGTTTGTCGAAGACGTTGACTCGCACTACGCACGGGCAAAGGCGGCAGGCGCCAGGATCGTGGAGGATTTGCACGATACCGAATATGGCGAACGCCAGTATGGAGCCGAAGATCTGGAGGGCCATCACTGGTTGTTCTCCCGGCACGCCAGGGATGTGAGTCCGGAGGAATGGGGCGCGACTGTCGCCGGCCCACTGGCAATGACAAATCAAATAGAGACGGTTCCGGCAGCAGCGAGCAACGCTGCGCTCTACCGGGCCTTGATGGAAGTGGTGCGGAATCGCATGACAAACCGGGCATTCGCGCCTTGCGAGATTCCCCGGGAACATTTCGAGATGATCCTGGAAGCCGCCCGTCACGCTCCCTCGGGGGCGAACGCGCAGCCGTGGCACTACATCGTGGTCACCGATCCTTCGGCCAAGGCAAGCATTGCACAATGTTTTCTGGACGAACAACAGCATCGCGTGCGGCTCCGCATGGGGTTTCCGACGCCCAATTATGCCGGTGTGAAGACTGCCCCGGGCTTGATTGTGGTGGCGGTTGATTTTCGTTTCGTAAGGGCGTTCCCCGTTCTCGACGATGGCTCCGACGAGGACCGTCTGTACCGCCAGAACGCCGAGCGAATCCTGCTGCAATCGGTAGCGGCTTCCACCATGTCGGCGCATCTGGCGGCTGCGGCGCTGGGATACGCGGTGTGGTGGATCACGGCGATCGGCCAGGAGGATATTCAGAAAAAGATCAAGCCGTTGCTGGGGGTGCCGGAGGAGCTGGCCATCATTGACGTGATGTGCTTCGGCCCACCACTCAAGGCGTCTTACAAGCGCTGGAAACGAAGGCTGGACCAGATCGTGAATTGGGACCGGTTCAATCCTGAGAATTTCATGACCGCTGAACAGATTGCGGAATGGATCAAGACCCGCAGGCACAAAGTGATGTACCGCGATGAGACGAATGTCGATTGATATGCGAGTGTGGAGCAGACATCCTGTAGAGTGGAATTGTGACCGCGGCAGAGGCCTACGATTTGACAACTCAGGGAGGTTCCACCGATTTCGCACGGCTGATCGCCGCCTGTGAATCCTTCGGACCCTATTGTCTGATCGGTGGTTTGGCGGTCAATTGCTACGTCGAGCCAGTGTATACGTTGGATGCCGATCTCGTCGTAATCGCGGCGAGTCTGTCCGAACTGACGGCCCACCTGGAAGCGCAGGGTTTCAAAACCGAAGTACACGAGCACTCGGTGAATGCACTTGCGCCCGGTAGCCAACTTCGGATTCAGTTCACCACCGACGAACGGTACCAACCATTCCCGGTCCGATCGGTGGATGCTCAAGTCCTGGGGATACCAGTAAAGGTTGCTTGTCGAGAGGATGTGGCACAGGGCAAGCTATGGGCTTACGGCGATCCTCAGCGGCGGCTGAGCAAACGCAAGAAGGACGAGTTGGACCTGATCCGGCTGGCCGAAGCCTATCCCGAGCTGAAATCCCTTTACCCCAGCGAGCTCCGGGAACAACTGGATCGAGGATAACGTTAGCGCAGCGGGGCTATCAGAGCAGCGCGCTGGGCCGCCGTGTCCACGCCTTGCCCTTTTCTTTCGACACGGCCTCCACGTCTTTGACGTAAGCGCCGGCCTGCGTAAGGATGTGGTGCAGATCGTTTCCGATGCTGATGAACGGAAACCCTTTTTCCAGAAACTCGCCCACGCGCGAAGTGCCGAACAGGAACAGGCCCAGGATCAC
>Ga0181525_10004702_pt1 | contig 10366 bp, 9 predicted proteins | sample PEATcosm2014_Bin_48_FD_121100 | JGI IMG/M metagenome (GOLD analysis project Ga0181525, IMG submission 121100) | Peatland microbial communities from MTU Mesocosm Facility, Houghton, MI, USA - PEATcosm2014_Bin06_10_metaG | ecosystem: Environmental > Terrestrial > Soil > Wetlands > Peat | place...
CGTCTCCCACAGCTGCGGAGCCGTCATCTCACCCAGACCTTTATAGCGCTGCACGTCGTAGCCACGGCTGCCCTCTTTCTTCACATATTCAAACAGCTCGCGCGCCGTAGCCTTTTCCACCGGTTCGATCAGGGCCTTGTGCTTGGGCGCGGCCTTGGCTGTCTTCTTCTCCGACTTTCCGTCTGACTCAGAAGATTCACTCTCAGCGCCTTCGTCGTCTCCAGCGTCATCGCTATTGCCATTGCTCGTAATCGCACCAGTCTTGGTCACCGCTTCCACCACAAACGGCGGTTCCAGATAAGGCTCGATCTGCTTGAACTTCGAAATCAATTGCCTGCACTCCGCACTCGACGCCAGCTCCCAGCTGATCACGTGCTCGGAGCCCTGCGAGTTGACGATTTTCACCTCCCACAAATTGTGCTCTTCGTCAAAGACGGACTCCACGCTCTTGAACTTCCGGTCTTTCTGCAACCGTTTCAGTTCCTTTTCCAGCTTTTCGATTTTCTTCGGCGGCGTCTTCTTGTCGCCTTCAAAATCCGCATGCTTCGAGAAATCCATCTTGGGCAGCAACTCGGTCACGGCCTCGTCCCGCAGGCGCTTGTTTACCTTGTCGAAGAAGTTCAGATACTCCTTCAGCACGCTCATAAAGCGAGTCAGGTTCGCGCCCTCCAGCTTGGCCGCGCCTTCGCCATAGCGGACGATCAGCCCATCGGCCGCGCGCTTCAGCATCACTTTGTCGAAGGCATCGTCATCTTTGATGTACTGCATCGACTTGCCCTTCTTGATCGAATACAGCGGCGGCTGCGCGATAAAAACATTGCCGCGCTTGATCAGCTCCTGCATGTGCCGGAAGAAGAACGTCAGCAACAGCGTGCGGATGTGCGACCCATCGACATCGGCGTCGGTCATCAGAATGATCTTTCCGTAGCGCACCTTGGTCGGATCGAAATCATCCTTGGCAATGCCGGTGCCGAGCGCCGTGATCATGGCCCGGATTTCCTCGTGCGCCAGCATCTTGTCGTAACGCGCCTTTTCCACGTTGAGAATCTTGCCCTTCAAAGGCAAAATCGCCTGAAAGCGCCGGTCACGGCCCTGTTTCGCCGTACCGCCTGCGGATTCACCTTCTACCAAAAACAATTCGCACCGGTTCGGATCACGCTCCGAACAATCCGCCAGCTTCCCGGGCAGGCCGCCGGAATCTAGCGCGCCTTTGCGCCGCGTCAGATCCCTCGCCTTCCGCGCCGCCTCGCGGGCCCGCGCCGCGTCGACCGCTTTGTTGATAATCTTCCGCGCCACGGTTGCGTTCTGTTCGAAGAACGCTCCCAGCCGCTCGTTGATGAACGCCTGCACGATCCCGGCAATATCGGAATTCAGCTTGCCCTTGGTCTGCCCTTCAAACTGGGGTTGCGACAACTTCACGCTGATCACCGCCACCAGTCCCTCGCGGACATCGTCGCCTGTCAGATTTTCTTTCACGTCCTTGAACAGGCCCATCTGCTGGCCGGCGTAATTGATCGTCCGCGTCAGCGCCATGCGGAAGCCCGACAGGTGCGTGCCTCCGTCGACGGTATTGATATTGTTGGCAAAGCTGAACACCGACTCCGAATACCCGTCGTTGTATTGCAGCCCAATCTCCATGGCCACGCCGCTGCGCTCCGCTTCCATATAGATCGGCTTGTCGTGCAGCACCTGCTTGCCGCGATTCAAATGCTTGATGAACTCCGCGATGCCGCCGTTGTACTTGAAGTCGGCGTGCTTGGCCTCGCCGCTCTTCGCGTCGGTCGACCGCTCGTCGGTCAGCGTGATCAGCAATCCCTTGTTGAGAAACGCCAGCTCGCGCAACCGCTGCGCCAGCGTGTCGTAGTTGTATTCCGTAGCGGTAAAAATGCTTCGATCGGGCAGGAAGTGAACTTTCGTTCCGCGCCGCTTGGCAGCGCCCACCTTCTTCATCTTGCTGGTCGGTTCACCCTTGGAATAAGTCTGCTCCCAGGTCGCGCCATCCCGCCAGATTTCCAACTCGAGTTCTTCGCTGAGCGCATTCACGCACGAAACGCCCACACCGTGCAATCCGCCAGAAACTTTGTACGTCGAGGAATCAAACTTTCCGCCGGCGTGCAGCGTGGTCATCACCACCTGCGCCGCGGAAACTCTTTCGCCATCGATATCCATATCGTCCACGGGAATGCCGCGGCCGTCATCAATCACCGTGATCGAATTGTCGATGTGAATCGTGACTTCAATCTTGGTCGCGAAGCCGGCCAGCGCCTCGTCGACGGAGTTGTCCACCACCTCGTACACCAGGTGGTGCAAACCCATATCGCCGGTCGAACCGATGTACATGGCGGGACGCTTACGCACCGCCTCCATGCCGCCGAGCACCTTGATCGAGTCGGCCGTGTAATCGCTCTTGCCGCCACCGTTACTTCCGGTGATCGGCGTCACGATTCCGTTTTTTGTTTTGGTTTCGACGATGGGAGTATTAATCTCTTTGGTGGCCATTCCGCTCCGCGCGGGGATTGCCCGACTTTTCTCAGAACTGGGGCCAACTCAGCCCCGAAACTGCCTTCGACTCAAGCCTATACCCGGCCTGCCAATCGACCTCAAGTTATTGAAATATCTTATACTTAGGTTCGCTCGGCGACTCTTGAAATTATACCACGGGAGGCCCCCATTTTCGACTCCGTTTGGCCCCGCATCGTCGCAGTAAACGTCCCATTTTGAATCGCTTCGAGAAGGTTCCGACCGCCTCGCTTTTCCTCGCTAAACTTTAGGTCATTGGTACCGCCCGCTGCGTTTCATTTTCTGGCACCTCGGAGCGCTTCGCCGCCATCTAACGTCCTGACCCTGATAAACTAAGCCTTAGGGGTTCCAACCACGAATGCCAGTTCCCGTTTCCCAGATGTGGACCGTAACGAGCTACGTTCTTCGCCAGAAGCTCGCCGGCCGCAAGCAGTATCCGCTCGTGCTCATGCTCGAGCCCTTGTTCCGCTGCAACCTGGCTTGCGCCGGATGCGGCAAGATTCAGTATCCCGCCCACATCCTGAAGAAGGATTTAACCCCTGAAGAATGTTTCCGCGCCGTCGAGGAATGCGGCGCTCCCATGGTTTCCATCCCCGGCGGCGAACCGCTGATGCACCCCGAGATCGACAAGATTGTGGAAGGCCTGGTCGCCCGCAAGAAATATATCTATCTCTGCACCAACGCTTTGCTGCTGAAAGAGAAAATACATCTCTTCCAGCCGAGTAAATATCTGACCTTCAGCGTTCACCTCGACGGGCAGCGCGAGGAGCATGACCTTGCCGTCTGCCGCGAAGGCGGATACGACATCGCCGTCGATGGCATCAAAGAAGCCCTCAGCCGCGGCTTCCGCGTCACCACCAACACCACGCTGTTCGACGGCGCCGATCCGAAATCCGTGCGCGCTTTCTTCGACGACATGATGGAGCTCGGCCTCGAAGGCATGATGCTCTCGCCCGGCTACTCCTACGACAAAGCCCCCGACCAGAAGCATTTCCTGGGACGCGCCCGCACTCGCCGCATGTTCCGCGCGATCCTGTCGAACCGCAAGAAAAACTGGCGCTTCAATCTTTCGCCGCTCTTCCTGGAATTTCTGATGGGCAAACGCACCTATCCCTGCACCCCGTGGGGCATGCCCACCTACAACGTCTTTGGATGGCAGAAACCCTGCTACTTGCTTCAGGATGGCTACGCCGAGACTTTCTCCGAACTCCTCGCGACCACACATTGGAGCAACTACGGCACCGAGTCCGGCAATCCTGCGTGCGCCAATTGCATGGTTCACAGCGGCTATGAAGCCTCCGCGGTGAACGCGACGTTCAGTTCAATCGCGGGATTCCTGGCGACGGTAAAGGCGACGCTGTTCACCAGCTATCGCGATCAAGAAGCTCTGCGAATGCTGGACGAACCGCAGGCACCCATTCATCCCCTGGTGCAAATCACAACCACCGACTCTTCGTTGCAAGAAACGGGAGCCTAGCAAGAATCATGTGGGGACAGCCGCCTTGGCCTGCTCTGAGCGAAGCCGAAGGGGCTGTCCGCCGGGCGAAGCCCGAACTCAGTTGCCAAGTGGACCGGCTATGACAGGAAAAGAATCCGGCCACATCGATCACGAAGCGGCGCAAGCCGTGCCCCACGCCGATCCTGACGCCCTGGAAGTCGCTCCCGGCACCGCTCACGAGCAGCTCGAAGGCTGGATTCCCCAGCTCGCCAGCGAAGAGGAAATCCGCACAGCCCTTGAAAAAGCCTTCGACTACCGCGGCGACGTCACCATCACCCGCAAAGATGGATCAAAAATCGAAGGCTACCTCTTCGACCGCCGCACCGCCAGCACGCTGAAAGATTCGGTAGTCCGACTCTTTCCGAAAACCGCCAACGAAAAAGTCTCCATCTCCTACGCCGACATCGCCGCTCTCGCCTTTACCGGACGCGACACCGCCGCCGGCAAAAGCTGGGAAGCCTGGATGAAAAAATACGCCGCCAAGAAAGCCGCCGGCGAAACCAACATCGCCCTCCAACCGGAACCCTTGGACTGATTCGGCTGATTCGAATCAGACCTCCAGTGCCCGTTCCCATGGCGGTGGGACTCGAACCGAGGCCATGCCCGCAGCCTTCGCCGCCTGAATCCCCATCTCCGTGTCTTCGAAAACCAGGCACGCCTCAGGCGCCACTCCAAGCCTGGCGGCAGCAAGCAGAAACGCCTCCGGATCGGGCTTGCTCTTTTCGTAGTCTCCGGCACACACCATAGTGTCGAAGCGGTCGAGCAGGTTCAGCGATACCAGTGAGGCCACTACCGATTCTCTTGTGCTCCCCGACACCACGGCCGATGGAATCCTGCCGTACGCATCTTCGACATGATCCAACACATCGGGAACCGCTCTCAGCTCTGGTAACAGTTCGAAATAGAGGCTCTCCTTCCGGCGGGACACAGCCTCCACCGGCATGTTCAGCCCATGCTTTCGATTCAGCGTCGCAACGATCTCTGCTACCGGCATGCCGCCCCACGCGTAGAAGAGCTTCTCGTCAAATTCGCAATTCCATTCTCCGAGCGCCTTCTTCCAGGCTCTGAAATGCAGAGGCATGGAATCGGCGATGGTGCCGTCGCAGTCGAATAGGTAGGCGCCAAACAATCCCTCAGGCAGTTTGAGTTTCATAAGGCTCGATGGTCTCCTTCCATGAATCGTGGATGCTCTCAGCGGTTCTGCGGCTTCGCAGCCATGGCAAAACTCAGCCCCTGCACCAACTCCTCGACCTCATCCTCGGTGCCCCCAATGAAGGTGAACGATACCGCGTACCCACGCGCCAGAATCACCAATGTCGATTGCCGCATCACACGCGTGCCGACATCTTTGTGAAAATCCCTGCGCGCCACAGTCTTCGTTCCCAATACAAACTCGTAGGGCTCTTCATCGCTCGCAAAACCCTGCGCCTTCGCAATTTCGCTCACCGGCCCGAAGTACTGCGCCGCGTCGTTCAGTCCCGGATACTGCGCCGCGCTCTCGGCCGCAATCAGAATCGACGAATTCACGTCCTCGCCCCGAGCCTCGGGCGGCCGCGAAAACGCCGCCAGCAGCACGCGCCCGCAACCGCCGATGCGGGGACAGCCGGTTGCTCGGTCGAGCCCAGCTCGACCTTGTTTCGTCGGCGGCGCATCGTCGGTCCCCGCATTCATCTCCTCCGTTCGCTGCACCCACCCCGCCGGAATCCTGCAAGCAAACCCCAGCGACGGATTGCGGTATACGCCATTGCTCACCGTTCCCGCTTCCAACCGCGAATCTGAGGCTGAAGAGGATTTGCCGACTGGCTTCGATGACGTAGACCTGGAAGACGAAGAAGACGAGGAAGAGGAAGATTGCGTCTGAGCCTGCGCCCGAACCGCGACAACAGCCAGTCCGACGAACACGAAGCTGCCAAAAAAAATCCAGGCGATAAAGCGAAGACTCATACCGCCATGTTACCGCGCGGATGTGACCTCGCGAACAGCACCGATCGAATGCTCCCGGTGCTCAAGGCAGCGTGCGCCGCGCCGGCTTGCCGGCGGGAGTTTTGTAGTCCGCCGGATACAACACGACACAACGGTCGCGGCCTTCGCCATCGCTCTCGGTGCGCAGGCCGGCTTCATCGCGCAGCGCCAGGTGAACCATCCGCCGCTCCCGCGACGACATGGGCGCAAAGTGGAAAGGCGTTCCGGTCTGACGGACCTTTTCAGCAGCCACAGTCGCCGCCATGCGCAACTCCTGCAGCCGCAGAGAGCGCTGATTCCTGCAGTCGAAGGATATTTTCTCGTGTTCGCCCGAGGCCAGCCGCAGGATCTCAAAGGCCAGCAACTCCAGCGCGCGCAAGAGTTCGCCACCGCGATCCAGCAACAAAGTGGAATCCGGCCCCGAGAAGTCGACGTAGATCTCCGGCTTTTCCCACTCGTTCGGCGCCGGAGGGTCAACCACGATCCGGTACTTGAGGTGAAGGCCGCCCTGAGTGACGACGGCCTGCAAAAATTCGTTGATCTTGTTGGCGGCAGCAAGTTTATCCATAACGAAGCTCTCCGCTCACTTCTCTTTCTTCCGGGCGCGCTTCTCCATCATCTCCCGCATCTCGCGCCCCAGCTTGGTGCGATTCATCACGGCCTGCTGCGCGATCGAAATCAAATTGCTCTCGGTGTAATACAGGTTCAAGCCCGCAGCCAGTTTGAAGAAGATAAAGCCCATCATCAGAGGCATCATCACCGTCATCATTTTTTGTTGCGCCGGATCCATCCCCGCTTGCGGGGTTATGCGCTGCATGGCCACCATGCTGACCACCATCAGGATCGGCAGCACCCAATCAGACGCCGACAAATCGGTGATCCAAAGCCAGTGCGCATGCCTCAGTTCCAGCGCAACTCCCAACATTCGGTAGTACGCGATGAGAAACGGGAACTGAATCAGCAACGGCAGACAGCCCCCGGCGGGATTCACGCCTTCCTTCTTGTAAAGCGCGCTGATCTCCTCATTCATCGCCGCTTTGCGCGGGTCACGCAAACTGTACTTTTTGTATTTCTCCTGAATATTCTTGATCTGCGGCGCCACCCGCTGCATCTTCAGCATGGACTTCATTTGCGTGATCCGCAGCGGCAGCAGCGCAATCGTGATGATCAAGGTCTGAATCACGATCGCCCATCCCCAATTAGGCACGATGTGTTTGTACGTCCACTTGAGCCAGAGAAAAAGCGGACGAGACAGGATTCCCCACCATCCGAAGTCAACGATGCCGCGCAGATCGGCGTTGTCGTTCTTGATCGTAGGGACGGGAACCGCATCCAGCACGGCCAGTTCTTTCGGCCCAACGAACATGCGCTCGCTGGTCGGTCCACGCATGCTGCCTACCGCCGCGCCCAGCAGTTCGACATTCGCTGTGTCTTTTGAACCAGCGCCCACCGGATTGAATCCGGGCTTCTGCGCGATCTCCATTGACTTGCGCAAAGTAACCAGAGCAGCCGAACCGGGATCGTCGGGGATGAAGATCGCAGTAAAGTACTGATCCCCCGTACCTGCCCACTCGAATGGACCTTTCAGCGAGTTGTCGCCGCTGATGCTCTTGATCGGCAGACGCAAAACAAAATTCGGGAAAACCAAGGCGGTGCGGTCGGTCGAGGCATCACTGTGGTAATCAATGCGCGCCGCCGCATAAGCTGCCGGAGTGACCTGGTCGCCGAATCCGGCGGGCCACGCCGGCGCAGCGAAAATTTCGGCTCCCTTGTAGACGACCGAAGTTTCGATTTTCAAAACGTAAGTCCGGTCGAAGCGAAACGTCTTGCGAACCGAAACATCCTGGTCCGCGTATTCAAAGGCGATCGTGCAGGGCGCACTTCGCTGCCCTTCGTTCGACGCCACGTAGAGCGCCGAGCTCAGCTTATTGCGAAGCGTCTCATCGTAAGTCCACAAAGAAAGCGGATACCCGTACTTCTGCGCGGCGGCTGCGTTGACCAGATCGAGCCGGCCGTCCTGCGTCTCGTTGTCGAACTTCTTCAGGATCCAGGATTTCACCTGGGCGCCGCGGTTGTCGAAGGTGATGCGGTAAAGATCGTTCTCGACCACAATTTCAGTTTCAGCCGAAGCCTGCTTGCCGGCCGTGACCACCGGAGCCGCCGCAGTCACCGACGAAGTCGCGGCCGAAGGGGCCTGCGACTGGGCCGGCGCAGCCTGATGCTGCGCCGGGGGCGCTGGCTGCTGGGGCGCATACTTTTTCAGTAGCGCCTGAAAAGCAATGAAGCCAACGAACGTCAGCAGAAAAACGAGCAGCAGTCGCCGCTCCGCGCCGGGTTCCTGTTGAGGATTTTGAAAGTCGGCCAAGGTTTAAATACCGTTTCAGACTCTACGCACGCACCAGGGATCGCACTTCTTCGAGGATCGGTTTCCCGTGACTTGCTTCCGCGTCGTCCGCCGCTCCCCGCCCACCACCGGATCGTAACCGGAGCCCGCAAACGGATGGCATCGCAACACGCGCCTCAGAGCCATCCATCCGCCCCTCACCGCACCGTAGCGCTCAACCGCTTCCATGGCGTATTCCGAACAGGTCGGCAGGTAGCGGCAAGCCCGTGGCAGCATCGGCGAAACGGCGCACTTGTAAACCCGCAGCAATTGCAGCGTGACGAATTTGGCGCACTGCATCAAAATGAGCTTCCAGCTTCCGATTTCCGGTTTCCGGCGTCAGTTCTGGATGCTGTGTTGCCGGACAACTTCAGCTCGATCACTAAGAAGGCGCGTTTCACTTCGTTCACCACGTCCGCGAAATCCGCCTTCATCAACGACTTCTTCGGATTAATCACCACATCCGCGGCAACCTCGGCGGGAACGCCACAGAGGCGAACCGCCTCCCGCAAACGCCGCTTCATGCGATTGCGTTCCACCGCGTCTCCCAGCGCCTTTCCCACGGTAAATCCCACCCGCGGACCTGGCTGGCGTGAAATATCTGTCGTCAGTCGCGCCCCATAGAAAACCGTCATAGACGCGGAAAAATGCCGCCGCCCCTGCTTGTAGACGCGCTCGAAATCCGCGTGCCGCAAAAGCCTTGCCGTGCGCGGAAATCGTGCGTTCTTTGGCGGCATGGCAAAGTCCTGTCGAGCTCCTGCCGCGTCCAGAGATCTTCGTAGCAAAGATCGTCGTGGTAAAGATCGTCGCAATAAAAGGTCTCGACTGTGGAAGTGAGCGGCACCAGAAAAAGCTACTCGCGGAATCCGGGCTTCACGGAGACCCGCTTCCGTCCCTTGGCGCGGCGCCGGGAAATTACCTTCTGGCCGCCCTGGGTCTTCATGCGCGTGCGAAATCCGTGCTTCTTGCTTCGCCTGCGCCGGTTAGGTTGGAATGTACGCTTGGGCATGAAAGATAGCTGCTCCTAGTTCCCTCAACAGTGTCTGGGCAAACGTTGAGTATAAATGACAAGACAGCGTGAGAGCAAAGGGCGCCCTCCGCGAAGTGTCTCGATTCTCCGCTGTACTCAGGTGGGGACAGCCGCCCCCGGCTGTCGGTCGAGCGAAGCTCGAAGGATTTTCGTCTCGTCCTCATCTCTAATCTCTCGTCACTTTCTCGTCACTCTCGCGTCGAAAGAACTTCTCCCAATCTTGCACCGCCTTCGTTGCAGTTACATCCTCGACACTTGACAGCCGCGCTTCTTCCGGTTCTGAATATTGTTCGCGAAACAATTCCGTGCGAAGTTTTCCGTACGACGAAAAAATTTTGTGCTACTATGCCGCTCGGTCGCCTTTGAAAAATTTCTCATTCACCATGACAACCGCGCACGGCACAAGAGGCGCATTCCGCAGTACACTAAGGGTTCCAACAGCAAGTCGGTAACAAGATATTCTTAACAGGCGCCCTCAGCCAGCCGCCGGGACGCCGCGGCGGATATTTCATACTATGTCAGTTCCGAGCACAACTCTCTCCCCCAATCCGTGGACTCGCATCCTCGACGCGCTCGAAAAAAAGATCAACCGGCATTCTTATGACACGTGGCTAAAACCCACACGCTACAGCCATGCCAGCGGCGGCATCTTGTTCGTGCGCGTCCCTACCGTCGAGTTCCGCCACGCCGGCGATAAATATGCGGATCTGATCCAGGAAGCCATCGACAATCTCGGCCTGGAGTTCGACGACGTAAAATGCGTCACCCCCGAGGATGATCCGGCTGCGACCACGATGCGCCACAACGGCGGCCTCTCCAGAGCCACCACGGCTGCAGCTCCAGCCCAGGCGCGCTTCGACTGGGATGGCGCCGCCCAACTCAATCCGCGCTATACCTTCGACGCTTTTGTGATCGGCTCCGGCAACCAGTTCGCGCATGCCGCTTGCCAGGCGGTCGCTGAGCGCCCCTCCAA
>Ga0181525_10004705_pt1 | contig 10354 bp, 9 predicted proteins | sample PEATcosm2014_Bin_48_FD_121100 | JGI IMG/M metagenome (GOLD analysis project Ga0181525, IMG submission 121100) | Peatland microbial communities from MTU Mesocosm Facility, Houghton, MI, USA - PEATcosm2014_Bin06_10_metaG | ecosystem: Environmental > Terrestrial > Soil > Wetlands > Peat | place...
GGTGATGGTTCCTGCCGCGGAAGCACCCCAGACGGACTCAAGGCGTGCGCCGGTAGCCATGCTGGCGGCGATGGGAAGTTTGAGGAAAGTTATGTCTCCATGATTGATGGCTGCGGCGGTGATCTTAATGTTCACGTATCCAGGGGGTGGGGTGGATGGGAACTGGATATCCCGCAGCTCCAGGGCGCGGTCCTCGGTAACGCAGAGAGCCTTCATGTTGAGTCTGCTGTCTGAGTTGACTGTTAGCTGCTTGGCATGATCGACTTATATAATTGTAAGTTCTGATCAATTATTAATCGTTCATCAGTGACTCATAAACTGTCAGATCTGAGTTATGGTATTCTTGAGTTCTTAACACCGCGGCATTAACTCATAAAGTGTCAGATCTGAGTTAAGGTATCTTGAATTCTTAACACCGCGGCATTAATGTGGAGCGAAAAGCCGGACCCCGAAGCCATTGCGGCACAGTATGTCTGACATGCTTATCCTAGCTTTGAAATCTTTGGCCGGAACTGGGATATTGAGCAAGTTGCTGACCGGCTTCGATCAAAGAGAGCAAGTGTCCATTACGGATCAAATTACTGTTGGATCGCCTACCGGGTAATTACTAACAGGACTTCACTTCTGCTTTGTGAAGAAACACGTTCTAGGCAACTTTTTTAAAACTCTCTAACCAAGATAAACAGACGCTGATTACGAAATATTCGATACATATTTTATTTCGTCAAAGGACTTCTTTTCTTTTCAGCCCTCCCTACAAGTCGACTGTCCGCCGCAGTAGCCAACTTCCGAAGTCCTGCCTAGCTTAGCCAGCTTCGATGCTCAGCCACATAATCCTCGATAATTTCAGGTGTTCCAGTTCTTTCAATCTACTTCCAGAGCCTGGCAGATCACCCGAGGAAGGGGAAGAACTTTCTATCATGATTGAAGAGCCGTAGCCCTTGATACTAGGCGACAATCTGATAATGCGACCAAGCGCCAAGCATTGTGTCGGGAAAGGAAAAAGAGTGAGGTTCTTGTGATTTTATGAGACAAAACCAGTTGCAGACGACTACTGGTGTCCCGGCTAACGATAATGTAACGGTCGAGCTTCTAGTACATTTAATTCCAGCAATATGATAGGAGCAAGTGAGAATTCCACAGGTGTTGATTACTTCTGTTAAGCGCAGCGCGGATAAGTCGTTGCTGGTCACCGATCTTAAAATGACAGATTCGCCAGCGTTGTTGATAAGGAGTTGGTCCCAGATGTGAAATAGTTTTCTATGATTGAGCAGATGTTCAATTGTGCAAATTTAAGGATTTCCAAATAAGCTGAAAACATTTCAGAAGTAGAGTTCCTGCCTTGAAGGTGTGCTGTCTGAGAATGTTGAATTTTCCCCATGCTCCAGCAGTTCTGTGGTTATATTGTATCGAACTTACTTCTCTTCCTTTCGAATTCACTTCGTTTGGTCGGCTCTTACAGAAGATGTTCACATAATCAAAACTTATGTATCTTTCACGGATTTCGGATTATGTCTATTCTATGTTATCCCATGTAATCCACTCCTCCATCCAGTAATCAATCCGCTCTGTCTTAATCCTTGATTCCTAGCATCATCGTCCCATCATCCCACCGTTGAATATTTCATGAAACCACCACCTTTCCTCCTCCTCCTCACTACTTCAAATCACATACATGCTCTCCAGTCTTTTGATACCTAAGTAGGCACCGAATCAGGTTTTAGCGGCCCCTGATATTGCTTTCCTCCTCTACTCTCGCATGAACTTGTACGTTCCAAGTGAAGTGCAGCTCTATCTCCCTTCAAACACAGTCAGAAATTGGTTCTTCTGCATCTTGAAGAAGGCTTACCGGTTCAGAAAATGGATCTCTGGATCTTTTATGGTGTCTGGTTTCGTGTGTGTTTTTTGGTGTGTAGTTTCTGGTGTATGTGTTTTTTGGTGTATGGTTTTTGGTGTGTGTGGTTTTTTGGTGTATGTTTTTGGTGTATATTTTTCGGTGTATGTTTTTTGGTGTGTGGTTTTTGGTGTGTATTGTTTGGTGTGTAGTGTATGGGTTGTTTTCTTGGTGTGATTATGTGCTCAGCTTCCTCCCAGATGACTGTATGGCAGCCAGCATAGCAGACAATAGGTGAGAAAGGGCTAAACCCAATTATTGACCAAATAGGCCTTGGTTGGGCTATGTCGTTTTGGTGTTCGTCAGCACCAGAAACGATTTGATGTGGTTCGAAGACTTCGTGGTTCGACGCTAAGTCGTAGTTGTCCCAAGTTTTGGATTTCGATTTTTTCCATGGCGATTTGAGTTTCTGCCCTACTAAGCGGGCTCGACTAGCTTAGGGCACACATCGCAGTTGCCGAATATTGTTTTTCGGATGCCGTCTTGTCGAAAGAGGTGGCTTGTCTTTTTGGGGTTGTTTTTTGGGGTTGTTTTGGGTTTTTTGTTGCTTGGGTTGGAGTTCAGCCGAATATCTTCGTTGGTGAAGGATGAGTGACAATGAAGGAGTCATCTGATGATGGCCTTTTGTATAGATATGGTTGCTTGTGAGGCACCGAGGCTGGTTCGAGATCCAGAGCCAAATGTGGTAATTGGCGGCGTCGAGCTTTTTGTTTGTGGTATGGTGTTGGTGCTTGTGCTGGAACTGGCGTGTCGTCGTCTTCTGGCCAAGCTCCTGGAATTGTTTGTTGGGCGACATTGACAGTGATTGCTGGTAATCGAGGCCTTGGATTGTTTTGATAATTTAGCGGAGTTGAAGTGTTTTTGACTTGGGCTGCCGATTTTGGTGTGGAGGCTGGAGCGTCGATGATTTGAGATGGTGATATGTGTCGGACGACAAGAATTTCGTCTTCACTTCGTTGTTCTCCAAATTTTGCCACTGGAGAGGAGCCGCTAGAAAATCAATTAATGTGATGTTCGCAGAGGAAGGGTGATTGCTTACTGGTACGTTCTTGAAACGAAGGCGGGCTTCTTGCTTTTGAAGAGGCGTCGAAAACCCATTCTGATTGGATGTCAGAGGTATACGCTTGTCAGTGCGATGTTCCGTAGAGATTTCGTTGTATTTTTATGACAAAAAGAATGAAGAGAATGGTAGGGAACCTCGTTACTTTATACTTTCAAGCGTTGCTCGGATTTTGGTACCGATTGCAAAATTTGGAGCCTAAGAAATTGTGACTCTGAGCCAAACCTTGGTTCGAAGCGGCTTTCCAACAGCTAGACTTTGTCTAATCAGGTACGACAGATAGTTCGGGCTAGTTTCGAGACTTGGTGATCGAAACCATGGAACCGTAAAAGGACTCAGCGTAACCAAGAATAAAAATAGGCGGATGAGGATGCCGAGGATCTGGATCTCAAATTAGGGTGCTCGAGCCCAAAATCCAAGAATCGAGGTGGGAATTTCTAAATGCCGTTCTGGATATCTTAAAGAACACAGAAACAATTGCTCGACAGTAAATGTGAGAGGCGTTGCGGAGGAGAGGGAACTCCTCGGGAATCGCTAGGCGAGAAATCAATTCCCCCCTCCAGCCATCAAACGCAAGGCAGTTTGCGGTTTGATTGTCTCAAGTTCCTCGAGAGCCATAGAACCTGTTGCCGTAGAACAGTGATGGTAACGTTGTTGAGGTCGATCATATGTCGGCAACCACTCAGTCCAGCCAGCCAGCCATCCGCGCAGCAGCCCAGCTTCATCGAATCTCGAATTCCTGAACTTCAAGCTTGCCAGCTTCCATCTCATCAATTGCTCTCCCGTACATGTAACCGTTACTGATGTATATCTCTCCAACGAGAGTGTAAAAGCCATTGCCTCTTCGTAGGAGAAATGGAACTTGTGCTCCCAACAGAACGCATGCCAAGTCACCCTCTTTTACGTGAGGAGGCGCCATCCCCATTAAGCCATTTCTCGTAACAAAAAACCGACGACTGCCTCTTACAGCGTCAAGTTTTAACTCTCTATGTGCCTCTTTGATCATACTGATACTCGCATATCCCCTATCATCGAGCGTGGCAGTTTTCTCCAATTCTGAAAGTTCTTTTTCGCCGAGAATGCCCTTTTTGGTAGCTAGTTTTGCCCACGAGGAAAGTAGGTCTTGGAACCTTTATTCGTCCGTTTTCTGTCCTGCGCTGTCACAACTTCCAATATTTTGCACGGTTCCAATCGCGATTCCTTGAGTGAAAAGGCTGATTTGAAGCCAGGACTCCTTCCGTGGGGCTTCTGGCTCCACTCGGAAACCAACATATGTGTCTCGAGATGCTTGGAATATGTTCCTGGCGGTATATACGCTGGATAGCAAGCGTACACGCTCAAGTTGTTCATGAGATTTCGAGGACCAATCGGGGCACCAAGTAGGTAGGGTCTTTATATTGCTTTCTGCTGTACGGTTGCAAAAAGCTAAGAGATTTAACGATCGACCTTGCTTCATCATGGCAGCTGCAGAGCTGATGTAAACCTCCTCGATAGTTGCCTGGTAATCGGGCACAATTCCAAGTCCCAGATCGCTGAGCCCACAGAGAGCAAAAACTTTATCTCGAGGATCGGTAGAATATGCCCAACGGGCAGAATCTAGAAGCTCAGCGAGAGAAAGAACTTTGTACTTTTGCCAACCGCTTCGCCTGAAATGAATCTGGTCTATTTGGGAAGCAACCACCAAACCGTTAATCGGAGGTTCGCCAGCTAGCAATCCTAGGCTCTTCGACCCAGGCCGAGGCCATTCCACCAAGGTTATAGACTGTAGCATTTGTACAATAAGTTGAAGGTCCTGGAGATTAATTTAATGCGTGTCCCACTGAAGGTGGACTGTCTTTGCAACAATGAGCTCTTGCCAAATCCACAGGCGACCCCAGAGCTCCGACCGAAATAAGTTGCCGACTGCTTCATATTTTACCAATGCCTCTGGGCTATCAGACAACATTTCGTTGAACACACCATTGGTAACGCTATCTATAACGAGATCCTCCTTGTTAGATGTACCATCGTCTGCTATATTCTTCATTTTAGTTTCGAACTCATCTTGAAGCTCTCGCACTGTTTGCAAGGCAATCTCTCCTCTTTTCAGGACTCCGAGCCACGCTATCACACACTCCGCTCTCTCATAAAACTTTCTCATCTTTGAGACTTGACTTCCTCTTTCCACAACATCATTCTGATTGATGCAGATTTGGTCAGCCCAGATGATTCTGCTGCGATCAGGCTGTCGTATTTTGCCGAGCGCCGCCCCGAGTGTCGCGAATGCATTGAAAGGATGGCCGTTGACTTCAATTTCAAGGATGTCTGTAGGATCACCTGCGCGATATGAGATGCACTCGTATTTGAGGCCCAGTGCTTCTGGGGGCTGAATTAGTCTGCATTGGACGCGATCCGATCCTTCGCCGGGGAGGATTTCGAGTAGACGGAAGTCGTCATTATCTGAGTTCAGAGGTCTGTAGAGCCTCGCGGCGTAGATATCGTCGTTATGAGGGGTATAGAAATTGATGAATTCTGGATCGGGGTCGGGTGAAGCCATATTGTCGATTTTGGATGACATGAGTTGATCTACACGAGTTCTGATGAAAGCTATCGGGCAAGGCTAACATGGTATTGCAACTGGTAGGGATCTCGTGGTGGGGCCATCTGACCTATAGGCTCATTTGAAACACACTCAGCTGGGCGTCGTGGCTTTGCTGCCTTGCATAACCTTGACAGGTGCTGTACAGTGCCCCCCCTAGAAAATTAATCCCTGAGGGTAACCGTATGTCGATGATACAGATGCTGCTTAATTAGCTACTAGGCTGGCATAGATCAGTTGATCACGTTTTGCAGCAAAATCCGTGATTTCAATGCAAAACCCGGATCAAAGAGGTGGAGCGATTTTATTTCCAGCATGTAGCAAATTTCATTGCATACATTGAGGTGAAATACACTATCTTCACAACATTCCAGCGTGGCAAGCACTCTGAATCCCGAACGGTTATTATATTATATTGCTTTCTTCACGCGTCCCGGACTAAAGTGAGCTCAGATACACTGCCGAAAATCTCGGAAAAAACTTCGCAAGACCAGCATGCTTATGCGGAGACCTGGAAGAAAGCTCGGCCTACTTTAACGATCCTGTTTGAGCCAACTGTTAAAGGAGCTAAAGAAATGGCAAGGTATATGGGGAAAACCCATGATGATATGCAGACAATAATCACTAGCAGCGAGCACCTGGTCGGTGGTGCTCTTTCTCTTCTTCAAAGGTCATGATCTGGAATTTTCTATCTTTAGCTTCAACAATGTGCCCTTAAGACGAGGGTAGATACAATGTCTTGCCGTAAGTATGCTTAAATACAGCTTATGCTGAATTAGCATCTATTCAGATGGAGATGTAAAATCTTCTAAGAACATTGGCTCGTGAGATCCGCTGTGCTCCAATTAATTTTCAGGCCGCCTGCAACCTCAAAAGCTTATTTACTCATACTTGGTTCACAGCATGGAGCGGTGCTAGAATACCACTTTCTAGAAATGGCGTTCGCAGGTCTCCCAATTCCAGTCTCGTTCCGCCTATTCCCTTCTCCTTGGATGGCTTAGCAAGGCCGGTCATTTTTCATCATAGTCCAGTCTTGGTGGCATCTCATAGATCGGTGACCTCGGTCCTGCGTCGAGAAAAGACGAAGGGTAGACGTATTCCAAAGAGATATTTGGGAGCCCTTCTGGGTAGGCTTTCTAAATCGAAGAGGCCTATTGGACCTACTGAAAATTCTTCTCTTGTAATCTCTTCGTCTCTGAATTTGGAAAAGTATCCAAGACACCTAGAATGCAAAACTGATACTGGCCAGAGATTTACCGCGCCATATACCGCGGCAGCGGCAGCTGCTGAGCTGTAATGAGAAAATTCATAGCCTAGATCCAAAACGTTAGCTCTGTAGAAACTATCATTACCCGTATCCGTACCATAGCGTTGGCATATAATAGAGAATATAAATCCAGCTAGAGCACTCAGCCCAGGCATCAGTACCAATGTATATTTGAACCTAGAATATATGAATGGTACTTCCAATACTAGTGGAAGTGCAGCGACCGTTGCGCCAATAAATATTGGTCGAGAATCTGGCTATCATATCAGCACGTTCTTGCATCTAAGGTCAAATTGAGGAGTTTACTTCGGGTATGAAATCTCGATATGAGAATCAGTGCTGTGAACAAAGTACGCGCAAATGACAGCCCGACTTGCAATGGCAAGAGGAGCAGGCTGTATGGAGTAGCCCACTTCAAGCCGCAGTAACGTTTCCTCCAGTAATGACGTAATATAATGTATGATGAGAATGCGGCGAGAGCATACTGTACGTGGAAGATGGCAGTAAGTACTAAGGCTCCTAGTGCCCCATTTCCAAGAAGCTCTCTGGAGTATGGCAAGCCTTCCATGTGAGCAAAAGTCGCAGTCGCCGCAACCCCTCCTGCTACGCCAAAGCCAAGGATCGATGCGTAGCCAAGGATGGAAAGCAATGCAAGGTCAATTGATTTTATTTGGCGCTTAATGAAGCGTTCCAAAGCCCACAACACCTCACGTGCGGTACGTGCAAATTCTCTGTCGTTCATCCAATAAGTTGGGTTCTCTGGGCTAGTGTCAGTACAAGCGAGAAATCCAAACATAAACCATGATTGATTATAGGGTGGACTATATTTAGAAAGATCAACGAAAGCGAACTTACCCTGAGGTTCTCTCTCTTTCTCAACATCCACCATCGGAGATGGTGTGATCACATTTATTTCTAGCTCTGGGTTGGCGCGGAACATGGAATTTTCTATTCGAGTTAGGAGAGGGACCAAATCTTGGTCAATCCTGCGCCTTTGTTCTGAGGACCATCCTGAGAAGGATCCTAGCAATGGCCATAGATCTTTTTCGAGAGTGCATATTAGTCGTGCCAGCAGACTACGATCTTCTCCACGGCCAATTGCAGAGCTCAATAGCAACATTGTCGGATCAGAAGACGTAGGTTTCAAAACCTGCGGGGAGAGCGCTTCTGAAGAATAGTAATTAGAGAGGGGCTTTTCCCCATAGGGCTCGGCAGCGTAGTGATATCTTGCTAGTTTGAGAAGTACTTTGAACGCAGACGGAACACAGATTGTCGTGCCCGGATTGCAGCTCTGGAGAATCTGTTCGAAAAGCTCCGTTAAGGGGATCAGGTACGATGATCCTGTTGAAATTGCAACCACATAACCAAGTATATTATTCGTTGATGCGTCGACAACCCAGGATCCCGAATCGCCTTTTTGGAGTTCTAGCTCAGTTAGACCTCTGCTATAAGAACGAGAAAATGGCTTCCACAACTTACCAAATTCTCTGTCTAGTTTGACGCTCCATACTATTTGTGGCTTGTCGTTCCCAAGGTTCAAAAAGGATACATTGTTCGAAAGCATGCCCGGACAAACGCCACTAACTCCAGCCAGAATATAGACGGCTCTCTTTGACAGATCTAACGGATCAGCTGTGAGATAAAGGGGAGAAGTGGCTGTGGAAGGCATCTGTGCGCCCTTAGTGCTCTGTTGGAAAGGAATGCAATTCGGAAGTTGGTGTTCCTCATCCACAGTCAATAGACGCCAATCGGAGCCTTCCCGGACGGTAGTGTTGAGATCTGGCCAGAAAAATGGATTTGTAGGTTTTGGGGGCTTGGAAAGTAGAACTGAGGCTGCTCCCACAGCATTGACCAGCTCAACCCCATGTTCTTGCTCTTTCCAGGTGTCGATGATTAACGCAGGTTCGACTTCGGTATCGAGTAGGCCTTTCTCAACCAGTGTGTCCGCCACTGAAGTACCGAAAGATCCAGATGCGGAGTCAAGTAAGCTTTCGTCCGAAATTGGGTCTAAATGGTTTGGATGATGTGCACTGGTCACGGCAAAGAATTCGCCGTCCACCTCAACGATGCCTCCAATTGTTGATATCCAGGTGCCCTTGCCAGGCTCATTTGTTCGTAGTAGGGTTCCACATATTGTCTGTGGGGCTTCTGACGTATTTGTCTGATAAGTCGCCAACGATGCAGCGGTTTCCACAAGTGATTTGTCGTAACATAGCTTCCAAGGTTTGTAATTGGCCCGAACTGATCGTTGAGAGAGAACCGCATGGAAGGAAGTGATTTCTGACTCCTTCGTGAGACCTTTGATGCATATACATTTCCAGGCGGTTGCTGGACCAGTGACTGCAACAAGTGTCAAAACAAGAGTCCGAGATGGGAGACCATGGAACAGAGTAGAGCCATTTTGGTGCAGGAAGTGGCTGAATTGCTCGAGCCTCTCGATATCGGAGTTTTCGAATATCGCATTCTCATCAGCTGTCAGTTGTAAGGCCGAGGAGAGATTCCATGTCTTGAGGCGTTCTCTTAATTGCAGGGGCATCGAGATCTCAAACCTTTCAGCATTCAGTTCGGCTGGCTGAGGGACAGGTTTTCTTCCCCGTTCAGCATTCAGTTCGGCTGGCTGACGGACAGGTTTTCTTCCCACCATGACTGGCCTTTGGGCGTTCTTTCCTTCGGCACTATGCTGTGACAATTGACGTGAAATCTGTTGTACGGCCGGTGTATCAACGGCTGCAAGCTTCACGTTACTTGGTTGAGGTAACAAAGTAGTGCCGGAATTTCGTTTCGCTTGCCGTCGTTCCTGCCGAGCAGAAAGGCGTTTGTTCCAGATTTCGGGCAGAGATGGAATGCCTTTTCTGATATCGCTTTTTGGCCGGTGACTCCCATTCAAATCATGTACAAGTACATTGTCATTCAGAAGTTCCGGGACAGAGCTCTTGATCCTGTCTATATCTGGCATCGCGGGTGTCATCATAGCCCCTCGGCCTTGTGTCCTCGTTTGATCCCCACTGGACACTTTTGCGCTTCGCAGGTCCGCGGTGGTTGTCAAGGTGCTCACTATGGTGGCCATTCTGCAACAAGTCCAAGTAGCATTAGCACAGCATCAATTGAACTCGACGGTCCGACGTTGTGATGAGGCTGTAGTGAGCACGACCGACCTGTTCTTCAGCTGCGTCGTGTGTTGGGATATTCTTCCTCGTGAGGCTGAGTTCCTGCAGGTGACCCTGGAAAAAGCAAATTAGTGGTTTCACATTTGGCACTCTGTTCCTAATAGTGCCAAGGCGATACAAAAGCCGGACAATGATTCTTCTACCTTCGTAAGCCCAGATTGACATGAAATAAAGACAAATTCGCTCAAATCTTCGAAGCACCTATCCTCTATTGAAAGTGTAAAATAGATTTAATTATAATTTTGTAGAAGGCCAAGCTAATTGCAATGTAGGCCATATCTGCCTTCCGTATTTTCCAATACGCCACAACGCCCAGCCTGGCCCATGTTCGCAGGCTACGGAAGGCCATAAGGATCAATCGTTCGCGCGAAAAACACAAAACACAAAA
>Ga0181525_10004707_pt1 | contig 10354 bp, 10 predicted proteins | sample PEATcosm2014_Bin_48_FD_121100 | JGI IMG/M metagenome (GOLD analysis project Ga0181525, IMG submission 121100) | Peatland microbial communities from MTU Mesocosm Facility, Houghton, MI, USA - PEATcosm2014_Bin06_10_metaG | ecosystem: Environmental > Terrestrial > Soil > Wetlands > Peat | place...
GAGACAAGGTTATGAAAAAGGGCCTCACCTCCGGGAGTTTAAACTCCTGTGCAGGTGAGGCCCTTTTTCATAACCTTATTTTTGCCAATCCAACGGTGCGTCCGTTGGCGGGGGTCCAGGGGGCAGAGCCCCCTGGCCTTACTTCCTCTCAGAACGCCGCGCCCTTAATTCTTCGGGCTGAAGCCCAGGAAGCCAGCGGAGGCGTTGGGGGTTCCGGGGTTATTTTCCGACGCGGGGGGCACGATGTTTACGTTGGTGGTATCCGCTGCGGGCTTGGCCACGGGTTTGGTCATCGGTTTGTGGTGCTGCACGGGGGCGACCGCCGGGGTTATGGCGGGCAGCGGGGCTCCGGCTGTGCTTGAGCCATTTTCGTTGCGGGCGGAGATCAGCAGGAACGTAATGGTTGAGCGGTCCAGCGCCACGGAGAGGTCGAGCGGCGTTTCGCCCAGGGTATTTTGTGCATTCAGGTCCGCCCCGCGGCTGATGGCGTCCTGTGCGGCGCCGTAATCGCCTTTGTTCACGGCGTCGAAGAGTTCGGCGGTCGGATCGCCTGTGGCGGGTTTTTGCACCACCGGCCCGGTGGCCAGCGCCTCACCGCCTGCGCCCGGCAGTGCTGGCGGGGCGATATCGGGCACGCGCGGCTGGGGCTGCACCCCCCCGGCATTTCCAGCGCCGCCCGCCATTCCGGGCACGTTCTGGGCAAGTGCGGGCATCGCGGCCAGGAAGAGGGCAAAACCAAGGGCGGGGGTGCGAATATGTCTCATAGTGCAGCGTTCTAACGCATTCGCGGTTCGGCCACCAGAACCCCCGCCAGAGATAAAATACCCTCTGGCGGCGGGGCTTTACGCCTCGCCTTTTTTCGCCGGTTTGGCGCGCAGTTGCGCCAGTTGTTGCTGTAGGCGTTCCACTTCGGCGCGCAGGCTCAGGATTTCTTCCTGATATTCCTGTGCCGGGCCCGGCGGCGCTTTAGGTTCGCCTTCGCGGTAGAAGGGCGTGAAGAGTGTCATCGCCCGTTCCATCATGGCCATATTTTTCCGGCTGATATCCTCCATCCCGGGCGGCAGAAACGGCCCGATGGTCTTCTGCACGGTCTCGCGCATGGTTTCCTGCTGGCGGGTAAAGCTGGTCATCGCCTGTTCCAGGTAGCGCGGCACCACGCTTTGCACGTTATCGCCATAGAAGCCGATGAGCTGGCGCAGGAAGTTGGTGGGCAGCATGGCGTTCCCCTTGCCTTCCTCTTCCACAATAATCTGCGTCAGCACCGTGCGCGTGATATCTTCGCCGGATTTCGCGTCATACACAACAAAATCGCGGTCCTTGCGCACCATTTCCGCCAGATTTTCGAGTGTGATGTAGCTCGAACTTTCTGTATTATAGAGCCGCCGATTGGCGTATTTCTTCACAATGACAGGATGTTCCGCAGGCACCGGGGTCTCGCTCATGTTTCTCGGTCTCCGTCTTCCGGCAGGGTAGCATAAACCCGGAAAGAATTGATGAATATTGTGCGGTGCACCCGTTAGCATGGTGTTTGCGTTATGGCGAATTGTTCATTTTCATTGTAGGAGTGGAATCGAGCTGGCGACCGGGGAGCCATATGCAGCATGAACGACAGTTTGGCCGAGGACCTCGTGGCCATGTGGCAGAGCGAGCTGACCGCCGTGGCCGCAGACCGGGAGGTCCGGGAGTCATGGTCGGCCTTTGTGGCGCTGTGGGCGCAGTCGGCCAACCTTGCTTTAAGTTTCCGCCCGCATGAGCCCTCGTCCCGAAGCCCCAGCCCCGCTGAGCCGGCGCGGCCCGCGCCCGCTGCTGCTGCATCTGGGCCTGGCCTGGACGAATTCGAGCAACTTCGCCGCCGCGTCGCTGAACTGGAACACCGCCTGGCCGGATTTGTGGACCGAGGCAGCGCAGAACCCGCAGGCCCTGCAGGCGGCGTTTGAAAAAACCCTGCAGTCGGACCGCGCCTTAATCTCCGGCATCGCCGCCTACCGCGCAGACCCGTACAGCCGCCAGCTGCCCGACCCTCCCGCCATCTGGGAAGAAGGCGAAACCCGCCTGCTCGATTACGGCGGCACCGGCCCCACCGTCCTTTTCATCCCCAGCCTCATCAACCGCGCCTACATCATGGACCTGATGGAAGACGCCTCCATGCTGCGCTGGATGGCGACCCAGAACATGCACCCGTATCTGCTGGACTGGGGCTGGCCCGGCGAGGTTGAGCGCACCTTCTCTCTCACCGACTACATTGCCGGGCGGCTGGAGCGTGCCCTCGCCGCCATCCCCGGCCCGGTCGTCCTGGCGGGCTACTGCATGGGCGGCCTGCTCGCCCTCTCCGCCGCTTTGCGCAACCAGGGCAAAGTCACCGCCCTCGCCCTCTTCGCCACCCCGTGGGATTTCCACGCCGAGGACCCGGAAGGCGCCAAGCGCGTCGCCGAAACCCTGCCGGTGATGGAAGGCATGCTGCGCTTCTCCGGCACCTTGCCCATTGACGCCCTGAACACCCTCTTCACCATGATCGACCCCCAAGGGGTCGGCAACAAATACCGGGATTTCGCCGGCCAGGACAAATCCTCCCCCCGCGCCCGGCGCTTCGTCGCCATGGAGGACTGGCTGGCCGACGGCGTCCCCCTCGCCGCCCCGGTCGCGCGCGAGGCGCTCGGCGGCTGGTACGGCGCCAATTCCCCGGCCAACGGCGCGTGGCGCATCGCGGGCCTGGCGGTGGACCCCGCCCAGCTCAGCATCCCCGCCTTCTGTGCCATCCCGGCCAAGGACCGTCTGGTCCCCGCCGCCTCCGCCCTCGCTTTGGCCGCCAAACTGCCAAACGCCATCACCATTCAGCCCAAAGCCGGACATATCGGCATGGTCGCGGGCACCAATGCGCAATCCGCATTATGGCAGCCATTTACGGATTGGCTGCACGGCTTATGATGCGCCCAAGTTCAAACGTCACAAAGTAGGGGAAAACCAGTTATGGAAGACATCGTCATCGTTTCGGCTGCCCGCACCGCCGTCGGCAGTTTCAACGGCGTTTTCGCCGCCACCCCGGCCCATGTCCTGGGCGCCACCGCGCTCAAAGCCGCCATCACCAAAGCCGGCCTCACCCCGGAAGACATCGACGAAGTCATCCTCGGCCAGGTCCTCACCGCCGCGCAGGGGCAGAACCCCGCCCGCCAGTCCGCCCGCGCCGCCGGCATCCCGGATTCCGCCACCGCGTTCGGCATCAACCAGGTCTGCGGCTCGGGCCTGCGCGCCGTGGCGCTGGCCGCCCAGCAGATCCGCACCGGCGAGTCCTCCATCGTCATCGCCGGTGGCCAGGAGAGCATGAGCCTCTCCACCCACGCCGCCTACCTGCGCGCCGGGACTAAAATGGGCGATGTCAGCTTCATCGACACGATGATCCGCGACGGCCTGTGGGACGCCTTCAACGGCTACCACATGGGCATCACCGCCGAGAACGTGGCCAAGCACTGGCAGATCACCCGCGACGACCAGGACGCCCTGGCGCTGGCCTCGCAGACCAAAGCCGCCGCCGCCCAGGCCGCAGGCAAGTTCAAGGACGAAATCGTCCCCGTCACGCTCACCACCCGCAAGGGCGACGTCGTCATCGACCAGGACGAATACATCAAGCCCGGCACCTCCGCCGAAGCCCTGGCCAAGCTCCGCCCCGCCTTCACCAAGGACGGCACCGTCACCGCCGGTAACGCGTCCGGCATTAACGACGGCGCCGCCGCCCTGGTCATCATGAGCGCCAAGGAAGCCGCCAAGCGCGGCCTCACCCCGCTCGCCCGCATCGCCAGCTTCGCCACCGCCGGTGTGGACCCCGCCCTCATGGGCTCCGGCCCCATCCCGTCCTCGCAAAAAGCCCTGGCCCGCGCCGGCTGGTCCGTCCATGACCTCGACCTGATCGAAGCCAACGAGGCCTTCGCCGCCCAGGCCTGCGCCGTGAACAAGGAACTCGGCCTCGACCCCTCGAAGGTGAACGTCAACGGCGGCGCCATCGCTATCGGCCACCCGATCGGCGCCTCGGGCGCGCGCATCCTCACCACCCTGCTGCACGAGCTCGTCCGCCGCGACGCCAAAAAGGGCCTCGCGACGCTGTGCATCGGCGGCGGCATGGGCGTCGCCTTGTGCGTGGAGCGTTAAAGCTCCACGTATAAGCCTCGCAACGAATCCTAAAAGGGAGACCCTATGGCCAAGAGTAAACTATTCCCGGATGCTGCGTCCGCACTCGCGGGCGTGCTCAAAAACGACATGACCATCATGGCGGGCGGCTTCGGCCTGTGCGGCATCCCTGCCGTGCTCATTGAAGCCATCCGGGAATCAGGGGTTACGGGTCTCACCATCATCTCCAACAATGCCGGGATCGACAATGTCGGTCTCGGCATCCTGCTGGAAACCCATCAGGTCAAAAAAATGGTCTCGTCCTACGTGGGCGAGAACGCCACCTTCGCCCAGCAATACCTCTCCGGCGAGCTGGAGATTGAATTCAACCCGCAAGGCACCCTGGCCGAGCGCATCCGCGCCGGCGGCGCAGGCATCCCCGCCTTCTTCACCGCCACCGGCTACGGCACCCTCATCGCCGAGGGCAAGGAAACCCGCTCCTTCAACGGCCGCAACTACGTCATGGAAACCGGCCTCGTCGCGGACCTCGCCGTCATCCACGCCTGGAAGGGCGACACCGAGGGCAACCTCGTCTACCGCAAAACCGCCCGCAACTTTAACCCGATGATGGCCACCGCCGCCAAATTCACCGTGGCGCAGGTCGAAAACCTGGTGGAACCGGGCGAAATCGACCCCGACACCATCATCACCCCCGGCATTTTCGTCAAACGCCTCATCCATGTGGGCAACATCGAAAAGCTCATCGAGAAACGCACCACCCGCAAGAAGGCCGCATAACATGCCCTGGACCCGCGACGAAATGGCCGCCAAGGCCGCCGCCGAACTTGAAGACGGCTTCTACGTCAATCTCGGCATCGGCATCCCCACGCTGGTCGCCAACCACATCCCCGAAGGCGTCTCCATCCAGCTCCAGTCGGAGAACGGCATGCTCGGCATGGGCCCGTTCCCCTATGAAGGCGAGGAAGACGCCGACCTCATCAACGCCGGCAAACAAACCATCACCCAAATCCCCACCACCAGCTTCTTCAGCTCGGCGGACAGCTTCGCCATGATCCGCGGCGGCCACATTAACATCTCCATCCTCGGCGCCATGCAGGTCTCCGAGCGCGGGGACCTCGCCAACTGGATGATCCCCGGCAAAATGGTCAAAGGCATGGGCGGCGCCATGGACCTCGTCGCCGGCGTGCCGCGCGTCCTCGTCCTCATGGAACACAGCGCCAAAGGCGAACCCAAAATCCTCAAAGAATGCGACCTCCCGCTGACCGGCAAGGAAGTCGTCAGCAAAATCATCACCGACCTCGCCGTCTTCGAGGTCGACCGGAGTAAAACCCCGGCCCTCATCCTCATCGACCACGCGCCGGACGTCACCATCGAAGAAATCCGCGCCCTGACCCAGGCGGATTTCTCCGTCCTCTAAAAGGAAAAAGGCCAGGGGCTTTGCCCCTGGACCCCACTGGGGCCGCGGGCCCCAGACCCCGATTAATTTTTAAACGGCGGCACATGGCACCTCCCCGGCCCGGTTCTTGCTTGCAATAATCCCGCACCCGCACCAAACCGCCACGTAAAAGGGACCCGCGTGACCCAGCCCGCCACCAAAGCCATAGACCCCAGCCTCATCGACGAGCTGCAAGCCCTCACCGCCCAAATCCACGCTCAATTCTTAGGCAACCTCGAAGGCACCCCGGCGGATTACATCCCCGAACTGGCCAAAGTCCCCCCCAACCAATTCGGCATCGCCCTCGCCCTCCCCAGCGGCCAGCTCATCACCGGGGGCGACGCCCTCGCCCCCTTCACCATCCAGTCCATCTCCAAAGCCTACACCTACGCCCTTTTGCTGGACACCATCGGCCCCGAGCGCACCCTCGCCCTCGTCGGCGTCCAGCCCTGCGGCGACCCCTTCAACACCATCACGCTGGACCCGCGCACAAACCGCCCCCTCAACCCCATGATCAACGCCGGCGCCATCGCCGTCGCCGGTGGCCTATGCACCGCGCTGGGCCAAGCCGCCTTCCCCCGCATCCTGCAAACCCTGGGCGCAGCCGCCGGCCGCGAGCTCACCGTGGACGAAGCCGTCTTCCAATCCGAACTCGAAACCGGCCACCGCAACCGCGCCATCGGCCACCTCCTGCGCGCCGCCGAGGCCTTCACCCTCCCGGTGGACGACGTGCTGCAAACCTACTTCCGCCAATGCTCCATCCTCGTCACCGCGTCAGACCTCGCCATCATGGCCGCCACCCTGGCCAATTTCGGCACCAACCCGGTCACCGGCCAGCGCGTCTTCGGCCTGTCCACTGCCCGCCAGGCGCTCTCCGTCATGTTCACCTGCGGCATGTATAACGGCGCCGGCGAATGGGCCTGCCATGTCGGCCTTCCCGCCAAAAGCGGCGTCGGCGGCGGCATCCTGGCCGTGGTCAACCGCCAGCTCGGCATCGGCGTCTTCTCCCCCCGCCTGGATGCCGACGGTAACTCCGTGCGCGGCCACCTCGTCTGCGCCCGCCTCGCCGAAGACCTCGGCCTGCACGCCTTCGATTGCCTCAATCACGGATCAAGCTTTTTGCGAGGGGCGTTGTAGGGAAGGAAGCAGCGCTTTTTTGAAAAAAAGCGCGCAAAAAACTTTTATGAATCTGGGACATGGGCTTTGACCGCGCCACAGCCCATGCCCCAGATTATCAAAAGTTTTTTGGTTCTTTTTTTCAAAAAAGAACTTCTTCCCACCCCACTTTGCACCCACCCCCATCCGCGCTACGCATCTGCGCATGATCCCCTTCGTTAAAATGCACGGCGCAGGCAACGACTTCGTCATTCTCGACGCCCGCGACACCGCCCTGGACCTGCCCACCGCCACGGTCCGCCAGATCGCCGACCGGCGCTTAGGCATCGGCTGCGACCAGCTCATCGTCCTGGAACCCGGCGACGCCGAGGCCACCACCTTCATGCGCATCCTTAACGGCGACGGCACGGAGTCCGGTGCCTGCGGCAACGCCACACGCTGCGTCGCCGCCCTCCTGGCGCAGGAATCCGGCGCCCGCGCCCTCACCATCCGCACCATCTCCGGCCTGCTCAGCGCGCAAATCCTCGGCCCCGGCCTGGTTGAGGTGGACATGGGCGAACCCCGCCTGGACTGGTCCGAAATCCCCCTGAACGCCCCGGCAGACACGCTGCACCTCACCCTCGCCATGGGCCCGGTCTCAGACCCCGCCGCTTGCTCCATGGGCAACCCCCACGCCACCTTCTTCGTGCGAGACCTGCACATCCCCATCGAGAGCATCGGCCCCATCCTGGAGAAAAGCCGTCTTTTCCCCGAGCGCGCGAATATCGGTTTCGCCCTGGTCGAATCCCCCACCCGCATCCGCCTGCGCGTGTGGGAGCGCGGCGCGGGTTTAACCTTGGCCTGCGGCACCGGCGCCTGCGCCACCCTGGTCAACGCCCACCGCCGAGGCCTCACCGGGCGCGAGGCCACCCTGGTGCTGGATGGCGGCGAGCTTCACATCACCTGGGCCGCCAACAACCACGTCCTCATGCGCGGCCCCGCCGTCACCGCCTTCACCGGCACAATGCCGGAGCCCGCATTATGACCTCTTTCTTCGCCCGCCTGAAATCCGGCCTCGCCAAATCCGCCTCTCGCCTCACCGAAAACGTCACAATCGTCCTCACCCACCGCAAGCTCGACGACGCAGCGCTTGAGGAGCTGGAAGACCACCTCATCGCCTCGGACCTCGGCCCCGCCGTCGCCGCCAAAATCATCAAAAACTTCCGCAGCACCCGTTTCGGCAAGGAAGTCTCCACCACCGAAATCCGCGAAACCCTCGCCGCCGAAATCGCCGAAATCCTCCGCCCGGTGGCCCTGCCCCTCACCCCGGACCTCACCAAAAAGCCCTTCGTCATCCTCATGGCGGGCGTCAACGGCGCCGGCAAAACCACCACCATCGGCAAGCTCGCCGCCCAATACCGCGCCGCCGGCCTCACCCCCATGCTGGCGGCCGGCGACACCTTCCGCGCCGCCGCCGTCGAACAGCTCCAGGTCTGGGGCCAGCGCACCGGCGCGCAAGTCATCACCGCCCCCCCCAACACCGACGCCGCCTCCCTGGCCCACGACGCCCTGGCCCAGGCCCAAAAACAACACGCCGACATCCTCCTCATCGACACCGCCGGCCGCCTGCACAACAAAACCGCCCTCATGGAGGAGCTGCGCAAAATCATCCGCGTGCTCCGCAAACTAGACCCCACCGCCCCCCACGCCACCCTCCTCACGCTAGACGCCACCACCGGCCAAAACGCGGTCACCCAAGTCGGCATCTTCAAAGAAATGGTGGACCTCACCGGCCTAATCGTCACCAAACTAGACGGCTCCGCCCGAGGCGGCATCGTCGTCGCCCTAGCCGAAAAATACGCAATCCCCATCCACGCGGTCGGCACCGGCGAACAAGTCCCCGACCTCCAACCCTTCAACCCCACCGAATTCGCCCGGGCGTTGGTGGGGGAGTAGTTCAGGGGAAAGAAAGGCCAGGGGCGCTGCCCCTGGACCCCGCTAAGGGCTCGCCCTTAGAACCCTGAACTAGGTTTTTGGGTGGAAAGCGAACGGTCTGCTTGTGGGCGGGGATTACTAATACTGGATATCGGCTGTTCGTGGAGGTTGGTTGGGAGCGGGATGGCGGCTTTGAAGCGTCTGGTATCCATATCATCTCTTTGCCGTCCGCCCTAGCGCCCGGGCTGATCTGGCGTCACACTCCCGCAAAACGTGGGGGATGAAAGATGAACCTTGGCGATCTTTTCCAAGCGGCGGGCAGCTTAGCTGGAGTTTTTGCATTACTTTGGCGGATACGTGATGAGTTTGGTTCGTATCTTCGAATTTCGCTTAAGGTCTCGCCCCCGGAAGACAACAATTGGATAACCATCCTCAGCACTTTGGACAATAAAGGTCTCCAGAGGAAAAATCTAGAATGGGCCTGTCTACTAATCGGACCAGAAACGGAAAGCCCTATTGAGACAACTAAACTAATACTGAACGCGTCGGGAATCGTAAGGGAAATCCGGTATACAAACGACTTATTCTCTATTAAAAATAGTTGCCCGTTTCCTGGCCTTATGTTTGACTGCAGAGCACTGATTCCGCTTCCGTTTTTCTATTCCGAGAACATCGCTATCGGCGACGAGACACTCACTTATAAGTCACCCGTAAACATATCCCGATTTCCCAAGCACGTCCCGATTTCTGTTCGACTGTTCGTGTTTGGGCGTGGTCGTTTACATAGATCGACGCACACTTGCTTTATTGTCGGCTTGTCCGAGGCAAAGGTTTGATCCTCTGATGGCTGGAGCGGACAGCTGGATATGCAACAATGTTGAAGATCGGGAAGTGCTGCGACGGGGCAAATGACTGCTCTCGGTTCACGCCGCAAGCTCGGGGAACGTCTGCAATGGCTCGACAGCAGAACTTCCACTGCCCTACCTCCCGAATTCCAAAGCCGACCCTTTGCCATGCTTCCAAGCCGCAGCGCCCCTCGCCCTTCCTCCCCCACCCCCCATAGACCCCACCCCACCACCCGCGTAAGTTGCACCCATGGCCCGACTACACCGCATGGACGGACTACGCGGCATCCTGGCGTTCTACGTCATGCTCGGCCACGCCCTCCCCTTCACCACCCTCCCCGCCTGGGCCACCGCCCCCTTCTCCCACGGCGAAGCCGCCGTAGACCTCTTCTTCGCCCTCAGCGGCCTGGTCATCCTCAACTCCCTGGAGCGTTTCAATAACGCCTTCCGCCCCTTCATGGCCGCCCGCGCCCGCCGCCTCCTCCCAGTCTACTTCACCGCCCTGGCCCTCAGCCTAACCCTCCTCCTCACCACCAACCCCCTAGCCACCATGCCCTGGGCCACCCCCGCCGCCCAAGCCATCTGGGAATCCACCCCACCCCCGCACCTCGCCTGGCACCTCCTGGCCCACCTAACCCTAACCCAAGGCCTAATCCCCCAACCCCTCCTCCCCTACGCCTACGTCACCCTCCTAGGCCCCGCCTGGTCCCTCTCCACCGAGTGGCAATTCTACACCGCCCTCGCCCTCCTCCGCCCCAAACACCTAACCGCCCCCACGCTCGCCTTCCTCGCCCTAGGCCTAGCCTACCACCTCCACCCCCTCCCCAGCCTAACCCGCGCCTTCCTCCCAGACGCCGCCCCATACTTCGCCCTAGGCCTCGCCACCGCCGCCCTCCTGCGCACCGGCAACCGCCCCCTCTTCGCC
>Ga0181525_10004708_pt1 | contig 10353 bp, 10 predicted proteins | sample PEATcosm2014_Bin_48_FD_121100 | JGI IMG/M metagenome (GOLD analysis project Ga0181525, IMG submission 121100) | Peatland microbial communities from MTU Mesocosm Facility, Houghton, MI, USA - PEATcosm2014_Bin06_10_metaG | ecosystem: Environmental > Terrestrial > Soil > Wetlands > Peat | place...
ATTATTAAATCCACCGAGTCCATCTGATAGATTATTGAAGGCCGTTAAAAAATATAAAAAGGATGTTGCCTCTAAATGATTGATGATTCCGAAAACACTAAATATGTAATTGCACATTTAGAAAAAAAACATGATAAGTCTGAATTTAACTGCGGCGTAGATGCCTTGAATGACTACCTGAAAATTCAGGCAGGACAAGATATGAAAAAAAATGTTGCCGTTTCATACGTCCTGACGACTGATAATTCTAACTCTGTTTTGGGATATTACACACTTTCATCTATTGGAATAGTAGCAGGGGAATTACCTGAAGATATCATAAGAAAATTACCTCGTTATCCTGTTTTACCTGGAATTCTAGTGGGCAGATTAGCCAGAGATATTCAATTTCAGGGAAAAGAAATTGGTCCTTATTTACTGATTGATGCACTTAAACGAAGCCTTTATATCAGCACTCAACTTGGCAGCATTGCTGTCATTGTTGATGCGAAAAATCAAAAAGCTGCCGACTTTTATAAGGAATTTGGGTTTGTTGAATTTCCAGATAATAATCGCCGGTTATTTCTTTCAATGGGAACAATTAACAAGTTGGGTTTATAAAAGCATGAGTTTATTTATCCAGATAAGAAAACTAGAAAAATCCGATCTTGATGATTGCATCGCTTTATTTCGTAATACAGTTCATTCGATAAATATCCAAGATTATAATCAATCTCAATTGGATGCGTGGGCACCAGAGCAGATTGATAAAAATGCCTGGTGGGAGAGTTTATCAAAAAATATAGCTTATGTTGCTGAATACCGTGGCCAAATTGTCGGTTTCGGTGATATGTCTTATGAAGGTTATTTTGATAGATTGTATGTACACAAAGATTTTCAAAGAAAAGGTATCGCATCTACATTAATAAAAAAAATCGAAGAACAAGCGATGCTAGCTGGCATACAAGAAGTGCATACTGAGGTTAGTATTACAGCTAAACCACTTATGGAAGCCTTTGGCTATCAATTTATTACACAGCAAGTGAAAGAACATAATGGGCAAAAATTTATTAATTATGTTATGAAGAAGTCCTTTAAAAAATAATCAAACATTACATATCAGCTAGATCGGATTAATATTAAAAAGGCAATTGCACTTATTACTTGAATCCGCCTCGCATCTCCCTTTATAATTACCGATAATCTCCATTATCGGTAATACAGGAAACCACGTTTATGGACACTCATTTAGCCGCTCCCAGCCCTTTATTTGACACGCTGGAACACTTAAAGCTAACCATCATCAACTTCCCCGAGTTAGCTGAAGGCAATGCCAAATTGGATTACCAGCATGCCGCAAATTTTCTTTATCATTATCGCGGCAGCCTCGCGACATTTAATTCCTACAGACGCGAAATTGAGCGACTCATGCAATGGTGCTGGCTGATACAAAAAAAATCTTTAAATAAAATTAATCGCATGGATTTTGAATCCTTTATTGAATTTTGTCAGGCGCCGCCTAAACACTGGATAGGCATACAACACGTCGATAGATTTATCGCAAAAGATGGAGTGCGGCGGCCGCATGCGGCATGGCGTCCGTTTGTCGCTTCTGTTACTAAAAAAGCTTTTCGGGATGGCAAGATACCAAATGCAAAAAACTATTCGCTGTCAAACAACTCGCTTCAAGCCATTTTTTCTATCCTGAATAGTTTCTACAATTATCTCGCACAAGAAGATTATGTTTCCAGCAATCCAGTCGCACGTATCCGTCAAAAAAGTAAATTCATCAGAAAGCGCCAACATAAAGCGCCCATTCGCCGTTTATCTGAATTGCAATGGGCATACATTATTGAAACCGCCGAAATAATGGCAAAGGAAAATCCAGGCGCACATGAACGCACACTATTCATGATGAATGCACTATTTGCTATGTACTTGCGTATTTCAGAACTGGCCGTCAATAAAAACTGGGAACCGCAGATGGGACATTTTTATAAAGACATGGATAATAACTGGTGGTTTAAAACCGTTGGCAAAGGCAATAAAGAACGTGATGTCAGCGTCAGCAATGCCATGTTAAATGCGTTAAAACGTTATCGAATGAGCATGGGATTAAGCGCCCTGCCCGCACCCGGCGACACTCACCCTCTTATCCCTAAAATTTCAGGAAAAGGCGCCATAGCAGATACAAGACAAATTCGAAATATTGTGCAGGATTGTTTTGATAAAGCCATTGAACGCTTAAAACAAGATAATTTTTTAGAAGAAGCTGACATGGTGCTTTCTGCCACCGTGCACTGGCTGCGGCATACTGGCATTTCTGAAGATGTAAAAATTCGCCCGCGTGAACATGTACGAGATGATGCTGGGCATGGTTCCAGCGCCATCACCGATCGGTACATAGACATTGAATTGCGTGCAAGACATGCCTCAGCGAAGAAAAAACCAATTAAAATTTAGTTTTTTAATCTTTAACATTGTATTTATACAGTATGGTTATTTACAAAATAATCAGCGAAGCTTGGCATCTGTATCTATTTAATATCACTTTTATAGCAATTATTGCTATATAGGTATTTATGCCATATAATTTATCTGTAAAATGGAAGATTGAGGTGTACTATGTCGGCACACACGAAAACGCACCGTACTAAGGCAAATAAGCCTGTTCTTTGCATTTCAGAGCAAGGGCACGTCTATAGATTGCCCACGGCCATTTTGAAAAAGTACACCATTAATAACAATCACCTCATCAGGAAAGCAAGAAACCAGGTTCGTCAATCTCTACATGTTTCTCCTGAAGAAGCTTTCGCTGAAATTAACGCGAAATATACAAAAACTGGCGCGTTACTTAAAGCAGTCAGGCTAAGAGAAGGCTTAAATCAAAAAGATTTTGCGGCACTGATTCATGTTACTCAAGGCGATCTTTCCAAGATGGAAAATGGAAAGCGGCCTATAGGAAAAATTCTTGTAAAAAGGATAGCAAAAAAATTCAAAAGCAAGATTGCATAGCCGGTAACGCTCATTAAAAATGATGGCATATGAATCACTAGTTAATATAACTACTTTTTTCCACTTGACCGCCTCCAATAAACACCCAGCACCACCGCCAGCACAGCAAAAAATATTGCCCCTAGCGCACAAGCAAATTGAATTTTTTTTGCGAATGACAATTTCGCATAGCCTTGCTGTAGTTTAATTTCGCCCTCTTTAATCTGTTTTTCTCCACTCCTGACCCGAGCCTCTCCATTTGCCACCAGCCTGTCTTTCCCAGAAAGTGTTTTATCCATTCCAAGATAAGCAATGCCGCCGATGGGCGGTGCAATGGCCATGCCCGCAAGAGAAATATAATTCATGGTCTTTTTTGCATTTGATAATTTGCGCTTGCCTGCACTCAGTTTTTTCTTGCCCGCAGCAAGTAATTTCTGCCCATTTTCAAGCTGCTTTGCACCCGCTGCTAATTGCTGTTCACCCGCGCTTATTTTTTTCGTGATATAAATGTATCCGGTTGTTGAGGTAAGCGAAAACACAATGACAAGCAGCATCGCTATTATCCTAATCATGATGCCCCCAGAATTAACTTTTATTGTTTTCTTAAGTATAGACAAGAATAATAAATTTAAGTGTTTGTTAATAAAAATAATCCTGGTTATGCTCCATGCTTCATCTTTCCGCTCACTTCACTTTTTTCTTCTCTTGCAGACAAGACAGGCTCAAGCGAATCTGTCGAACGATTTCTTGGAGTTTTCGCAAAAACCGGCGCAGAAAAAAACTGGTTATGATGTCGAGATGATTTTTCTGTAACAGAATACCGGCGGCGCTTATGCATTCCATCACGCTTTTCGCTAACATCACGAAGCTGCCGCGTGTATAGCGGCTCATCCAACTTGGGTATTTGTTGATTGATAATTTCTGGTAAATCTGTTTGATATTCAGATGACATGAAATTGATATTTTTCTGAATATAGCCAATCTTTTCATTCAGCTCATAATATATTTTCCCACTAACCATGATACGGTCATACAAAACATTTTCAGCAGCAAAGACCAGATCTTGGCTTAATACCATAAAAAAAGGCATACAGTGATATCTTGTTAAAGAGATATATCCCATCTCAGCAATCAATTTAAGCAGCGCCATTTTATCGTCAAGACTGATGTTAGCCAGCGTCTTATCCAGTATTTCTTTCTGCAATCTTGAAAACAATGATTCATCACACGCATCTTTAAAAATATTATCTCTGATGATTTCACCATTCACATCTTTGACAGAAAATAAAATAGACGACATTTCATTTTTATTTTTTACTGACAGATATATGCGATTTTCCTGCAGATTTTTCTTATTGGATATGATGCCTGTTTCTTTTAATTCAGACATCAATGCAAGATCATACTTCGCTTTCATCTTATGACGTAAATTTCGATAATTATTGCTTACCGAGTAAAGCTCCGTTAAGTTTTGTATTTTTTTGGATTCTACAGAACGCAAGGCCAGTGAGATAGCTGCTGCACCATGATAATCAATTAGCTTCTCATTATTTAATAACTTATCAGCAACTGTCAGATAAAATTTAACTCTGCTCTTTTGATTGTTAGATGACTTGATATCATCGGAAACCACTTTACAAAGCTGATTAAAATATTCTGCCAATAAATTTTTGTCATTAACATTAACAGGCGTAGATAATTTTAAATATGCCTGCGCATTCATCACTGATATATCATGCGCCATCCTGCTAGCTGCTAAATCATCGGTCATCTCCTTAAAAGAGACAGGATTTTTGCAGGAATCAATCATGCTCACATCCCTAGCTGACGATGCCCGTTTGAAGTGCGCACTAAAAACAAAACACGACATCTTTACACGCGTGGAGTTGAATTGTTGTGCCAGTGATTTAATTTTTTTCTCCACATGAGAAAACGTATTTACTGGATCGTACTTCTCGATACTTTGAATTCCGTATGCCAAATGTGCTAAAAATTCCTCGGTAATTTTGCTCTCATTTTTATCATCATCATTTCCGGGAGAAAATATTTTCTCCAATAACTCATCCAGTGTTTCAATTGTTGAATAATCTATTGCTGGTAAAGAATGAAATTTGCTTCTAGTTTCCACGTTTTGTATTCCTGTTAATAATCGACGGCGCGCAATCATAATTCATCACCGTATCAGCCTACAACGCTTTTCTATTGGCGAATTGCTGGAAAAATGTATAATTAAGTTCACTCGGATGTGAACGTTAAACGCTAAGGAAATCCTCTCATGAAAAACCCTGGTAAATTTACAAAAATATTTCTCGCTTGTGTTGCCGGCGCTGGTTTAGTCATCGTCTGCGGCATTGCCTACACGCAATACAATATCCACTCAGCAGCACCCGCCAATAATAACAACCATGCCTCTTCCACTCCGCGACCCAACATCATCATGCTAATGACAGATGACACAGGCTGGAATGATTTCGGCGCTTATTCCGGCGGCGGTATCGCACTCGGCCACCCCACTCCCAATGTTGACCGCTTGGCAAGCGAAGGCGCCGTGTTTACCAACTGGTACGGTCAGGCAAGCTGCACTGCCGGACGCGCATCTTTCATGACAGGACGCATACCCATACGCACCGCCTTATCCATCGTAGTTGCGCCAGGAGATGAAAATTATCTACGAAAAGAAACACCGACCATTGCAGAATTTTTCCAGAAAAATGGTTATTCCACGTATTTTTCCGGCAAATGGCACATGGGTGACAAACCCGATGCCTACCCAACAGCACACGGCTTCGATGAAATGAAACATTTTGCCGCCTATTACGCCGGTGTTTATGCTTATAACGATACATCCAAATGGTTCCATCCCTGGTTCCCCTCTTATAATCCCGAATTCAGCAAAATGTACGATGACATTGTGAATCTCGGTGAGTGGGAAGGCACAGTCGGTCAGCCTGCAAAAATGGTGGGTAAAATTACTTACGATAATATGGCTGATTTTGATGTGAGACAAACGGACTCCGCGATTGCCTATATCAAAATGCATGCAAAAGACAGCAAGCCTTTCTTCATGGACATCAACTTTATCAAGATGCACAACCCAACGAATGCGGCAGATGCATTCCGCGGCAAATCACATCTGGGTGATTATTCAGACTCGCTCATGGAACTGGATGCCAATATTGGGCGCATCATGGATACCATTCGTGCTGAAGCACCCAATACGATTGTGATTCTCACAGCAGACAATGGTGCATGGCTGGATGCATATCCCGATGCTGGCACTACACCTTTTCGCGGTGAAAAAGGTTCTGCATTTGAAGGCGGCTGGCGTGTGCCTGGCATTATGTGGTGGCCGAATCATATTCCTGCCGGTGCGCATTATCATGAAATGATGTCGCATATTGATTGTTGGGCAACGCTTGCAGCGATGGTCGGATTAACACCGCCGCCTCACGATTGGGTAGGCAATGACGGCAAGGGAATCTACTTCGACAGCATAGACAATAGTGCTTATATTCTCGGTAAATCCATACACTCTGCCCGCCGTTCGTGGATATACATTGATGGCGAAGTTTTCCAGGGTGTGCGCGCAGATTTAGGCGGTGATCCTAATGAACCATGGGTCAATATTGCGTGGAAATTTATTTACACCGCAAAAGATTCCTGGTTAGGCGCAGAAGCCAATCTTGGTTCCATTGGTGCCTTGTACAATCTCACCATGGATCCATTTGAAAAATACGACATGATCTTCAATGGCGCAGCACCAGCGCGCGTACTCACCACATCCCCTGGCCGATACTCAGGTCAGGACAATGGCTGGGCAACAGCACTGGTTGGGCCAGTCATGATTGAGTTTGATAAAACCATTGTGAAGTACCCCAGCATTAAACGTTATCCTGGCGGTGCATCGAATGATCTTGTTCCAGATTTACAGCGTCCTGAAAATCCGCTGCCTTTGGTGGATGTGAATAAAATTCCAAAGATAGGCGGCAGTGGCGGGTGAGAACTACGCAAAGTGCGGAGAGCCGCTCCCTTCTCCCAGAGCGCTTTTCAGCGAGGGGAGAAGGGCCGGGGATGAGGGTATATGACGGGCAGATTATTTTCTTAGATAGTGTTTGCATTACTATAGACCCTCACCCCTACCCCTCTCCCCTCGCAAAAAGCGCTCCGGGAGAGGGGAACCTCCGTAGCAACCTTTCTTAGAGAACAAATATTCATGAAACCAAACTTCCCCACCCTCATCATCACTACCCTCATCCTCACCTCAGCCATCTACATTGCGCTGCACTTTCCTACTCACCCCTCACCGCACAGAGACATGGTCTTCATCAAAGGCGGTGAATTCATCATGGGCAGCGACACGCGTCTTGCCAAAAACAATGAAAAACCCGCGCATAAAGTACGAGTAGATAGCTTCTGGATAGACAAAACCGATGTTACCAACGCGCAATTTGCTGCATTCGTAAAAGCCACTGGTTATATCACCACAGCAGAACGCAAACCTGACTGGGAAACCATAAAAGTGCAGCTTGCACCCGGCACACCCAGACCTTCTGCAGACACACTGGTAAAAGGTGCGATGGTATTTGTCGGCACCCATGAAGCTGTAGCGCTGGATGATAATAGCCGCTGGTGGCGGTACGTGCCTGATGCAGACTGGCAGCATCCACAAGGACCAGGCTCAAGCATCATCGGCAAACAAGATCATCCTGTCGTACAAGTTTCTTATGAAGATGCGCTTGCCTATGCAAAATGGGCGGGAAAACGCTTGCCCACCGAAGCTGAGTGGGAATACGCAGCACGCGGCGGCATTGCGCAAGCTGATTACAACTGGGGTGATGAATTCAAACCGCAGGGAAAAACCATGGCAAATACCTTCGCAGGCAAACAATTTCCTGTTGTTGAAGCGGCTTACAAAAATAAAATTGGCACGACACGCGTTGCCTCATATCCACCTAATGGTTATGGATTATATGATATGGCCGGCAATGTCTGGCAATGGGTTGCCGATTGGTATCGTGAAGATGCTTTTGAAATAGAATCACGCAAATTAATCGCATTCAATCCAGAAGGCCCCGCTGAGAGTTTTGATACAAGCGATACTTACGCGCCTCCTGATGCACCCAAACGTGTCATCCGCGGCGGTTCCTTTTTATGCGATGAAAGTTTTTGCACGAGTTATCGCGCGAGTGCAAGACGCGGCGTTGATCCGTATAATCCCATGTCACATATTGGATTTAGATTGGTGAGTAATGACAAATAAAATTTCGGCCTATTATTTCCCCTTGATATTATTGTTCTCCATTTTGGCAGGCAGCATGACTGGCTATATCATGGGCCCTGCTGCTGCACAATTCAAACCGCTAGGCGATATTTTTTTGAATCTGCTTTTTACTGCCGTTGTACCTTTAGTATTTTTTAGCATTGCATCTGCTATTGCACACATGGGCGGCCAAGGAAAAATTCTGAAAGTAATGCTTTCCATGATTTCAGTTTTTATTTTTACCGGTATTATTGCTGCCGGATTCATGCTTGTCGTTGTCACGATTTTCCCGCCTGCGCAAAATGTCGTATTGAATCTTCAGCTTCCAGATAAGATTGAATCCATTAATTTGATTCATCAGTTAGTCAGCATGATAAGCGTTGCCGATTTTTCCGGTTTATTATCACATCTCAACATGATGCCGCTTATTTTATTTTCTTTTATCACAGGTCTTGCTTGCGCTGGAATCAAAGAAAAAGGTCGGGATTTTGCAGCTTTTTTACGCTCAGGCACAGAAGTCTTTTTAAAAGTTATTTCATACATCATGTATTACGCGCCTATCGGCTTCTTTGCCTATTTTGCTGTACTCGTTGGAGAAAAAGGCACGCAAATGCTAGCCGGTTATTTCAGAGTGATTGTGATTTACTATGCTGCAGCTTCCATTTATTTTTTACTGGCATTCACACTGTATGCTTTCCTTGCCGGCGGAAAAGAGAAGATCAGACTATTCTGGAAAAATATTTCCATTCCCATGATGACAGCCTTTGCCACTTGCAGCAGTGCAGCGAGCATTCCTGCAAATTTGCAGGCAGCAAGAAACATGAAAGTATCAGATGATATTTGCGAAACTGTGATTCCCATGGGAGCCATGCTGCATAAAGACGGCTCGGTACTTGGCGCCATTATTAAAATTTCATTTTTATTCGGCATCTACGGCATGAGCTTCAGCGGTCCATCAGCTATTTTCACTGCTATCTTCATTGCATTAATGGCGGGCACGGTCATGGGCGCCATTCCCTCAGGCGGCATGCTGGGCGAGATGCTGATTTTATCGCTCTATGGTTTTCCGCCGCAGGCATTATTAGTCATTGCCGCCATCAGCATCCTCATTGATCCTTTAGCCACCATGCTCAATGTCACGGGCGATACTGTCTGCGCCATGATAGTCGACAGGATGAAAAAACTCTGCTAGATTGCGCGGCAAGAACAACTTTCATAAATGAAAACAGCCATGGCTCTCACTCCAAAAGCAAGACAGCAATTAAAGGCAAAAGCCCATAAATTAAAACCCGTTATCTTAATTGGTAACAAAGGCTTAACCGACGCTGTCAATAAAGAAATTGACAAAGCTCTGAACGATCACGAACTCATCAAAATCCGCATACAAACCACAGACCGAGACTTGCGCCGCGAATTATTTGCGCAGCTTGGCGAAGCGAACCAGGCTGAACTCGTGCAGATGATAGGCAGTATTGGCGTGTTTTACAGGAAGCGGGCAGAAGAATCTGTATAAAACGAATTACCGTATTCTCTCCAGACAAAATTCCGCAATCCTCTGCTGTATATGCGCCGATGCATCATTCGCTGCAAACACACCTGCATACGGTGAACATCGCAAAATAGGCTGAACAACAGTGAAGGATCGCGTACCAATCACACGATTTCTGGAAACATTAATAATCTGCGCGCGCACCGTCATCACTAACAATGGAATGCGATGCGTATAATCCTGCAATAATTCGAGTATTTCCGTATCCAGCACATAATCGTATCCACCTGCATAAGGCGGTGTGACTATCGCCTTGAAATGATGCGTGCGCTCAAGCGTTTTTACAAGCAACGGCTGAAACATTTCCTGCGGCACTTCTGCCCACTGATTCCAGGCAAAATAAGAAATTTCATACGGCCTGATGGTATACGCCATTTGCGTCGTGTTATAGACAGGACTAATGTCAGGCAGAGAAACAAGCAAAGCAATCGGCCGCTGTCGTTTGATAGGAATATATTCCGCCGTTTTGCTAAGGAGATAATGATTGACAGGATGCGTTTTTACCGGCGAAAAAAAAGAACATGCAGAAAGCATGAAACCTAGAATGAATATATAAATTATTTTCATATTG
>Ga0181525_10004709_pt1 | contig 10352 bp, 10 predicted proteins | sample PEATcosm2014_Bin_48_FD_121100 | JGI IMG/M metagenome (GOLD analysis project Ga0181525, IMG submission 121100) | Peatland microbial communities from MTU Mesocosm Facility, Houghton, MI, USA - PEATcosm2014_Bin06_10_metaG | ecosystem: Environmental > Terrestrial > Soil > Wetlands > Peat | place...
CGCGGAAACCGAAGCGGTCGTGATGATCGGGGAGATCGGCGGCCCGCAGGAGGCGGAAGCATCCAAGTGGGTCATGGAACACATGAGCAAGCCGGTGATCGGCTACGTCGCCGGACTCACCGCGCCGCGCGGCCGTCGCATGGGCCACGCTGGCGCCATCATCTCCACCAGCGGCGACAGCGCCTCGGAAAAAGCCGAGACCATGAAGGCCTACGGCCTGACGGTCGCGCCCAGCGCCTCCGAACTCGGGTCGACAGTCGCGGAAGTTTTACGACGTACGCCCGGGCGCCGTGTCAGTGCCTGAGTGGCGCCTCCATGCCTGAGGAGCTTCGATGAGTTTCACGACGATAGAGCAGGCCACGCCGCGCCTGCATCGCTCCGAACTGGCAGTACCTGGGACCAATCCGGCCTTGTTCGCGAAGGCGGCAAAGTCCAACGCCGACATCATTTTTCTCGATTGCGAAGACGCAGTGGCGCCGGACGACAAGGAGCAGGCACGCAGCAACATCATCCAGGGGCTGAACGAACTGGATTGGGGCAGCAAGACCATGATGGTGCGCATCAACGGCCTTGATACCCATTACATGTACCGCGACGTGGTGGACATTGTCGAAGCCTGCCCGCGCCTGGACATGATTCTGATCCCCAAGGTCGGCGTGGCCGCGGACGTCTATGCGGTCGACATGCTGGTCACGCAGATCGAGTCTGCCAGGAAGCGTGACAAGCGCATCGGCTTCGAGGTGCTGATCGAGACGGCGCTGGGCATGGCAAACGTGGAGGCAATAGCGCAGTCATCGCGCCGGCTGGAGGCGATGAGCTTCGGCGTGGCCGACTATGCCGCGTCCACCCGCGCCCGCACCACGGTGATCGGCGGCGTCAACAGGGACTGCGGGGTGCTCACCGACAAGGATGGCGACAACCAGCGCCAGTACTTCTGGTCCGATCCGTGGCACGCCGCGCAGACGCGCATGCTGGTCGCCTGTCGCGCCTACGGCCTGCGACCGATCGACGGCCCGTTCGGCGACTTCAGCGACCCGGAAGGCTTCATTGCTGCGGCCAACCGCGCGGCGGTACTGGGATATGAAGGCAAGTGGGCGATCCATCCGTCGCAGATCGAGCTGGCCAACCAGGTCTTCACCCCATCGGCCGCCGATGTCACCAAGGCCAGGCGCATACTGGACGCGATGGCACAGGCGGCGAGGGAGGGCCGCGGGGCCGTGTCGTTGGACGGACGACTGATCGACATTGCCAGCATCCGCATGGCGGAGGCGCTGATCGCCAAGGCCAACTCGATCACCGACGCTCGCGCGACTCCAGTCCCCAGCGCCCGACCGTCCTGAGCCGTTCATCGCGCGCCAGGAATATCGGCGTGACAGGCGCCGATGGCGCCGGTGGCTCAGCGGCCGCGTCCTGCAACTCGCCCGGCGCTACCGCCTGTAGCCCGGCGCGGGTATCGGCGTCGCTGATCGCCTGCGCCAGAGCCTCCGGATCCATCCAGCTGATGCTGCCGCAAAGCAGCTTCAGATAGATGCGGCCGCTGCGCTGATCGGCGAAATTGCAGTTGCGAAATGTCCTGACGCAATCGCACAGGAATCCGCTGTTGCGCTGCGGCTCCAGCAGCTGTTGGTCCGCGAACAAGCCGGCGGCCGTGGTCGCACCGATATTCACCTTGCGAAATCGCTCGACATCCAGCATGCACTTGATATCGAGTACGTTGAGGACATCGTTCCAACCGAACGCCACGGTCAGCGGATCCTCGCCCTGGGGCACACTGTTGTCCAGGAACTCGAAATGTACCTGCTTGTCATTGCGCTGCACCCAGGTGAAGAACAACTGCGGAATTCCGCTGTAGGCTTCCACCGAATGCGCCAGCGTGTCGTCGACCGCCTTGTAGCGGCCGACCGCCAGTCCGCGGTTCCAGGCGCGTTCGACCAGTGCCGCCGGCGGCGTAATCACGCAGAACAGGTAGACGATCTGCCCGAAGCGCGTCAGCAGGTTGCTGCCGGCCTCGTTGGAATCCGGTGCAAAGCTGTCAAATCTGAAGCGGTCGATCAACAGGTGCGACATGCGGCCGCGCTGCGCCTTGCGCGCCATGTAGCGATCGAGTTTCTGGTCCACGATACGCAGTTCATCGCCGGTGAACGCGCCGCCGTACTTATAGGCGGCGCCGAGCGTCGCATAATCCAGCAGCAGCTTGCGCCATATGTCGGGACTGATCAGCGCAAATTCACTCCAGGTCACGCCGATGCGCCCGGCCAGCGCTTTCTGCAACGGGCGGATGGTGCTCTTGCCGGCAGCCGACGGTCCCTTCAGGTTCATCACGACCGGTCGCTGCTGCGGCGGCAACAGCCGATAGCCCTCGAGCCCGGCGGCGGCGGCAAGCCACGGATCCATCAGCACGCCGATGGCGTCCCCAGCCAGCTCATTGACCGCGATGGCGGCGGCGACCGCGGCGATCATCTGCTGCCCGGCCCAGATGCTGCCGTGCCTGCTGAACAGCGCCGACACCACGCGCGCCAGTGCCCGCAGCACGCTCGCCTCAATCGGATCGCCGGCACTGTGCGATCGGGTCTCCCATTCGGCGAGCGCCGCGATCGGCGCAGCGGCTGCCGGCATCGACCTCAGCCGCTCCAGCTCCCTTGCAATGATCGTCGCGCAGCTGCCGCGCACCAGCTCGTGGCACGCCGTGATCGCGGGCATTTGCGGTTCAATGTAACGCTCGAGCAGCGCACGGGTCATGCGGCGGAAGTTGATCCCCAGGTCCTCGATGCGCTCGCCATCGGGGACCGAGAAGTCCGCGGTGACGCGAACCAGCAGCTCATGCAGCGCCAGGCGCGCGGGCCGCAGCGCGACAATCTCGGCGGGTTCCAGGCCGAACTGGTCGGAGATCTCCAGCGCCGCAGCGAAAGCGGTGACGACGTATTCCGGCCGAAACAGCGTGCACAGGTGGCGCAGATCATCCGGGATACGCGACGAGATACCCGGGTTCCAGGGCCCAAATCCGCTCTGATCGATGTCGGCGCTCGCAGTCATGACGAACTGGCGCTCGCCGCCGTCCATGTCAGCAACAACAGGTCGGCGGCCGCGCTCGAGCGCGACTGTACCGACAGTGCCGCAATGGGCGCGCCCAGCAGCACGGTGTCGTGCACGCCAAAGTGCAGCTGAGCGCCGCCGCCGCCGCTGCTGTTGTGGTGATCGCCCGGCCGGCTGAGCGTGATCTCACCGCCCAGGCAGAACAGCGCCGCCATCGCATCCGATTGCAATGGCAAACTGAGCGCCGCAGCGCCCTGCAACCGCCTGACCGATCGCACCGCACCCGGCATGCGCACCATCAGGCTCAGGTCGGTGCTCGGCCCCTGCAGCAGCGTGCAATCGGTTGCGGCGTCTCCGGGGAACAGCACGCTGGCGCCAATCGAGTCCAGCACCACAGGATCGCGAGTGTCGATTGCGAGGCGAAAGCCCGCGCCATCGATCAACGTGACCGACCGCTGGTAGCCGGCATAATTTGAAAACGGACCGCTGGCCGCTACCGTGGCGAGGCTCAGGCGCCACAGGAAATCGCTGCCGGCGGCCGGCTCACGCGCGATTTCCAGCGTTACTCCGCCACCATTTCGCCACGGCATGCTGCGATACTGGCCGCGACGCAGGTGTACGGCGCTGCCGCTCATGAATGCCGCAGCAGCCGCTCGATCTGCGGGCGGGTGGGGGCCGACAGCTGCGCACCGCGCCGCGTCACCGAGAGCGCCGCTGCTGCGTTGGCAAAGCGCACCGCCTGCGGCAGCGGCTGCGCCTCGCCCAGCGCGACCGCCAGCGCGCCGTTGAAGATGTCGCCGGCCCCGGTGGTATCGACGGCCTGGACGTTGAAGCCGGGCACGACACAGGTGCCCTCGGTGCCTGCAAGCAGCGCACCGCGCGCTCCCAGGGTGACGATCACGGTCTGCACGCCGCGCGCGCGCAGCTTGCCGGCAGCCCGCGCGGCGCTGGCATCGCTCCTGACGTTGATACCGGTCAGCATCGCCGCTTCGGTCTCGTTGGGCGTGAGTACCGAGACCTGTTGTAGAAGTCCATCCGGCAACTGGCGCGCAGGCGCTGGATTGAGAATCACGCGGGCACCGGAGCGCCGGCCCAGCAGCGCAGCGGCCCGCACGCTCGCAAGCGGCACTTCCAGCTGCAGCAGCAACACGCTGGCGCTCGCAATCAGCCGCCCGGCCCTTGCCACGTCGGCGCTACTGAGCCGGGCGTTGGCGCCGCTCGCGACAGCGATGCTGTTTTCCCCGTGCTCGCCAACGAAGATCAGCGCGACGCCGGACGTAGCCGTAAGGTCCCGGTACACATGCGCGACGTCGATTCGATCCCGGCGCAATCCGGCGAGCGCCTGGTCGCCAAAGATGTCCGCGCCGATGCGCGCGACCAATGACACACGGCCTCCGGATCGCGCAGCGCCTACCGCCTGGTTTGCACCCTTGCCGCCTGCGGCCATCAGGAACTCGCCGCCAAGCAGCGTCTCACCGGGCTTAGGGATGCGGTCGAGCCTGATGGTCATGTCAGTGTTGGAACTGCCGACCACCACGATGCGCCGACGGTTCATGCTCGGGAGGCAACCAGGATGGCCAGACCGACCAGATAGAATAAAAACATCGCCCCGAGCAGTGCGCTGGTGCCCGGCGGGGCGCCGTGAAACTCCTTCCAGACGAACACACCCCACAGTGCACCGATCATCGTGGCGCCCTGGCCCAGCCCGTAGGACACCGCCGCACCCGCCGCGGTGCTGGCGATGATGCTGAAGGACATGCCGATATTCCAGATGACGCCGCCAAGAATCCCGATCAGGTGCAGCCGCCAGGTACCCCTGGTGAGGTAGTCGGCGAACGGCACCGGAGCGCCGCTGAAGGGCCTGATCATCATGATGCTGTTCCAGATCAGGTTGGACAGCAGCACCCCGGCGCTGAACAGCACGATCGCGGTGTAAGGCGTGAGCTTGCCGGTCTCGATCGACTGGGTGGCAGGATCGATCCGGCCCATGGCCTGGGCAACGAAACTGTAGAACCCGCCCATGAGCAACCCGGCCGCTACCGACAGCACAATGCCTTTGAGCGGCGTCCTGTGGCCACCAGAGGCCAGGCGCCGGTAGGCCAGCGCGTCGAGGATGATGGCCAGCAGGATCCCCGCGACACCGAGCGCCAGCCGCCCCGCATCGCCCTGTCGGGTCGCCAGAAACGTGGTCAGCACGCCCAGGCACAACGCCAGACCGACGCCAACCGGAAACGCGACGGCGAGGCCAGCGATATCGATCGCGGCGACCAGCAGGATATTCGACAGGTTGAAGATCACGCCCCCGACAAAGGCTGAGCCGAGCCAGCGCCCATCCGCCTGCTGCAGGTCAGGGAGAAATCCTCGCCCCTGGCCGCCGGTGCTGCCGAGCGTAAAGGCCAGCGCCAGCGCGAACACAAACACGCCGATAGCATAGTCCCAGTAGAACAGCTGGAACGGCCACTGCCTGCTGGCCAGCTTCTGCGTATTGGCCCACGAACCCCAGCACAGCATCGTGATGACGCACATCGCGACGGCGGTTGGGTACGACTCAACGACGAACATGATTAATTCAGGCGGTTACGCTGCTTTGAAAGAATGTAGCTTATCAGCTTGGTAGAAAGTTCAATGGCTACCGGCCTGCGTCGCCACCAACGACATTCGCACGCAGCGTGTGCAGTGATAGCATCACCGGCCGCCACCGAAAGGACATCGCCATGCGTCAACACATTATGCACCTGCTGGTTTCCACTCTGGCAGCGCTGGCACTCACGCTACTGGTGCCAACGATGCTCCGGGCGCAGGACCGTCCGGATGATCGTCACGATCAACACGACCAGATGCCGGCCGACCACGGTGACGATCACGCCGCGCCGCGGCCGGATCCCCATCGCGACGTCGGGAGGCCGGACCCTGTGGTTCAGTATCGGCACGATCACCCGCATGCGTCGGCCCGCTGCCACGACGGCTTCTTTACCACCACGAGTGATCGTAATCGCGCCTGCAGCAAGCACGGCGGGATCGATGTTTGGCTTGTACTCTAACCACGTCCGGTCACCGCGACGGCTTCGCCGGTGCCGCCTAATTAGTGTCTGCAACGCATTCAGGAGAAAAGTATGAGCATGACCAGGTTTTTCAACGCACGCGGTGCTCAAGCTTTGCTTGCCGCGCTTGCCTCATCCGTACTGCTGCTGGGCGCGGGATCGGCCGTCGCCACCGATGTCAAGGTACACCTGGTCGGCAGCGAAGAAACCCCGCCGGTGACGACATCGGCAACCGCCAACGGCACGATCACTATCGGCGCCGACAAATCGGTCAGCGGGTCGCTGAAAGCCGTTGGCATCGACGGCACAGTGGCCCACATCCACACCGGCGCGCCTGGCGTGGCCGGGCCGCCGATCATCACACTGGTCAAGGGCGCCGACGGCCTGTGGTCGGTACCGCCAGGCTCGACCCTGACCGATGAGCAATATGCGGCCTTCAAGGCCGGCAATCTGTACGTCAACGTTCACAGCGCCGCGCACCCGCCCGGCGAGATCCGCGGCCAGCTCAAGCCCTGAGCCGTTCGGTCGGTAGCGCGCTCCTTGCGGCGCTGGGATTGCTCAGCGCCGCGCTCGCGCCCGCTGCCGAACTGCGCGATCTGGCGGCGGCGGCCCGCTCGATACTGGGGCGCGGCCAGGGTGTCTACGTCGAGGCGGCCGATGGCACCGTGCTGCTGGCGCAGGCCGCCGATACCCCGGTGCACCCGGCCTCCGTGTCCAAAGTGCCCACGACACTGGCACTGCTTCGCAGGTTCGGACCCGACCACCGCTTCGTGACTGGCTTTGCCGCCAGTGGTGCGATACACGATGGCACGCTCGCGGGCGACCTCACGGTCGAGGGCGGTGGCGACCCGTATTTCGTCGATGAGAACGCGCTGCTGGTGGTGCAGCGACTGCAAGCCCTGGGCGTGCAACGCGTCAGCGGCCGGCTGCGGGTGCAGGGTGCATTCACATTCGACTGGCAAGCCGACGCCGACGGCGCGCGACTGCAGCAGGCCATGTCCGGCGCAGTGCCTGCCGCAGCCTGGGCCGCCGTGCGCACGCTCACGGACGCGCCAACGCCTGCGACACCACCGACGATCGAGATTGCAAACGGCGCCGCCGATGCGCCGCCGTCCGACAGCGCACCGCCCGCCGGCGGCGCGCCGCTGCCGCTGCTCATCCACCGCTCGCAGCCGCTGCTGGCGCTCGCCAAATCACTGAACGATTATTCCAACAACATCTTCAAGCCGCTGGCGGATGCGGCCGGCGGCGCACAGGCGGTCGAAACGCTGGCGCGCAGCGTGGTGCCGCCCGCGATGCGCTCCGAGATCATCCTGGGCGACGGTGCGGGCACCGATCCACGCAATCGCCTCAGTCCGCGCGCCGCCGTCCGGCTGCTGCGCGCGCTGGCTCAGGAGCTGGCGGCGAGCGGGCACGCTCTGGTCGATATCCTGCCGGTTGCCGGGGTCGACGACGGCACGTTGCACGAGCGCTTGAACGGACCTGGAGAGGCCGGCCGTGTGGTAGGCAAGACCGGCACCTTCGGCGACTATGGCGCCAGCGCGCTGATCGGCGCCATCCTCACCAGCGACCGCGGCATCGTCTATTTCGCGATCCTCAATCACGGCGTCGCGGTACCCGAGGCCAGGCGCCGCCAGGATCGAATGGTACGAGAGTTGCTTCTGCGGCTTCACAGTGTGCCGTGGCGCTATCAACCCGATGCACGGCCAGCGGTGGCGCGCGCCGAGGTCGTCGATGCACGTTAGCCTAGAACGCCTCCGACCATGGGCGCAGGTCCAGTTCCTGGGTCCAGGCGCTGCGCTGCTGCCGGTGCAGCATCAGATAGGTTTCGGCGATCTGGTCCGGATGCAGCATGCCGTCCTTGCCGGAGCGCTCATCCGCATCCTTGATGAATGTCCTGGCCCGATCGCCATCGATGACGCCATCGATGATCACGTGGGCGACGTGGATACCCTTGGGGCCAAATTCACGCGCCAGGCTCTGCGCGAGCATGCGTAGCGCACCCTTGGCCGCGGCGAACGGCGCAAAATTCGCGCGGCCACGCAGGCTGGCGCTGGCGCCGGTGAAGATCAGGGTACCGGAGCGGCGCTGCAGCATCGCCGGCAGCGCCGCCTGCGCCAGCAGGAACGCTCCGAACGCATGGGCACGCCAGTGCTCCTCGAAGCTGCCGGCATCGGTCTGCAGGAACGGCGAGGGGCGGTTGCCGCCGGCATTGTGGATCGCGACGCTCAATGGCGCCAATGCCTCGGCGCTGGCGACAAATCGCGCGACATCCGCAGCGACCGTCACGTCGCCGACCTGCACCTGCGGCGCCGATCCCGGCGCGATGATGCTGTGCGCCGCCTGCTGTAGCTTCTCCGGGTCGCGTCCGGCGATCACGATGCGGTAACCTGCCGCTGCGAAGCTGCGGGCCGCCGCCGCGCCAAGGCCACGTGCGGATCCCACCCCCAGGATCAGTGCGCTGCCGGGCGAGGTGCCAGTCATCTGCGGATAATGCGCTTGATCGACGCTTCACGATAGAATTTCCCGGACCGCGCTGCACGCTCTTAAGGACATGACCATGGATTCCATCTCGCGCTCGCTGGCCGCGGCGCAGGGCAAAGCCGAGGCGCTGTTCCAGCAGGTGCTCGACAGCGGCATGATTCGGGCCGGAAAGCTTGAAAGCGAGCTGACGCAGGAGATTCATGCGCTGGCGCAGTCGCGCTTTGGCCTGCGCCGTCATTGGCACAAGCGTATTGCCCGCTCCGGGCCCAATACTGTGCTCACCTATCACGATCCCGACTCCGATCGCCGGATCGCCGCCGACGACATCGTCTACCTGGACTTCGGGCCGGTGTTCGATGACTGGGAGGCGGATTTCGGTCGCACCTACGCGCTGGGGTCCGATCCCGACAAGCATCGCCTGGTGCGTGATATCGCCAATGCGTTCCAGCGCGGCAAGGAGCTGTATCGGCGTACGCCGGAGCTGACCGCCGGGGAGCTGTACGATTTCGTGGCCGGGCTCGCCGCCCCCGGCGGCTGGGAATTCGGCGCAGCCACGGCCGGGCACCTGATCGGTTGCTTTCCGCACGAGGTGGCACGCGACCAGGCACAGCGCTTTTCGATCCGTCATGGCAACGAGCAGCGCCTGCGCGAACCCGATGCGAGCGGGCTGGCGCGCCACTGGATACTGGAAATTCATTTCATCGACCGCAGCCGGATGATCGGCGGCTTTTTCGAAGAGCTGCTGACCGTCGACGCCGATGACGCCGGCTGCTGACGCGATGGATCGCTGTCAACCGGTGGTGGCGACGCTGGCGCTGATCGCGATCAGCATCGGACTGAACGGCTGTGGTCGGCACGCGCCGCCGGCTGCCGCGGGCGAGGTGTCGGCCGCCACCGCGGCGCCGTCCCATGCCGGTGCGCTGGATGTCGCGCGCCTGGCTGCGGCGGCCAGCGAGCCGGATCAGTGGTTCATGACCGGCCGGGATGCGAGCGGCGCGTATTACTCGCCGCTCGCCGATATCAACGCCGGCAATGTCGCGCGCCTTGGCTTCGCCTGGGACTACCACCTGGGATCGCATCGCGGACTCGAGGCCACCCCGATTGTCATCGACGGGGTGATGTACGCGGTCGGCAATTTCGGCCACGTGTATGTGCTGGATGCCGCCAGCGGCCGCGAGCTTTGGACCTATGATCCGCAGGTCGACGGCCAGTGGGGCCGCTATGCGTGCTGCGACGCTATCAACCGCGGGGTAGCGGTCTGGAAGGGCCGTGTCTATGTCGGCGCACTCGACGGCTATCTGCATGCGATCGACGCGGCGAGCGGCAAGCGGCTGTGGAAAGTGGATACGCTCCCGGCGCGCGGACCCAAGACTCCCTATACGCTGTCGGCGGCGCCGGTGATCGCGGGCGACCTGGTCATCGTCGGCAGCGCCGGCGCGGATTTCGATGGCGCACGCGGCTATATCGCCGCCTACGACCTGGACACCGGCGCCTTCCGCTGGCGCTTCTACACCGTGCCGCGCGACCCCAAGGACGGTCCGCAGGATCAGCCACACCTGGTCAATGCGATCAAGAGCTGGGATCCGCGCCACCAGTGGCAGTCCGCCGGCGGCGGCACGGTCTGGGACGGCATCAGCTACGACCCGGAGCTGAAGCTGCTCTACATCGGCACCGCCAATGGGGCGCCTTACAACATCAAGCAGGACGGCCGCCAGGGCGGCGACGACCTGTATACGGCGGCGATCGTCGCGATTCACGCCGAAACCGGGCAACTCGCCTGGTACTACCAGACCA
>Ga0181525_10004710_pt1 | contig 10349 bp, 10 predicted proteins | sample PEATcosm2014_Bin_48_FD_121100 | JGI IMG/M metagenome (GOLD analysis project Ga0181525, IMG submission 121100) | Peatland microbial communities from MTU Mesocosm Facility, Houghton, MI, USA - PEATcosm2014_Bin06_10_metaG | ecosystem: Environmental > Terrestrial > Soil > Wetlands > Peat | place...
AGCGATCACGTCACCGTGCTGTTCGACGAACACGGCTACCGCGAGCTGTTCGTGCCGGTGGTGCTCGAGCGAGGCCTGCTGCAACTCGCCTAGGGCCGAGGCCGGGCCTGCGCAGGCCCGCCGCCGGCGGCCGCGCGGAATCGATCACCCGGGGCTCGGTGTTCTGCCCCAGTGGAGGATGCGGGCGCGACCAACCATGAGGAGCAGGCATGACTACGGCGTACGACTTCGCGGGGACCGATGCGGACGGCAAGCAGGTTCCGCTGCAGGACTATGAGGGCAAGGTGCTGCTCGTCGTGAACGTCGCGAGCAAATGCGGGCTGACGCCGCAGTACGAGGGCCTGGAGGCGCTGTACCGCGACCACAAAGACCGCGGCCTGGAGATCCTCGGGTTTCCCTGCAACCAGTTCAAGGAACAGGAACCGGGCACCGACGAGGAGATCCAGGACTTTTGCAAGTCCACCTACGACGTGACGTTCCCGGTCCTGGCCAAGATCGAGGTCAACGGCCCGGACGCCGACCCGCTCTACCAGTACCTGCGGGCCCAGGCCCCCGGCGACTTCGGCCCGCAGTACGGCGGCTTCTACGACGCGATCTCGAAGATCCGGCCGGGCGCGGAGGGTACCGACGAGGTCAAGTGGAACTTCACCAAGTTCCTGATCGGCCGGGACGGCGAGGTCATCAAGCGCTACGAGCCGCCCGTGCTGCCCGCCGATATCGAAGCGGATCTTGAGAACTACCTCTAGTACGGGTGAGGAGTCATTGATGCGCGTCCCGTTGTCGATTCTCGACCTGGCGCCGATCGCGCGCGGCCAGAGCGCCACGGACAGTTTCGCGAACAGCGTGGCACTGGCCCAGCTAGCCGAGGAGCTGGGGTACCTGCGGGTCTGGTACGCCGAGCACCACAACATGGCCAGCATCGCCTCCTCCGCCACCAGCGTGCTGATCGCGCACGTCGGCGCGCAGACCCGGACGATCCGGCTCGGCGCGGGCGGGGTGATGCTGCCCAACCATTCCCCGCTGCTGATCGCGGAGCAGTTCGGCACCCTGGCCGCCATGTACCCGGGACGGATCGACCTTGGCCTGGGCCGGGCGCCCGGCTCGGATCAGAACACGATGTACGCGCTGCGCCGCGACCCGAGCTCGGCCGACACCTTCCCGCAGGACGTCGTGGAGCTGCAGGGCTATCTCGATGGCAACACCCGGGTGCCGGGGGTGGACGCGGTCCCCGGCAAGGGCTCGCACGTCCCGCTGTACATCCTGGGTTCGTCGCTGTTCGGGGCGAAACTGGCCGCCATGCTGGGCCTGCCGTATGCATTTGCCTCGCACTTCGCGCCGGCCGCACTTGAGGAAGCCCTCGCCGTCTACCGGCGTGAGTTCCAGCCGTCCAGGCAGCTGGAGCGGCCGTACGCTATCGCGGGCGTCAACGTGATCGCCGCCGACACGCAGAGCGCGGCCCGGCAGCAGCTCGAGGGAATCCGGCGAGCGCGGGCCATCAGCCTGTACGGGCGCGGGCGCCGGGACACCGGCAGCGAGAACCTGACCGACGAGCAGGCCGACCAGCTGCTGGCTGCGGGCATCGGCGCCCACGTGGATCAGATGCTCACGTACACCGCGGTCGGCACTCCGGCCCAGGTGAGTGACTACCTCGACGGCTTCATCCGCCATACGGGGGCCGACGAGGTGATCGTCGCCCACCAGGCGTCGGCCATCGAGGGCCGGCTGCGGTCGGTCACGCTGCTGGCCGAAGCCATGCAGGCCGTCCCCGCATGACCCAGGCAGCGGCGGCCGGTAACACCATCGCGGCGCTCGACCCGACTGCTCTGCTCGGGGAGTGGCGGCTGACGCGAAGGCTTGCCGACCGGCGCACCGGACTGTCCGGGGTGGTTCGCGGTCAGCTCACGCTGCGCAGCGAGGCCGGCGGTCACATTTCATGGGTCGAGCAGGGCACCCTGCTCTGGAACGGATCCCGCCTGTCCGTCTCCCGGTCCTACCGCCTGCTGCGCACCGAGGACGGGTGGTGGCTGTATTTCTCCGACGGCCGGTCGTTCCACGCCTGGACTCCGGGCCAGTGGGTGCACCACCCATGCCGCGAGGATTCCTATCGCGGCCTGATCACCATCACCGGACCGGATCGGTGGCGCACCATCTGGGAGGTGGATGGGCCGGACAAGGCGCAGCGGATCATTACCTGGCTCTCCCGGTCGGCAGCCTTAGGCCGGTGAGTACGAACGGCAGCCAGGTCCGCCATCGCTGCCACCTGCTCCGCCAGGCGCTCTGCGGGGCAGCGTCCCGTCCGGGTTCCCCCTCGGCCTGCGGCCGTTCAGTGCGCATAAGACGCTGCTACCCGGCTCGCCGGCACAAACGCGGCCAGCGCCCGGGAGCTGAGGCCGGGCAGAGCCGGCCCTGCCTGTTATCCGGGTCGGTCTACTGTGGCGAACGCGGGAAGGGTGAACCACTGGGGGACGGCAAACCCCGCACGGCACACCCCGCCGCCCGCGATCTCCAGATCCAGGACGAACTCCTCAGATACTGCGCCGCGCTGACCGGCGTGACCCTATAAATCCCTGAGGCAGCCCGCGGGAACACGGTCGCGAGACCCTTGAACCTGTCCCGATCAGTTGGATATTGGTGTCTCTTGTGAATTGTTAGCGTTAACATAAACGATCGCTTGCGCCCGGTGTGGCATCCGCGGCGTATCAACCACGTCCACCACCCGCGCATCGTGTACCTTCGCGAAGCCGAGATCCTGCCCGAGCTGGACACCTGGTCGCTCTGCGGGCGGAAAGGCCGCCCCGCGGCTCCGGTGCTTACAGATTGCCGACTGTGATATTGTTTGCGCCGTAGTTACTTAGCTGTAAGTTAGTTTGGTCCTGACATTTTTTGCAGCGGACGGGAGTGCTCCAGGTGCCGGAGAAGCCGACCAACGGCCGGTCAGAGCCGAGGTCGCCGCGGCGTCATCAGTCAGCTGCAGTCGATCATGTGGACGACATCGAGGATGCGATCGACCGCATTGAGGCCGCCTGGCGCCGGGAGCGCCCGGACGTGGACGTGAGTTCAGTCGGCATCGTCTCGCGCATCTGGCGGATTTCCCGTCACCTGGAGCAGGCCCGGAAGGAGCGGCTGGCCGAGCACGGGACGGATCGCGTGACGCTTGACGTGCTCGCGATGCTGCGCCGGTCGGGCCCGCCGTTCCGGATGACGGCCGGGGAACTCACCCATCACTCGCTCATCAGCTCGGGCGGAGTGTCCCAGCGGCTCGAGAAGCTTGAGCGCGCCGGCCTTGTCACCCGCACTATCCATAGCGATGACCGGCGTCGCATCGACGTCGAGTTGACGGCCGCCGGCGTCGAGCTGATCGACTCCATCCTCGCCGACCTGATGACGCACGAGGCGGCGCTGCTCGACGGCCTCGATCCATGCGAGCAGGAGGATCTGCGCCGGATCCTGAAGAGGCTGCTAGCGCGGTTCGAGCCGCAGGTGCCGGATGATGCGCCCACGCTCGAGGCCATGAACTGACTGACGGCAGGCCGCTCCCGCTCAGCTGCTCGCGAGCTCCGCCGCGTGCTCTCGCAGGTTGACAGCGCGGCAGAGGTCATCGCCGGGCATCCGGCCGGCTTCGATGTAAGAGCGCCGGTAGGCGTCGACAAGATCCGCATGCTCGCTGCGACCGCTGACGCTGCCCAGGTTGTCGAGTACCACGGCGAAGAGGTCACGGGCGGCCGCGCGGAGCACCGGATGACGTAGGCCGTGACGTGCGGCAGCCGTCCACAGCCGCGGTGACGACGGGAGCCGGCGGCGCAGTTCCCGTCCTGCCCGGCTCGTGCCGGCCGCGGCCACGGTGAGGGCGGCGACGTCACGTACCCAGCCGGGCAGGGCGTCGAGGACCCGGAGCTCGAGCCAGCCCCGGGGCCGGACCGGCGGGAACAGCGTCGAGAGGTGGTAGCGGAGGTCGTCCGCCGTCGGCCATCCAATGGCATGGCCGGCCGTCATCCAGGACCCGAACGAAGTGCCGGGGGGCAGCGCAGTGTCGGTCGCCCCGGCGCCCTGGCCGGGCACGAACATGACATCGGCGGCCAGAGCGTACTCCAGCCATGCGCACTCGGGCGGCACGTCGGTACTGACGGGACGGGTCCGTGCGCTGTCGATCGACCACCAGATTCCCTGCCGCACCGAGGCCCAGAACCCCCCGTCAAGCCCGACGCCGGGGGAGTTGGCGAACGCGGCGATCAGCACCGGCGCAACGAGGTTCATCGTGTACCAGCGCTCGTGCGGGTCGCTGCTGTCATGGCTGAGGTTGACCTGGGTGGACGCGGTATTGCACATCATCCAGCTGCCGCTCTTCCCCTGGGCCGAGAAGAACTGCTCCATCGCGCAGTAACGGCCATGATCGAGTACCCGCTGGGGCGGCCGGCGGTCGTCTACCGCCATCGTCTCGGCCGTCAGACCGAGTGCGGCCAGTTCCGCCCGCAGCGCCTGCTCGTCGGCGCGCACCGCCTCGATGGCATCCAGGACGCAGGCCTGGGGGGCCGTGGACAGCTCGACCTGGCCGCCGGGCTCGAAGGTGACCCGGCTGCCGCAGGGGAGCCGGCACCGGGTGAGCTGGCTCATCTCGCCGGGCCCGGGGCGCGCCGTCACGTCGCCGTGCCCGTGGACCGGCCACTCAAGTTCCAGGCCGATCCGCTGCTCGGAGGGCGCGAACATGGCCGCGCACAGCCGCTGCGCGGCAGCGGTGGTCAGCGTGCGGCGGGCATGCGGCATGGCGGCAGGTCCTTCCTCCTGGTCGAACGCTAGCCCCGAAATAGAACAGGAACAAGTAGTTGACCTCTAAGAAAATTAGTCCTACGGTGAATCTGTCTTGAGTGTTACCTGGGTCACAGCACCGCGGCCCGGCCGGGCTGGCGCCCGTGTTCGCGGGTCGGCCGTTTCTCAACATATGAGGTGGATGAGCTGATGAGCGGACCCCTGTCGGGTGTGCGGGTCATCGACCTGTCCTCGATGATGTCCGGCCCCTGGGCGGCCGACATCCTGGGCGACCAGGGCGCGGACGTCATCAAGGTGGAAGTGCCGGGCCAGGGGGATCACGTCCGGTCACTGCCGAACCGGTCCGGCGACATGTCGGCGATGTTCGTCAACGTGAACAGGTCGAAGCGGTCGCTGACCCTGAACCTGAAGTCACCCGAGGGCGTCGAGGTGCTCAAGCGCCTGGTCCGGACCGCGGACGTGGTGGTCCAGAACTTCCGGCCTGGTGTCGTCGAGCGGCTCGGGATCGGCTACGAGGACCTGTCGGCGGTCAACCCCCGGCTGGTCTACCTGTCGATGAGCGGGTTCGGCGAGCGCGGCCCCGACGCGCACCAGCGGGTCTACGACCCGCTCATCCAGGCCCTGACCGGCCTGACCACGATCCAGGCAGGTTCGGACTCGGCGCGGCCCCGGCTGGTGCGGACGATCCTGCCCGACAAGCTCAGCGCCATCGTCGCCGCCCAGGCCCTGACGGCGGCCCTGTTCGCGCGGCAGCGCACCGGTCGGGGCCAGCACATCCGGCTGTCGATGCTGGAGAGCGTGCTGTCGTTCCTGTGGGCCTCCGACATGGGCGCTTACACCTTCGCGGACAAGCCCGTGCCGGTCGAGCAGGGCGGCAGTTTCATCGACCTGATCTACGAGACGGCCGACGGCTTCATGACGATCGCGACGAACAGCAACGCCGAGTGGCAGGCGCTGTGCCGCGCGGTGGGGCATCCGGAGTGGATCGAGGACGAGCGCTTCGCCACGCCCATCGGCCGCTCCGAGTACATCAACGAGCGGCTGGAATTGGTCCAGTCGGCGCTGGGCGGCAAGACGACTGCGCAGTGGATGGAGCTGATGACCCAGTTCGACGTGCCCGCCGCGCCGACCCTCACCCGGGCGCAGGTCATCGAGCACCCGCAGGTTCTCGCCACCGGGATCGTCGTCGAGTACCAGCACCCGGTGGCCGGGCGGCTGCGGCAGGCGAGGGTGCCGTCGCGATTCAGCGACACCGTGCCGGACGCGCCGCGCGGCGCCCCGCGGCTCGGCGAGCACAACGCCGAGATCCTCGCCGAAATCGGCTACGACGAGGTCGCGCGCGCCGCCCTGGCCAAGCGAGGAGTCGTCGGCACCGAGGATCCGGTCGCGATCCCCGCCTGAGGAGAGGAACCACAGTGGCCACCGTGCTGGTCGTCGGGGCGGACCGCGGTATCGCCCACTCTATTTCCCGCCTGCTGCACGAGCGTGGTGACGCGGTGATCGCCGCGTGCCTGGTCGGCAACGACGAGCTTGCCTCGCTGGGCGTGAGGGTCGTCGGAGACGTGGACGTCACGTCGCAGGCCTCGGTAGACGCGCTGGCGGCGAAGCTGGCCGCTGATGGCACCGATCTCGACGTCATCTACCACGTCGCGGGCGTGCTGGGACTCGACGAGTTGGGGTCCCTCGACTACGACGAGGTCCGCCGCCAGTTCGAGATCAACACCCTGGGCCCGCTCCGCACGATCGAGGCGCTGCGCGGCCTGCTGCACGACGGCTCCCGGGTCGGCATCGTCACCAGCCGGGTCGGGTCGCTGTCCGACAACGGGTCGGGCGGCATGTACGCGTACCGCATATCCAAGGCCGGCGCGAACATGGTGGCCCTCAACCTGCACCATGACCTGTCCAAGCGCGGTATCAGCGTGCTCGCGCTGCATCCAGGGATGGTCGCCACGGCGCTCACCAAGGACTACCCGGGGAACTTCGACTACCTGACCCCTGATCAGGCCGCGACCGGCCTGATCAGGGACATCGATCAGCTGACGCCGGCCAACTCGGGCCGGTTCCAGCACTCCAACGGCGAGTTCCTGCCCTGGTAGTAGGACACGCGATAGCTGCAGAAGGGAACGCGAATGATCACGATCTACGGGTACGTACCCGCGTTCGGCGTGCCGGACATCAGCCCGTACGTCACCAAGACCATCAATTACATGACCATTACCGGCCTGGAGTTCGAGCACAAGACGCAGGACCTGGCCACCCTCGACGAGGACTCGCCGACCGGCAAGCTCCCGTACATCATCGACAGCGACGGCACCAAGGTGGCCGACTCCAACACGATCATCGCGTACTTCAAGGACAAGTACGGCGACAAGCTCGACGCCGACCTATCCAAGCGCGAGGCGGCGCAGAACCTGGCCTGGAACCGGCTGATCGAGGAGCACCTGTACTGGAGTGGCATCATCGAGCCGCGCTGGCGTCTGGACGTCGGCTGGGAGACCTACATTCCGCTCATCGTCCAGGGCGCCGAGGTGACACCGGATCTGCGCGCGGCGCTGGACGCGTTCCGCCAGCGCATCCTCGACGAGTTCAACGGCCAGGGCATGGGCCGACGCACCTCAGAGGTGGTCCAGGACTTCTTCCGCGCCGACATCGACGCGATCTCGGACTACCTGGGCGACAACAGGTACTTTACCGGTGACCGGCTCCGCTCCCTGGACGCTTCGGTGTACTCGACCCTGAAGCACATCGCGCTGCAACCGCACCCCTGGCCGGGTACCGGCTACGTGCAGACCAAGCCCAACCTGATGGCCTACATCGACCGCATGCAGGCCGAGCTGGGCATCTGATCGGCAGGAAGATCGGCAGGAAGCAGGCACGGCAGGTGATCGACCTCTACTACTACACCAGCCCGAACGTCAGGAAAGTGCTGATCGCGCTCGAGGAACTGGGGCTGCCGTACGAGATCAAATGGACCGACATCACCGCCGGCGATCAGTTCAGCGACTCCTACCTCCAGGTCAACCCGAACGGGAAGGTGCCGGCCATCGTGGACCACGACGGCCCCGGCGGTCGCCCGTTGCCGCTGTTCGAGTCCGCTGCCATCCTGCTCTACCTGGCCGAGAAAACCGGCCAGCTGCTTCCCGCTGACCCCGAGCGCCGCTGGGAGGCGATCTGCTGGACGATCTGGCAGGTCGCCAACCAGGGGCCGATGGCCGGGCAGGCCGGGCACTTCCTCAACTACGCCCGCCAGCAGGGCATCAACGACGACTATGCCACCGGACGGTACGTCGGGGAGGTGAAGCGGCTGTACGGGGTGCTGGACGCCCGGCTGGCCCAGGATGAGTACCTGGCGGGCGAGTTCTCCATCGCCGATATCGCCTGCTTCCCGTGGACGCGGGTGGCGGCCGGTCACGGCGCGGACATCAAGGCCGATTTCCCGCACGTCGCGCGCTGGATGGCGGCCGTCGGCCAGCGGCCATCCGCGAAGGTGCGCATCGAGGACCCCCGTGAGGCCAGGGCCCGCAAGAACACCTACACCGCGGAGCAGTTCCAGACGCTGTTCCGTCCCGCGGCCGGGACCGCCGGGCCGGCCGCCGGCGAAGTCCAGCCTGACGGTAAGGAAAGCAACGCATGACCACGACCGGGAACACCTCGACGATTACCGCGCCGGGGCTGACCATCGGCGGCGACATCGTCACCGCGACCGACAGGACCGAGGTGATCAACCCGGCTACCGCGCAGGCCTTCATGGCCGTGCCCACGGCCGGGCCCGCGGAACTGGAGAACGCGGCCCAGGCCGCGAACCGCGCCGCGCGGTCCTGGCGGGCACTGCCGCTGGCCGAGCGCCAGGAATACCTCCTGCGCCTGGTCGCGGCGACCCGCGAACACCTCGGCGAGCTTGCGCTGCTCCTTACGCTCGAGCAGGGCAAGCCGCTGGCCAAGGCCCGCGGTGAGATCGAATCCGGACTGCGCTACTGCGAGCGTTACGCCACGATGGAGTTGCCGGTCGAGGTGGTCCGCGACGACGACTCCGAACGCATCGAGATCCGCCGCGTGCCGGTCGGCATCGTCGGCGCCATTACCGCCTGGAACTACCCGCTGCTGCTGGCGCTGTGGAAGATCGGCCCGGCGCTAGCGGCTGGCAACGCCGTTATCGTCAAGCCCTCGCCCTACACGCCGGTGGCCACGCTCCGGCTCGGTGAGCTCGCCCAGGCGGTACTGCCGCCGGGCGTGCTGCAAGTCGTCGCGGGCGGTGACGATCTCGGCCGCGCGATCACCGCGCACCCGCTCATCAACAAGATCTCGTTCACCGGCTCGGTGCCGACCGGCCGGGCGATCATGGCCAGCTCCGCCCCGACCCTCAAGCGGCTCACGCTCGAACTTGGCGGCAACGACGCGGGCATCGTGCTGGACGACGTCGATCCCGCCGCCTTCGCCGAGGATCTTTACTGGGGCGGGCTGTCCAACTGCGGGCAGGTGTGCGCCGGCCTGAAGCGGCTCTACGTGCCCGAGCCGCTGGCGCCCAGGCTTACCGAAGCGCTGGCCGCGGTGGCCGGCACGGTCGTGGTGGGCGACGGGACCGAAGAGGGCGTCGACATGGGGCCGGTCCAGAACCGGCCTCAGCTCGACCGCGTCCAGTCCCTCGTGGCCGACGCGGAGCAGCGCGGAGCCGAGGTCTACTTCCGCGGGAAGGCGCCCGCGGGCCCTGGCTACTTCCATCCGGTTGCCCTGGTCCGCAACGCCACCGACGAGATGGGGCTGGTGGCCGAGGAACAATTCGGCCCGGTGCTGCCGATCCTCACCTACCGCGAGCTCGATGACGCGGTGGCGCGCGCGAACGCCAGTGACCTCGCCCTGGGCGCCTCGGTCTGGTCGACCGACGAGGATCGCGCCGTGCAGGTCGCCGACCGGCTCGAGGCGGGCACCGTCTGGGTCAACCAGCATCCGCTGCTTTCCCCCGACGTGCCCTTCGGCGGCCTGAAGCAGTCCGGGCTGGGCGTGGAGTCCTCCCGGTACGGCCTGCTCGCCTACACCGACATCTCCGTGCTGCGAGTCAAGCGAGCATAACCTAAGGAGCTCAGCGATGCTGTTGAACCGAGACGACTGGTACGAAACCTCGCGCGACCTGGAGTGGACGCTGTCCTACGTCGACCCTGAGGCGGCGTTCCCGGCCCGGTGGAGTGGCACCGACGGGATTCCCGCCGACGCGTGGCAAGCCTGGGACGAGCCGTTCCGCGTCTCGTACCGGGATTACGTCCGCATCCAGCGGGAGAAAGAGTCCGGCGTCAAGGCGGTCAGCAACGCCCTGGTCCGGGCCGGTATCTACGAGAAGCTCGACCCGGCGCACGTGGCCGCCTCGCACCTGCACATGGGAACCACCTGCATGGTCGAGCACATGGCGGTCACCATGCAGAGCCGGTTCTGCCGCTTCGCGCCGACACCTAAGTGGCGCAACCTCGGCGTGTTCGGCATGCTCGACGAGACCCGCCACACTCAGCTGGACCTGCGCTTCTCCCACGACTTGCTCAGGGCCGACCCGCGATTCGACTGGGCGCAGAAGGCGTTCCACACCAACGAGTGGGGCG
>Ga0181525_10004712_pt1 | contig 10348 bp, 9 predicted proteins | sample PEATcosm2014_Bin_48_FD_121100 | JGI IMG/M metagenome (GOLD analysis project Ga0181525, IMG submission 121100) | Peatland microbial communities from MTU Mesocosm Facility, Houghton, MI, USA - PEATcosm2014_Bin06_10_metaG | ecosystem: Environmental > Terrestrial > Soil > Wetlands > Peat | place...
CGGCTGGCGGGGATTTATGGGCCGGGGCGCTCGATGTTGGATGATCTGCGGGCGGGTGTGGCGCGGCATGTGGTGAAGCCGGGGCATTTGTTTGGGCGGATCCATCGGGATGATATTGCCGCCGGGGTGCTGGCGGCGATGCGCCAGGAGACCGCGCCGGGGGTGCGGGTGTTTAATTTTGCCGATGACGAGCCGGCTGCCAGCGCGGAGGTGGTGTGCGAGGCGGCGCGGCTTTTAGGCGTGGACCCGCCGGAGCCAGTGATGTTTGACGTGGCGCGGGAGACGATGTCGCCTATGGCGCTGAGCTTTTGGGCGGAGAATCGGCGCGTGAGCAACGCCAGGACCAAGGCGGCGTTGGGGATTGGGTGGAAGTATCCGACGTACCGGGAAGGGTTACGGGGGATTTTGGCTGAGGAGAGGGGGAAGACTCAGGTTTAAGGGAAGCGGTTCTTTTTTGAAAAAAAGAACCAAAAAACTTCTGTTCATCTGGGGCATGGGGCGTGATCGCGACAAAGCCCTAGTCCCGATTTAATAAGCGTTTTTTGCGCGCTTTTTTGCAAAAAAGCGCTGCTTCCTTACCCGGCAATCCGGATCAATTCCAGAATTTCACGCTCTAGCAGGGCGAGGTCCTGCTCGCGGGAGAGGCGGTGGTCGCCTTCCTTGATGAAGATGAGGCGGACGGCTTGGCTCTCCAACTGCTCGGTGAGGGTGAGGGAGTGCTGCCAGGGGACGTCGCGGTCGGCCATGCCGTGCAGGAGGGTAACGGGGCAGGAGACTGGGATGGGGGCGTTGAGGACGAGGTTTTTGGCGCCGTCTTCCAGGAGTTTTTGGGTGATGGGGGTGGGGTCGCCGTAAAGGCTGGGGGTGGTGATGAGGCCGGCGGTTTGCAGGGTTTCGCGCTGGGATTCGGTGAGAATGGGGCGGATGAGCAGCTCGGTGAAGTCTGGCGCGGGGGCGATGAGGAGCAGCGCCTTGAGGCGGGGGCCGAGCGTGCGGGCGAGGAGGAGGGAGATCCAGCCGCCCATGGAGGAGCCGACGAGGATGATGTCGCGTTTGGGGAGGATTTTTGCGATGATGTGGGCGGCGTCGGCCGTCCAGTCGCTGATGGTGCCGCTGGCGAAGTTGCCGGACGAGGCGCCATGGCCGGAATAGTCGAACCGGAGCATGGCGTGGCCCTGCGATTGGCAGAGTTGCCACAGGTGCAGGGCTTTGGTGCCTTGCATGTCGGACTTGAAGCCGGGGCAGAAAACCGTCACCGGGCCTGGGGCGTCGGTGAATTCATAGGCCAGGCCGACATAAGCCTGGCGGTAGGTAAATGCCATGTTCGTCTCCCCTTGGGGCGCAAAGCGTGGTAGCGGCGGCGCCATGAATGACCATCCTAAGACGATTCTCCAGGTTCTGCCCAGACTTGATATTGGCGGCGCGGAACGGGTTGTGATCGAGATTGCCGAGGCGATCCAGAATTCCGGGCATAAGGCGCTGATCGCCTGCGATGGCGGGCTGCTCTCGGGCGTCGCGCGGCGCACCGGGGCGGAGCTAGTGACGCTGCCGTTGGCGAGCAAGTCGCCGTTCAGGATGAAGCGCAATGCGCGGGCGTTGGAGAAGCTGATCCGCGAGCGCGGGGTGGACCTGGTGCATGTGCATTCGCGGGCGCCGGCGTGGTCGGCCTATTGGGCGACGCAGCGGACCAAGACGCCGCTGGTGACGACGTATCATGGGGTTTATGGCGAGAAGTCGGCGTTTAAGCGCTGGTATAATTCGGTGATGGCGCGCGGCGACCGGGTGATTGCGGTGAGCGCGTTTATCGCGGGGCTGATCCGGGCCCGCTATAAGCTGCCGGAGGAACGGCTGCGCGTGATCCATGGCGGCGTGGATGCGGTGAAGTTTGATCCGGCGGGGGTGGTGGGAGACCGCGTGGCGCGGCTTGCCCATGCCTGGCGGGTGAGTATGGCTGAGCCGGTGATTATGCTGCCTGGGCGGCTGACCTCCTGGAAAGGGCAGAAGCTGCTGATTTCGGCGCTGGCGCTGCTGCGGCATAAGGATGCCATTGTGCTGCTGGTGGGCGATGATCAGGGGCGCGAGGTTTACACGCAGAACCTGGTGGCGCTGGCCAAGGCGCTGGGCGTGGAGGGGCGCGTGCGGATGGTGGGGCATAACGAGGATATGCCCGCCGCTATGATGCTGGCCGATGTGGTGGTGAATGCCTCGACCAACCCGGAGGCGTTTGGGCGCACCATTGTGGAGGCGCAGGCGATGGGGCGGATGGTGATTGCCGCCGACCATGGCGGGGCGCGTGAGACGATTCTGGCCAATGAGACGGGGTTTTTGTTTGCGCCCGGCGACGCGCAGGCGCTGGCGGCGGCGATGGATACGGCGCTGGATATGGAGCCCGATGCGCGCGTGGTGTGGGGACGCAATGCGCGGGCGCATATTCTGCACAATTACTCCATCGGCGTGATGCAGCGCGCGGTGCTGGATGTGTATGCGGAACTGCTGACGGCGGATGCTGGCGTGGGGCAGGCTTAAGATGCGGGTTTTGTTTATTGCCTCGTCGCGGATTGGTGATGGCGTCATTTCTTCGGGGATATTGGAACATTTGCGGCTGAGCTATCCGCAAGCGAAGTTTACCGTGGCGGTGGGCGCGGCGGGGCGCGATGTGTTCGCGCATATGCCGGGACTGGAACGGCTGGTGGTGTTTGAGAAGAAGCAGCGCTTTGCGCTGCATTGGTTGAAGCTGTGGCCGCAGTTGATTGGCCATGTGTGGGATTTGGTGGTGGATGTGCGCGGCTCGGCCACGGCGTATGTGCTGCTGGCGAAGCGGCGCAAGGTGATTCAGGGCGGGCGCAAGCCGGGCCGGCGCTATGAGCAGCTGGGCGAGGCGATGGGGCTGAAGCCCGCGCCGCTGCCGGTGGTGTGGACTAATGCGGCGGATGAGAAGCGGGCGGGCGAAGTGCTGCCGCAAGGGGTGAAGCTGATCGGGCTGGGGCCGACTTCGGCGATTGTCGATAAGGTTTGGCCGGCGGAGCGGTTTGTCGCGGCGTTTAAGGCGCTGGCGGTGGGCGAGCTGGCGGGTGCGCTGCCGGTGGTGTTTGCCGGGCCGGGGGAGCAGGAGGCGGCGATGGCGGCACCTGTGCTGGCGGCGTTGCCGGGGGCGATTGATTTGGTCGGGCGGCTGAGCCTGCCGGAGGTGGCGGCCTGTATGCGGCATCTGGCGCTGTTTGTGGGCAATGATTCCGGGCTGATGCATTTGGCGGGAGCGGCGGGGACGCCGACGCTGGGGCTGTTTGGGCCTTCACACGCCAGCCAGTATGCCCCGGCGGGGCGGTGGACGGCGGTGGCGATTGCGCCGGGGCCGCTGGGCGAGACGCCGATGGCGCTTTTGACGGTTGAGGCCGTGGTGGAAGCGGCCAAGGGGCTGCTGACAGCCCAGGCATGAGGGCTGCCCCCGTTGCGCAGGGGGGCGGCGGCCTGCCATAACGCGCGCAAAGTTTTTTACCAGAAAGAGATCCAAATGCCCGCAATTACCCTGCCCGATGGTTCCGTCCGCCAATTTGATGGCACGGTGACGGGGACAGAAATTGCCGCCGCCATTGGGCCGGGGCTGGCCCGCGCGGCGCTGGCGATGGTGGTGGATGGCGTGGAGTTGGATATTTCGCGCGAGATTACCGAAGATGCCTCGGTGAAATTCATTACGCGCAAGGATGCGGCGGCGCTGGAACTGATCCGTCATGATACGGCGCATGTGATGGCCGAGGCCGTGCAGGCGCTTTATCCGGGGACGCAGGTGACGATCGGGCCGTCCATCGAGAACGGGTTTTATTACGATTTTAAGCGCGATGTGCCGTTTACGCCCGATGATCTGGCGGTGATTGAAGCCAAGATGCGGGAGATTATTGCCGCGAACCGGCCGTTTACGCGCGAGGTGATGAGCCGCGAGGATGCGATCCTGCTGTTTGAGCTGAAGGGTGAGGCGTTTAAGGCGGAGTTGATCCGTGATTTGCCCGCCGATCAGACGATTACGGTGTATCGCCAGGGAGATTGGCTGGATTTGTGCCGGGGGCCGCATCTGCGCACGACCGGGGATATCGGCACGGCGTTTAAGCTGATGAAGACGGCGGGGGCGTATTGGCGCGGGGATCATCGCAACCCGATGCTGAGCCGGATTTATGGCACGGCCTGGCGCGACCAGAAGGAGCTGGAGGCGTATCTGCATCAGCTGGAGGAAGCCGAGCGGCGCGATCATCGGCGGCTGGGGCGCGAGATGGACCTTTTCCATATTCAGGAAGAGGCGGTGGGGTCGATCTTCTGGCACCAGAAGGGCTGGAAGCTGTATCGCACGGTGGAGGCTTATATCCGGCGGCGGCTGGAGGCGAACGGGTATGAGGAAGTGCGCACGCCGCAGCTGGTGGACCGCAAGCTTTGGGAGAAGTCCGGGCACTGGGATAAGTACCGGAAGAATATGTTTATTGCCGAGGTGGTGGATGAAGAGTCCACGCTGGCGCTTAAACCCATGAACTGCCCTTGCCATGTGCAGATTTTCAAGCAGGGGCTGCGCTCCTATCGGCAGTTGCCGTTGCGCATGGCGGAGTTTGGTGCGTGTCACAGGTATGAGCCGTCCGGGGCGTTGCATGGGATTATGCGGGTGCGGGCGTTTACGCAGGATGATGCGCATATCTTCTGCACCGAGGAACAGATTGCGCCGGAGACGGTGCGGTTCGTAGCACTTCTGGAGTCGGTTTATAAGGATTTTGGCTTTGACAGCTTCGCGGTGAAATTCTCTGACCGGCCGGATGAGCGGGCAGGGGCCGATGAGGTTTGGGACCGCGCCGAAGGGGCGCTGAAGGCGGCGTGCGAGACGGCGGGCGTGACCTATGAGCTGAACCCCGGCGAGGGGGCGTTTTATGGGCCCAAGCTGGAGTTTGTGCTGCGCGATGCGATTGGGCGGGACTGGCAGTGCGGGACGTTGCAGGTGGATTTCGTGCTGCCCGAACGGCTGGACGCGGAATATGTGACCGCCGATTCGGCGCGGGCGCGGCCGGTGATGCTGCATCGGGCGATTGTGGGGAGCTTTGAGCGGTTCCTGGGGATTTTGATCGAGCAATATGCCGGGCGATTCCCGCTCTGGCTGGCGCCCACGCAGGCGGTGGTGGCGACGATTGTGTCCGACGCCGATGCCTATGGGCAGGAAGTGGCCGAGGCGCTGCGCGCCGCTGGGCTGGCGGTGGAGCTGGATGTTTCCAATCAGAAAATCCAGGCGAAGATCCGCGAGCATAGTTTGCACCACGTGCCGAATATTTTGGTGGTGGGGCGTAAGGAAGCCGAGGAACGCACCGTGGCGCTGCGCCGGTTGGGCGGGGCGGCACAGGAGGTGATGACGCTGGGCGAGGCGGTGGCGCTGCTGAAGGCGGAGGCTACGGCGCCGGATTTACGGGGGTAGGCAAGCGGTTCTTTTTTGAAAAAAAGAACCAAAAAACGCTTGGCCCCACATGTGACGCAGGTATGGGCTAAGTTTCAAAGTTTTTTTGCTTCATTTTGTTCACAAAAAGAAGTGCTTGCTTTTGCGTCTGGGCTTCAGAAAGCTTGTTCAATAAGCGGCATGGCCTTGCGCGACAGGGAAAGCGCCATGCCGAGATTGGCCGAGATGTTACAGACGAACACGCCGACGTGATCCTGAAATTTTTTACCACGCAGAAAAATATGCAGGTGGTTTTCACTCTGCACCGTAATGTCCTGGAAATAGCCGTGTTTGCCTTGGATGCCGCGGGCGTTGTTCCAAATTCTCTCGACCTCCATCACCGTTTTGCCACGGTATAAATCTGCGGCGGCTGCGGCGATAAAGTCCAGGTGCGGGTGCTCGAAGGCGGTTTTGAAATTGAGCAACATGCCGGTGCTCATATCGACATAGCCTGCGGCGAGGCAGTCGGGGATTGATGTGAGGGCATTGTTGATGGCTGAGTCTAATTCAGTGTCCAAGAGGGCATCCTTTTCGACATAGGCGTTATTGTTTGCAATTCGGAAAAATAACGTAAGTGGTTCTTACATGTGATAATTGTTTCCACACAAATTAATTTAATGACAGTTTATGCTGGGGCTTGGAGGGGGCGAGGCTCGCTATACACAGGATTTTGAACGCGCAGGCGTCCGCACGATTGCTTTTGCTGCCCATTTTCGACTAAGCCGATGTTCCGTAACCTCTACAGGAGACTTCCATAGCCAGACCGCCAGCGCCACCCGCCCCTCCCTCGCGTGAAGGACCCCGGGTCAACGATGAAATCAGAATTCCGCAGGTACGTCTTATCGACCAAAACGGTGAAATGCAGGGGGTGCTGAGCACCCGTGATGCTATTGCGCGCGCTTTCGCCGTGGGGCTCGACCTGGTGGAGATCAGCCCGAATGCTGAGCCGCCGGTCGCCAAGATTCTCGACTACGGGAAGTTTAAGTACGAGCAGCAGAAGAAGCGCAATGAAGCTCGGAAGAAGCAGAAGGTTGTCGAGATTAAGGAAGTTAAGGTTCGTCCGAATATCGACGAAAATGACTACCAGGTGAAGATGCGCGCCATGAAGAGCTTTATTGCCGATGGCGACAAGGTGAAAGTCACGCTGCGTTTCCGGGGCCGCGAGTTGGCGCATCAGGAGCTGGGCGTGAAAGTGCTTGAGCGGATCCGCGCCGATATGGATGTGGAGACGAAGGTGGAGCAGATGCCGAAGATGGAAAACCGGCAGATGGTGATGGTGCTGACACCGCGCTGAGCCAATGGTTTTTAAAAAACCCGCCAGGAGCGATCCTGGCGGGTTTTTTGTGGCTTAGTCTTCGCTGGGCTCCGGGGTTTCGGGAGCTTCGACTTTGATCAGACGGGGCCGGCCACGGGGGCGCGGGACGCGTGGGGCGGCTTCCGGCGGGGCGTCTGGGATGATGGGGATGACGGCCGCCGGGCGGATTTCCGCGGCCAGGGCCTGTTCGATTGCCGGTTGGTCGCCAAAGCCTGCGGGCTCGGGGATGGTGGCGGCGAGTTCGGCTTCGAGGGCGGAGCTGATATCGACGCGGGTGTCAGCCACCGGCTCTTGGCGCTGGAATTCCGGGCGCGGGGGGCGGGGCTCGAAACGGCGCTGCTCGTTCTGCGGGCGCGGCTCATTCTGCTGGCGGTTCTCGTTCTGGCGCAGCTCGCGGTCACGCTGGCGCTGCTCGTAGGAGCGGTCCTGGCGCTCCTGGCGGGGCTCCTGGGGCTGGTCGTTCTGCTGCTCGCCGGTGTTCTCGCGGCGCTGGTATTCGCCCTGCTGGGGCTGGTAGTTGCCGCGATCCTGGCCCTGTTGCGGGGTTTGCTGGCCGCCTTGGGGTGGGTTGGGCTGGCCCTGGGCCTGGTTGATGGCGCTGATAATGCGGAAATAATGCTCAGCGTGCTGGTAGTAGGCTTCGCCGAGTACGCGGTCGCCGTTGCTCGAGGCGTCGCGCGCCATTTGCTGGTACTTTTCGTAAAGCTGCTGCGCCGTGCCGCGGATACGCATTTCCGGGCCGGAGCTGTCGAAAACATGGTTGCGATTGAGCGGGATGCCATTTTGCTGGTTGCGGGAAAAACTTCCGCCGCCACCCCCACCGCCATTCGGGCGATGGTTACGGCCACGCATGCGCTTCATATTCATCTGCTGTCGTCTATCCTCGTAAGATTGCTTGCGCGGCGGGGCGCGTTAGCACCACCAGCCTAAAACCGCCCCGCCATATTTGCGAGACTCGAGGCTTACTAGCCCGCGCATTGCTTGCTTAGCCCCATCTGCGCGGAATGCCAAATGTTTATTTGCGGTGCGTCAAAATGGCGGCGCGGGGGATGCCGGAGAGGTCGGCGCGGGTGGTGCAGGTGAAGCCGGAGGCTGCCGCCAGGGTGGCGATGTCTGGGGCCTGGTGGATGCCGGCTTCTAAGATGGCGGTGCCGTTTTTGGTGAGCAGGTGGGGCAAAGCGGTGATGATGGCGCGGTAGGCGGTGAGGCCGTCCGGGCCGCCGTTGAGGGCGGATTGGGGCTCGTAATGCGCCACTTCGGGCATCAGGGAGAGGAAATCGGCGGCGGGAATGTAGGGGGGGTTGCTGAGGATGAGGTCGAAACGGGTGTTCAGTGCGTCGGCCCAGTTGCCGGCGAGGAAAGCGGCGCGGGCGGCAAGGCCCAGGGCGGCGGCGTTGCGCTGGGCGAGGGCGGCGGCTTCCGGGGAGAGGTCAACGCCGATGCCAAAGGCGGTGGGGTGCTCGTGCAGGGCGGCGAGGAGGAGGCAGCCGGTGCCGGTGCCGAGGTCGAGAATGTGGTGGGGGTTGAGGGTCAGGCAGGCCTCGATGAGGGTTTCCGAATCGGCGCGGGGGATGAGGGTGGCGGGGGAGACGGCGAAGGGCAGGCCCCAGAATTCCTTATGGCCGGTGATGTAGGCCAGGGGCTCACGCGCGGTGCGGCGGGCGAGCAGGGGGGCGTAGAGGGTTTCGTCCACTTCATCGAGCAGCAGGAGGCCGGCGGCGGTGACGTGGTGGGCGGCGGCGAGGATGAGGCGGGCTTCGCGCCTGGGGTCTTCAATGCCCGCCATTTTGAGGCGGGCGGTGATGGCTTCCAGGGCGGTTTTGGTCGGGATCAATTGTCCGCCGCCAGACGGGCGGCCTGGTCCTCGGCGATGAGGGCGTCGATGATGTCGTCCATTTCGCCCTGCATGATGCGGTCGATTTTGTGGAGCGTGAGGTTGATGCGGTGGTCGGTGACGCGGCCTTGCGGGAAGTTGTAGGTGCGGATGCGCTCGGAACGGTCGCCGGTGCCGACCTGGGATTTACGGTCCGCCGCGCGGGTGGCGTGCAGGCTGAGACGCTGCTGCTCGTACATGCGGGCGCGCAGAATTTTCATCGCCTTGGCTTTGTTTTTGTGCTGGCTGCGCTCTTCCTGCATGGCCACGACGATGCCGGTGGGGATGTGGGTGATGCGCACGGCGGATTCGGTTTTATTCACGTGCTGGCCGCCGGCGCCGGAGGCACGGTAAACGTCGATGCGCAGGTCTGAGTCGTTGACTTCCACGTCCACTTCCTCGGCCTGCGGCAGTACGGCGACGGTGATGGTCGAGGTGTGGATGCGGCCTTGAGTCTCCGTGGCGGGGACGCGCTGGACGCGGTGGACGCCGGATTCGAATTTGAGTTTGGAGAAGACGGATTTGCCGGTGATTTCGGCGATGCCTTCCTTCAGGCCGCCGAGTTCGTTCTCGACAAATTCCATGACTTCGAATTTCCAGCCGTGCAGGCCGGAGTATTTTTGGTAGGCCTGGAAAAGCTCGGCGGCGAAGAGACCGGCTTCGTCACCGCCTGCGGCGGGGCGGATTTCCAGAATGGCGGAGCGGTCGTCCATTTCGTCTTTGGGGAGCAGGGCGAGGCGCAGCGCCATTTCGAGGTCGGGGAGCTGCTGCTTGAGGTCTTCGTATTCGGCGGCGGCGAGGTCTTTCATTTCGGGGTCGGCGAGCATGGTCTGCGCTTCGGCCATGGCTTTTTCGGCGGCGCGCAGGGTGGCGATGCGTTCTTCGATGGGCTCCAATTCGGCCAGCTCCTTGGAGGCTTTGACGAAGGCTTCACCCGAGAGGGCGCCGGAGAGGATGAAACGCAGTTCTTCAGCGCGGACGAGGATGCGGTCGAGTTTGTGGCCGAGGTTGCTGCTCATGCGCGCAAGGCGGCGATGAGGGAGTCGGGAGTGACGATTTCCTGTGTGCCGTCCACGAGGTTTTTGAGTTTCAGGTCGTCGCCGATGAGGAGGGCGAATTGCGCGCCGGATTTGTTGGCGCGTTCCAGACGCTTTTTGGCGTTGCCGGAATAGGCGGTCTCAGAGGCGATGTTGGCGGCGCGCAGGGATTTTAGAAGTTCCAAGGTCTGGGCTTCGGCGGATTCGTTCATGGGAATCAGGGTGATGGGGGGGGTTGGCGTGGGCGGGGCGGAGATGAGCATGGAGAGACGCTCAATGCCCGCAGCCCAGCCGACGCCGGGGACGGACGGGCCGCCCATTTGTTCGACCAGGCCATCATATCGGCCGCCGGCGAGGACGGTGCCTTGGGCGCCCAGCGCGGTGGTGACGAATTCGAAGGCGGTGTGGTTATAATAGTCCAGGCCGCGGACGATGCGGGGGTTTTCGGTGAAGGGGACGCCGAAGGCGGTGAGGGCGGATTTTAAGCCGTTGTAGAAGGCGGCGGCGGAGTCTGAGAGGTGATCGTAGATGAGGGGGGCGTGCTCCATGAGGGCGCGGTCGCCTTCATCCTTGGAATCGAGGATGCGGAGCGGGTTTTTCTCCAGGCGGGTTTTGCTGTCGGCGGAGAGCGAGGCCGCGTGCTGGGAGAAATAGGCGACGAGGGCGGC
>Ga0181525_10004713_pt1 | contig 10348 bp, 8 predicted proteins | sample PEATcosm2014_Bin_48_FD_121100 | JGI IMG/M metagenome (GOLD analysis project Ga0181525, IMG submission 121100) | Peatland microbial communities from MTU Mesocosm Facility, Houghton, MI, USA - PEATcosm2014_Bin06_10_metaG | ecosystem: Environmental > Terrestrial > Soil > Wetlands > Peat | place...
ATCAGCTTCAACTCCTCCGGGGTGAAATCGCCCTCCGGCCCGATCCAGACGCCGACGCTTTGTGGCGGAGCCTTTTTCTGCATTTCAATTTCCCGGAAAATTTCACGCGGATGCCGGCGCTCCTGTTGCAGCGACCCGACGAGCAACAAATCGAATTTCTCCTTTCGCGCCAGAAACTGCCCGATCGTCACCGGTGCGTTAATTTCCGGCAGCCACACCGCGCCGCATTGCTTGATGGCTTCGACGGCGGTCTGCCGCCATTTCTCGCGCTTGTGTTCGCCGCTTTCGCCGTCCAGCTGCGTCACGACGCGTTCCGACAAAATGGGCGCGACGCGATGCACGCCCAGCTCGACGGATTTTTGGATGATGCTCTCGATGATTTTGCCCTTGGGCAGCGCCTGCAACAAAGTGATTTGACAGCGTGGCGCGGGGACGAAGTTTTTCAGCGACACGGAAAGGGTTACGGCGTCGCGCGAGCAGTTTTCAACCGTGCAGAGAAATTCATTTCCCACCCCGTCCAGAACCGCGACGAGTTCTCCGTATTTCATGCGAAGGACTTTCAGCGCGTGATGTGCCTCGCGCCCGTCCAGCCGGAGCGTTTCTCCGGCGCAGTTTTTGGGCGGCAGATAAAACCGGTGCATGGCCTACTTGAAAAACTTTTTCGCCTTCTCAAAAAAACCGTGCGCGATGGGCGTTTCCTGGCCGTCCAGCAATCCGGCGAACTCCTGGAGCTTCGCCTTCTGCTCCTGGTTCAAACGCGTGGGCACCTCCACCTGCACGCGGACATGCAGGTCGCCGTAGCCGTAGCCCTGCAGGTTTTTCACGCCCCTGCCTTTCACCCGGAATGTCGTCGCGGGCTGCGTGCCGGCGGGAACTTTGATTGTCGCCCTGCCTTCGAGCGTCGGCACCTCGATTTCCGCGCCCAGCGCGGCCTGGATGAAGCTCACCGGCACCTCGCAAAGCAAATCATCGCCATCGCGCTGGAAAAATTCGTGCGCCTTGACGTGCAGCATCACATACAAATCGCCCGTCGGCCCGCCACGAAAACCCGCCTCGCCATTTCCCGTCGAGCGCAGTCGCGAACCCGCGTCCACGCCGGGCGGAATGCGCAGTTTTATTTTTGAAGACCGCTCGCGCTTGCCGTTTCCATGGCAACCCTTGCACGGCTTCTCCAAAATGCGCCCCGCGCCCTTGCAATTCGGACATGACTGCGCGATGCTGAAAATTCCGCGCGACAGGAGCACCTGCCCGCGGCCGCCGCACGTCGCGCACGTTCTCAATTTTGAGCCGGCCTCCGCGCCGGAACCGTCGCACGACTCGCATCGGTCGAGCTTGGTCACGGAAATTTCCTTTTCACAACCGAGCGCCGCCTCCTCAAGCGTGATTTCCAGATCATAACGCAGATCTTCGCCGCGTTGCGGGGAGGAAGTATCCTGTCCGCCGCCAAAAAGATTTTCAAAAATGCTTCCGCCGCCACCGCCGCCGCCGCCGAACACTTCGCGGAAAATATCGAAGGGATCGTGGAAACCGCCCGCGCCACCGCCGCTGCGCGCGCGCTGGCGCGGATCAAACGCCGCGTGGCCGAACTGATCGTAGGCTGCGCGTTTTTGAGGGTCGCTCAACGCCTCGTAAGCCTCGCCGAGTTCCTTGAACTTTTCCTCGGCCTGCTTGTCCCCCGGGTTTTTATCCGGATGATATTTGACGGCAAGACGCCGGTAGGACTTTTTGATTCCCTCGGCGGTTTCCTCGCGGGTGACTTCAAGGATTTCGTAATAGTCGCGCTTTGCCATGGGAAATTTAGCGTTGCAGAATTCGGATTACGGTTTGGCTGCGGGCGCTTTTGCGACAATCACTGCGGCGGGACGCAGCAGCCGGTCGCGCAATTTGTAGCCTTTGCGGATCTGCTGGAATACATGGCCTTCGGGAATTTCAGCGGTTTCCTGCTGTGAAACAGCCTCGTGCAATGCCGGGTCAAACAATTTTCCCGCCGAGTCAATTTCTTCAAGCCCGCTTTCCAGCAGGACATTTTTGAGCTGCTGCTGGATCATCGCGACGCCCGCCTGCAGCGCGGAAAGCTTTTCGCCCTCCGCATTTTGCGCGGCATTTTGCGCCATCTCAAAATTGTCGAGGATGGGCAGCAGTTTTTGCAGTAGCGAGGCATTGGCGAATTGTGCGGCCTCGGTGCGCTCGCGTGCGGCGCGCTTTTTGAAATTTTCGAAGTCGGCGGCGGTGCGGATCCAGTTATCCTTGTACTCGTCGGCCTTGGCGGCTAGAGCCTGCAATTCAGCCGGTTGCTCCGGCGCGGGGGCGGGTGCAACTTCCGTTTCGTTGGTGTCTGGTTCTTTTTTCTTCATGCTTTTATTCCGTCGCAAAAAATTCAGGGTGACAGATTATACCTTTTATAAGAATCCGCAACCGTGTTGAAGCGGCGGCCTATTCGCCGATGAAATGCAGGGCGACGCGGCGTGAGTGGATGCGCGTTCGATGTTCCCATAAATAAATTCCCTGCCATGTGCCGAGGGCGGGCCGTCCGCCCCTGACCGGGATTCCCAGGTTTACTGTAGTCAGCGCGGTGCGGATGTGCGCGGGCATGTCGTCCTCGCCTTCCGCCGTGTGGATGAACAGCGGGTCGCCGTCCGGAACGAGCCGCTTGAAAAACGATTCCAAATCCCGCCGTACATCCGGGTCGGCGTTTTCCTGGATCAACAGCGAGGCGGAAGTATGCTGCAAATGCAGCGTGAGCAGCCCCTCGCGAAATTTATTTTCCGCAACCCATTTTTCCACTTCACGGGTGAATTCATATAGCCCGCGCCCGCGCGTGGCGATGACCAGTTCTTGCGAAGCCTGACGGAGCATCTGGATGATTACTGGTTTGCCGGCACGCCCTTGTCGGCGAGCAGTTTTTCCAGGTCGGGATTGCGCGGCTGGCCCTCGTCGAGAGCCTTTTGATAATGGAACCGTGCAAGTTCCGGCGACGGCGGATTGTCGCTGATGTAAATCACGGCGAGATTGTTGTGCGCGGCGCCGTAATTCGGGTTCAGTTCGAGCGCCTTGCGCAACGCCGCCTCCGCCTGTGTGCGCAGACCCTTGTGGCTCAACGTGACGCCGATGTAGTTTTGAATCTCCGCGTTCTGCGGATCCAGTTTCGCCGCGCGGCTCAACGCGTCCAGCGCCTCGTCGAACTTTTGCTGACGGAATTTCAGGTAGCCGAGGATGGACAGGTCGTAGGAATCGTTGGGCGTTTGCGCGAGCGCGGCATTGATGTGGGTTTCGGTGCTGTCGAGCTTGCCTTGTTCCAGTTCGATCGCCGCGAGATTGCCAAGGGCCAGCGCGTTGTTCGGGTCGCGCTGCAGGATTTTCTCATAATCCTCCCCGGCCTTGTCGTATTGTTTGTCGGCAAAATAATTTTCCGCCTCGACGACGAGCGCCGCCGAGCCGGCGGGCAATTCATTGATGTTTTTGTCCGTCGTGCTGGCATTGGATGCCGGCTGCGGAGCCGGCTGTTTAAGCAGGGCCGTTTCTTCCGGCGTGTATGGTACAGCCTGCGCCTCGTCCGCCGCGATGCGCGCCTGAAGCGTGCCTACTTCAGCGTTCAGTTCGCTGATGCGCGCATCGCTGTCCGGCTGTCTTGGCGACGCGACAGACGCGTTGGTTGCCGGAGACTGCAATTGCCGGACGCGGTTTTCCAGAGCCTGTTTTTCCAGGGTGGCCAGCTGGTTTTCCAACTGCAACGACGTGACCTGCGCCTGCAAATTTGTCAGTTCGGTGTTGGCAGCAGGCGTTTCGACCACGCTGGTCGACGCGGCTTCGGAAGCCTGGGCTTGTGTTGCCTTGAGCAGATCGTTTTCCTTCATCAACGATTGTATTTCCGCCTGCGCCTTGGCGAGGTCGTCCGAATTCGCCGCCGCCGGCTGCACCGCCAGCGCCTCCTTGAGCTTCGCCTGAAGCGTGGCGTTGTCCGACTGCAAACCCTGCACCTGCGCGCGAAGCCCGTCTAGCTGCGCGGCGACCTCGGCGGTGAGGCCGTTTGTGGCCGCCACCGGTTCCGTTTGAGCCGGGGCGTTCGTCGCCACCGGAAACTGCGCGGTCAGTGCGGCGATTTTTTCCGCAAGATCATTCAAACGGTAGCTGACAATGGTCTGGTCCCAGTCCGGGTAAACCTTCTCAAATTTTTGAAGCCCGGATTGCGCCGCGACATACGCATCCAGCGCCTGGCGCGGCTGGCCGGCGGCCAGAAGGGAGTCGCCCTGTTGCATCTCGCCGTAGATGCCGATGTATTGGTTGTCGGGATCCTGCTGCGCACGCGCCCGGGGCAGGGCGATGACGAGCAAAAGAATTGCGACCACGGAAAACAGTTTCATGGTTGCAACGTAGCCGAACACCGGCCGCTTTGCAACGCCGGGCCGCCGGGCCGGTTCAAATAAGACTTGTTGCAGTGGCAGCTTGATTTTCAACCGTGGCGGATTCAACTTGGGCGCAAAACTTCGTATGAGGATGAGTTGGAACAGAATTTTGTCGGCCTCGATTGCCGTGATTTATATAGTCACGGCGTTCGCAGCAATTGGCCTGCAAGGCGCCTTTACAGTTTTTGGGTTCGTGATTTTGCCGCTGGCCTGTATCTGGTTCGGAGATTTAATGGGCGGCTATACCGGGCCAACGTCCGGCATGGCAATCACTTCCCCGTCACCCGGTTTGATGGTTTGCATTGCCGGCTGGGTGTTGTTGCTCTTACCCGTCATAGTAATGATTTTTGAAGCCGTGTAGGCGTTCTCCCGTTCAGCCTGGCAGATAAATTGAAACCAGACCGTGACATTGCCGCAATTGACCCGCCCATCCCGTTCTGGTAGTTTCCGGCTCGCGTCATGAACACCGCGCTTAACCAGCACGTCTTGGTTTTGAACCGGCTGTGGCAGGCAGTCAATGTCTGCACCGCACGCCGCGCCCTCACCCTCCTGTTTCAAGGCCAGGCCCAGGTCGTTGTCGGCGCCGAGGACGGCTCCTTCCGCACCCTCAACTTTCACGAATGGCGCGATGTCTCCGCCGACGCACCGCACGACGAATCCATCCACGCCATTTCCTTCCGCATCCGCGTGCCGCGCATCATCCTGCTGCTCATGTATGACCGCCTGCCCAAGAAGGAGGTCAAGTTCACGCGCCACAACATCTTTGAGCGTGACAAGAACACCTGCCAGTATTGCGGCGAAGTTTTTGACCGGAAAGATTTGAACCTCGACCACGTCATCCCGCGCGACCGCGGCGGGCCGACCACATGGGAAAACATCGTGTGCTCCTGCATCGAATGCAACACGCACAAGGCCAACCGCACCCCGCAGGAGGCCGCCATGCACCTTGTTCGCAAGCCCAAGCGCCCCAAATGGCGCCCGTTCGTCCAGATCAGCTTCAGCCTCCAAAAGCACGACAGTTGGAAGCACTTCATTGACCTCGCCTACTGGAACGTCGAGCTGGGCGAAGACGCCGTTTAGCTGCGGAAGGTGTATTGAAGAAAATGGGACTGCCCGAATGAGTCAGTAGGTACGGCCTGCCCTTATAGTCTGCACAAGCTGCAAGTGCTACAAGTTAAGAAAACCACGAACTACAAAGACAACCCCCATAATTAGAATCAAACTTCCAATCAGAGCAGCCCAAGATCGAGACATCACCGGACCAAGTCCGCATCTTCCCCAGCGGGGCGGTTTGCCGGTAGGGTGAATAGCGTAAACCAAATGATAGCCGCCGATCAGCACACAAACGAACCCGACAAAAAACAGTGCTGTAGGATTTGATGTCATGAAGCCTAAAGTATAAAGCTGAGCCACCGCCGACTCGCGGCGTGAACCGCGACAAATGGTATTGGTTCGATAGAATTGTCAGGCGTCTGCATAGTAATTGTCTAAAACTGCCTAAACGGTTCCAGGCTGTCGAACAACTGCAGGTCAACACTGTTTGTAGAACCGTCCAACGCAAGCTCGACGGTGGCCTGAATGTCACCATTCCCATATCCCTGCCGGACAGCCCAAAGCCAGTGACCCGCCACAATCCGTGCAGGCCGGCCATCTGCAAATGGCTGGTGCTGATAAAGTGCGTATGCCTTGTCGTTGGCCAGCCGAATGGCGGCGGTCGTGGCTTGTTCCGAGGTCAGTGTTTCCTTTGTATTGGTTGGCTCTGGCACAGTGCCATCAAATCTTACTGGTATCTCAAGCGATGGAACCGGGCCATTCCAATTAAGCGCCTTCGGATCAGCCAAGAAAGTAACAACGTAAACCCATTCTCCTGGAGCAGGCATTATTCGCCGTAATTTAACAGCGTCAAATGGGGACAATCTCCAAGCTTTCATGTCTTCTCGAAGAGCCACGGTGTTGACGAATCTTTCCGCCGCCTGCAATGCCTTGTCTCGCGAAAGCAGTGGGTTGCCTTGGGTGGAGTCATCCCATCGGTCGGTCCGATACGTCCAAGATCCGAGAGTAATATCGCTCCTGGCTTCCATTGTTTTGTGAGCACTCACGCACCCGGCCAAAAAAAACAGGCTGATTGCGCCGCCCCAAACACGAATGCCCGGCTTCATAGTTAACATTGATTAGGCCGCATTGAATGCACGGAGTCATGCACGATTGTTTTCACGATGGCCTCTGCTGGCATGGGGTTATCAAAACTGACGGGTGATTTTCTGTCAAAGGTTTTATTCTCGTCCGCATCCGCCCACGTCCCGCAGGGACATCCGACAATAGCCCGGCGTTTCAACGCCGGGGTGTTCGCCCATGGTCACGAGTCCCACCGGGACGGCTGAACGAATGGCAAATCGTTTTCTCCATCGCCATTTCATTGTTGTATGCCCCGGTCGTCCCTTCGGGACTTGGATTGTTTTGTTTTCTTCCCGGCGTTAAAACGCCGGGCTATTTTCTAATGTTGCTTCGGAACGCTCCAATGCCTCCGGCTTTCGCCGCGTCCGCAGCATCCATGGCCGCGAGGAGCGAGTTGCACCAGCCGGTGATGAGGCTCAACCGTGCGGGTGTGATTTCCAGTTCTGTGACCAGGTCAGGGACGTTGGTCTTGATGCCGTTGGCCGCAAAAACCCTTGGGGTGGACGGAAGAATCCCGGGGTTATGCCGCGCTCGCCGAATCTTATTTGGTGCCGTCCCGCCATTATTCCGGCGGCGCCGGGGAGCGAACACCCCGCTCCGGGGGTTAAGCGGCGCAAACCCCGTTGCACGGGGCGGCTATCAGCAGCAAAAGTCACTGGCTCTGGAGCGGTGGAATCTAGCTCTGGCGACCAGTAATGCAGCTTCATCTCTCAATAATCTCTTTGCTAAACTTAGAAAGCCGAGCCGCCACCAGTTCGCGGAGTGGATGGGCAATTGTGCTTTCCGTTTCACAATTTCGACTTTATCACTGCGAAACGATTTGTCCAGCGGTGCTGCCCGCGACGTCTAGTGCCAAAAGCCAATTGTGCGGCGGCTGGTTGGAATGCCCGTTATTTCTTTTCGTAAACTATCGGCTCTTTATTGGTGACATCATCGGATTCAAAAACCGTTTTCCCGTCTTCTGTGATGGTCAATTGGATGGAGTCGTCACAGGCCGTGGTCTTTTGCACCGTGCAGGACTTGACGTAGTCGCCGTAAAAACTGGCCCCTCGGTTGCGGATGTTCTGTTTTATTTCATTTCCGCTTTGGACGAAAACATAATTGCCGGAAAAGGTGCCGGGATCGGCCACGCCCATGACTTCGATGTTGATAATCTTTGACTTGGTTGCCGGCCCCGGAATCTTTTCCTCCACATTGCAGGACAGATAGTAGGCATCGCCGCTTTTGCCATAGGGAAGCTGCGCGGCGTTTCCTTTGGGTGTGAATTCCACAACAATCCAGCCGGTGACTGCCACGCTGGGCCTGTAACGAATGCCGTTCACCACGTTGGTCGCTTGAAAATCGTCAGGCAGGGGAGCCAGCTTCACTGCGGTCCATTCATGATTTGTCATGTCGGCAGCCATTTTGCCCATCATTGTCTTAAAGTTGTCGGACACACCCTGCCAGTTAAACAGCCCAATCAAGGCACTGGCATCTTTTGCTTTCAGCGCCGATTCAACCTCGGCGCGCAACTGTTCTGCGGAAGCCGGAGGGTCTTTGGCAAATGCCGATGTCAGGCCGGAGCCGATTAACAGTAAACTTAAACAGACGATGGCTTTGTATTTCATAGGGGTTTGCTTTCTGAAAAGCCAAAGCTGTGCCACGGCGCGAAGGAGTGCAAGCGTGAAATCGTGACGGTTTATTTTCCGCGCCGTCCAGAAGTTAAAGAGTGCCGCGACAGGCCGCCGCGAAATATCCAGCGTGTGAGCAAAACCCCGCAAACCACCCCGGCCAGCAGCACCGGCATGATCAAGACGGACGCCGTGTCACTCGCACTGGCGTGCAAATGGTTGAGCGATTGAACCAGCTTTGTGAATGTGTCTTGATCCATGCGTGGGTCACCTCGCGCCGCCTGCCGCCAGCGCAATGGTGGCGCTCTTCAATCCCGGCGCGGTGGCGGTGAACAAAATGTTTCCATCCGGTGCAGCCGCCTTCACAAACGCGACGCAGCGCCCCTGATACGCGTGGCGTTCGGCGGCCTGAAACGGTTCGTGGCTGGTGTTGTCTGCGTTGTCCACGGCGGCGATGGTTCCCGCTCCTGAGATGGCGAAGGATATCAAATCGTCCGCGCCGGGAACCGGCACGCCGTTGGCGTCCGCCACCGTGGCGGTGACTTCGCAGACGCCGTCCCAATTGTCCGCGATTTTGGTTTTGTCGGATGACAGGACTATTTCCGCCGGTGCGCCTGCGGTTTGCAGTTCGTCCGTCACGGCACGACCGTCTTGATTTTCATTTCTGCCGACGGCCTTCAGGATTCCCGGTTCGAAGGGCACGGTCCAGGTTCGCGGCGAGGCGTCGGGGTTGATTTCCTTGGCGCCGAGAGATTTGCCGTTCAGGAACAATTCCACCTGTTTGCAGTTGGAATAAACCTCCACATTCTCGTCGTGCGGGGCGGAATTATCCGGCGTCCAGTCGGCGAGCAGTTGCGGCCGGCTTTGGACGTGGGTCTGGGCTTCGCCTCGCGAAACGCGGCGTGCAATGCTCACCATGGGGGCGTCGCTCCACCAGCTCTGGCGCTCGTAACCGGCGGGCTTGATCCTGCCGGTGCGGTCCAAAAAGCCGGAGGCGCTGGCCACCGTGGGCCAGGCGCGGGATTCGCCCAGGTAATCCACGCCGGTCCAGATGAACTGCCCTGCGTAAGGTGCGTTGTCGCGCAGCGCCAGCCACGTGGCGCGGTCGCTGCGGTTTTCCGTGCCGATGATTTTGCGCGTGGGCTTCTGCGCGTGAGCGGCGAGGATTTCGTTCTCGCGATAGTTCTGGCCTACGACGTCGAGCATGTCCGCGAGCCCGTCGTCGTAATCGTGGCTGGCGTTAGGGCGGAACAGCGCCTGCGTGACGGGCCGTGTCGGGTCGTTGGTGTGAAACACTTCGATGAGGCCGGCGAGAATTCCCTTCGACAGCTCGGCGTTGGGCGTGTCGTGGATTTCATTTCCGGCGCTGTAAAGTATGATGGAAGGGTGGTTGCGGTCGCGGCGAACAGTGTCGGCAGTGTCAATTTTCGACCAGTCGTTGAAATAGAGGTGGTAGTCGGCGAGCTTCTGCCCGTCGAGGCCGGGCTTGCCGACGGTCCAGCAGTCAAACAATTCATCCATCACGAGGAAGCCCATGCGGTCGCACAAATCAAGAAATTCGGGGGCGGGCGGATTGTGCGCGGTGCGGATGGCGTTGACGCCGAGAGATTTCAACATTTTCAAACGTGATTCGTAAACCGAAAGTGGTACGGCCATGCCGAATGCGCCGCCGTCCTCGTGAAGGCAAACGCCTTTGATTTTGAAATTCTTCCCGTTCAGCCAGAATCCGGTGTCCGCGTCAAAATGAAATTCGCGGATGCCGAAGGTGTTGGTCGTTTCATCCAGAACTTTTCCGTCGGAAACAATCGTGCTGACCGCGCGATATAAATTCGGAGAATCCAAATTCCAAAGCTGCGGATTAGGAATGACAATTTGCGGCGAGAACTGTTGCGAAGTGTTTGCCGGCGCTCCGCCATCCGTTTGAATGCTCGCGACGACTTTGCCGTCCGGCGAAATCAGTTGGGTTTGAAATGAAATTTCGCGATCCGCGCCGGATTCATTTGTGACAGCGGCGTCAACTTTCACTGTCGCTTCGGTCGCTGAAACTTCCGGCGTGCTGAGAAAAATCCCGTTATTTTCAAAATGAACCGCGCCGCTCGCAACCAGCCGCACGTGCCGGTAAATTCCCGCGCCGCAATAAAAGCGCGACGCCGGCTGCAC
>Ga0181525_10004714_pt1 | contig 10347 bp, 9 predicted proteins | sample PEATcosm2014_Bin_48_FD_121100 | JGI IMG/M metagenome (GOLD analysis project Ga0181525, IMG submission 121100) | Peatland microbial communities from MTU Mesocosm Facility, Houghton, MI, USA - PEATcosm2014_Bin06_10_metaG | ecosystem: Environmental > Terrestrial > Soil > Wetlands > Peat | place...
CGCTTTGAGACCGACGTCTGCTCCGCCTATCTGCTCGAGCCTGACCGCGCCAACCTCGTCCTCGCTGCCACCGTCGGCCTGCGCCGCGAGTGCATCGGCAAGCTGCGCATGGCCATCCACGAAGGCCTCGCTGGACTCGTAGCCGAACAGATGAGCCCCGTCGCCGTCGAGCAGGCGCACAATCATCCCCGTTTCAAATATTTCCGCGAAGCCGGCGAAGATGCCTACCAGTCCTTCCTCGGAGTCCCGCTCATCGACCGCGGCGTCCTGCAAGGCGTTCTCGTAGTGCAAACCGTCGAACCGCGAGCCTTCACCGAAGAAGAAATCAAAATGCTGGGTGAAGCCGCCGCCCAGGTCGCGCCCGTAGTCAGCGAAGCCCGCACCCTCGACCGCTTCATTGCCCCTGCGCAGGAACGCCTGTGGGCCCTGGCCCGCAACCTCTGGTGGAGCTGGGATCACGACACCATCAGCCTCTTTCGCGATCTCGACCCCCTGCGCTGGCGTCAGCTCAACCAGAATCCCGTTTCCCTGCTGGCCGAGCTCCCTCTGGCGAAATTAGAAGCTCGCTGCGCCGAGCTCGTCCTGCACAGCCGCATCAACTACGCCTACCGCCGCCTGCAGGAATATTTGGCGGCCGACCGCACCTGGGGAGCGCGCCATGCCGGTGTTCTTCGCCCTCTGCCAGTAGCCTATTTCTCCGCCGAATTCGGCATCCACGAATCGCTCCCGGTTTATTCCGGCGGCCTCGGCGTGCTTTCCGGCGATCACATCAAAAGCGCCTCCGACCTCGCCATTCCTCTGGTCGGCATCGGCCTGTTCTACGGCCAGGGATACTTCCGCCAGCGCCTCGACCGCAACGGCTGGCAGCAGGAAGAATATCTCGAGACCGACGTCACTCAGCTTCCGTTGCAGATTGCCATCGGCAAGAACGGACGCCCCGTCGTCATTCAAATCGATACCCGCAGCGGGTCGATTCACGCCAAGGTGTGGCGCGTGAAGGTCGGACGCTGCGATCTTTTCCTCCTCGATTCCGACGTGGAAGCCAATACCGCCGACGACCGCATGCTCACCTCCCGCCTCTACGGCGGCAATGCGCGCACCCGCATACGCCAGGAGCTCTTGCTCGGCGTGGGCGGCTTCCGCGCCCTCAAAGCCATGGGCATCACTCCCGGCGTCTTGCACCTCAACGAAGGCCACAGCGGATTCGCCGTGCTCGAAGCCATTCGCAACCGCATGCAGGAAGAAGGCATCGGCTTCGATATCGCCGTGCCCCGCGTCTCGCGCGAAGTTGTCTTCACCACGCATACGCCCGTCCCTGCCGGTCATGACCGCTTCGATGTCGAACTGATCGAAGAGCATCTTGGCCCTCTGCGCGAGGAGCTGGGATTGTCCCCCGAAGCTCTCATGGGCCTGGGCCGCGAAAAGGCCGGTAACCAGCAGGAAACTTTTTGCATGACCGTGCTCGGCCTCCGGCTCTCGCGCCGCGCCAACGCGGTCTCTTCTCTTCACGGTGAAGTCTCTCGCGCCATGTGGACTGGTCTCAGCCCCGGCAAGCCCGAAGATGAAGTTCCCATCGGCCATATCACTAACGGCGTCCACGTTCCGTCGTGGCTCGCGCCGCAAATGTTCCGCCTCTACGATCGCCATCTCGGCACCAACTGGCACCAGCACTCGAGCGAAGCCAAAATTTGGGAAGGCATCGAAGACGTTGACGACGGCGAACTCTGGGAAACGCACCTCAGCCTCAAATCGCAGCTTCTCGAATTCGTCCGCCGCCGCGCCGTCGAGCAAGCCGAGCGCCGCTACGAATCGCGCGAAGTCCTGCTGCGCCTCGGCAAAGTGCTCAGTCCAGACGCTCTCACCATCGGCTTCGCCCGCCGCTTCGCCACCTACAAGCGCGCCAACTTGATCCTCGCCGATATCGAGAGCCTCGCCTCCATGGTCAACGATCCCAAGCGGCCCGTGCAGTTCGTCTTCGCCGGCAAAGCCCATCCCAACGACGAACCGGGCAAAAAAGTTCTTCAGCAGATCGCCGAACTCATGCGCAACGGCTTGTTCACCGACAAGTTCGTTTTCGTCGAAGACTACGACATCAACGTCGGCCGCTACTTCGTGCAGGGCGTCGATGTCTGGCTCAACAATCCTCGCCGCCCGCTCGAGGCCTCGGGCACGAGCGGCCAAAAGGTTGTCCTCAACGGCGGACTCAATCTTTCCGTTCTCGATGGCTGGTGGGCCGAAGCCTACGATGGCATGAACGGATTTTCCATCGGCACCGGCCGCACTCATTCCAACCTGAGCGTCCACGACCAGCGCGATCAGGAAGATTTGCTCCGCACCCTGCGCGAAGAAGTGATTCCGCTTTATTACCAGCGCGACCGCGACGGCCTGCCCCGCGGCTGGATCAAGCGCATGAAGCGCACCATCCGCACCCTGGGCTGGCGCTTCAACGCCGACCGCATGGTTATGGATTACACCCAGCAATGCTACATCCCCGCCGCCGGCGGCACCTCCAGCGAACTGCGGGCAGCGTGGTAAACCGCGGGGCGCAGAGCCTTGGATACGAAAGAGATCGGGAAGGGCACGAATTTATTCGTGCCGTTAAAGGGATAGAAAAACATCCGTGCTTCAGCGCCTGAGGCAAAACGGAAGGAAACCGCACCCATGCACAACGCAATCGTAGTCCTGCAACCCGACCCCACCCACGCCGAGAACCTCGGCTCCAGCTTCAAGTCGGTTTCCGAAGCCGTCTTCGTCGTGCAATCGTTGCTCGAACTCCAGGCGCTGGTAGCGCAGTTCCCCATCTCCATCGGCGTCGTCGACCTGGGCCTGGTCACCGTAGAAGAAGTAGTCGGTCTGCGCAATCACGGCATGCAAATCGTCTGCACCCACCGCACTCCCGACGACACCATGTGGACCGAAGCCATGGACGCCGGCGCCCTCGACTGCTGCTTCAATGACGACGTCCCCGCCATCTGCCGCGCCATCCAACAAATGCGACAAACTGCTCTTCAGTCGCGCAGCGACGGCATTCATTAGCCCCGCACGTAAGTGCGGGGATGGCGGAAATGGACCTAACTTGAGTCCCCGAAGGGGACGGCACCAGCTACGACACAGACTCCGGAGGGACGGCCGAATCGCGGTGCCAACCGCCTAACTCCGTGCCCAGCTAGGCTCTTTTTTCACCCGTACTCAAACTGAAATAAAACGTCGCGCCCTCCCCGACCTTACCCTCGGCCCAGGTCTTACCGCCATGTCGAGCGACAATGCGCCGCACGATGGCCAGTCCGATGCCCGTCCCCTCAAACTCGCTCGCCTTATGTAGCCGTTGAAACACGCCAAACAACTTGCTGGCATACTCCGAATTGAATCCCGCGCCATTGTCGCGCACAAAAAACACGGTTTCCCGCGGACCGCTCGCCTGCGCGCCGATCTCGATTTCTGCCGGATCCTTCAGCCGGCTGTACTTCAACGCGTTCGAAATCAGATTCACCATGACTTGCCGCAACAATGCCGCATCGCCCCACACTGCCGGCAACGCCATGCGTATCCACACAATGTTCCGGCCCTGGATCTCCGGTTCCTGCTCCCGGATCACACTGTCTACCATGGCGTTCAGATCGACCGATTCCCGAGTCAGTTCGACGTGGGAAAAACGCGAAAAGTGCAGCAACTCATCGATCAGAGCCCACATCCTGGTTGCCGATTCCCTGATTTTGTCGAGATGTTCCTGAGATTTCTCCGCGAGGGCGGGAACCGTATCTTGCTGCAGCATGGTCGCGAAGCCCAGAATGTGCCGCACCGGCGCACGCAAGTCATGCGAAACGGAATACGAGAATGACTCCAGTTCTTTGTTGGACGCCTCCAGCAGTTCGGCCCGCTGTTCCAGGTCCTGATTCAGCCTGCTGACCTCTTGATCGGCGCGTCGTCGCTCGGAATTCTCCTGAAGCAGGTCTTTATTCACTTGCGAGAGTTGCGCTACACGCTCGGCGACGCGCTTTTCCAGATCGAGCGTCAGGATCATCACTTCGTGGTTGGTGACGGCCAATTCGGCCTGCAGCAAGCGGATGATGGTTTCGGAGTCATTCTCGCCGGATGCCAGCGCTGGAGAAGGAGCGTGGGCGGTCATGATCCGGCGCTCCCGCTTTTCGCCGCCAGAGCTGTGGCACCCTCGATGAGAGCGGACATCCTGGTTGCAGATTCTGTAATTTTGTTCAGGTGTTCCCTCGGCTTCTCCCCCAATGCCTCACCCGCATCTTCGCGAAGCACGGTTGCGAAGCCGAGAATGTGCCGCAGCGGCGCGCGCAAGTCATGCGACACCGAGTAAAAGAATGTCTCCAGCTCTTTATCCGCCGCTTCCAACAGGTCTACTCGCCGTGCCAGCTCCTCATTCAGCCTGCCCACCTCTTCATCGGCCTGCCGCCGCTCCAAATTCTCCCTGAGCAGATCCTCGTTCACTCGGGAGACTTCCGCTAGAGCCTCGTCTACGCGGTTTTCCAGCTCCAGAATCAGGATCATGACCTCGTGATTGGTGGTGGCCAGTTCAGCCTGCAGTAGGGCGATTAAGGCCTCGGGATCTTGCGCGCCCGAGTCTAACGCTGGTGAGACGCAGATACTCATAGGTCTCCCCTCCCGCTTTTCACCACAAGCACGGTGGCGTCATCGTCGGGCTTCGCCAGCGTCCTGAGGAACTGGTTCGCCACGGCCTGCGGAGTCCCCTGCTCCAGCCCGGGAAAGTCGCTCCACTGCCATTGCCCGCGCACCCCATCGCTGTGCAGGACCAGCATCCAGTTCGGCTCCCAGTGGTGCCGTTGCACCTGCACTTGCTCCTCCTGCACACCCAGAAACCCGCGCTGCACCGCCACATCGAAGCGCTTGGTGCCGCTCCAGGCACGCATCTCCACGTTGCCCAGATTGGCCGACATCATTACGGTTGGCGATTCAAAGCGGGCCAGGGCCATCACCACCCCGCGCGTGCCATGGCAAGCGCTGTTGACCCCCCGGAAAAGTTGATCTAACGGCAGGTCATAATGGGATTGAACATAGGCTTGCGCCGCCAGTGCGGCGCGCTCAGCCGGTTCGCCGTGTCCCAGTCCGTCGATCACCCCAGCCAGCAAGCGACCCTCGCACTCGCAAATCACAAATGCGTCGCCATTCGCCGCCGCCAGATGGCGCGGCCGCGTCGCCACTCCGACTTGCCAGCGCTCGACGATCGGCGACTGCACGATTGCCGACTGCGCGGTTGCCGGGGTGACCACTACCGGATCGGCTTGCGGCCGCAGCCAGCGCCGGCACACAATTCGCATCCCCAGCCCTGCCGTCGAACTGATTTCTCTTTCATCCATCAGGCCCTGCATGTCGCCGAGTCCAGAATCTAAAACTGCGCCGCTGGAGTTCCCTTCACGGAACAGGCGCTCCGGATTTCTTATTCCGGGGTCGTGCTCCTCGGCTTCCACCTCAATCCCCACCCTGGCTCCATCGTCCAGCAGGCGAAGCGTCAGAACACCGCAACCCATATGTCTGGCCATATGGAGAGCCAACTCGGTGACGACCCGCACGATTTCCTCACCCGCCACTGCCGCAAACCCCAGCTTGTTCGCGATCTGGCGCGCCGTTTCCTGCGCCACGGCGCACTCGAAAGAATGGCCCACCGAAATTTGCGCGCTGGTTACCCGCTTGCATGGAAGGCTCACCGGTGGCGCCATTTTCTTACCACCACAGTCGTGCCCTCGCCCGGAGTTGTCTGAATGTCCATCTCGTCCATCAAGCGCTTGGCTCCCGGCAATCCCATCCCCAGGCTGCCGCCGGTGCTGAAGCCATCGCGCATCGCGGCGTCCAGGTCTGCAATGCCGGGACCATGGTCCTCAAAGCTCAATTCCACGCCGCTGGACGTTCCCTTATGCAGGGTGCGCCAGTGCATCACGCCTTGCCCGGCATATTTGAAAACGTTCCGCCCCAGTTCGGAGGCGGCGGTTATGATGCGCGTGGTTTCGGTGACCCCGAATCCTATCTTTCCGGCAACGTCCCGCACCACGCGGCGCGCCACCGCGATATCCGCTTCCAACACAATCGGGACTGTGCCCTGTTCCGGCTCGCTCATAGCGCAGACCTGGTTTTCTGCACAGATTTTTTCCTGGAGATATTGCCCGCCAAATCCAGGGCGCGATCCAGCGTCAAGACGGTTCGCGTCGCCCCTAGGGTGACGTTCAATTCTGTCGCAGTGATGGCCACGGAAGGCCGCATCCCGGCAATCAAAGTTTCGCCGCCCATCAACGTCACCATTTTGGCGGTCTCCGCCACCGTTCGGGCAAAGTAAGAATCCAGGATCTCGACTTTCGAGAGATCCAGAATCAAGCCTTTCACATCGTGCTGTTCCATCGCGTCGAGAGTCCTGCTCTGCAGTGCCGACACGGTGGAATCATCGGGATCGGCGGGCATGGTGACCAACAGGACATCGCGCAGCTTCAGTACCGCTATGCCTTCAATCATTTGCCCACCGCCGCCCCTTGGGCACTCTCGTGAGCCACGTGAATGTTGATGATTTCAAACGCCACCCGCAACCCCGCCGTCAGCGACGATCGCGTGGTTGCTCCGGAAAGATCAATTCCCAGGTGCACCAGGGTCTGGGCGATGGCGGGCCGCACGCCCGTCAGCACCACCTCCGAACCGATGTAGCGCACCGCCTTGATGGTTTCGATAAGATGCTGTGCGGTTTGCGTGTCAATGGTGGGCACGCCGGTGATATCGATCAGAGCCACTGGCGAATTGGTTTCTGTAAGCCGTTGCAGCAGCCGCTCCATCAGTTGTTGGGTGCGCTCGCTGTCCAGCATTCCAATTAGCGGCACCAGAATGATTCCGTCCCAGACCTGCACAATGACCGTGGCCATTTCCAGAATCTCTTTGGCCTGCCCCTTAATGCGTTCTTCCGCCTCCTTGCGCTGGCTCAGATCGCGCGTGACCATGCCAAAACCCTTGAACGTGCCATCCGTGTCCAGCAGCGCCGTGATCACCACGTTGGCCCAGAACTTCGACCCATCCTTGCGCACCCGCCAACCCTCGTCCTCGAACCGGCCCTCGCGCACCGCCGTCTTCAACTCAGCGTCAGTCTTGCCGCTGGCCGCGTCTTCCGGCAACGAGAAGATCGAGAAATGCTTCCCCACCACCTCCGCCGCGGAATACCCCTTCAGCCGCTCCGCCGCCGGGCTCCAGCTCACCATGTTGCCCTTGGTGTCCAGCATAATGATGGCGTATTCCATAATGCTGTCGACCAGAATTCGCAACATATCCAGATCGCTCTCGGCACGAAGTTTACCTTGCTTGTCGGTCTGAGCCTCTGCCGTGCCCACGCCCTCTTTAGCCATGTCCGTAGTTCCTCCGCAATGCGCATCTGAGAACACGCGCCCTGCTCTTTGAACTATCGTCCAATCCCGCCGCCATGATTAGCCGGCGAATCGATCCTGGCCATTGGAATTTTCTTAAGAGGTCTCCGCTGTGCCGGATGATTGTTCCCCGGCGAGTTGCACGTCTCCAAAGCCCGGAGTCGCGAAGCGACGGCATTCATTAGCCCCGCACGTAAGTGCGGGGAAGCGGAAATGGACGGAACCGGAGTCCCCGAAGGGGACAGCACCAGCGACGACACAAACTCCCGGAGGGACGCCTGAACTGCTCCGCAGGCCGCCGCCCCACATCCCCATTTCCAACCGCGCGTTGCCACCAATCATCCATCCCCACGGGATGCGGTTCCGGTTTATCCGACTAAACTCAATACAACCCCTTCTCCCCCGCCGGACGCGTCTTCCACCTCCGGTGCACCCACAACCACTGCTCCGGATACTTCCTCACATACTCTTCAATCACCGAAGTAAATCTCTGCGTATTGGCCTTGATGTCCGCCTCCAAATCGCCAGTCCGCACCAACTCCACCGCCGGATCAAACCGCAACCTATACTTCCCCAGCTTCTCGTCCCAAATCGTGAAGGTCGGCACCACCGCCGCATCCGTCTTCAGCGCGATCCGCGCCGGCCCGGCGGCCGTGCATGCCGGAATCCCGAAAAAGTCCACAAAGATCCCCTGCGGCGGAGTCATGTTCGTATCCATCAACAGACCCACCACTTCCCCAGCCTTCATCGCCGAAAGCAGTCCCCGCACAAAGTCATCTTTGTCGACAGCTTTGTTCCCATGCATGGTGCGATAGCGCAGGATCAACTCGCCCAGATACTGATTGTCCATGCCGCGCATAAGCACATGCATCCAGTGCCCATGCATCGACAGCACAAACGAAGAAAGTTCCCACCCCCCAAAATGTCCCGCAAACAAAAGCACTCCTTTGCCGCGAGCCTGCGCCCGTTCATAATTCTCGAAGCCGTCATACACCACGACCTCGTCAACATTCTTCAGCGTGTACTTGGGAAAGTGACAGACCTCGGCCAGTTGCCGCCCCAGCGAAGCGAATTCGCCGCGCAGAATCCGCGCCCGCTCCGCCTTAGTTTTTTCGGGAAACGCCAGGGCAAGATTGCGCATGCCCACCTGCCGCAATCGCACGTGCAGAAGATAAACCACCCAAGCCAGGCCAATGCCCAGCGCCCGCGCCACCGGACGCGGCAAACTACCAAAGATTTTGATGAACGGCCACGCTGCCGCGTACTCAAGTCGCTGCCGCATTAGGGAAGCGGAACGGTAAACCTCAAAACCTCAATTGTCAAACAAAACGGATCGCGAGCCCAGAGGTTTACCCCGTGAAACCCCGTGTCCTCTGTGGTAAAGATTTTGGGAACCACTCCAGAAGCCGCCTCACTTAGCCGCTTCCTGCGCCCACTGCGCCAGCGAAGTCAAAAACGCGTTCGCCCCCGCCGGCGGATCGATCTCCCCAATCAGCGACGTCCGGAACGGCACCATGCGCCCGTAGAACTCCCGCGTGCTGTCCTTATCCTGCTTGATCGAGGCCCCGTTCAAACTAATGCCGGCAAACAGTCCGCGCGCCCGCGAATAAGTCAGCACCTCCGACCGCATCTTCCAGTCGGTATTCCCCTCCGCATGCCGCCCCACCGGGCCGGCCGCCACCGATGCGTCCGCCCCCAACTCGAACTCGCTCGAGAGCAAGTGCTTCATGCCATCTTTATTCATAATCAGCATCACCAGATCGACCGCCTGCCCGCCGATCTGCCAGCCAATGCTGCCGCCGGTCACGACAAAAAATGCCGGAGCACTCCATCCCTTCGGCGTCCGGCAACTCGCCAGCCCGCGCCCATACTTCGCGCCCACAATAAATCCGCCCTTCAGCATCGACGGCACCACCGCCACGCACTCCGCCGAGCCCAACACTTCCTGCGGAATCCCTTTATCCGGCGCGCCTTGGATCTCATTCAGCACATCCGCCGCCGCCTGCACCCGGTCCGCCGCCTTCGATTCCTTCGTCTGGTCATCCGCCGCAAACGAGCATGCACACAGCGACACCACTACAATCAACAGCAAGAACTTTTTCATCGGTTCCTCACACAAGAGTTCTCTGGGATCTAGTGTTTCGATTGTAAACGAAGCGGCGTGCGTTGTATGAGGACGCCTTAACTGAGAAGGTCCGCGGAAGGATTGGAGGGAGGCAAGAACGCCTGAAGCAAAAATACCCGAAGACAAAAAAATCGGGGCTGAAAGCAGTGACCCTAATCGCCGCTCCCAACCCCGTCTCCCAGGTTCTGTGGTAGGTGAACCGAGTATGCGATGCAGTCGCCCTTGCGACAAGATTACCGAGGTCAGTGTCCCAAAGTAACGATTTTCCTATGGATCACCCGGAAGCTTGTCATCTTGAGCGGAGACATTCTTCAGGCGAAGCGAAGATCTTGCCCTGAGCGAAGTCGAAGGGACCTTCATCTCCTCGAACCCAGCGACTCGGTACTGGGTACTGGGTGCTTTCCCTACTTCGCCGCCACCAGCGAATGCGTAATCGCATGCACCGACAGCGCAATCCGGTTCTGCACGCCCACCTTGCGCATCAACTTCGCGACGTGAGCCTTCACCGTGCGCTCTTCAATGCCTAACTGAGCCCCAATCTCTTTATTCGAGCGTCCCGCCACCAGCATTTCCAGCACTTCTTTTTCGCGGTCGGTAAAGGTCACGCGGCCCGCCGGAAAAATCCGTCCCGGCGCCGACGACACTCGCTCAATAAACATCGAGAGCACTCTTCGCGGCGCCCACACCGATCCCTGGCTTACAATGCGAATCGCCTGCGCAAACTCCGCCGGAGAAGCGGCCTCGTCCACATACCCCTTAGCCCCAGAAGCGATCGCTTTCAGAATGGTCTCTTCATCCACGCCCGACCCGGTCACAATAATGCGCAGATCAGGCCGCGTCGCCTTC
>Ga0181525_10004715_pt1 | contig 10346 bp, 6 predicted proteins | sample PEATcosm2014_Bin_48_FD_121100 | JGI IMG/M metagenome (GOLD analysis project Ga0181525, IMG submission 121100) | Peatland microbial communities from MTU Mesocosm Facility, Houghton, MI, USA - PEATcosm2014_Bin06_10_metaG | ecosystem: Environmental > Terrestrial > Soil > Wetlands > Peat | place...
ATCGCTGTTGGCGATGCTGGTGCACTGCGCCGCCGGCGTTCCGGCCGCGGCATCGCCGATCAGGTGGACGGGAAAGTTCGCCTGCTTTTGCCCGGCGATCGAGACATCGGCCGAAACCATCGACCCCCAGACGTAGCTCGTCACGTAGGCATAGCACTCGCGCAGCGGGTTGCCGGTGCCGTCGGTCTCTGCCGGCAGCGCCAGGCTGCCGCTCAGGACCGAGGCCACCAGCCGCAGCCCCGTGGAGCCCGTGTCGAGCATGACGTGGTCGATCGTCTGGCAGCTTGCGGTACCGGGCGTGCATACCGTCACCGAAACAAAACCCACATTGAGCGCGTTTGCCGGCCCGCCATCGACGGCGATGGGCGTGGTCTGCGCGACAACAGCGGTGCTGCCGCCGGTGCTGCCGCCACCTCCGCCGCCGCCGCAGGCGCCGAGCGCCAGCAATGCGCCGCAAAGGATCGCCGAGCCGAACCGGCGCCGGGCCCCGCCCACACCCACGGAAGCGTTCATCAGCGCAGTTCCCTGGTGTCGACACCCTGCGGAATCTTCGTCGACAGCTGCGCCACACCCATGAAGAGGTGGGACATCCTGACGACATGAACGACGCGGTCGCCGGCCACCATGCTGGCGCTGTGGCGCCCCAGGTAGGCCGGCGCCGTCGAACCCGACGCCTTCACGGCGGCGGGTGCCGCGCCAGGCGCCTCGAGCACGTCGGCCAGGCGGACCGGCATATGGGTCTGCCAGGCAACGGCAAATATGCGTCCCGCGTGGTCGCTGTACTGGCGGATCTCGCCGTCATCGCGCGTGAGGTGATGAATATCGTAAAGAGCGCGATGCTCGATGCGGTGGACGCCGACCCGCAACGCCGCTCGTTCGCCGTCCAGGGCTTGGGCCGTGCCGCCCAGGTGCGCGGAAGCGGTCGACGCCCAGGCACACGCGGCGACGAGCCATAGCGCGGAACGGAGCTGGCCCCGGCGCAACGGCACGCCGCTGGCCGATAGGCGTTGATCGAGGCGGGGGCGCAGGTCAGTGTTCGTCATGATGGTCAGCGATCTCCTTACTGAGTTGCTGAGAAAGTGGCGCCAGGAAGGAGCGCGGTCCACGGAGCCGCGATTTTGTTTTTTTCTAGGTCGAACCATAGCGGTTATTGAGAGCCCCGCCTAGTGGTCGCGATCCCGGGGCAGTCCTTCTAAGGACTACGTCGGCAGGTCGCGGCGGCAGCGGTTATGCTTCGCGCCGCCCGTCCCCGAGCTCACACTCACCCTGGAGAAAATCGATGATTTCCCGTCTTGTGCTGGTCCTGATAGCGACGCTGCCGGCTGCGGCAGCGTACGGCCAGGACGCCGCCCCCGCCTCGACCGCGCCGACCATCACGCGTGCCAACAGCCAGGTGTATGCGGGCTTCGGGGGCCAGCGCCTGCAGTACACCGAGGTGATCGAAGGCTATTTCGGCGACTCCGAGATCGGCAAGCAGTACGACGCCAGCGTCGGCGCCTCCTGGCAGGGCGACCTGCTGCGCATCCACGATGTGTATGTTCGCGGCCAGGCGTGGTTCGCGCGGGGCAAGACCGCATATACCGGATTCCTGCAGTATTCGTCGGGAGCCGTGGTGCCTTTCGACTCTTCGACGGACGTGGAGTCGACCGATTACCTGCTGCGCCTGGGCAAGGGTTTCGGCGATCCGGCCGAGGGCATGATCATGCCGTTCATCGATGTCGGCAGGCACCGCTGGGTGCGCGATTCGTCACGCAGCGATCCCTACGGCTACCTGGAGGTCTACAAGCATGCGGACGTCGACGTGGGCCTCATGGCACAGGGCTGCCTGAGCGAGCGCCTGGTCGGGACCATCGAGATCAGCGCGGGCTCGACCTTCGCCTCGCAGATCGGCGTGCCGTCGCAACAGGTATCGGCCGGCCTCAAGCACGAACGCCTGTTCGGCGCTGCGCTGAGCTTCGACTACGCGATCCTGCGGCGCCTGCACGCCCGGATCGAGTACCGGCAGACCGATTTTCGCTACGGCCGATCGAAGGTCTTCGACACGACGCTTGGGCCGGCCTACGAACCGGATTCGCTGTCGTACCAGGGCGTGGCAATGATCACGCTGGGCTACGGGCTGTAGGGCGCATCGTCCTGCCACGGCAGCGCAGGCGTCGCCAGTGCGGACTTGCTGTCGCCTGCCGTCGAGCCCCTGCTGACGCAATGAAAAAGCCCCGAACCGGAATCGGTTCGGGGCTTTTTCTTGATGCCTTGCGACTCGTCAGAACCGGTAGGTGCTGGTCAAGCCGATAGTCCGCGGCCGGAAGGTGTAGTTGCGGATCAGTGGCGTCGGCGGATTGGCGTTGTAGGGGTCCACGTCGCTATGCGGGTACGACGACGGCGGCAATTGCGGATGCGAATCGAACAGGTTGTCGATGAACGCCGATACGTTCCACTTGTCGAAAGTCGTGCCGGCGCGCATTGAAACGAACGTCGTTGCCTTGGGCGTGTACGTGTATGAGTCGTACACGCCGGTGGCACCCGGATCCTCGGCAGGGGTCATGAAGTGGCTCTGGGTTTGGTGCTCGGCATCGAAACGAACGAAGGACTTGCGATTGAACGCGTTGAAATCGTATTGGCCACCGAGTGAAATCGTCCAGGGCGGCGTAGCGGTGCCGCTTTCGCCAACGACCGCGTCGCCGGCTTTCGCGACGACGCCGCCGCCGGCATCCTCGACAAGGCGGGCATCGGTGAAACCGATGGAAAGGTCAAACGAAATGCGCTCCACCGGCGACCATTCGATCTGCGCATCGCCGCCCTTGGCGACCGCGGAGCCCATGTTGGTGGTGAATTGCAGTCCGCAGCCGGGCATGTAGACGTTCTGCTGGATGCCGTCCCACTTTATGTAATACAGGCTGGAGGCGATCCGGAAGCTGTCGCCGATCTTGTTTTTGGCGCCGATCTCATAGCTCTTGACTGAGTCCGAGGCATAGCTCTCGGGGGCACCGTTCGGCATGTGGAGGTTGGCGAAGTCCGGGGCGCAGGGCTGGAAGGGGATCGACGGATTGGCTCCGCCGATGCGGAATCCCTTGGCATAGGTCGCGTAGAAGAGATTGTCCCGGTCGGCCTGGTACGAAACGCTCAATTTCGGCGTGAACGGCTTGTCGTGTTCCGTGCCGCTGTTCGAGTTCGTGCCGAAGTTCTGTGCGCCCGTCGAGAAGTGCTCGTAGCTGACGTCCGTCTTCGAGTAGCGCACGCCCGCCGTGGCCTTGAGCTTCTCGGTGATGGCGTACGAGGCTTCGCCGAAAATCGCGGCCTGCGTGTCGCGCGTGAAATTGCGGTTGTAGTAGTCGTCGCCGTTGGGGAGCAGCGGAATCCCGTTCCCATTGGCGTCGGTGAACCACGTGAGGTAGTCCGTGTTGTAGATGGTCTGCATGAACTGCGCGAGCATCGGGTCATTGATCTCCTCGACGCTGGTCTGGCGGTTGACGGAGTAGAAGAGTCCGGTCGTCCAGGTGACCTTCGCGTGGGGGTCGTCGGTCGACTGCAGGCGCAGTTCCTCGGCCCAGGTGTTCTGCTTGTTGGTGACGGTAGCCGGCGACCGGTAGTTCTGCAGACTTGCGGGCAGATGCAGGCCCGTGCCGTCGATCAGCGGATAGAGCGTGGGCGTGGGCAGGCCCTGCTCGCCGAACGTCTGGAAGTAGCTCAGGTTGTATTCGGTACCGTTGTAACCGCTCAGGTCGCTGCGGCCGTAATAGGACGTGTTGGATATGAACGAAGCTCCAAGCACTTCCGTCTCGACCTTGAGCGCCGGCAGGATGAAGTGGTCCGGTTCCGGGCGTCGGTCGGGATCGGCATTCTTGTAGGAATTGCTGCTCGGATTCGAGTAGATGGGCCAGTAGGCGGTAATGTCATGCACCAGGCGGTCCTGGAACATGATGCTCGGCGTTATCGTCAGGTTGTCGTTGACAGCCCACTTCGCCGCCAGGCGTGCGGCAACCGTGTCCGTGTAATTCGAGTCGCTTTCGATGGTTGCCTGGGTGAACGGATTGATCTTGTCGATCCAGCCCCCGTCATGGCGGTACCAGATGCTGCCGCGTATGCCCAGCACGTTGTCCACGATCGGGGTGCCCGCGGCGATGCCGGCCTCGTAGCTGGGCGTGCCGTTCTGGGTGTAGGAGAGTTCACTGCGCACGTAGACGCTGGAATCGTGCATGTTCGGCTGCGCCATGATGTAGCGCACCGTGCCGCCTTCGGAGCCGGCGCCGAACAAGGTTCCCTGCGGGCCACGCAGCACTTCGACACGCTCGAGGTCGAAGGTCTTGGGCAGGGTATCGTCGGAGTTGAATCCCAGAGCGCGCATCTGGATCGGCGTGTCGTCGATATAGATGCCGGTCGTTCCCGAGCCGGCCGATGCCGAGATGCCGCGGATGGATATGGAGTTCGTGCCGTTGGTGTCTATGGTCACCCCCGGCGTGTACTTGGCGACGTCGGTGAAGTCCTTGACGCCCTTGAGATCCATTGTTTCCTGCGAGAAGGCGCTCACGCTCACCGGCACCTTGCTCATCACTTCCGAGTGGCGCGTGGCCGTGATGACGATTTCCTGCAGCGTGTTGCCGCCTTCGGCGGCGGGTGCCGCCGCAGCCGCTGCCGGCGCGGCAGCAGGTGCGGCCGCCGCGGGCTCGGCCGCAGGCGGCGCCGCCTCCGGTGCCGCCGCTGGTGCCGGCGCATCCGACGCCGCCTGCGCATTGGCGGCCACGGGCAGCACGCCCAGCAGCAGCGTGGCCAGCAGCGAGCTCATGACTTGCGACCGCGCGGACCGATACCCTCGCGTCACGGCCTTCCGATGGTGAATCCTCATGTTTCCCTCTCCGTTCCCGATTTTCAATGCCTGAAGACTGCGTTTCGAAGCGTTGCCGACGTTTTCCTATTGCCTGGATTCGTTTCTTCTGACTTGTAGTGTGACTTGAACCACGTGTGCTGCAACTTCTAAACGGGCGTGGCGTGGTAAGAGCGCAACACCCTGTATGCGGAACTCCCGGTGCGGTTCGACAGAGACGTCGCCACCGTCACGCCGGCGCCTGCGCAAGAAGTTCCTGCACGGCGCGGTGCCCCTGGTCGATCGCCACGTCGGTGTAGGCGGCTCCGCCCGAGTCGGAATTGGCGATGGCGATACGCCCCAGCCGGGCGCGGCCCACGACATGCGGCTGCTGCGCTTCGGGCAGTTCCGGCTCGTAGAGCGCGTTGTATTCCGGGGCGTAGCCGTGCGGCCAGCGGTTGACGGTGATCGCGGTGATGTCGCGGGCCGGGTCGAACCCGCCGGGGCCCAGTATCCGGCCCAGCTGGTCGCGGATGTTGCGCTCGAAGGTCTCGAAGGGGGTCGCCAGCAGCTCGGCGCGTCCGGCGCGGTTCTGCTCCTTCTCCGGCAGGCCTTCCTTGCAGGGCGTGCGCTGCATGAACACCAGCGTGGGTTCGTCGACGCTGCGCGGCCCGTGGTACTTGCCGATGTGCATCACCGGATTGAGCAGCAGCGAGCTGTGGTACGAGCCGGGCGCGTAGACGCCCTGGATGCCCAGCTTCTTGAACGCGCGCGCATTGCGGATCGCCACGCTGGTGTAGACCAGCGGCGTCTTCACTAGCGAATGCAGCGCTGCCTTCTGCGCCGCCGGCAGTTCGGGGCACAGGTAGGGGATCAGCATGTTGTAGCAGGCCAGCACGCAGTGCCTGGCGCGCACGCGGTAGCCATGGCCTTCGCGGATATAGCCGATCTCGGCGCCGGTGCTGGCCGCGGTGTCGCCGATATTGCGCGCCTGCACGACGGTGCTGCGCAGGCGCAGCCGCGCCGCCGCGCCGGCCTGGTCGAGCTGGCCATAATCGAAGCGCGCCGTCACCAGTTGGTCGATGTTGCCGGCCGGCGCGACGGCCGGGACGAGCGAACGCACCAGCGCGCGCGCGATGGTGGCGTTGCCGTCGGGAAAATGCAGCCGCAGCGAGCCGCCGGTATCGACATACCCGGCCGGCGTGGGACCCATGCGCGAGATCGATCCCTCGGTCAGGCCCAGGCCCTGGAAGCCCGGCGCGCCTATGCCCCAGCAGTCGAGTGCCGAGACCGCGTCTATGCCCACGCCCCATTCGCCCTTGGTGAAGGCGCCGTAGACCGCGAGCACCTGCGGGTCGACCTTGGCCACGTCGCGCAGGAAGTCGAGATAGCTGATCTGCGACAGCAGCAGTTTCTTCTGCGCCGAATCCTTGCCCGGGTAATAGTCGACCTTGCCTTCCTGGATGCGCACCAGGTCCGCGCGCGCCTGCGCGCCGATGGGCGCGTCGCCCAGGAAATGCACCCAGGATTTCTTCTTGGTTCCCACCACCAGCTTGTCGGCGCCGAAAGTCTCCTTGTCGAGGAAGATCGCGCGGCGCGGGCCGTCCTCGTCGAACAGCACCGGCAGCTCGCCGCGGCGGATCAGCGCCGGCACATCGATGCCCAGCTGGCGCAGCAGGCCGTCGGCCACCGCGCTGTACGGGCGCGGGCTGTCGATCAGCAGCGTGCCGCCATTGAGCAGGTGGAGCTTGCCGTCGAGGTGGTATTCGTTGCGCCGGGCGTGCCCGCCGAAGTCGTCGTGGTTGTCCAGCAGCAGGATGCGCGCGCCGGGCGCCTGGGCACGGTAGAAGTAGGCGGCGGCCAGGCCGCTCAGGCCCGCGCCCACCACCACCAGGTCGTATTCCTCGCCGGTATCGGTGAAGGCCGGCAGCGGCGCGCCGTCGCGCAGCGCGTGCGCGCTCTCGAAAGTGCCGGTGGTCGAACCGCGCAGGCCGGTCCAGGCGGGCGGATAGTTGTCGTCGCCCGGCGCCGCGGGGGGCGCCGCTTCGGCGGCACCGGCCGCGGCGGGCAGGCCCAGCAGCGGGCCTGCCAGGGCACTGGTGCCGGCCAGGGCCAGGCCGTGCAGGACATCACGGCGCGAAATGGGCCTGTCCATGCCCAGCGCGATATCGGCCGCGGACCATTGTTTGCGACTCACCAGGCGCTCTCCCGAAGTGGCATGGCCCCGCGCGCGCCTTCCCGTCTGCACGGAATTACGGCGCCATCGCGCGGCCACTGCCGAGTTGCTCGACGGGCGACTTTAACGCTGCTGGTCGTCGCGCAGAGGTGCCAGTCGCACACCTTTCGACAGTACAAGTGGCCCCATCGATTCCTGCAAACCGGCGATAGGGGCGGCACCGCGCAAATGCTGTGCCGCCACTGTGCAGGACGGCGGCGGTGGTGCACCGCAACGGCCCGCAGCGCACCAAATGCGCGCCGGACCGGCGCGCCCGCCGGCCCGCGGTTCTACATGTTCGGATAGCGCGGGCCGCCGCCGCCTTCGGGAACGACCCAGACGATGTTCTGCGTTGGGTCCTTGATGTCGCAGGTCTTGCAGTGCACGCAGTTCTGCGCGTTGATCTGCAGGCGCTGGCCGCTGCCGTCCTCGGCCTTGACGAACTCGTAGACCCCGGCCGGGCAGTAGCGCGCCTCGGGGCCGGCGTAGCGGGCGAGGTTGATGGCCACCGGCACGGCCGGATCCTTGAGCGTGAGGTGCGAGGGCTGGTTCTCCTCGTGGTTGGTGTTCGAGACGAACACCGAGGAGAGCCGGTCGAAGCTCACCCGGCCGTCGGGCTTGGGGTAGTCGATGGGCGTGCACTGGTCGGCCGGCAGCAGCTTGGCGTGGTCGGGGGTCGTGCGCCGCAGCGTCCAGGGGGCGCGACCGCGCAGCAGCAACTGGTCGATGCCGAACATCAGGCTGCCGGCGTACAGGCCCTTGTCCATCCAGGGCTTGAAGTTGCGCGTGGCGTACAGGTCCTGCCAGAGCCAGCTCTGCTCGAGCGCCGCGGTGTAGTCGAGCAGTTCGTCCGCGCTGCGGCCGGCGGCAACGGCCGCATGGGCCGCGGCGCCGGCCAGCATGCCCGAGACGATCGCGCCGTGTGTGCCCTTGATGCGCGCGGCATTGAGAAAGCCGGCCTCGCAACCGATCAGGGCGCCGCCGGGGAAGGTGAGCTTGGGCAGCGATTGCAGGCCGCCGGCGGTGATGGCGCGCGCGCCATAGGCCACGCGCTTGCCGCCGTCGAGGAAGGCGCGCAGCGCCGGATGGGTCTTGAGCCGCTGGAACTCCTCGAAGGGCGACAGGTAGGGGTTGCGGTAGCCCAGGCCGACCACGAAACCCACGCTCACCTGGTTGTTGGCCGCGTGATAGAGAAACGAGCCGCCGTAGGTCTGGGCATCGAGCGGCCACCCGGCGCTGTGCACCACCAGGCCCTCCTGGTGGCGCGCCGGGTCGATGTCCCACAGCTCCTTGATGCCGATGCCGTAGGTCTGCGGATCGCGGCCGTGCGCCAGGTCGAAGCGCGCGATCAACTGGCGGCCCAGATGGCCGCGGGCGCCTTCGGCGAACAGCGTGTACTTGCCGCGCAACTCCACCCCGGGCTGGAAGTTCGCGGTGGGCTGGCCGTCCTTGCCCACGCCCAGGTTGCCGGTGGCAACGCCCGCGACCCGGCCGTCGGCGTCGTACAGCACCTCGGCGGCGGCGAAACCGGCGAAGATCTCCACGCCCAGCGCCTCGGCCTCGCGGCCCAGCCAGCGCACGACATTGCCCAGGCTGACGATGTAGTTGCCGTGGTTGGTGAAGCAGCCCGGCAGCATCCAGCCGGGCGTGCGGTAGGAGCCTTTCGGGGTGAGGAACAGGAATCGGTCCTCGCGCACCGGCGTGTCCAGCGGCGCGCCGCGCTTGCGCCAGTCGGGTATCAGTTCGTCGAAGGCGCGCGGATCGACCACGGCGCCCGACAGCGTGTGGGCGCCCAGCTCGGCGCCCTTTTCCAGCACGCAGACGCTGACGTCCTGGCCGGTCGCGGCGGCCTGCTGCTTGATGCGGATGGCCGCCGCGAGTCCGGCCGGGCCGCCCCCGACCACGACGACGTCGTATTCCATCGCTTCGCGCTCTACGGGATCCATGTGCTTGCCTGCTCCTGCCAAGAGTTATGCTTGTTATCGGTTTCACTGCGGACGCGGCTGTGCATCGCCTGGGCCTGCGCTGCCCGAGCGGGCAATTCTAGAGCCAGCCCGCGGCCGCGCGGGCAGCGATCGCGCGCGAACAGGCCCTAGAATGCAGGCTACCCAGCGGAGTGCTCATGAACAAGGTATATCCCAGCGCCCGGCAGGCCCTCGACGACATCGTCCGCGACGGCCAGATCATCGCGGTCGGCGGATTCGGCCTGTGCGGCATCCCCGAAGCCCTGATAGGCGCGTTGCGCGACAGCGGCGTGCGCAACCTCACCTGCATCAGCAACAACGCCGGGGTCGACGGGTTCGGCCTGGGCATGCTGCTGCAGACGCGCCAGGTGAGCAAGATGATCGCCTCCTACGTCGGCGAGAACAAGGAGTTCGAGCGCCAGTACCTGGCGGGCGAGCTCGCGCTGGAGTTCACGCCGCAGGGCACGCTGGCCGAGAAGATGCGCGCCGGCGGCTGCGGCATCCCGGCGTTCTTCACGCCCACCGGCGTCGGCACCCTGGTGGCCGAGGGCAAGGAAGTGCGCGAATTCAACGGCAAGCGCTACGTGCTCGAACCTTCGCTGCGCGCCGACCTGGCGCTGGTCAAGGCCTGGAAAGCCGACCGCCAGGGCAACCTCGTGTACCGCAAGACGGCGCGCAACTTCAATCCGGTGGTGGCGATGTGCGGCAAGGTCACCATCGCCGAAGTCGAGGAGATCGTCGAGAACGGCGTGCTCGATCCGGACCAGATCCATACGCCCGGCATCTTCGTCAAGCGCCTCGTCGTCAACGCTCATCCCGAAAAGCGCATCGAACAGCGCACCGTCCGCGCGGGCTGAGACCCCGCCCCGACGCGCGCAGCATCCCCACAGGAGTCCGGCAATGGCATGGAGTCGCGAACAGATGGCCCAATGCGCCGCGCGCGAGCTGCGCGACGGCTACTACGTCAACCTGGGCATAGGCATGCCCACGCTGGTGGCCAACTACATCCCGCCCGGCGTCGACGTCATGCTGCAGTCGGAAAACGGCCTGCTCGGGATCGGGCCTTTCCCCACCGAGGCGCAGGTCGACGCCGACCTGATCAACGCCGGCAAGCAGCTGGTGACCGCCCTGCCGGGCTCGAGCTACTTCAGCAGCGCCGACTCGTTCGGCATGATCCGCGGCGGCCATATCGACCTGGCCATCCTGGGCGCCATGCAGGTGAGCGAGGCCGGCGACCTGGCCAACTGGATGATCCCGGGCAAGCTGGTCAAGGGCATGGGCGGCGCGATGGACCTGGTCGCCGGCGTGGCCCGCGTCATCGTGCTGATGGAGCATTGCGCCAAGAACGGCGAGCACAAGATCCTGCAGG
>Ga0181525_10004716_pt1 | contig 10343 bp, 9 predicted proteins | sample PEATcosm2014_Bin_48_FD_121100 | JGI IMG/M metagenome (GOLD analysis project Ga0181525, IMG submission 121100) | Peatland microbial communities from MTU Mesocosm Facility, Houghton, MI, USA - PEATcosm2014_Bin06_10_metaG | ecosystem: Environmental > Terrestrial > Soil > Wetlands > Peat | place...
CTGGAGCGAGCAGGACTTGGTCTTCGTCGAGGTCGCCAAGCGCGCGCAAGCGGCCGGCGTGCAGGCGATCACGCTGCACGCGCGCACCGCGCGCCAGTTCTACAAGGGCAGTGCCGACTGGTCGAAGATCGCCGAGCTCAAACGCGCCGTCGACCTGCCGGTGATCGGCAACGGCGACCTGACCGATCCGTACGAAGCGCTGGCTCGGATGCAGGCCAGCGGCGTCGACGGCGTGATGCTCGGCCGCGCGACGCTCGGCAACCCTTGGCTCGTCTCGCGTTTGCGCGCGCTGATGGAAGGCCGCGAGCCCGAGGCGACGCCGCCGGCGCCCGAGCGGCTGCGCTTCGCCGTCCACCACTACCGCACCATGGTCGCTGAGTGGGGCGAGCCGCGCGCGGTCCCGCAGATGCGCAAGCACTTGGGCTACTACCTCAAAGGATTCCCCGGCGCGAGCGTGCTGCGCGAACGGCTGATGCGCACCGAAACGGCGGCCGAGACGCTGGCCGTCCTCGAGGAGACGATCGCGCAACTCGAGAGTAGCGAGCTCGCCGTCGCGTGAGACGTTCCGTATCACCTCGAATCCCGATTGACGAGGCGAAGCCGAGGTGGATTCGGGCTCCGCAGGAGCGCGAACCCGCGTGACGACCGAGACCGATCTCGCGCAGGAGGCTTTCGAGAACTACCGCGACTACATCAACCCGCCGCTGGCGCGGGTGATGAAGCTGTCGGGCTCGCCGGCCGAGGTCTTCGCCGAGGGCGTCACGATCGTCGACCAGCACGGGAAGGCCTACCTCGACTTCGCTGGCGGCTACGGCGTGTTCACCCTCGGCCACCGCCATCCGCGGGTCGTCGCGGCGGTCAAAGATCAGCTCGACCGGCTGGCGCTCTCCGGCCGCACGATGTTCAACCCGCTGATGGGCCGGCTCGCGAAGCGGCTGGCCGAGCTGACGCCGGGAGATCTGGCGATCAGTTTCTTCGCCAACAGCGGCACCGAGGCGGTCGAGGGTGCGCTCAAGCTCGCGCGCGCGGCGACGCAGCGCCCGACGATCGTCGCGACCGACGGCGCCTTCCACGGCAAGACGCTCGGCGCGCTCTCGGCCAACGGACGCGAGGCGTTCCGTGCGCCGTTCGCACCGCTGCTCGCCGACGTCCGGCGCGTCCCGTTCGGCGACGCGGAGGCGCTGCGCGGCGCGCTGGACCCGAGCGTCGCGGCGGTCATCGTCGAGCCGATCCAGGGTGAAGGCGGCGTCAACGTCCCGCCCGACGGTTATCTGCGCGCGGTCCGCGCGCTGTGCGACGAGCACGGCGCGGTGATGATCGCCGACGAAGTGCAGACGGGCCTCGGCCGCTGCGGCGTGCTGTTCGCCTGCGACCGCGAGGGCGTCGTCCCCGACGTCCTCACGCTGGCCAAGGGACTCTCGGGCGGCGTCATCCCGATCGGCGCCTACGTCGCCCGGCCGCGGATCTGGAACGCCGCCTACGGCAAGGCGCCGTTGCTCCACACCTCGACCTTCGGCGGCAACGAGTTGGCCTGCGCCGCGGCCTTGGCCGCCCTCGACGTGCTGCTCGACGAGCACCTCGTCGCCAACGCGCGCGCGCGGGGCGAGCAGCTGCTGGCCGGGGCGCGCGAGACGATGCGGCGGCATCCGGCGGTGATCGCCGACGTGCGCGGCGTGGGACTCTTGGTCGGGGTCGAACTGCGCCGCGAAGGCTACGGTGGCGCGATCATCCCGGAGCTGCTCAAGCGCGGCGTGACCGCCGCGTGGACGCTCAACCAGCAGCGGGTGATTCGGCTGGAGCCGCCGCTGATCGTCAGCGCCGAGCAGGTCGCGACCGCGCTCGACGCCTTCGACGGCGCCGTCGCCGTCGCGTTCGAGCAGTTGGGAACGCTGCCCTGATGCCGTACGTCGAGTGTTCCGTCGAGGTCGCCGCCCCGGCCGCGATCGTCTACGAACTCGCCAAGGAGCAGGAGCGCTTCCCGGAGTTCATGCCCGACGTCGAATCGGTCGCCGTGCTCGAGCGCCATCCCGACCGCCTGATCACGCGCTGGAAGACGTTGGTCGAAGACGCGCCGATCGAGTGGATCGAGGAGGACCGCTTCGACGACGTCGCGCTGCGGATCGACTACGCGCTGCTCGAGGGCGACTTGGACACCTTCCAGGGCTCCTGGACCTTCGACGGCGCCGGCGACGTGACGCGGGTCGTGCTCGGCGTCGAATACGACTTCGGCGTGCCGACCTTAGCCGAGCTGATCGGCCCGACGCTGGAGAAGAAGGTGCGCGATAACGCGCGCATGATGCTGGCCGCGCTCAAAAGCGAGGCGGAATCACGGACGGTCCCGCAGTCGGCGCACGGTACGCGCTGAAACTGGTCGCCGTCGCGCTGCCGCGCTTGGGGATCGCCGCGGCGAGGAGTTCGATCGTGCGCAACACTTCCTCGGCGTAGACAGCCTCCTCGAGACGGGCCGGGTCGAACTTCATCCCGCGCACCCGGAAGCCGGCGGCTTCGATACCGTCGAACACCTCGGCCGCCTTGGCCACGCGGTCGGTCAGCGTCTTGATGCGCGCCAGGGCATCCTCGAGCTTGACGACCTCGCCGCGGTAGTCGGTGTAGCGTTGGCTCTCGGCCTGCGCGCGCTCGCGGATCGCCGGCCACTCCTCCTCGCGAAAGCGCGCGATCTCGGCGTTGGCGCGCTCGGTGAAGCGGCGCTGGCGGGCCGCCCCGATCCGGCGTTCCTCTTCGTCGGCCGAGCGCGCACCGCGCGCCCGAGCGCGGGCCAGCGTGGCGTGCTCCTGCGGGGTCAGCTCGGTCTCGAGCTGGATGCGCTCGCCGAGTGCCGCGACCAGATCGCGCCAGACTGCCTCGACGCCTGCCGGCTCTTGCAGCGCGCCGAGCTGCGCGCGCCGGGCGGCCAGCCGGTCGCGGCGGTCTTCGAGGATCGTCCGCAGCGCGCGCACGCCCTCGCGCAGCTCGCCGACCCAGGCCACGTCGGGTGTCCCGCTGTTGCGCTCGTCGAAGTCGAGCGAAAGGCCCAGGCCGAGCGGGTAGATGTCGGTCAGCCGCCACTGCTCGCGCGCGGCGGGGACGACGCGTACCCGGCTGCCGACGACCGGGACCGCGCCGGTGACGCGGAAGACGACGAACGATTCGTTGGTGTCGAGGCCGACGAAGGTCGTCTGCTCGTCGAGCGGCCGGGCCAGCGCGAGCATCCCAGCGTAGCCCGAGTCGGGGAGCCAGACGGGTTCGTCGACATCGTCGAAGTGCCGGTTCCACAACGCGGCCCAGAGCGCGTTGTGAATCGACGTTCGCAGGGCATGATCGGGAACCGCCGCTTCCAGAGCGGCTCGAACGCTGGACGACCGATACCGCGGCGTCGTCACGCCCGCTGGTTTCTCAGCGGGCGGACGGCGGTCCCGCGGTCACCTCGGGCGCGCGAACGCGACGAGCGTATTCTCGGAACGGCAGTTCGTCCAGAACTTCGTCCCGTCGAAGCCCAAGCTGCGTGCGTCAAAGGAGATCGACGCCAACTCCTCGATCTCGGGGTGCTCGCGCCGCGCGTCCAAACAGAGCAGCCGGTAGTCGTCGACTTCCCGGCTCTCGGTCGTGACGAGGTAGAAGCGCCCGGCCACGACGACCATCCCGGTGATCTGGCGCGGTACGGGGATCGTGCGCAGCACGCGCCCGCTCTCGTCGAGCTCGAGGATGACCTTGTTGTCGCGCTGGCTCAAGTAGAGCCGGTCGCCGTCGTAGGCGAGGAACGAGCCGGTCAGGTCCGGTGCCGGGATGCGCTCGGACTTGAAGTGCTTGCCCATAATGTACCGGCGAATGAACCGGTCGTCGCCCGGTCCCTCGCTCACCACCACACGCAACGCATCGCCGGTCACTGTGATCCCGAATGGCCTACCGGGTGCGAGCGCCTCTTCGAAGACCGTCCCTTGATGGGCCTTGAGCCCGTAGATGCGGTTGGTCTCGGAGGAGCCGATCCAGAGGTCCGTTCCGTCGCACGCCAGGCCGATCGGCGCGGGGCAGGGGGCCGGAATCCGGAGGCACTCCTCGATCTCGGAGAGCGTAGGGTGCATGCCCGGGGACCCTTCCCGACCGGGGTCGCGGGCTCCCGGCGGCGGACGGCGAATCGGCCCCCGAAATGGCCAAGTTTTGCTTCGTCATCCACCCCCTCTCGTTCGAGGACGTCGTCCGTTACGAGCCGGGGGCGAAGGGCAAGGGGAAGCCGATCATCGCGAAGATCCTGGAGTGGATGCCCGCGTACGCGGCCGCCCACGTGACGGGCATCGCGACACCCGACGGCCGGCAAAGCGAGGGCTGGTTCGTCGCGGCGCCGTTGCTCCCCGAGCAGATGCTCACGCTGCCGCGCGAGCAGGTATACCAACGCATCGTCGCCGCGATCGAGGTCGGCGCGTCGCTCGGCGCCGAGGTCGCCGGCCTGGGCGCGTTCACCAGCGTCGTCGGCGACGGCGGCGTCACGATCGCCGAGCGCGCGTCGATCCCGGTCACGACGGGCAATTCGCTCACCATCGCCGCAGGCGTGCGCAGCCTGTTCCGCGGTGCGCACGAGCTGGACATCGACTCGGGCACCGCGACGGCCGTCGTCATCGGCGCGACCGGTTCGATCGGGTCGGCCTGCGTCGCGCTGATCGCGCCGCACGTCGCGCAGGTGATCCTGGTCGCGCGCAACGAGACGCGCCTGCGCAAATTGCACGCCGAGCTCGCGCCGACGCTGCCCTGCGCGTCGTCGGCGACGACCGACCTGGCCGCGGCCGTGCGCAGCGCCGACCTGGTGCTCACCGCGACCTCGTCGACGCAGGACGTCGTCGAGCCGGAGGATCTGCGCCCGGGCGCCGTCGTCTGCGAGCTCTCGCTCCCGCACGACGTCAGCCGGCGCGTCGCCAGCGAGCGGCCCGACGTACTGGTCGTCGAGGGCGGCAACATGCGGGTGCCCGGCGCGATGCGGGTCGAGCGCGTGCGCGAGCCGGGCACCGAGTTCGACCTGAACCTCCCGCGCGGCACGGCGCTCGCCTGCATGTCCGAGACGATGGTGCTCGCGCTCGAGAACCGCTGCGAATCGTACACGCTGGGCCGCGGCATCGATCTCGAGAAGGTGCGCGAGATCGATGCGCTGGCCGAGCGGGCCGGCTTCACGCTGGCCGACATGCGCGCCTTCGACGCCGCGATCAGCCGCGAGCACATCGCCCGCACCCGCGCCGCCGCCGCCGACCGCCGCGCGGTCAGCGCATGAAAACGGCCGAAAACGGCGACGGGTACCGCGTCAAAATGACGCGGTACCCGTTCGTTGGTGTGATGCAAGAGCCCCGACACGGCAACCCTACCACACCATACCGCTGGGAACAAGCCCGGCGGGCTGGAGCGGGCGGGAATCGAACCCGCTGCGCAAGAGGTGTCGGGGCTCTTACGTCGACACCATCGAACCGCCCCAGCGCAGCATTGTTCACGACGCATCGCCGCAACGGAAAGGGCTGGTCGTGAAAAAAGTCGTCTCCGTTTCGCTCGGCTCCGCTTCGCGGGATCATCGGGTGCAGGTCGATCTCTTGGGGGAGCGGTTCGATATCGCGCGGATCGGGACGGACGGGAGCCTCGACAAGGCGATCGCGGCGCTGCGCGCGCTGGACGGGACGGTCGACGCGCTCGGTCTGGGTGGGATCGACGTCTATCTGTACGCCGGGACCGACCGCTACGCGCTGCGCGACGGGCTGCGGCTGCTCGAGGCGGTGAAGACGACCCCGGTCGTCGACGGGAGCGGGCTGAAGAACACGCTCGAGCGCGGCGCGGTCGCCTTCATCGTCGAGCGGCTCGGGATCCCGCTGCGCGGGACGCGCGTGCTGATGGTCAGCGCGCTCGACCGGTTCGGGATGGCGCAGGCGCTGGTGCAAGCCGGCGCCGACGTCGTCTTCGGGGACTTCATCTTCGCGCTCGACCTGGACCGGCCGGTGCGCGGGCTCGACGAGTTCGAGGAGATGGCGCGCAAGTATCTCCCCGACGCATGTAAGCTCCCGTTCCAGTTCTTCTATCCAACCGGCAAAAAGCAAGACCGGGCGCCGCAGCCGAAGTACCCCGAGTATTACGAGGACGCGGAGATCATCGCGGGCGACTATCACTTCATGCGCCAGTTCATGCCCGAGCGACTGGACGGCAAGACGATCCTGACCAACACCGTCACCGCCGGCGACGTCGACTTCCTGCGCGCGCGGGGCGTCGCGCGGCTGATCACGACGACGCCGGATTTCGGCGGTCGCTCGTTCGGAACGAACGTCCTCGAAGCGGCACTGGTCGCGCTGCTCGGCAAGCGCGTCGCCGACGTGACGGAAGACGACTACCGGCACCTGCTGCGCGAGCTCGACTTGCAGCCGCGGGTCATCGAGTTCCAGGCCGTCTGAAGGTTGGGGCTGCTTCGCCGGCTGTTCGCGCGACAGCCGTACGATCGCGAACGTCTGCCCGGCGAAGGGGTCGGGCTGCGCCGCGTGCTCGGCCTGAACGCGCTGATCGCGGTCGGCCTGGGGACGATGCTGGGAGGGATCTTCACCACCGTCGGCAGCGGCGCGCACGCGGCGGGGCCGGCGGTCGTCGCCGCGTTCGCCCTCTCCGGCGTGACCTGCCTGTTCGTCGCGCTGTGCTACGCCGAGCTGGCCTCGATGGTCCCGGTCGCCGGCAGCGCCTACACCTACGCCTATGCGGCGCTGGGTGAGGTCGTCGCCTGGGTCATCGGCTGGGACCTGATCCTCGAGTACGGCATCAGCGTCGCGCCGCTGGCGGCGACGCTCTCGGGTTCGCTGCAGCAGCTGCTCGGCGGGATCGGCCTGGTGCTGCCCAACTGGGCCCAGACCGCCAACGTCGTCGTCGCGCACGGCGGGCTCGACCTCGCGCACTCGCAGGTCGACGTGCTGGCCTGCGCCGCGGTCGTGCTGATCGCGATCGTACTCGCGATCGGGATCCGCGAGTCGTCGGGGACCAACGTCGTGCTGGTCGTGGTGCAACTCGTCGCGCTGGTCGCGTTCATCGTTGGCCTGGCCGGCGTCGTGCACCCGGTCGCGTACCACCCGTTCGCGCCGCTGGGGCTGCACGGGGTCGTCACCGGGGCGGCGATCGTCTTCTTCGCCTACATCGGGTTCGATACGGTGACCGTCGCGAGCGAGGAGGCGCGCAATCCGGTCCGCGACGTGCCGCGCGCGATCATCGGCTCGCTGATCGTCGGCGCGATCCTGTTCTCGGCGGTCGCCGCGGTCGCGGTCGGCGTCGTCGCTTGGAACAAGATCGACGTCAACTCGGGGATGCTCGACGCGGTCGTTCACGCCGGCAACAACAGGCTGCTGTTCGGCCTGGTGCTGGTGGGGACGGTGACCGGGACGACGGCCTCGATGCTGACTTCGCTGCTCGGCCAGGTGCGTATCTTCTACGTGATGGCGCGTGACCGGCTGCTGCCGCCTGCCTTCGGCACGGTCCACGCGCGCACGCGCACGCCGCTGGTGACGACGCTGGGGACCGGGATCGTGGTCGCGATCCTCGCGCTGGGCGTCCCGCTGACCGTCCTGCTCGAGTTCGTCAACATCGGCACGCTCTCGGCCTTCGTGATCGTCTGCGCCGGCGTGCTGGTGCTGCGCTTCACGCATCCGACGGTCGCGCGCCCGTTCCGCGTCCCCTTCGGCCCGATCGCCGTGCCGGCGGCCGGCATCGTCCTGTGCACCTGGCTGACGGTCGAAGGGCTGGCGCCGCTGACCTGGCTGCGCTTCTTGGTCTGGTTCGTCGTGGGCCTATCGATCTACGCGCTCTACGGGTACCGCACGTCGCTGCTGCGCACGACGCGGTGACCGGCGCGCCTCATCTGCGGCGCGTCCTCGCGCTGCGCGATCTGATCGTCGTCGCGGCGGCTGCGATTGGGCCCGCGTTCTCGCTGGCGACGACGATGGCGGCGATGGTGGCGGCGGCCGGCCGCGGCACCTGGCTCGCGCTGGCGCTGGTAACCGGGCTGATGGCGATGATCGCGGTCGGCTACCGGCGCTTGGGCGAACGGATGCCGGACGCCGGTTCGTCGTATGCCTGGATCCGCGCCGCGCTCGGGCCGAGCGCCGGCAGTTACGGCGCTTGGGTCCTGCTCGTCGCGAACCTGTTCGCGGTGCAGGCGACGGCGCTGCCGGCCGGCGCCTACACGCTCGACCTGCTCGCGCCGGCGCTGGCTGGGAACGCAATCGCCGTCGCGCTGGTCGGCTGCGGCTGGACCGCCGGCGCGGCGCTGCTGCTCTGGTACGGGCTGCGGCCGACGGCGCTCTTGGCCGGGCTGCTGGTCGTCGCCGAGCTGATCGTGTTGGCCGGCGCGGCGCTGGTCGCGACGCTGCACCCGCGACCCGACGCCGTCGCGTTCGTCGCGGCGCCGCTCTCGTGGGGTGGTCTCGCCGTCGCGATGGTCGTCGGGATCTGGATGCTCGACGGCTGGGAAGTCTCCGCGTCGACCGCCGAGGAGGCGCAGGGCGTCGCGTCCAGCCCGGGATCGGGCGGTCTGTTTGGGTTGCTGCTGACGGCGCTGGTGATGTTGGCGGCGCTGGCCGCCTTTCTGCGGATCGGGACGGCGGCCGGCTACGACGCCCACCAGGCCGACGCGCTGGCCTACGTCGGCGACCTGCTCGGTCCGGGCTGGCGCCCGTTGCTCGGGCTGACGGTGCTGATCTCGCTGGCGGCGGCGCTGCAGACGACCCTGATCTACTTGAGCCGCAGCCTGTACGCGATGGGCCGTGACGGGCTGCTGCCGCGCCGCTTCGGCGCGCTCGGCCATCGCGACGAACCGGCGATCGCCATCCTGCTCGTCAGCAGCTGCTCGATCGCGTTCTGCCTGGCAGCCGCTCTGTGGCCGAGCGCCGGCGCGGCGTTCACGCTGGCGCTGCAAGGGACGTCGTGGTTCTTGGGGCTGCTCTTCGCGCTGACTGCCGCGGCGGCCGTCCGGACCTTCGCCGGCGACCCGTCGGTCCGTTGGTCCGGCGCGCTGTTGCCCGGCGCAGCGGCGTTGGGCTTGGTCGCGATCCTCAGCGTCTCGCTGGTTCGTGACGATGGAACGACCAGGGGATTCATCGCCGCCGCCGCAACCCTGGGCCTCCCCCTAGCGCTCTGGCGCGGCAGGGTCCTACGCCATGCGGTGGGAACCTACGGGGTCGGTCATTCCACCGGGAGTCGCTTTTGAACGACAAAGAAATCATTTTGACCCGAGACGGCCTCAAGAAGCTCGAAGACGAACTCGACGAGCTCAAGACCGTGCATCGTCGCGAGGTCAACGAACGCATCCGCCAAGCGAAAGAGTTCGGCGACATTTCGGAAAACGCCGAGTACGAGGACGCCAAGCAAGAGCAGGCGTTCGTCGAGGGGCGCATCCTCAAGCTCGAGGGGATGATTCGCAACGCGCGCGTCATCGACGCAAGCGACTACGTCGCCGACGAAGTCCATCTGGGTGCGACGGTCAAGGTCAAGGAGACCTCGTCGGGGACCGCCCATGAGTTCACCATCGTCGGCTCGGCCGAAGCGGATCCGAAGAACGCGCGGCTCTCCAACGAGTCGCCGCTGGGTCACGCGCTGATGGGCCGCAAGAAGGGCGAGACGGTCGACGTCGCGACCCCGCGCGGTCAGATGAAGTACAAGATCGAGTCGATCAACAAGGACCCGAAGAAGACCAAAAAGGCCTCCTGACCCCGTGAGCGATCTCGTCGCGGCCCGGCGGGCTCGACTCGCCGCGTTGCGCGAGCGCGGCGTCGACCCCTTCGCTGCGACGCGGTACGACGTCACCGCCCATGCCGCCGAGCTCGCCGCACGCTATGCCGAGCTCGGTGAGCAAGGCCGCGCCGCCGACGAGCAATGGTCGTTGGCCGGGCGCCTGCTGAGCGTGCGCGCGCAGGGCGGCGTGATCTTCGCCGACCTGCACGACCGCACCGGGCGCTTCCAGCTCTTCGTGCGGCGCAACGACGTCGGCGACGAAGCCTTCGGGCTGTTCAAGGAACTGGAGCGCGGCGACATCGTCGGTGCGCGCGGCTTCGTGTTCCGCACCAAGATGGGCGAGCTCTCGCTCCACGTCGCGGCCTTCTCGGTGCTCGGCAAGTCGCTGCGCCCGCTGCCCGACAAATGGCATGGCTTGGTCGACGTCGAGAAGCGCTATCGGCGCCGCTACGTCGATTTGATCGTGAACCCGAACGTACGCGACGTGATGGTCGCGCGCTCGCGGATCGTCGCCGAAATGCGGCGCTTCATCGACGGCGAGGGCTTCTTCGAGGTCGAGACGCCGACGCTGGTGACGATCGCCGGCGGTGCGACGGCGCGTCCGTTCCTCACCCACTCGA
>Ga0181525_10004717_pt1 | contig 10341 bp, 6 predicted proteins | sample PEATcosm2014_Bin_48_FD_121100 | JGI IMG/M metagenome (GOLD analysis project Ga0181525, IMG submission 121100) | Peatland microbial communities from MTU Mesocosm Facility, Houghton, MI, USA - PEATcosm2014_Bin06_10_metaG | ecosystem: Environmental > Terrestrial > Soil > Wetlands > Peat | place...
CGGTGTTCGACAACGCCGGGCAAGACTGCTGCGCGCGGTCCAGGATCCTGGTGCAGGCCTCGGTGGTGGACAGGTTCATGTCATTGTTCGAGTCCGCTGTGGCCTCGGTGGCGGTGGGTGATCCTGCCTTGGCCTCCACCGAGATGGGACCGCTGATCTCGGCGGCGCACCGGGACCATGTGGCGTCTTTCGTTCCCTCGGATGCGCCGGTGGCCTTCCGGGGCAGCGCGCCGTCCGGGCCGGGGTTCTGGTATCCGCCGACCGTGCTCGCGCCGGTGCGTTTCGATGATCGCGCGTATACCGAGGAGGTGTTCGGGCCGGTCGTGACCGTGACGCCGTTCGCTGACGAGGCGGAGGCCGTGGCGATCGCGAACGACACGCCGTACGGGCTGTCCGGGTCGATCTGGACGTCGGACGTGGGCCGGGCCATCCGGGTGGCGCGGGCGGTGGAGACCGGGAACCTGTCGGTCAACTCGCACTCCTCGGTGCGGTACTGGACGCCGTTCGGCGGCTTCAAGCAGTCCGGCCTTGGCCGCGAACTTGGGCCCGACGCCCCGGACGCGTTCACCGAGACGAAGAACGTATTCATCTCCACGGAGGTCTTTTCATGAGGTTCGAGGACCGGACGGTCGTCATCACGGGGGCGGGCAGCGGGATCGGGCTGGCGGCGGCGCGGCGCTTCTCGGCGGAGGGCGCGCACGTGGTGGCCGTGGACATCGACGACGCGGCCGGGGAGAAGGCCGCCTCTGAGACCGGCGGGCTGTACGTGCACGCCGACGTGACGTCCGCTTCTGACGTCTCGGATGCCTTCCGGGCTGCTGCCGAGACCTACGGGTCGGTGGACGTGGCGTTCAACAACGCGGGCATCTCGCCGCCGGATGACGACTCGATCCTCGACACCTCGCTCGAGGCCTGGCGGCGGGTGCAGGAGGTCAACCTGACCTCGGTCTACCTGTGCTGCAAGGAGGCGATCGGCTACATGCGCGCGCAGGGGCGCGGGGCGATCGTCAACACCGCCTCGTTCGTCGCGGTGCTGGGTTCCGCCACCTCGCAGATCTCTTACACCGCGTCCAAGGGCGGCGTGCTGGCGCTGTCGCGTGAGCTCGGGGTGCAGTTCGCCCGGGAGGGGATCCGGGTCAACGCGCTGTGCCCGGGGCCGGTGAACACGCCGCTGCTGCAGGAACTGTTCGCCGCCGATCCGGAGCGGGCCGCGCGGCGCCTGGTGCACGTGCCGATGGGCCGGTTCGCCGCGGCGGACGAGATAGCGGCCGCGGTCGCGTTCCTGGCCAGCGACGACGCGTCGTTCATCACCGCCTCGACGTTCCTCGTCGACGGCGGGATCTCGGCCGCGTACGTGACGCCACTCTAGTTTCGTCTGCGCCAAGCCTGTTTTGGCGTGCGTCTGGTTCACCGCTACTGGGACAGGCGGGTGGAACGCGCGTGGCGCGGCGCGGCCACGACGTACGCGCCGACGATCAGGCCTCGCCGAGCAGTACGGCCAGCCGGTCGAGCAGGGCGCGCAGCGTATGCCGCACCACGATCGTCTCCCCGCCGTCCTCGCCACGGCGAACGCCGATCCGCTGCTCGCCTTGGGCGCGGCTCCCGGGGCGCCGGCGGGCGGAGCGCCGCAAGCTTCGGCGGGCGGGGCGCCGGCGGGCGGGGCTCGCGGGGTGCACACAAGGCTTGCCCGACGAGGCGCTGGAGACTACTGAGACGTGAGTGGCGTGCCTGCCCGGACCCGGGACGGTAGTGAATGTGCCATCGCATACCGATTTCGGTACACAACGTCACATTCACTACCTGCAAGATCCTTCGAGACAGGTAGGAATGAGGCGGAAGTGCCCAGTGTGAGCGCAGTTGTATCCAAGCCATGCCAACGCCGCCGCCGACGGCGGGGAGGTCTGTGTGGTCAGGGTCGCTGAGGAGGCGAGACCGGGAGCGGCTCCACCCCCATTGCCCGCAGGGCGGCGAGATCGGAGGGGGACAGGGGCCGTCCGGCCATGTCTCCCTGCGGGAACCGCACAACGTCTCCCATCTATCCCCCACTCCTTTCCGGCGAGTTCGGCAACGCGTTCATCCATGTCCGGTATCCCACGGCCGGGTGCTTAGCCAGCATGTCGCGCAGGTACGCAACGTCGTGCCGGATGCGAGCCGCCGCGTAGTACCCGCCCCACGTAAGCTCGCTTGGTCAGCGGACATGACGGCATCCTGACGCTCATTACAGCAGCTCACACTATGTGTGTGGCCGATCTGCCGATGGGTGCGTGGGCGATCTGCCGCTAACCTGATGGCCGACTTGCCGACGATAGCCTGGCCACCTTGCCGCCGGGTACGTCACAAGGTGAACGCGCCGAACCGTTGAGCCCGGGAGACGAGGGACAGGCGCGGGACGTGAACCACGGTACGTTCGGCCAAATAAAAGATGGGGAGCCGGACCTCGTCTGGCGCTACGGTCTGGGCCTTGCCTCAGGGGGAGCGGAGGGTGCGCAGGTTGATGGTGAAGGGCATGGCGCGGAGTTCGGCTAGGACGGACTCGCTGTACTCCGAGCCGATGTCGGTCAGGACGTAGCCGAGGTCGTCTCTGGTGCGCAGGAGCTGGCCCTCGACGTTGACGTTGTGGTCGGCTAGGACGCGGTTGATCGCCGCTAGCACGCCGGGCACGTTGCGGTGCAGGTGCACCAGGCGGTGGGCGCCGCCCGGCACCGGCAGGGTGATGCCGGGGAGGTTCACGCTGAGCGAGGTGGCGCCCGAGGTCAGGTAGTCGGCGAGCTTGCCGGCGACGAACTCGCCGATGTCCTGCTGGGCCTCTTCGGTCGAGCCGCCGACGTGCGGGGTGAGGATGACGTTGGGCAGGCCGCGCAGCTCGGAGACGAACTCCTCGTCGCGGGCCTTCGGCTCCTGCGGGAACACGTCGATGGCCGCGCCGGCGATGTGCCCGGATTCGATGTTGCGGCGCAGCGCCGCGTGGTCCACCACGAACCCGCGGGACAGGTTGAGGAACAGCGAGCGCGGGCGCATCGCGGCGAACTCGGCCGCGCCGAAGAAGCCGCGGTTGCCGTCCCTCCCGTCCACGTGCAGGGTGACGGCCTCCACCGACTCGAGCAGTTCGGGCAGCGTAGAGCAGCGGCGCGCGTTGCCGATCGCCAGCTTGTCCGCGATGTCGTAGAAGAAGACCGACATGCCCAGGCTCTCCGCGATCACCGACAGCTGGGTGCCGATGTTGCCGTAGCCGACGATGCCCAGGCGCCGGCCGCGCACCTCGTGGCTTCCGGTGGCCGACTTGTCCCACAGGCCCGCGTGCATCTGCGCGTTCTTCTCCGGCAGCCGCCGCGCCATGGAGATGATCTCGGCGATCGCGAGCTCGACCACGCTGCGGGTGTTGGAGAACGGCGCGTTGAACACCGCGACCCCGCGCCTGCTCGCGGCGGCCAGGTCGATCTGGTTGACGCCGATGCAGAACGCGCCGACCGCTACCAAGTCGGGCGCGGCGTCGAGGACGCGCTCGGTGACCTGGGTGCCCGACCTGATGCCGAGCAGAGCCGCGCCGCGTACGGCGTCGACGAGCTCGTCCTCGCCGAGCGCGCGCGTCAGCGTCTCGACCTGGTACCCCTCCTTGGCCAGCCGCGCCGACGCATCGGGATGGATGTTCTCGAGCAGCAGCACCCTCGTGGTATCCAGCGTCCGCACCTTTCGCCGACGCGCCGGCCCGGCCCGGCTTGGGCGGGCGCGCCAGCGCTGATCCCCGTGACCTTTCTTTTATACCGAACGAGCCGTGGTGCCCGTCCCGGGCGCCGGATGATCGGGGTCGAGGCGCGCGTCAAGATCGCGCAGCTTGCCGCGGACCTGGTCGGCCAGCGGGTGCGGCAGGGTGTCGAGCAGGGCCGTTGCCCTGGTCCAGGCGGTCCTGGCCTGGGCGGCATTGCCCGCGTCGGCGTGCGTGTCGCCGAGCCCGGTCAGCGACTGGCCCTCGCTGAACGAGTCGCCGATTTCGTGGTAGAGGGCGATGGCCTGCTGGTAGTAGTCCCTGGACCTGGTGTAGTCGCCGATCTGCCGGTAGATGTAGCCCAGGCTGTCCAGCGTGTCGCCCGTGCCGCCGCGGTGACCGGACTCCCGGTGCAGGCTCAGCGCCCGCATGCAGTGGCTCACCGCCTCCTCGTACTGCTCGAGGTGGGCGTATAGCCAGCCGGTGGAGTTCTCCAGGGTGGCCTGGGTCCACCAGTGGCCGACGGCTTTGAGCATGCGCAGCGCGTCCAGGGTGACGGCCAGGGCCTCCTCGTAGCGCTCCTGCCGCTCGTACATGAGCCCGAGGCCGTTCATCACCACGGCCTCGTTCCCCCGGTCTTCGAGATCGTGGAAGATGTCGAGCGCGCGCCGCATGTTGGCCTCGGCCGCGTCGTAGTCGGCCAGGTGCGCCTGGGCGTGCCCGAGCAGGTGGTGGGCGTGCGCCAGGCCCAGCGGCTCGCCGAGCCGCCGCGCGGCGCCGAGCGCGGTCTGCTGGATGGCGGCGTACTCCTGCCAGCGCCCGCGGCGGGAGAAGAACGGGCCCAGCGTCCACGGGATCTGCCAGGCGTAGGCCTCCAGGCCGCCCGAGTCCGCGTAGCCGACCAGCGCGAGCAGCACCGGGACCTCGGCGTCGAACCAGGCCGCCGCCTGCTCCTTGGCGGAGAAGTCGGCGGGAAGCACGCCGGGCAGCGGCTCGGGCAGCCGCAGCGGCGACCGGTGCGGGCTGAACCGCAGCGTGGCGGCCATCGCCGTGTGCAGGTAGTGGTCGAGCACCCGGCAAACCGCCTGCTGCCGCTCTTCCTCGCTGTCGCGGCGTTCGGACTGGTCGGCGGCGTAGGCGCGGAGCAGGTCGTGGAACGCGAACCTGGCCGGCGTGTACTCGGTGACCATGTGCGTCCTGGTCAGCTCGCGCAGCGCGGCGCCCGCCCCGGCCCGCGGCACCCCGGCCAGGCTGGCCGCCGCGGACTGCGAGATGTCCGGGCCCGGGTGCAGGCCGAGCAGCCGGAACATCCGCGCCGCGGGCTCGCCGAGCTGGTCATAGGACCAGGACAGGACGGCCCGCACGTCGGTGGCGGTGGCCTCGTCGGCGGCCAGCGCGTCCAGCCTGCCCCTGGCGTCGCGAAGCTCGGCCGCCAGCTCGGCCAGCGAGCGCCTCGGCCGGCCTGCCGCCCGGCCGACGGTGATGCTGAGCGCGAGCGGGAGCCTGGCGCACTCCTCGATGATCTCGTCGGCGGCCTCGGGCTCGGCCGTGACGCGGTCGCGGCCGAGCCTGCGCGCCAGCATCTCGTGCGCCTCTTCCTGGCTGAGCACGTCCAGCGTGAGCGGCACCGCGCCCTCCGCGGCGACCAGCCCGGCCATCTGGTTGCGGCTGGTCACCACGACCAGGCAGCCCGGCGAGCCGGGCAGCAGCGGGCGCACCTGGGCGGCGTTGCTCGCGTTGTCGAGCACGATCAGCATCCGCTTCCCGTCGAGCAGGCTGCGGTACAGGGCCGCCTGGGCCTGCGGGCCGACCGCGATCCGGTGCGGCGGCACGCCGAAGCTGTCGAGGAAGAACCGCAGCGCCTCGCCCGGCTCCATCGGGGTGGTGACCGGATCCAGGCCGCGCAGGTTGACGTAGAGCTGGCCGTCCGGGAAGCGCTTGGCGACCTGGCGGCCGAAGCGGACCGCGAGCGCGGTCTTGCCGACCCCGGCCGTGCCGGAGATGACGATGATCGGCACCGACTCATCGGGCGAAGCCGATCGCGCCGACGGCAGCACCGCCTGCAGCATGCCGAGTTCCTCGTGGCGGCCGGAGAAGCCGGGGGCGTCCAGCGGCAGCTGCGCGGGCACGGGTACCCCGGGGCCGTGGGCGGCGCCCGGCCAGGACCGGTGGACGGTCTCGGGTTCGGCCGCGTACCCGGCGTCGGCGGGCACGGCGAACTCGTCGGCGGCCTGCGGCTCGTCTTGCCGGTCAGGCTCGGCTGCGGCGTCCTCGCTGATCCTGATCGCCGGGGCGGCCAGGTTGAGGGCGGCGTCCATGGTGAGCACCTGCTGGTGCAGGCGGGCCAGGTCACTGCCGGGATCGATGCCGAGCTCGTCGGCGAGCACCCGCCTGCCCTCGGCGTATACCCGCAGCGCCTCGGCCTGCCGCCCGCTGCGGTACAGCGCGATCATCAGCAGCCCGCGCATCCGCTCCCGCAGCGGGTGGTCGGCCACCATGGCGGTCAGGTCGGGCACGACCTCCTCGTGACGGCCCAGCGACAGCAGCACGTCGGCTCGCTCTTCCGCGGCGGCCGAACGCATCTCGGCCAGCCGCGCCCGTTCCGTCTCCGCGAACGGGCCGGGGACGCCGGCGAACGCGGTGCCGCGCCACAGGCCGAGCCCGGCGTTGATGGCGGTCACCGCGGCGGCCGGGTCGCCGCTCCTGCGCAGCTGGCGAGCGCGGGCCAGGTGCTGCTCGAAGGCGACGGCGTCCGGCTGGCCGGGCACCAGGTGCAGCACGTAGCCGACCCCGGACGAGACGAGCACGCGGCCGGGGCCGCGCAGCGACCGGTTCGGCTCCATGATCCGGCGAAGGCCGGCCACGTAGGTGTAGATCCCGCCCTCGGCGCTGGCCGGCGGATCCTGTCCCCAGACGGCATCGACGAGGTCGCCGCGGGAGATGACCCGGTTGGCCCGCATGGCGAGAATGCCGAGCACCGCCTGCTGCCTGGGCTGGCCCACGGAGAGCTCCTGGCCGCCGAACCACGCCGTCACCGGGCCAAGCACGCCAACGCGCAACACCACGGCTTAGCCGACCTTCCGCTCGCTACCTGCTTCGGCCCCCCACCCGGGCAGAGGATCTGCCACCGAGGTTACCGGGATTTAACGGACTCATCCAGAAAATATCTAGATCGCGTAGAGAACTGTATTCAATGCTTGTCCAGCACAGGGCGGGTCCCCGTCGCCGCCGGTCGGCGCGTCGGCTGCTCTAGCGTGCGGGGAGGTCGAGCAGATGGCGTCATGCGTGTCCTGGATGGCCCCTTCCGCGACCGGCCGTGCATACCCATCTTATCCGGGCGTGCCCGGGTTCACCCGCTTCACGTGCTTCGCGGAGCCGGTCTAGCCGGCCCGCGCAAGCCCTCCGGGCACCTGCTTGACCCGGAGCCGCCGACCCTCACGGCACCCCCCTCACTACCTGCCGTGAGGGTCGGCACCCTCGTTCCGGCCAACCCCGAGCCGGCCGGTGACGGTCTAGGCGTACCGGCGCAGCGGATGGCAGCCGGCGGGCGGGGGATACCCAAGGGGGGCGTAGCGCCTACGATGGAGCGCGGTAGCCCGTCGGCGGGCTACGCTTGCGCATGACAGGTGCGCAAACCAGTGGGCGCACGGCCTGGCCGTCGGCTGGCAATCGCTGTCGGCAATAGATAGCTGAGGGTTGGACGAAGCAAGCATGGGCAAGGCAAGCAGAACCAAGGTCGACGTCTCCCGCCGGGAGAAGATCGCAGCGCAGCGCGCGGCAGCCCGCAGGGCTGAGCGGCGCAGGCGGATCCTGATCGCGGCCGGCGCCATCGTCGTCGTGGTGGTGGTCGTGGTGGTCTTCGTCGTAGTCAAGATCAACAAGAAGCCGCCGCCCACGGCGGCAGCCGCGTCGAACGGCCCCACTGGTGCGGCGCTGGCCACGCTCACCAAGCAGGTCACCACCGTCCCGGTCAGCCTGCTGAACAGCGTCGGCGGCGGAAGCATCACCAGCGGGGGCAGCCTCGGCAATACCAGCGGTGACTTCATGGCTCCGATCAGTGGTGCGTCTGCGCTGACCTCGAACGGCAAGCCGGAGTTCCTGTACATCGGCGCCGAATACTGCCCGTACTGCGGTGCCGAGCGCTGGCCGATGATCATCGCGCTGAGCCGCTTCGGCACGTTCTCCGGGCTCACCACCATCCACTCGTCCAGTACCGACGCCTACGCCAACACTCCGTCGTGGACGTTCTACGGTTCGAAGTACACCAGCAAGTACATATCGTTCGTCTCGGTGGAGGAGACGCGGAACTACCGCATCGGCAACTCCTCCTCGACGAGCGTCAATTACGTCACCCTGCAGACGCCTACCGCCGCTGAGCAGGCGCTGGCGACCAAGTACGGCACCGGCTACATACCGTTCATCGACATCGGAAACGCGTATGTTGAGGTCGGGAACCTGAACCCGTATGGACCGCAGGACCTGCAGGGCAAGACCTGGGCCCAGGTGGCAGCCGCGCTCAGTAACCCGTCGAGCGCGATCGCGCAGGGCGCGCTGGGCTCGGCCAACTACCTGACGGCCGCCCTCTGCAAGCTGACCAATAACCAGCCCGCCAGCGCGTGCACCCCGGCGGTCCAAGCCTTGGAGACCAAGCTCGCTTCGTTGAAGGCGACGTCCGGCTCTTAGCATCTGGCGTCTGCGACCTTTGGGAAACCTGCAGGAAATCTGGAGGCCCGCGGCATCCGGACGCGGGGTACAATCTGGCATCTGGTGTCGGTCGCAGTCGTGACCGCAGATCCCCGCGTCCCCAGCAGCCGTGAGACCACCGGAGGCGAAGCCCGGATGACCGCGTCGAAGTCAACCCGCGCCAGGAATGCGCGCGCGGCCGCAAGGAACGGCACCGCCAATGGCGGCGGCAGCGCGAGGAGCGGCGCCGCGGTCAGGAACGGTGCCACCGGGTCCGGGACCAGGGACGTCAACCGGGCGGCGAATGGCGGCACGACCGTGCGGACGCGGCCCGCGTCGGCGCGGCCCGGGTCGGCGCGGGCCGACGCGGCGGGGCGCGTCAGGCGGGGCGACGTCCGGGCGCAGGCCGTTCAGGACGAGACGGCCTCGGCCGGTCCCTCACTGTGGCTGCAGCTCACCACCTTCGTGCTGGCCCTGGCGGGGCTCGGCGTGTCGACCTACCTGACGATCGCTCACTTCACCCAGGCGACGCTGGCCGGATGCTCGGAAACGTCCGGGCTGGTGGACTGCACCAAGGTGACCACGAGCGCGCAGTCCTACGTGTTCGGCATCCCGGTGGCGCTCCTCGGACTGCTGTTCTACGTGTTCGCGGTCGCGATCATGAGCCCGTGGGCGTGGCGAGCGCAGCGGCGCGAGATCCACCTGGCCAGGATCGCGGCGATGGTAGCCGGCATCGGCTTCGTGATCTACCTGCTGTACGCGGAACTGTTCATCATCGGGAACATCTGCCTGTACTGCACCAGCGTGCACGTCATCACGTTCCTGATCTTCGTGCTCACCATGTTCTCGGCCGCGATGTGGGGCCTGCGTCCCGCGGCTCGGCGCTCGGCGGATTCGCTGGAGACGGCCGAATAACCGAAGCCCGCGCGGGCGGGCTGGGCCGCCGCGGGATGGCTGGTCACCCGGAATGCCGGGTGCTGGCGGTCATCGGGTCCGGCGAGACCAGCCCGACCATGGTCACGGCGCACCGGGACCTGCTGACCAGGCTCGGGGTGCGCCGTCCGGTGGCGCTGGTGCTGGCCACCCCGTATGCGTTCCAGGAGAACGCGGCCGACGTCTCCGCGAAGGCGTCGCGTTACTTCGCCCGCAGCGTCGGGCTGCAGGTCCGCGTCGCCGCGGGCACCAGCGGCGACGCCGATCCCGCCATGGCAACGCCCGCCATCGGCGGCGCGGAGGGCGGGCCGGACCGGGAGGCGGCCGAGATCAGGGTGGCGGATTGGGTGTTCGCCGGGCCGGGGAGCCCGTCGTACGCGCTTGCGCACTGGCGGGCCGGGCCGGTCGCGGCGGCGCTGCGGGAGCGGATGCTGGCGGGCAGCGGGCTGACCGTGCTCGCCTCGGCCGCCGCGGCGACCGCCGGGCGGTTCACGCTGCCGGTCTACGAGATCTACAAGGCGGGCGGCGCGGCGCGCTGGCTGGCCGGGCTCGACCTGCTCGGCGCGCTTGGCCTGGCGGCCGCGGTCATCCCGCACTACGACAACGCCGAGGGCCGCGACTACGACACCAGGTACTGCTACCTCGGCGAGCGGAGGCTGGCCGCGATGGAGCGCGAACTGCCCGCCGACGCCGCGGTGCTCGGCGTGGACGAGCACACCGCCGTGCTGATCGACCTGCAGGCCGGCCTGGTCGAGGTCCGCGGCCGGGGCGGCCTGACCGTGCGCCGGGCCGGAGCGAGCACGGTCCTGCCGTCCGGTGCCCGCCTGTCGGTGGCGGAGCTGCGGGAACTCGCGCGCGGCAGCAGGCGGGCGGTGAGCGCGGCCGCGGGAGACGCGGCGGGATCGCGAGGTGGGGCGGGTGCTGGAGGCGCGGCGGGGTCGGCGAATTCGGGGAACGGTGGCGCGGGGGAAGCGGAGGTGCTGCCGTTGCCTGAGGTCATCGCGGAGGCGGAGACGGGGTTC
>Ga0181525_10004718_pt1 | contig 10341 bp, 7 predicted proteins | sample PEATcosm2014_Bin_48_FD_121100 | JGI IMG/M metagenome (GOLD analysis project Ga0181525, IMG submission 121100) | Peatland microbial communities from MTU Mesocosm Facility, Houghton, MI, USA - PEATcosm2014_Bin06_10_metaG | ecosystem: Environmental > Terrestrial > Soil > Wetlands > Peat | place...
CTCTGCGAGCGCCACGGCAGCCTCTACATCGCCGATGAGGTGCAGACTGGGCTGATGCGCACCGGTGAACTGTGGGGCATCACCAAGCACGGCGTCGCCCCCGACCTGCTGGTCACCGGCAAGGGAATCTCCGGCGGCATGTACCCGATCGCGGCGGTCCTGGCCACCGAGCGGGCCGCCGCCTGGATGGAGGCCGACGGCTTCGCCCACATGTCAACCTTCGGCGGTGCCGAGGTGGGCTGCATCGCCGCGCTGCGCTGCCTTGAGATCACCACCAGGCCAGAGGTCCGGATGATGTCGCACCACATCGCCGCCTTCTTCGCCCAGGGCCTGGACCGAATCCAGGCCAAATACCCTGATTGGTTCACCGGCGTGCGACAGGACGGCTTGGTCATGGGCCTGGAGTTCGCCCATCCCGAGGGCGCCAAGTTCGTGATGCGCCGCCTGTACTCCCACGGGGTCTGGGCCATCTTCTCCACCCTCGATCCGCATGTCCTGCAGTACAAGCCTGGCCTGCTGCTCGACCCGGCGCTTGGTGCGGAGATCCTGGAGATCACCGAGACGGCCATCGGGGAGGCCCGCGGTGACGCCGCTGCCGCAGCTGATGCGGCCGCCCATGTCTTCCCGGACGACCCCGATATCCCGCTTCGCGATCTCCCGTCGTTCCCGGCCGACCCCGCCGCGCGATCGGCGCTAACGCGGCAGCTCGAAGCCTGGGCCGTGAGCGGCGAGCCGCCGTACCCTCATCCGTCCAACGCGAGGCGACGATGACGAATCATGACCTGTCCGCGGGCGGTGACGTCCTGGACCGGGTCACCGCGTTCGCCCGGACCGCGCTCGCCGACTACGGCATCCGCCCGGACGCCGATGTCAGGCTCCTCAACGTCTCGGAGAACGCTACGTTCCTGGTGACCGAGCCGGCCGCCGGACCGTCCGTGCTCCGCGTGCACCGGCTCGGTTACCACAGCCAGCAGGCGATCGCCTCGGAGCTGGCGTGGATGGACGCCCTGCGGGCCGAGGCCGGAGTGCGCACCCCGCAGGTGCTGCCCGCCGCGGACGGCCGCCGGATCGTGGCCGTGACCGAGCACGGCGTTGCGCCGCAGCCCGGTGTGACCCGCTTCTGCGTGCGGTTCGAGTTCCTGCCGGGGACCGAGCCGCCCGGATCGGATGGCGGCGCCGCCGCCGCCGCCCACTTCGCGGAGCTCGGCGAACTTACCGCGCGGATGCACGCCCACGCCAGGGACTGGGACCGGCCTGCCTGGTTCACCCGGTTCCGGTGGGACGTCGACGCGGCGTTCGGCCCGCAGCCGCGGTGGGGTCGCTGGCAGGACGGCCTCGGCGTCGGCCCGGCCGAGGCGGAGATCCTTGGGCGGCTTGAGCGCATGCTCCGGATGAGGCTCGCCGCGTTCGGGACCGGACCCGAGCGGTTCGGGCTGGTGCACGCCGACACCCGGCTGGCGAATCTGCTGGTACACGAGGGCAGCACGGCAGTCATCGACTTCGACGACTCCGGGTTCGGCTGGTACCTGTACGACCTGGGTACCGCGGTCAGCTTCTTCGAGCACCATCCCGCCGTGCCCGATCTGGTCGCCTGCTGGCTGGACGGCTACCGGCGCACGGGGGCACGGCTCACCGCTGCGGACGAGGCCGAGATCTGGACGTTTATCCTGTTCCGGCGGCTGCTGCTGGTCGCCTGGATCGGCTCGCACCCGGCCGCGGCAGGCGCCGCGGAGCTCGGGGCCGGTTACACCCGTGACAGCTGCGACCTGGCCGAGTGGTACCTCGCCAGTCACTAGCCATAGGGCATCGAGGAGGAGTTCTTGTTCACTTCCATCGCCGAACGGGCGGTCGTCGTCACCGGCGGCAGCCGTGGCATCGGCAAAGGCATCGCCGGCGTCTTCGCGCAAAACGGCGCCCGGGTGCTGATCACCGGCCGGTCGGAGCAGGACCTGGCGGCCACGGCCGAAGAGCTTGGGGTCAGCTACCTGGTCGCCGACGTCGCCAGCAAGGCGGACTGCGAGCGGGTCGCCGGATGCGCGGCGGACCGGCTCGGCGGCATCGACGTGCTGTGCGCCAACGCCGGAGTCTTTCCCGACGCGCGGCTGGCGGACATCACCGAGGAGGAGATCGACTACGTGCTCGGCACCAACCTCAAGGGCACGATCTTGACCGTGCAGGCGTGCCTGCCGCTGCTGGCGCGCTCAGGCCGGGGCCGGGTCATCCTGACCAGCTCGATCACCGGCCCGATCACCGGCTACCCCGGCTGGACCCACTACGGCGCGAGCAAGGCAGGGCAGCTGGGATTCATGCGCACGGCCGCGATCGAGCTGGCGCGCGACGGCATCACGGTCAACGCGGTACTGCCGGGCAACATCGCGACCGAGGGACTGGCGGGCCTTGGCGAGGACTACGTCGCCGGGATGACCGCCGCGATCCCGATGGGCAAGCTCGGCCACGTGAACGACATCGGCTACGCGGCGCTGTTCTTCGCGACCGACGAGGCGGGCTACATCACCGGCCAGACGATCGTCGTGGACGGCGGTCAGGTGCTGCCCGAGTCACCCGAGGCTGTTGCCTGACCGGAGAGGGCCTGACCACATGACAGAACTCGCAACACCAGAGGACGTCCGGCGTACCCTGGCAAGGCAGATCGTCGCCGGCGAGCTCCGGCCGGGGCAGCGGCTCGGCGCCGAGCGCGCGCTGGCGGCTGAGCTCGGAGTCAGCCGCGCGCTGCTCCGCCAGGCGCTGTCCATCCTGGAAGACGGCGGCATGATCCGGCGGGTGCCCGGGCGCGGCGGCGGCACGTACGTCAGCCGGGGCAAGATCGAGCGGGATATGTCGTCCCGGATCGAGGGGATACCGGCGCTGCTGCGCAGCCAGGGGATGACCGCGGGCACCCACGTGCTCAGCGCCCGGCTGGCCGAGCCGGACGACGACGCCGCCCAGGCGCTGCGGATGCGGCCAGGCGAGCTCGTGGTCGACCTGCTCCGGCTTCGGCTCGCCGACGGCAGCCCGCTCTGCCTTGAGCACGCCCGCTTTCCCGCCAGGCGGTTCCCCGGGCTGCTTGAGCTGCCGCTCGGCGGCTCGGTCTACGAGCTTCTCCAGCAGCACTTCGGCACCCGCCCCGCGACCGCGGTCGAGCGGATTGAGGTGGCCCTCGCCTCCGCCGACGAGGCGGCGGTGCTTGATGTGGCGCCGGACGCCGCGCTGCTCGCGATCACCAGGACCGCGAGCGACGCCGACGGGGACCCGATTGAGTACGCGCACGACCTGTTCCGCGGCGACCGGACGCGGCTGGTGGTCCGGTCCGGTGACGGCGCCGCCGGTGATGGGGCCGCCGGGGGCCGGGCGCAGGTCGTCGAGCTGCGCAAGGCCGCCGGCTGATGGCCGGCCCGATCACGGGAGATCCGGGGCGGTCCCCGGTTGATACAAGCGCCCGTTCGGGAGAATTGGTTGTGAAGTCCGGCCGGGAACGGTTCATGGACGCCCAGCGCGTGAACCTCGACGGCTTCGCCGTGCCGGACCCCGCCCTTGGCCTGGTCGCCATGGACGCGCCTGCCGACCCGGTGCCGAGCCTTGTCATCGTCGATGGGCGGGTCATCGAGATGGACGGCGTGGCCGAGCCGGACTTCGACTCGATCGATGCGTTCATCGCCAGGCACGGCCTCGACCTGGACGTCGCCGCCGAGACGATGGCGCTGACCGACGTGAACTTCGCCCGGCTGCTCGTCGACCCCTTCACGCCGCGGGCCGAGGTGGTCAGGCTTACGGCCGGCGCCACCCCGGCAAAGCTCGCCCGCGTGCTCGCGCTGCTGCGCCCGGCGGAGCTGACGATGGCGATGACCAAGCTCCGGGCCCGCCGCACGCCGTCCAACCAGGCGCACGTCACCAACCGGCTGGACGACCCGCTGCTGCTCGCCGCGGACGCGGCGACGGCGGTGGCGTTCGGCTTCCGCGAGATCGAGACGACCGTGCCGGTGCTCGCGGACGCGCCCTCCAACGCGGTCGCCTGCCTGATCGGCGCGACCGTGGCCGCGCCCGGCGTGCTGATCCAGTGCTCGGTCGAGGAGGCCGCCGAGCTTGAGCTCGGCATGCGCGGCCTGACCTCCTACGCGGAGACCGTCTCGCTGTACGGCACCGAGCAGGTCTTCACCGACGGCGACGACACCCCGTGGTCCAAGGCGTTCCTCGCCTCCGCGTACGCTTCCCGCGGCATGAAGATGCGGGTTTCTTCCGGCGCGGGCGCCGAGGTCCTGATGGCGGGGGCCGAAGCCAAGTCGATGCTCTACCTGGAGTCCCGCTGTGTCGCGCTGGCCCGGGCGATCGGCGCGCAGGGCGTGCAGAACGGCGGAATCGACGGCGCGTCCGTCGCCGCCTCCGTGCCGTCCGGGCTCCGCGAGCTGATGGCCGAGAACGTCATGGTCATGGCCCGCAACCTGGAGTCCTGCTCAGGCAACGACGCGCTGATGAGCGAGTCGGACATGCGCCGCACGTCCCGCACGCTGCCGATCGTGCTGGCCGGATCCGACTTCGTGTTCAGCGGCTTCGGCTCCATCCAGCGGTATGACAACATGTTCGGCCCGAGCAACTTCAACGCCGAGGACATCGACGACTTCCTGGCGATGCAGCGGGACTGGGGCGTGGACGGCGGCCTGCGGACCGTGCCGCCCGGCCGGCTGCTCGACCTGCGCCGCGAGGCCGCCCAGGTCTGCGCCGACGTCTACCGCTATCTCGGCCTCGCCGACTTCTCGCATGTCGAGGAGGCAGCCGACGCCGCCGGGTCGAAGGACCTCGGGGAGACCGACACGCTTGCCGTGCTTGGCGCTGCCCAGGCCATCCGCCATCGCGGGCTGACAGTGCTTGACATCGTGGCCGCCCTCGACGAATGCGGCTACCCGGAATACGCCGAACGGGCCCTGGCATTTGTCCGGGCCAGGCTCGCCGGCGACTACCTGCAGACATCGGCGATCTTCGACGAGCAACTGTCCGTGCTCTCCCTCGTCACCGACCCGAACGACTACGCCGGCCCCGGCACGGGCTACGCTCCGCCGCCAGCGCGGCAGGCCGAGATCGACGCGATCCGTCAGGTACGGGGCGTGGAGGACCTGCGCCGGTCCCAGTCCGGGCTGGCCATCCCCGGTCTGTTCCGTCCGGTCGGGGCGGCCAGCGCCGGGACCAGCCCCCGGGACGTGGTGATCGGCGTGTCTCCGGCTCTCGGCGCCGACGTCTGGCAGTGCCTGTCGGGCGCGAGCGTGGCGGACGTGCTCCGGGAGATGCTGGCAGGCCTGGAGGAGGAAGGCTGCGTCGGCCGGGTGGTGCGCTTCCCCGCCACGGTTGACCTCGGCCAGATCGGGCTGGCCGCCGCCCGGCTGTCCGGGTCGGGCATCGCGATCGGCCTGCAGGGCAAGGGCACCGCGCTGATCCACCGCCGCGACCTGGCGCCGCTGGCCAACCTGGAGCTGTACTCGGTCGCGCCGTCGGTGACCCTGGACCTTTACCGGCTGCTCGGCGCGAATGCCGCCAGGCACGCCAAGGGCGCCACCCCCGACCCGGCCCGCAATCCGTACTCCGATGAGGCCATCGAGGCCCGTTACCACACCACGGTGATCGCCCTCATGGAATTGGAGCGCGCCCGCGTGGTGCCTGGCGCGGCGCCGGTCGAGCTATCGCTGGAGGGCCTCCTGTGAACGACGGAACGCGGGCGCTGTCCGGGCGGCCGGTGGACGACCTGACGCTCGACGCCGTCCGCGTCGGTGAAGTCGGCCTCGCAGACCTGCGGATCCACCCCGAGACGCTGGAACGTCAGGCGGTGATCGCACAGCAGCACGGCAACCCGCAGCTCGCGGCGAACTTGCGGCGTGCGGCCGAGCTGACGTGGCTGACCGACGAGGAAGTCCTCGCGATCTACGAGGCGCTGCGCCCAGGCCGCTCGACCGCCGCCGAGCTGGGCGCACTCGCCGGCTCACTGGCTGCCCGCGGGCTGCCGCTCAACGCCGCGCTGCTCGCCGAGGCCGCCGAGGTCTACGCGCGCCGCGGGCTCATCCGATGACGGTGATCGCCGGGGTCGATGTCGGCAACGCGACCACCGAGGTCGTCATCGTGGCCGACGGCGCCATCCTCGGCGCGGGGCGCGCCCCGACCCGCGGCCGGAAGGGGTCGCCGGACTCCCTGCACGGCGCCGCCGCCGTGGTACGCCGGGTCGCCCGCCAGACGGGCGCGGTCGTCGACGAGGCGCGGATCGCGCCGCTGCGGCCGGTCGACACGTCCGTGCGCACCGTCCCTGACGTGCCGCCGCCGACGGGCCGTCTCCACGTCCTGCGGGCAGGCGTCGCCACGCCGGGCGGCGCGGGCGCCTGCGTTGGCGTACCGCTCCTGCTCGGGAAGCGCGCCGGGACTTCAGGTCAGGCCGGCCCGGTTATCGTGGTGGTGCCGCCGGAAACGCGCTACGACCTGGCGGCGGCCGGCATTCGCGGACTGCTCATGGCGGGGACGCGGGTCGGCGCCGTGCTCGTCGCGAGCGACGAGGCTGTGCTTGTCGCCAACCGGCTGCCCGCCGGAAAAGGCCACGTTCCGGTCATCGACCAGGTGGACTCAGCCGCCGCGGCGTCTTGCACGCTCCTCGCGGTCGAGGTACGCCCGCCCGGTCACTCCCTGACGACACTGGCCGACCCGGTGGCACTGGCCGCGGCGTTCGGCTTGGGTGAGCGCGACGCTGGTGACGCCGCCACGATCGGCCGCTCGCTGCTCGACTACTCCAACGCGGTGGTGGGGCTGACCCCGGATGCGATGCCGGCACCGCATCCCGCCCCGGATCCGTCGCTGTGGCGTGACGCTGACCTGGACGACATCTTCACCGTGGACCTCGCCGCCGTCTGGGAGGCCGCAACCGCCAGGCGGGGGAGCCTGGGCCGCGCGTTCCTGGTCGCCGCCCTGCACCGGCAGCCGCCGGACGCCGGGTCGGCCGCGACGGAGCTGGCAACCCTGCTCGGCATTCCGGTCACCTCTCCGCTAACCGAGCCGGCCGCCGCCCGGCTGGGCGCGGCCACCACACCCGGCATGATGCCCGGTGCGGTGGTCGCCGACATCGGGTCTGGCACCATCGACGCGATCGCGGCCGACGGCCGCGAGGCGGTCGTCGCCGGGGCCGGGGAACTGCTCACGGTCGCGGTCGCCGAAGCCCTCGGCGTTCCGCGGGCGGCAGCCGACTGGATCAAGCGCGGCCCGTGCGTCCGGGTCGACGCCGGCCAGCGCTATGAGGCCGAGGACGGCGGCCGGGGTTTCCTTGACGTCCCCGCGCCCGCGGCCGCCGCCGGGATGCTCGCGGTCCCTGGCCCCGGCGGCCTCGTGCCGTTCGCGGGCCGCTCCGGCCGGCAGCACACTCCGTCGGAGTGGCGGGCGATCCGCCTGCGGCTCAAGCAGGCCGTGCTCGCCGCCAGCCTGCAGCGTGCCCTGACCGCGCTTGGCGAGCCAGGCGCGCTGTTCGGGTCGGGTGGCCGGGCCCAGCTCCTGCTGGTCGGCGGCCCGGCTGCCGACGACGAGCTTGTCGGCGTCCTCACCCGCTCCCTGCCCGACTCGATCACGGTCGGCCGGGGCAACCTCGGCGCCACACTAGGTGACGGTGGCCTGGGCTACCGCTACGCGGTAGCCCTCGGCCTGGCCCTCGCCTGACCGGCCAGCGTAGCCCGGGTCACCGGGGAGGTCCAACTGGTTCCTGCATGAGATTCGAGCCTCCGTTCATTGATGTCGACTTGATGGCGGAGCATGCCTCAGGACTGCGCAACGAGCCGGAATGTCTGGGCCGTGTCACCGGCGGTGCAGGCCCATTGCTGGAGTTGGGTGCCGTTGGCGGTCGACCGGTTGGTGACGTCCAGGCATTCGTTGCCGCTGTTGCGGGCGGTGAAGGTGTAACTGCCGTCGGATTGCAGCGTGGGCAGCCACTGCTGGTTGGTGCCGCCGGTAGCGCTCCACAGCTGGATCGGGGTCCCGTTGCCAGTGGCGGACGGCCCGCCCGTGACGTCCCATGCCTCACTGGGGGCGTTGCGGGTGACGACCTGGTAGTAGCCGCCGCTGGTGGGCTGGAACTGCCACTCCTGGTTAGCGCTGCCGGCGGAGCACGCCCACTGCTGCACGGCGGTGCCGTTGGAGGTGCTGCCGTTGGTGTCGTCCACGCAGTCGCCGCTGTTGGTGTTGACGACCTCGTACCACGTACTCGAGCTGATACCGCTGCCAGCGGATTCGGGGGGCCAGGTGAACGTGGCCACGGCCCGGGCGGGCAGCGTGTAGGTGAAGTACTGGCCGTTCTCGTCGACGTTGAAGGTGTGCGCGTTGGCGGTGTCGGCGTTCAGCACGATCAGCGCGTTCGAGCCGTCGGGGTTCCGGAAGGCCACGTCCTCGAGGTTGCCGGAGCCGAAGGTGTTGGAGTCGATGCGCACCGCGCCCGGCTTGACGAACTTGCTGGCCTGGCCCAGCACGTAGTACTCGGCGTTGTAGGTCGCGGTATCCGCCGAGTTGTCGACGGTCACCACTCCGGTGCAGGTGGTGCAGTTCATGCTGGGGCCGCCACTGGGGTTCAGGGCCATGTTCCAGGTAGCGACGGTCTTAGCCCAGTTCCGGGTGGCGCCGATGATGAGGTTCTCGGTCTGCCAGTCCAGGGAGTCGGCAAAGGTATTGGCCGGGTTGGACGACTGGGTCCCGGAACATTCGGTGAAGTAGGTGCCGGAGTTCGGGAAGGCGTTATGCACCGTGGTCTGGGCGCTGGGGTCGCCCGCGTAACAGTGCCACGCGACGCCGGCCGTGTAGGGGCCGGCGGCTGAGTTACCCAGGACCGTTTCCGGGAAGCTCGTGTCGTTCCAGTTGTGGTCGTAGGCGATGATCTTGGTGCTGAGCCCGGCCTTCTGCAGGTCTGGTCCCAGGTTGCTGCCGATGAAGCTGGCCTCCTGGGCCGCGGTGAAGGTAGAGCCCGGGTAGTTCGACGGAGAGTACTCCGGCTCGTTCTGTGCTGTGATCAGTGAGATCGGCACGCCCGCGGCGTCGTAGGCCTGGACGAACTTGGTGAGGTAGTCGGCGAACACCTGGTAGTCGGCGCTGTTGAGGGACCCGCCGATCATCGAGCCGCTCGACTTCATCCACCCCGGCGGGCTCCACGGGGTGGCCATGATGGTGACGTTCGGGTTGATGCTCAGCGCCTGCTGGAGCACCGGCAGGATGTAGGCGTTGTCGTGCGCGATGGAGAAGTGCGCCAGCGCGGGATCGGTCTGGCCGGACGGCAGGTCGTCATAGCTGAACAACGACTGCGAGAAGTCCGACGCCCCGATCGGCTGCCGCAGGAAGTCCAGGCCGATGCCGCTCGTGGGACTGAACAGCTTCGTCATGATCTGGCTGCGCAGCGGGGAGTTGGCGACCAGCCAGGCCGAGGAGTCGGTAAACGACGCGCCGAATCCGGTCATGGACTGGTATGTAGCGGCCGGGTTAACCGTGATTGTCTGGCTCGCGGACCCGTTGCCTGCGTTGAACGTCGCACCCGCCTGGGGAGCCAGGAGCTGGCTCTGGTTGGCGGTGGTCTCCCAGACGGAAACCGCCGGCCCGGACGCGGCGTGTGCGGCGCCTGGACTGAGCCCGGCAGTTGCTCCCGCGGCGATGAGCGCCGCCGCGCCCAGCAATGCCGTCATGCCCTTACTGCGGGACATCGTCGTCCTCCTGCCATGAAACACTATGTAACAGATTGGAACATTTGCGATACGATGATGAAAGCAGCCAGAAATAAGGCTGTCAATAAGCAAATAAGCGGCTTGGCGGCGATCGGGCCGGACAGTTATGCTGCGAACGATGAAACAAAAACGTGTAACAAATGAGTAGACCGCGCAGCCAGCGCGTTACTGTCCGGGACCTCGCCGCGGAGACGGGCGTATCCATTGCCACCGTCTCGCGAGTCCTCAATAACCAGGCCAACGTGGCCCCGCACACGCGCGACCTAGTTGTGCGGGCCGTCGAGCGGCTCAGCACCCGGGCGCCCGGCCCGGGAACGTTCCCGGCTCACGTGGCGCGAGGCTCCGTCTACCTGCGCTGCCCGTATCTGCTGACCGACTACTTCGGCCTCATCGTTTCGTCGATCGCCGAGACGCTGGAGCTGCACGGCAGGCCCCTGGTGCTCAACGCCGGAGAAGCCGCGCAGCAGGCGGCGATCCTGCCCGCACTCGCATCCCGCCCCGGCATAACCGGTGCCATCATCGTGTTGCCGCCTGAATCCAGCGAGCAGCTCCTGGACCTGCGGGCCCGCGGATTCCCGTTTGTTGTGGTGGACCCACGCGCCCCGATGCCCCGCGACATCGCGGCCGTATCGGC
>Ga0181525_10004720_pt1 | contig 10340 bp, 8 predicted proteins | sample PEATcosm2014_Bin_48_FD_121100 | JGI IMG/M metagenome (GOLD analysis project Ga0181525, IMG submission 121100) | Peatland microbial communities from MTU Mesocosm Facility, Houghton, MI, USA - PEATcosm2014_Bin06_10_metaG | ecosystem: Environmental > Terrestrial > Soil > Wetlands > Peat | place...
GCGGTCTCGTAGCAATCCATGGCGGCGCCCAGCACGCCCCATCCAATGCCGTATCGCGCCTGCGAAAGACAACTCAGCGGAGCTTTGAGCCCCTGCGCTCCCGGCAGCATCGCAGACCCGGGTACCCGGCAATCCGACAGCGCCAGGCTGGACGTTACCGAGACGCGCATCGAAAGCTTGCCGTGGATTTCGGACGTGCCGAATCCGGGCGTGCCCTTCTCCACCAGGAATCCGCGAATGCCGTGCTCGGTCCGCGCCCACACGATGGCCACGTCGGCCACGGACCCGTTCGTGATCCAGGTCTTCTCGCCGTTCAATATCCAGTGATCGCCATCCTGCTTGGCGCGCGTCTGCATGCCCGCGGGATTAGACCCAAACCCCGGTTCGGTTAGCCCGAAGCAGCCGATGGCTTCGCCCGATTGCATTTTGGGAAGCCAGCAGTCCTTCTGCTCGGCCGATCCGTAGGTATAGATCGGATACATCACCAGCGCGCCCTGCACGGAAACGAAGCTGCGCAATCCCGAATCGCCGCGCTCGATCTCCTGCATGATCAGCCCGTACTCCACGTTGCTCAATCCAGCGCATCCATAGCCCTCCAGATTCGCACCCAGGAATCCCAGTTGGCCGATCTCGGGGATCAGTTCCTTGGGAAAGCGCCCATCGCGATAGCAGTCCCGGACGATCGGGATAACGCGGTCTTCTACGAATTGCCGCGCCGTTTGCCGCACCAGCAGTTCCTGCTCAGAGAATAGGGAGTCGATCAGCAGGTAGTCGACGCCGGGAAAACGAGCCATAAGCCTTATTGTAAGCGGTCAACAACGCTCAAGCCGCTTGGGCAGCCAGTTCACTCACCGGGTTGACTCAGCCGCATCGCGGTGATTAATTAACTAGCCACTAGCTAGTCGTTTTAGCAGGAGCAGCCCCCTGAACACCGTGACCGCCTTGGAAGCAAAGACCCGATTTGGCGAACTCCTCGACCGCGTCGCAGGTGGTGGGGAAATTGTGATCACCCGGCACGATAAGCCTGTGGCGCGCATCGTTCCGGAAGGGGGGAAGTCACTGGAGTCGGTTCAACGGGCTATTCAAAGCATCCGTGAAAACCGTGAGCGGATGGCGCAGCGCAAGGGCTTTAAGCCTCTCACTAACAAAGAAATTAGAGCCGCGATCAACGCAGGCCGCGGTGAATGCCGGCTTTGTGGCGGATGCCTCGGTCGCGGCGGCTTGGGTGGTGGAATCCCAATCCACCGAAGCCACCGACCGCTTGTTCGTGGAAGTGGAAGCAGGCGCTCCTGTGCAGGTTCCGGTGCTTTGGATGTTCGAAGTTGCAAATGCGCTACGGACGCTTAGACGGCGACGGCGCATCGATCAACAAGGCTATGCCGTGGCGAGGGCCGGTTTAGGGAGGCTGCGGCCGTTCATTGACACCGAGGGCCCGCAACTGGCGCTTCGCAAAACGGTTCCCCTTGCCACGCGCGATTCTGCGCTCAACAAAGCAGCCCGGCGGGCTGGCGTTCGGACGCTGCTCTAGACGTCCAGGTTCCGCACGTCCAGCGCATTCTCTTCGATAAACTTGCGCCGGCTTTCCACGTCCTCGCCCATCAGCGTGGAAAAAATATTCTCGGTCTCGGCCAGGTCGTTCAGATCCACCTTGAGCAGCGTCCGCGTCTCGGCGTTCATGGTGGTGGACCACAACTGCTCGGCGTTCATCTCGCCCAGCCCTTTGTAGCGCTGGATGGAAACTTCGCGCGTACCCTCGCTCTTCACGTATTCCAGCAGCTCCCGCCAGTTGGGCCGCATTTCGGTTTCGGCTTTCCCTTCCTTCAGCATTTTGAACGGCGGCCGGTTGAACTTCGATACCTGGCGCGCCAGGGCCCGCATGCGCCGGAACTCGGGCTGCAACGCCAGGTCGATAGTAATCCCGCGCTCCGCATTCATCGGGTCGTGATAGATCACCTTCCACGCCTCGTGTTCTTCTTCGCGCTCCACCCTGGCGTCCACTTTGGCCGCCTTCAAGGCCGTCACCAGCGCCTCCAGATTTCCCTTCTCCTGAAAATCGGACTTGGTGTCCAGCTTGTAATCGATGTTCGCCAGCGCCTCCACCACGCGCCCATCGCGCGTTCGCCGCTCCACACGCCGCACCATCTGCTGTAGCTCGTCCAGCGAGATCAGGAACGTGCGCAGCTCCGATCCTTCCAGCTTCGTCCCGTCCCCGGTCTCCACCGCCAGGTTCTCCGTGGCGCGCCGCAGAATCTCCCGCGTGAACTCCTTGTCGTCCTTGATGTATTTCTGCGTCTTGCCCTTTTTGATCAGATACAGCGGCGGCTGAGCCACGAAAACGTTTCCGCGCTTGATCAGCTCCTGCATGTGGCGGAAGAAAAACGTCAGCAGCAGCGTGCGAATGTGCGATCCGTCCACGTCGGCGTCGGTCATGATGATGATCTTGTGGTACCGCAGCTTGGTGACATCGAAATCCGTCAGCCCGATCCCGGTGCCGATGGCCGTGATCATGGAGCGGATTTCCTCGTGTCCCAGCATCTTGTCGTAGCGCGCCTTCTCCACGTTCAGAATTTTGCCTTTGAGCGGGAGAATGGCCTGATAGCGCCGGTCCCGACCGGATTTCGCCGTGCCGCCGGCCGATTCGCCCTCTACCAGGAACAGCTCGCAGCGTTCCGGATCCTTCTCCTGGCAATCAGCCAGTTTTCCCGGCAGGCCGCCCGAATCCATCGCGCCCTTGCGGCGCGTCAGGTCGCGCGCTTTCTTGGCCGCTTCTCTGGCCCGCGCTGCATCGATCGCCTTGGCCACGATCTTCCGCATCACGGTGGGATTCTTATCGAAGTTTTCGCCTAGCTTTTCATTGACCAACTGCACCACAAAGCCCTGAATATCGCTGTTGAGCCGGCCTTTGGTCTGCCCTTCAAACTGCGGCTGAGGCAGCTTTACGCTCACCACCGCCGTCAAGCCTTCGCGCACATCGTCGCCGGTCAGGTTCTTCTCTTTGTCGTCTTTGAAGAGCCCCGCTTGCTGGCCGTAGTAGTTGATGGTGCGCGTAAGTGCGCTGCGGAAGCCGCTCAAGTGCGTGCCTCCATCCACCGTGTTGATGTTGTTCGCGAAGCTGAAAACACTCTCCGAATAGCCGTCGTTGTACTGCAAAGCCACTTCCATGCTCAGCATGCCGCCGTTGGGCAACTCGCGTTCGCCTTCGATGTATATGGGCTTGTCGTGCAGTACCGCTTTGCCGCGATTCAAGTGCTTGATAAATTCCGCGATCCCGCCGCTGTAGTGAAACTCGTGCTGCTTCACCGGGTCGGCCCGTTCGTCGGTCAGAGTAATGGTGAGACCCTTGTTCAAAAACGCCAGTTCGCGCAGGCGCTGCGCCAGCGTATCGTAATTGAACTCGTGCGCGTCCATAATGGTCGGGTCCGGCTTGAAGGTGATCTTCGTTCCGGTCTTCTTACCGGCCTTGCCCGTTTGCGTGAGAGGCCCCTGGGGGGCGCCCTTCTGATAGTCCTGCTCCCAGGTATAGCCCTTGTTCCAGATCTCCAGATGCAGCGTTTCCGACAGTGCATTCACGCAGCTCACGCCCACGCCATGCAGGCCGCCCGATACTTTGTAGCTGTTGGAATCGAACTTTCCGCCGGCGTGCAGCTTGGTCATCACTACTTCAGCGGCCGAAATGCCGAACTCTTCCTTGATGTCCACAGGAATGCCGCGGCCGTTATCGGTGACAGTAATGGAATTGTCGATAAGAATCGTCACCTCTACTTTGTCGCAGAATCCGGCCAGGCTTCGTCCACCGAATTATCCACGACTTCGTAAACCAGATGATGCAGGCCGTTTTCAGTGGTCGAGCCGATATACATGGCCGGCCGCAACCGCACCGCTTCCAGGCCTTCCAGGACCTTGATACTACTCGAATCGTAAACTTCGACTGGAGTTATTTCTTTTGTTGCCATGTGTTAAAAACTTAATCCCTTTCGCTTCCTCGCAATGCCAGACAGCAAGCCGGCGCCGCAGGCCTTCAAATACGCATCGGCATAACTACGTACCGGTATTTGTACCCGCCCTCGCCCTCCTGAGCCGGCCTCAGTTCGCCGGCGCTGTTAGCGTCCTTGAAATGAAACGTAACTTTGGCCTCGTTGGAGGCCCGCAGAAAATCCAGCAGGTAGCCGGCGTTGAATCCAATTTCAACCAGTTCTCCGGCATAGTCCACCGGCAGACTCTCTTCACTTTCGCCGGTCTCGGAGAGCGACGAATGAATGTGCAGCTCGCCCGCCTCCATTCGCAGCCGGATGGCCCGGGAACGCTCGTCGGAAAATTGCGACACACGCTCTACCGACCTGCGCAGCTCCTCCCGCTCCAGCGTCACGCAATGTGGATGATCCTTCGGCAGCACGCGCTCGAAATCCGGAAAGTTCCCGGTCAGCTTGCGGCTCAACAACAGGCGCTCTCCGAACTGGAAGAAGAGGTGATTGTCGTCACCTGAGAACGCCAGCGCTGCATCCGCGTTGGATTCCTGTCCCAGCTTCAAAATCTCGCCCATCGCTTTCCTCGGCAGCAGCGCGCGAAAAACGCTGGTTACGCCGGGCAGATCCACCGCATGTTCCACCATCGCCAATCGATGCCCATCGGTAGCCACCATCGCCAGCCCATTGCTCTTCAACAGTAGTAACGATCCGTTCAGTGTAAAGCGCGACTCCTCCATCGAGATCGCAAATATCGTTCGAGAAATCATGGACGCCAGCACGCCCACCGGAATCTGGGCCAGCACATCCGGCATCAGCGGCAGCTCAGGGAAACTTTCGCGCGACATCCCCGCAATGCGCGTCTTCGAACGCCCGCACACCAGGCTGGCCCATTGGTTGTCCTGGAGCTTTACTTCAAGGTCGGCGTCCGGCAGCAGGCGCACATAATCCAGCAATCGCTTGGCGGGGATGGTCCCCGCACCTTGCTTCTTCACCCGCGCCGGACACGAAGAACGAATCCCCAGCTCCAGGTCCGTAGCCGTTAAATTGATCCGATCCCCGGCCGCCTCCACCAGGACATTCGAGAGGATCGGTATGGTGGTCTTCTTCTCAACAACACCTTGCGAAAGATTCAATTCTCGAACCAGATCCGTCTTGCTGACTGTGAACTCCATCATTTCCCCTCGCTCAGATTGCCGCCAGCGAGACCTTCGCCGGAAAAACTTCGGTGACGATGCCCCGGCTTGAATAGCTCTAGGGCTGTGTCAAATGAGTCTCTAACTAGAACCGTAATAGTAGGGTCTGTTGAAATGTTGATTTCTCTCTAAATTATACAAAAATCAGAAACTTCCCGCCACTGGAAGTTGTGGATTCGTAGGCTCGAAGGCAAGGAAAATTGAGCCGGTCCGCAGTCTTCCACAGCGCCTCACAGCCGTCCCCACAGCCCGCATGTGGATAAAGTCTATAACCCTAATGGATTGAATCTATTAGGCTGTTGATCAGGCTGTCTAAATCTGGACTGAGATGACGCAAACGGTCGATTTTCTGGACTGAGTGCAGCACCGTGGTGTGATGCTTGCCGTTGAATGCTTTTCCAATCTCTGGCAGGGAGCAGCGCGTCAGCTCTTTGGCCAAGTACATCGCGATCTGGCGGGGGTATGCAATCTTCTGCTCGTTGGTTTTCAGCTTGAGCTGCGATGGTTGCAAAGAGAACTTTTCAGCTACCACCTTTACGATCGATTCGATAGTGATTCTTCTCTCCCCACCCCCCGTGAGATGCTTAAGCACTTGCTGCGCCATTGGCAAAGTGATGGGAGAACCGGTGACCGACGAGTAAGCAGTCAGTTTGGTCAGAGCGCCCTCCAGCTCACGAACATTTTGCTTGGTTTTCGTCGCGATATAGATCCGCACTTCTTCCGGGAGAACGATGCCCTCCGCTTCGGCTTTTTTGTCGAGTATCGCCATTTTGGTCTCCAGGTCCGGCGGCTGTACGTCCACCATCAAGCCGCATTCGAAACGCGATCGCAGACGTTCCACCAGGCCTGGCGTACTCTTGGGCGGCGTGTCGCTGGAGATCACAATTTGCTTCTGGTGCTCGAACAGATCGTTAAAGGTGTGAAAGAACTCCTCCATGGTGCGCTCCTTGCCGGCCAGGATCTGGATGTCGTCGATTAGCAGCGCATCCGCTGACCGGTAGTGCCGGTGAAAGAGCTGCATCCGGTCGTTCTTAATGCAGGTGATCATCTCGTTCATGAACCGTTCGCTCGAGGTATAGATAATTCGCATGGTGGCGTGGCGATCCACCAGCGAGCGGCCAATGGCATGCATCAAGTGCGTCTTCCCCATCCCCGCTCCGCCGTAGATGAACAGCGGATTATAGCTGCGCGAGGGATTCGTCACTACCGCTCGCGCGGCGGCGTGCGCGAACTGATTGCACGAACCCACCACGAAGCTGTCGAAGGTGAACTTCGGATTCAGAGTAATGAAGGGTGAAAATACCGTGTCGACCCTTTCATCCAGCACACTCCGGTTGCCGCCCGGCTGCCAGGCCCCATGGATTTCGTAGACGATCTCGCTGAGCGAAAGGTTCATTTCGCGAACCGCGGACCAGATCTCCGCCGCATACTCCTGCTGTATCCAGTCCCGCGTGTGCGTGTCCGGAACCGAGACCCACAAGCGTTCCCCCTCGGCCTTCAAAAACACCGCCTTGGAGAGCCAATTGTCGAAAGCCTCTTGGCTCATCTTGCCCGAGATCTGCTGCTTAATACGTTCCCAGATATTCATGTCAGTGTCGATCACGTTCAGTGCCGATCCGCGCAGTTTTTGCACACGTTTCCCACAGACTGTGGAAAAAATAAAGCGCAGGCTGTCTTTACTTTTGGAGGAGCCAGGCTCGGCTTCAACAGCGCCAGGCGGTCCCTCTGGAAATTTTCTAACTTCCTCGCTTGAGGCAGTGCTAGGATATCACAACCGCCGAACGGTGGAATGAAAAATTAACACCTTTTTAGTCCTTTGCCAACAATCAGTTAGGGGGATTTAACGGAAACACGAAGAGTCCTATTTGTTGCAATCGCCCCTCGGGTGCCTGTGTGAACATTGGGTAAAGTCGCGTGGCAATGAGAGTTTTAGATCTCACGGTAATACTACGCCAAGTTGGATATCTACACGCTACAGGTTTGACAGTTTTGTGGCTGGCGCGCGACAATCAGGTTGTTCCGCATCGCGGGAGTAACTCAGCTGGTAGAGTGCAACCTTGCCAAGGTTGATGTCGCGGGTTCGAATCCCGTCTCCCGCTCCATTCCCCACAGGAACAATTTATGGTGTTTCCCCGTATCCTCTATTGAGTGGAGGCTGCGATGCTTGGATTCTTGCTGTGGTGCGTTCTGTTCATCTTGTGTTGGCCCTTGGCATTGGCTGCTCTGTTCCTCTATCCCATCGTTTGGCTGATTTTGCTCCCCTTCCGCATCTTGGGCATTGCGGTTGGCGGCGTCCTGGAATTGATTTGGGCCTTGATCACACTGCCCGCCCGCGTGATCCGTCGCGTCGCCTAGCTTAGCTGCCAGTGCTACCCGAGTTGGGCTACCCTGGACTTTCCAGGCCGTCAATGTATATCCGTCTTACCCGCGCGTGGATGCCGCACAGCACGCTATAGGAAATGGTGCCTGCCACGCGCGCAATCTGCTGCGCGTCGATGGACAAGCCGTTCTCCGAACCGAGCAGCGTCACCGGGTCGCCTACGGCCAGCGGCGGGCAGTGCGTGATATCGATGGTGGTTAAATCCATCGACACCGCGCCGACGATAGGCGCAAAGTGGCCCCTGGCAATTACGCGGCCTTTGTTTGAAAGCCGATGTGGAATGCCGTCGGCGTACCCGGCGGCCAGCACCGCGATCCGCGCCGGCTGTGGCGTCCGGTATATCCCGCCGTAACCCACCAGCGCACCCGCCGGAAGATCTTTCACCGCCAGCACCGCTGTCTTCCAGGCCAGCGCGGGCCGAACCTCCAGCAGGGGCAGAGGCGACGCCGTCCCCTTAGCTACTGGCGAAATATATCCATAAATGGCATGCCCTGGCCGCACCATTCGTTGCCAGGTATCTTTGCGCCCGTACGCGATTGGGGTACTGCTGGCCAGGTGCAGGATCGAGGGATGCACGCCCGCATGCGCCAGACCGGCGCAAATGCCCTGAAACACGCGCAACTGTTCTTCGGTCTGGGTGCTGGCGTAATTGGCCGCCGACGCGAAGTGCGTCATTAGTCCTTCCAGGCGCACATGTTTGGCTCCGCCGATCGCCTCCAGAATCTCAGCCGCTGAACCACGCGTTCCCAGCCGTCCCATCCCGGTATCGATTTTAAGATGATAATCGGCGGTCACGCCCCGCGCGCTCGCCGCGCGATCCCATTCCGCCACATCCCCGAGAGAATGAATCACCGGCGTCAGGTTGTAATCCAGCAGCCCTGCTCGTTCGGCTGGCAGAAAGTCGGCCATTACCAGAATGCGTGCGGTAATTCCCCGGTCCCGCAGGATGGCGCCTTCCTCCACGTTGCTCACCGCCAGCCAGCGCGCTCCCGCTGCGGTCAGCGCCCGGGAGACCTCCACGGCCCCGTGCCGGTAAGCGTCGGCCTTCACCACCGGCATCACTTCCACATCCGGGCCTACCACCTCGCAGACGGCCCGGAAGTTCTCTACGATCTGTTTGAGGGAAATTTCAACCCACGAGCGGTAGGCAAACGATTTATACGCGAATGATCGGGAAGCTGGCGGGCCCATATTTTTTAGACTCTAACGCGTGACACACCTGCCGCCTTCTTCAACAACTCCTCGTACCGATCCGTCACCGCGTCCCAACTATACCGCGCGGCCACGCGCTCCATCGCCCGCCGTCCCCATCCCGCCCGCTCATCGCTGGACATGCCGAGAACCTTGTCGAGCTTCTGTTTGAGATCGCCGCTGTCAAACGGGATTCCGGCATCGCCTGCCACTTCGCTGTTTTCCGGGGTGTTCAGATACAATACCAGCGCGCCGCGTCCCATGGCTTCAATCAGCGCCGGATGCGTGCCTCCCACTTCGGTGGCGTGGATATAAGCCAGGCAGTGCGAGAGCAGCTGGTGATAGCCCGCGCCGTAGATCGCTCCGGGCATGACCACCCGCCAGTCACGCGTGTTCCGCACTCGCTCGATATACTCCTGTGCGTAGGGGGCGTCGCCGATAAGGGCCAGCTTCACCGGCGTGTGAACCTGCTCAAACACCTCCCGCACCAGCAGCGGGTTGTTCTCCGGTTCCATGCGGCTGACATACAGAAAATAGCGGCCGGGCTCCAGGCCAAGCTCGGTCAGAATCTCCGCGCTCGCCACTTTTCCCGTCTCCGCGCCGTAAGGGATAAACTGGCTCCGCTTGCCGTAACGCTCCAGGTAGTAGGCTTCAATCTGGCGCGCGTCCGTAATCAGCACGGACGGGCAAAATGTTGCCAGCCACTCCGAAATCGCGTACCACGCTTTAGCCAGCGCATTCCACTTTTTGCGCTTGCGTTCCAGACCGTCCACGTTGATCAGCGTCGGAATGCCGAAAACGCGTGGCGGCAGCGTGAAAATGGCATTGGCTCCATTGCAATAAAGCGCAGCGTCGGCGCGATGAAAGATCAGGTGGAGCGTGGAGAAAAAAGTATGAACGATGGTATCGAAATATTTGTGACGCCAGGTGGGCAGATAAACCAGGTGAACTCCGCGATATTCCTGCTGAAGATAACGCTCGCGGCAGTAGACGCTTACACCGTGCCCGCGCGCAGCCAGGCGCGTGGAAAGCTCTTCGGCGAAGGTCTCAAACCCGCCGTACCGGGCGGGAATTCCGCGAGTGCCGAGTATCGCGATGCGCGCTGTCCGCCCCCTCAACTTTAATTATTAGCCACAGATGAGCACGGATAAACACAGATTCAACTGGCTAAACTTTTTTTCCCGCTTATCCCCGCGCGGCCTTGGATCGCGCCAACGCCCGGGCCGCGGACTTCGGTCCTGAAGGCTTGGGCTTGCTGGCCGGAGCGCTCACTGGCTGATAGCGGAACCACCGGGCGATATACTCATCGTCGACGCGTTTGCGGCTCATGATATCCCGCCGCTTGGCCATTACCCGCTTCCAGTTCTGCGCTACGTACCAAAACGCCTTGAGCGAACTCTGTTCCCGCAAAAGACAGCAGGAAATCACCACCACATCGCGCACCGTGATGGAAAACCAGTTACGCCGGTAAAGGTCCCCCGTGATGTTCTTCATGCGCATCAGGAATCGATTCTTCACCGAGTGCATGTTGATCACCGGCGGAAGCGCTCTGCGGTTGCCCGGCAGGACGTTGCGAACGTGATAGCCGCGCGCATGAGGAGTATAAATGCA